>CAAGKR010377876.1_pt1 | contig 32620 bp, 30 predicted proteins | sample 2556971 | NCBI WGS metagenome assembly CAAGKR01 (sample SAMEA5207829, study PRJEB30636) | soil metagenome | biome: forest; feature: boreal; material: soil | place: USA | collected 2011-09 | depth 1 m | reverse complement strand
CTGCGTGGACGTGGTCAAGCGCCTGGCGGGCATCCCGGTGCTCAACGGCCTGAACGTGGCGATCCCCGACGACACGATCACGGTCGTGCTCGGCCCCTCGGGTACCGGCAAGAGCGTGCTCATCAAGCACCTGATCGGCTTGATGTTCCCCGACTCGGGCGACATCCAGGTGCTCGGCAACTCCGTCCCCACGCTGACGATGCCCAAGCTGCTGGAGTTGCGTCGCAGGATCGGCGTGCTCTTCCAGGACGGCGCCCTGTTCGGCTCGATGTCGGTGTTCGACAACGTGGCCTTTCCGCTGCGCCAGCACACCGACATGTCTGAGGGCCAGATCGGCGAGCGGGTGCGCCAGCGCCTGATGGACGTGGGCCTCGCGGACGCGATGGACGACGGACCCTCTCAACTATCGGGGGGGATGCGCAAGCGCGCGGGCTTCGCGCGCGCGCTCGTGACCGAGCCCGACGTCGTGATCTTCGACGAGCCCGACTCGGGTCTCGATCCGGTGCGCACGGCGCTGCTGTGCGAACTCATCAAGGAGATGCACGAGGTTCATAGGGGCACCTACATCGTCGTGACCCACGACATCGCCTCGGCGCGACGGATCGGCGAGTACATCGCGCTCCTGTGGCGGGGACGGATCGTGGAAGCGGGCGACGCCGAGCGCATGTTCTCCTCTGAGAACCCGTTCGTGCGCCAGTTCCTCAGCGGGTCGGCCAGCGGCCCGCTCGGGATGGACTGAGCCAACTGTCCGTTGCGGGCGCCTAGCCATATGCGAACATATGTTCGCATATGGTCGTGTGCGTCCACATACATCGCTTCGCGCTGACGGTCGCCGCCGGCGGGGCTCAGGCGCTGGCGGGGAGGGCGCTCGCACTCGCTCCGATGGCGGACGCGGAGCTCCGCATCGGGGAGGTATCGGGGGCGGCTGAGGCCTATGGAGTAGACACCGGCATGCCCCTCGGCGAGGCGCTCGCGCGCTGCCCCGAGCTCGAGCTCGTCCCGGCCGACCCACTCGCCGTGGCCGAAGCGTGGGAGGGGGTTGTGTGCGCCCTGGAGAGCATCGGCGCTGCCGTGGAGCCGGCGCGCGAGGGACTCGCCTACTTCGACGCGGACGGGTTGCGCGGGATGTACGGCTCGGATGCGCACACGATCGCGGCCGCGCGCCATGTGCTTGCACGACCGATGAGGATCGGAGCGGGCCCGACGCGCTTCTGCGCGCTGGCCGCCGCGCTTGCGAGCAGCGCACGCCGCGCCCGGGTTATCGATGCTCGGGAGGCGCGCCACTATCTCGCCGCCAGGCCGGTGAACCTGCTCGGCTTTCGCGAGGAGACGGCGGCATTGGTCGAGCCGCTCGAGCGGCTCGGCGTGCGCACGCTGGGAGAACTGCGTGAAATAGATCCCACCCACCCCCGCGACGCGCTCGCCGACCGTTTTGGCGAGGCGGGGCTCGTCGCACATCGTCTGGCCGGCGGCGATGACGGGCCGCTCGTGCCACGCGGCGCGAAGGAGTCGCTCGAGGAGTCCTTGGAGGTGGGCGATGCCGGAAGTGGGGAGATGCTGCAGCGCGTGCTGGGGGTGCTCGTCGATCGGCTGCTCGCGCGCTCAGAGCGTCGCGGCAGGAGCCTGCGGGCGGTCGTGCTCTCGGCGCGCCTGGAGGGGGGCGGGACCTGGCGCGAGCTGGTGGTATTCCGCCAGGCGCTCAGCGACGCACAGCGCGTGAGGTTGGCATTGTCGCTGCGCCTGCCGTTGCTCCCGGCCCCCGCCGAGTCGTTGCGCCTGGGGGTGGAGCGCTTCGGCCCAGCAAGCGGGGAGCAACACACGCTGCTCGAGCAGAGCAAGCAGGCACGGCGCGAGCGCCTGGGGGAGGCCGTCAAGCAGGTGCGCACGGTGGCTGGTCACGACGCCGCACTGCGCGCCGTGTGCATCGACCCATGCTCGCGCGTGCCCGAGCGTCGGGTCGTGCTCACGCCGCTGCCGGGATGAGCCGCTCGCGTGTTCGGAGTTCGTCCCGGTCGGCTCCCAGATGAGTAGCCCGCGCGCCAACTCTGCTGTGGGAACGGGCCGTCCGCGTGCCCTGAACCTGCCTCGCCCGGCGCGAGTCCGCTCTCGGAGTGGAGCTCCTTGTGAGGTGAACGGCGAGCGGATAGACGCGGTGCGCGAGTCGTGGCTTGTGGAGGACCGCTGGTGGACCGACCGTCCTCTGCGGCGCCGCTACTGGGAGGTGGTGAGCGTGCGCGGACGCAACCTCGTCGTCTTCCACGACCTGACCGCCCCCGGCGGCTGGTTCGTTCAGGGGTCGTGAGCGTGGTGGGTGGTGTTCAGTTTAGGCATGCCCCACGCGCGCACGCACGCGCGCGTGGGGCATGCGGATGTGGTGTATATGGACGCGGAGTGGCGTGATATGAGGGGGACCCCGCCATATGTGGAGTTGCACTGCCATTCGGCCTACTCCTTCCTCGACGGGGTGTCGCAGCCCGAAGAGCTGGCACACACCGCAGCCGACCTCGGTCACGTCGCGTTGGCGCTCACCGACCACAACTCGTTGTCCGGCTCGATGGAGCTGGCCCAGGCTGCGAGGGACGCCGGCGTGAGGGCGATCCACGGAGCGGAGATCGACGTGACCACGACCGGCGAACCAGATGAATCCGTCTCCCGTCGGGATGGTCGCGCGCGGGCAGGTGCTCCCGGCGCGGCGTCGAGCGACGGCCGTCACCTGACGTTGCTCGTGCGCGACGCGCGCGGTTGGAGCAACCTGTGCCGGATACTCACGCACGCCCATGTCCACACGCGCGCTCGCCCGGGGCGCGAGCGCACGGAGCCCTCTGTGGCGCTGCAGACGGTGCTCGACCACGCCGAGGGGCTCGTGTGCATGACGGGCTGCGCCGAGCACGGCACGCACGATGAGGCCACTGCGCGGCGACTGCTCGACGTGTTCGGCCCCGAGCGGTTGTGCGTTGAGCTGCAGCGTCCCTATGCCCGCAACGACCGAGCTCGCAACCGGGCGCTCGCGGCGCTCGCCCGGCGTCTGGGGGTGGCATGCGTGGCCACCGGAGACGTTCACGCCCATGCGCGCTCGCGCGCCGAGCTTCAGGACGTCTTCGTGGCGCTGCGCCATCACACGACGCTCGACGCCTCCGAGCCGCTCAGACGTGGCAATCACACCCACGTGATGAGCACCCCCCGGGCGATGGCCGGTCGCTTTGCCGACCATCCCGATGCGGTGCGCGAGACGCTGTGTCTGTCCGAGCAGCTCACGTTCGACCTGACGAGGGACCTTGGCTATCGCTATCCCGGATCGGAGGACGAGAGCGCTCCGCGACGACTGGCCGAGCTGTGTTGGGCGCGCATGGAGGACCGCTACGGCCGGGACGCCTTGCGCTCCGGTGCGGGCGCGGAGACAGAGGCGAGCCCGACAGGCGCCGGTGGGCTGCCGGTGGGGCGGGGCACGCGTGTGATTCGGGCCGAGGCCGAAGCGCGCCTGCACGAGGAGCTGCACGTGATCGACCGCCTTGGCTTGGCTGGCTTCTTCCTGCTCCACCACGACATGCTCGAGCTCGCGCGGGAGGTGGCGGTGGAGGTGCGGGGGGTGGGCGGGATCGGTTCACCGCGCGCGCTGCTGGCCCCCGGTCGCGGTCGCGGCTCCTCGGTGTCCTCGATCATGTGCTACCTCACCGGCCTCTCGCACATCGACCCGATCGCAAACGGGCTTCTACTCGGGCGCTTCCTACACGAGGACCTGCGCGGCCTCCCCGACATCGACCTGGACTTCCCGCGCGACATACGCGAGTTGTTGATCCCGCGCGTGCACGAGCGCTACGGGCGCGATCGGGCCGCGCTGGTGGCGGCCTTCCCGACGTTCCGCGGGCGCGGGGCGATCCGCGAGCTGGGCAAGGTTCTGGGTTTGCCCCCCGGCGAGATCGAGCGCGTGGCACGTATGGCCGACAGTCACAGGGGCGATGTGGAGCGCGATATCCTCGCCGCCGGCGAGGCCCTCCCCAAGCGCTCCACACGTTGGCAATGGCTTGCGCGACTGGTGGGCGAGGCCTATGGCCTGCCCCGCCATCTCTCCCAGCACTCGGGCGGGATGGTGATCTCCACGAGGCCCTTGATCGACTGCTGCCCGGTGGCCCCCTCGGCGATGGAGGGCAGGCAGATGGTTCAGTGGGACAAGGACTCCTGCGCGGACGCCGGCTTTCTGAAGATCGACCTGCTGGGGCTCGGGATGCTCTCGGCGGTCGAACGCTGCGTCGATCTGGTCGCGAGCGCTCGCGGGGAGCGCATCGACCTGTCGCGCATACCGTTCGACGAGCCCGAGACCTTCAAGGCGATTCGCGCGGCGGACACGGTCGGGGTGTTCCAGATCGAGAGCCGCGCCCAGATGCAGTCGCTCAGGCGAACCCTCCCGATGAATCTCGACGACCTGACCGTGCAGGTGGCGATCGTGCGTCCCGGGCCGATCCAGGGCGGGGCGATCAACCCCTACATCGAGCGCCGCGGGCGGCTGCGCGAGGACCCCACCTACGAGGTCCCCTACGAGCATCCGTCGCTACAGTCGGTACTCGAGGGCACGCTTGGCACGATCGTCTTTCAGGATCAGGCGATGCAGGTGGCCGAGGCCTTCGCGGGCTTCTCCCCCGGTGAGGCCGATGGACTGCGCAGGGCGATGAGCCGCAAGCGCTCCCAGGAGGCGATGAGGCGCCATCGCGAGCGTTTCATCGCAGGCGCTATGCGCCACTCCAGCGCCGACGCTCCGACGGCGGAGCGTGTGTGGGAGATGGTTGCGGGCTTCGCGGGCTTCGGCTTTCCCAAGGCTCACGCCGCCGCCTTCGGCCTGCTCGCCTATCAGTCGACATGGTTGCGAGTCCACTATGGGCCCGAGTTCCTGTGCGCCCTGCTCAACGAGCAGCCGATGGGCTTCTACGCCCCCGACAGCCTCGTGCACGAGGCGCAGCGACGCGGGATCTCGGTGCTGGGGCTCGACGTGAACGCCTCTGGGGTGCAGTGCACGGTGGAGGCGGTCGAGCGGGACGGGCGGGATGAGGTTGTGCGGGTCGACGAAGGAAAGTGCGCGGCCGCTGCCGGGCTGGGTGTACGTCTCGGCTTGGCCTATGTCAAGGGTGCGGTCACCGAGGAGGTGCGCGAGCTCGTGGCCGAGCGAGAACGAGGAGGTACGTTCCGCGATCTGGGCGATCTCGCGGCGCGGACGGCGACGCGTCGTGGCACGCTCGAGCAGCTTGCGTGGTCGGGTGCCTGCGACAGGCTCGTGAAAGTGAGCGCCGCTGACGATCAGGGCGGACGGTTGGCTCCCGCCTCAAGCGGCGATGCCGGCTCGGGATCGGCCGAGAGTCGGCTGCACGCGCGCAGACGGCAGGCCCTGTGGCAGCTTGGGATCGCCTCTCCGGGAAAGTCCATCGAGGAGGGAGTGCAACTCGCGCTGCCGATTGAGCTACCCCAGACGCCCAGCTTGCGCCCGCTCGACCGCTGGCAGCGAGTGCTCGCCGACTACGCCACGAGCGGGGTCACTGTAGACGACCATGTCATGGCGGTCCTGCGTCCGCGGCTTTCCGTCCCGATGCTGGCGACCAGCGCCCAGCTACCCCGCTTGCCGCACGGATCTTCGGTGGCGGTGGCCGGCATGGTGATCGCTCGCCAGCGACCGGGAACAGCCAAGGGGACGATGTTCCTGCTATTCGAGGACGAGTGGGGCACCGTCAACCTGATCGTGTCGGGAGCGGTGTATGAGCGCCACCGCCCCCTCGCCCGCGCCGAGCCGCTGCTGCTGGCCCGCGGGCGCCTGGAGCGCTTGCCCTCGGGGGTCCTCAACGTGCTCGTGCACGAGCTGGCGGCACTCGAGCGCTTCCTCACGCCTGGCGATGGGCTGCGGGACGGGATGGAAGACGCACGCGTGAGCCGGCTGCCGGGCGCCGGTGGCCCCCGAACGTTGGAGGAGGCGGAGGCGTCGGAGGCGGAGAGGATGAAGGCGGGGGAGATGGAGGAGGGCAACGGTGTCGAGATGGGCGCGAACATGCGCGCGGTCGCTCCACCGGTGCAGAGCTTCGCCTCGGGACGGCGACGTTAGAGGCCGGGCGCAACGGGTACAGTCTCGCCGGTGAACTTTCGCAAGCTCGGATCGAGCGGGATCGAGGTGTCGGAGATCAGCCTCGGCTCCTGGCTGACCTATTCGGGTGGCGTCGAGCGCGAGCAGGCGGAGGCTTGCGTGAGGGCGGCGTTCGAGGAGGGGATCAACTTCATCGATACCGCCAACGTGTACGGGCGCGGGGCGTCCGAGTCGCTGCTCGGAGAGGCTCTGTCAGGGTATGACCGCTCCTCGTACGTGCTCGCCACGAAGGTGTACTTTCAGATGTCCGACACGGACAGGGGCCTGTCGGCCGCGCAGATCCACAAGCAGATCGATGCTTCGCTACAGCGCCTGCGCACCGACTACGTAGATCTTTACCAGTGCCACCGCTACGACGAGGACACTCCCCTGGAGGAGACGATGGCGGCGCTCACAGAAGTGGTGGAGGCCGGCAAGGCCCGCCACATCGGCTTCAGCGAGTGGCCGGTGCAGCGGATCGAGCAGTCGCTCGCGCTGCCGGGCGTCGCGCGATGGGTCTCGAGCCAGCCTCAGTACTCGATGCTGTGGCGCCAGCCGGAGGCTGAGGTCATCCCGCTGTGCGAGCGCAACGACATCTCCCAGATCGTGTGGTCCCCGCTCGGCCAGGGAGTGCTCACCGGCAAGTACCGTCCGGGCGAGCAGCCGCCGGCGGACTCGCGAGCAGCGAGCGAGAGTATGAGCGGCTTCATGGATCGGCTGATGCAGGACCCGGTGCTCGAAGCGGCGCAGCGCCTGCGACCCGTCGCCGAGGGCGCCGGTCTCACGATGGCCCAACTGGCGCTCGCCTGGGTGTTGCGCCAGCCAAACGTCGCCTCGGCGATCGTCGGCGCGAGTCGGCCCGAGCAGGTGCGTGCGAACGCGTCCGCGTCCGCGGTGACGCTCGACGCCCAGACGCTCGCCGCAGTGGACGAGGCGCTGGGCGACGTCGTCGTCCGCTGAGCCTACGCCTGCTTAACGGCGGACACCTCGACAAGGATCTTGACCTTGTCGGAGACCATGAGGTTGCCGGAGCCGAGCGCCGCGTTGAACTTGATGCCGTAATCGCTGCGATTGATCTGCGTGCTGGCGGAGACGCCGATCCGCTCATTGCCCTGGGGATCGGTCTCGGCGCCCTCGAGCGTCGCCGTTAGCGTGACGTTGCGCGTTACGCCGTGAATTGTGAGGTCTGCGTCGATCTCGAACCGCTCGTCGTCGATCGGGCGGATCGTCGTCGACTGGAAGGCGATCCGTGGGAACCGCTCGACCTCGAAGAAGTCGGCGGAGCGAAGGTGCTCGTCGCGCTGGGGCTCACGAGTGTTGACGCTTGCCACCTCGACGGCGCCGAACGCGCGGGCGCCCTCGGCGCTCGCCTCGAGCGTCCCCTCGAACTCGTTGAACTGGCCCTTGACCGTGGCGATGCCCAGATGCTTGACGTGGAACTCGACGCTCGAGTGAACCGGATCGACCTTCCAGGTGCCGGTGGGGAGCGGGGTGAGGACTGGGACCGGTGCTGTGGCGGTGGCGGACATTGGATCTCCTTTGGTCGCGTGGTCACGGGGCGTAGCCCCAAAACAGTTGTCCGCGCAACTTATAGCAGATGTTTGCACACGCAACTATCTAGGGGAGCGGTTTCTCATGTGTCGTGGGAGTTGCTATCGCCTGATCGTCCTGGCCGCGACCAAAATGTGCCACGTATGTGCTACGATTGTGCACATCGTTATGAACGTATCAGTGCGCGATCTCCGCAACAGCACGGCAGACGTTGTCGCGGCGGTACGCGCAGGTGAGCTCGTAACACTGACCGTCAATCGCGATCCCGTTGCCGACATCGTGCCCCACTCAGAGCAACGCGACCCGTGGGTGGCGTCAGCGGTGCTGCGCGACATCGTTCGCGAGGCGCCGGCAGACGAGGGCTTGTTGACCGATCTCGCTGATGTTCGCGGAGCGCTTGTGGAGGATGTATGAAGCAAGGGATCGCCGACACGTCGGTCTTTGTGGCACAGGAGACCGGACGCGATTTGGGCGAGCTGCCCGAGAAGATCGCGGTGTCCGTGATCACAGCGGCGGAGCTGGAGTTGGGGGTTCTTCGTGCGTCTGACACCGAGACGCGGGCGCGTCGTCTCGCGACACTCTCGCGTGTACGTAGCGCATACAGGCTGCTCCCCATCGATGAGAAGACCTCATCTTGCTTCGCGCGCATTGCGGCTCAGGAGCTGGATGCGGGGAGGAAGCTGCGCAGACATGACGCGTGGATCGCTGCTACCGCTCTGCGGTACGGCGTTTCGGTCGTGACCCAAGATGCCGACTTCTCGGTGTTCTCGTCTGTCTCTGTGGTCCGGGTTTGAGGTAGTCACCCGCCGCGCCGAGTAGTAAGAATCTGGAACGATGAGCCAGGCAAAGCTGATCCTGTTCGACATCGATGGCACCCTGGTCGACACGGGCGGCGCGGGCGCGCGCAGCTGGGCTTGGGCGTTTGAGCGGCTGTTTGGCCGGCGGATCGACATCGCCGAACACTCCACCGCCGGGATGACCGACCCTGCCATCGGACGCACCACGTTCACGGAGGTCATGGAGCGCGAGCCGACTGCCAGCGAGCTCACGCGCCTGATGGCCAGCTACCAGTCGGTGCTCCCCGACTATGTCGCCGCCTCGCCCGACTATCGCGTGCTCGACGGCGTAGGCGAGTTGCTGGAGCGGCTGACACAGGCGGGAGTCCTGCTTGGCCTCACCACCGGCGGCCTCGAGGCCGCCGCGCACGCCAAGCTCGGGCGGGGGCGCCTCAACCACTTCTTCCTCGTAGGCGGCTACGGCTCAGACTCGGAGGATCGGACAGCGCTCACCCGGGCCGCGGTAGATCGAGGGCGGAACATGCTCGACGTTCCGCTCGACCTCGGCGAGGTGTTCGTGGTGGGGGACACCCCCCTTGACATCGCAGCCGCCGAGGGCGTCGGCGCGGTGTCCGTCGGCGTCGCAAGCGGACGCTACGGCGTCGAGGAACTGAGAGCGGCCGGAGCCGATCATGTGCTCGCCTCGCTCGCCGAGCCATTCCCGGGCATGCCGTCAAACAAGACGTAAGAGCGTTGGTAGCGCCAGGATTCGACAAAAGTCTCGGGGGCGCTGCGTAACTTCTATGGATGGCTCAAGACCATCCCAGCACCAGAGACCCCGATGGTCGTGTGGTCGTATTTGACTCTGGTACGCGCCTTCATCTCGCGCTCGGTCGGCCGGATCTCATGGACGAGACTGACCTTATCCTCGGAACGATCGCCCATCCTGACCAGCGTGCGAACGACGCAATTCCGGGCCGCGAGCATTTCTATCGTCGCGACCTCGATCCCAGACGTTGGCTGCGGGTAGTCGTAGACTTCAACGACACTCCCGCGTGGGTCGTAACGGCGTTTGTGCAAAGCAACCCACCGCGAGGATGGAAGCTATGACGATCACCATTGCCGGCATACCATTCGATCACCATCACTACGACGAGCGCGGCGACGTGCTCTACCTCAACGTTGGTGAGCCGCGTCCGGCGGCAAGCGGTCTCGAGACGCCTGAGGGGCATGCGATCCATTACGACCAGTCGGGTGCGGTTATCGGCCTGACCCTGCTCAACGTTCGTCATACCCTTGCGCGGGACGGCAGGATCACCCTGACGCTGCCACCTGAGCACCTCGAGGCCAACCTGCTGCAGCCGATTCTCGTCGCGGCCTGACGGGTTCCCCTGGCAGGGTTCCCATATTTCCCGCGGCGCTCAGTGTGGCAACCCCGAGTCCGCTCACCACGGTGCTCGACCCGTCGCGTTCGCGCCGCCCGGGGGTTTAGCGTTTCAGGGCCGTGGCCCGACAGACCGACGCACAGACCGAGACGCAGACCGAGGGCGCCCTGAGCGTCGCGCAGGTGGCCGGCCGCATCGACGGCGCGCTGCGAGGGCTCGGCGATGGGTGGATCGAGGGGGAGGTCACGGCGATCAGCGTGCACCGCGCCTCCGGGCACGTCTATCTCACGCTCGCCGACGAGTCGGCGAGTCTCGATGCGTGCATCTGGAAGGGGCGTGCCTCGCGCTGCCAGCCGCTTCCGACGCAGGGCGACCTCGTCCAGGCTCACTACGAGCGCATCGGCTTCTACGCGCCGCGTGGCGCCACCAAGCTGATTCTCGACCGCGTTCGCCCGACAGGCGACGGTGAGCTGCTGCGCCGCCGAGCCGAGACATTGCGTCGCCTGCGCACCGACGGCCTGTGCGATCCCGATCGCCGCAAGCCGCTGCCCGCGTTTCCGCGCCGCGTCGGGGTGATTGCGGCTCTGGGCGACGCCAACATCGACGTCATCCAAGCCTTGCGCCGGCGCTTCCCCCCGCAGGACATTGTCTTCTGCGCGGCTTCCGTCCAGGGCGTGCACGCGGTCGGCTCGGTCATCGACGCGCTCGGACGCCTCCAGTCCACTTACGGTATCGACACGATCGTCGTCGCACGCGGCGGCGGCTCGACAGCTGACCTGCTGGCGTTCGACGACGAGCGCCTCTGTCGCGCGATCTTCGCCTGCGCGGTCCCGGTCATAACGAGCATCGGCCACACCAAGGACCGTCCCAATTGCGATCGCGTCGCCGCTGCCTTCGCGCCCGTTCCGGCCAAGGCCGCTGAGCTCGCGATTCGATACTCGGCCGCCGAATTGCTCGATGAGCTCGATCGCGACCGCACGGCGCTCGCTCGCGTGCTCGACCGCCCACGGCTGATGGTGGAGCGCATGGGCGAGTTGCTTCAGGGTTCCCGCGCGCGCGTTACGCGTAAGCGCCTCGACCTGATAGCGGCCCTTGACCGTCGCTCCGCGGAAGCCATGCGCGAACTGCGCCGGCGCCTGGTCACTCAGCGCCAGGCCATCGATCGCGACACGAGTCGGCTCGGGCCCGCCGCAGAGCGCATGCTCGGGCGTCACGCCGAACGCGTGGCGGGGCTCGGCGCCGTCATCGATGCGAAGGACTTTCGCCGGCGGGGGTGGGTGATGGCCACCGATGAGCGCGGTCGTCCGATCGAGAGCGTGCTCAGCTTGCATCCCGCCGACAGCCTCGGATTGAGCTTTGCCGATGGCCACGCCACGGCAACGATCACCAACGTCAAGCAAGGGGAAACAACATGAATACAGACGCCATCGGCGATACCGGACAGTCGCAGGCGATCATGTTCGAGCCGACAGACGACCGGGAGCTTTGCGCGGGCCGGGCAGCGGGTCCGCGGGAGCACGAGCAGATCACCTTCGAGCAGGGCTATGAGGAGCTCAAGCGCATCGTCGCCCGCCTCGACGATCCCGAGCTGCCCATCCACGAGATGTTTGAGGGCTTCCGCCGCGGCAAGGGCCTCGAGAAGACCCTGCGCGCCTACCTGCAGGAGCGCGAGGGCGAGCTCGCCGAGCTCGAAGAGGGCGGCAACCTCGCGGAGTTCGAGATCGTCGCGCCGTCCACCGAGCCTGCGGCCGGCCGGCGGTAGCGACCGGCGGAGGCTGGCGCCAGCCGCGCCGGTGGTGTCTCGCGCCCACGTTCTGGAGTGTGGCGCAGGTCGTCCGGGTGTCGGTTCAGCGCCGTTGGACCACGAGCGCCTGTGTCGCTCGGCCCACCGGCCCACGCTCGTCGTGCAAGACGCTCTCGGCCCATCCGATCCCGCCCGGGTGAAGCAGCGTGCGGGCCTCAAGCGCCACCCACTCGCCCTCGGGACGACGGTTCAATGAGATCGTCAGGTCTGCGTTGATGAACACGTACTCCTCGAAGGGCAGCACCGCCGCCACCCCGTTGCCGAAGTCAGAGGTGGCCGCCACGCGCGCGATCGGCGTCAGCGGCTCGCCCGGTAGGAGCGGGTAGCGGAGCCGCATCCACACCGTCGCCGCGCCGCTCGGGACGTGGTTGGACGTCGTGTCCTGCTCGGGCAGATCCCCGGTCAGCGGTTGTCCGTTCAGGAAGCGCATCTCCATTGCGCTGGCGGCGAAGCTCTTGCGCTCCATGTCGTCGAGCGCGAACAGCACGTCGTGCCCGTCCGTCGGCGGGGCGATCGTCTGAGGGCCCGCGGCCAGCACCTGCGCTCCGGCAAGCTCCGGCAGATCCTCAGGCGTCGCCACGATACGCAGTGCGCTCGCGCGACACACAACTACACCCTCGGCGCTCAACTCGCCCTCCAGCGCCTGCACGCGCCGTCCCGGTCGTGACATGTGCGTCGCAAGTGTCAGTGGCGCCATCGGCACCGGGCGTAGGAATTCGAAGGACATGCGTGCTAGCGGCAACTCGGCGCCGGGTTGCATCCGCTCGAACGCGGCTGCCATCAGTGCGGCGGGGGCGCCGCCGTGCAGCGCACGCGGGTCCCATGGGCCACGGGCGTGCTCGGTCGGCGCGTACAACTCGCCGTCGGGCACGAAGATGCTGTCGCTCATCGGGCGGGATCGTATTTGGAGGACGGGACGGTGAGGCTGCTGAGGTGACCTCTTCCAATTTGGGGTGCCCCACGCACGCACGCACGCACGCACGCGCACGCGCGCGTGGGGCACCACATTTCGAGCTCACACACCCCCCGACACCCGGGCGGGCGGTCTCCGACGCCGGGCGGGTGTCTCGTGGCGTCTCAGGCGGGCAGTCGCGCGGCGAAGTCGGCGAGCTTGTCGGGGTCTCGCAAGGGGGCGCCGTGTCCGAACAGCGCGAGCGCCGGCCTGAGCGCCGCGAGCCTGCGTATCGACGCGCGGTTGCGCTCGGGGTCGGTCGTGAACGTAGCGGGCGGTTGGTTCAGGCCCGGAATGCCCGTCATCAGATTCATGTCGCAGAGCACGTCCCCGAGGATCAGCACCCGGTCGGACTCGCGCCAGAAGGAGACATGCCCACGTGTGTGGCCCGGAGTGTCGAGCACGGTGAAGCCCGCCACATCGTCGCCCTCGCGCAGCACCCTGGAGACGGGATGGGGAGGCCCGACCCACCAGCGTTCCTGAATTCGCTTCATCAGGGCAGGGGCCTTGGAGCCGACGACGCTGCCTGTCGTCTCCATCGCCGGCACATCGTCCTGGCCGCACCACAGCGGGATGCCGAGCCGCTCGCACACGATGTGGCTACAGCCCTGATGATCGGGGTGCACGTGCGTTAGGGCATGGGCCGCGATCGCGCTGCCTTCGATTTGCTTGAAGATGCGCTTCTCCGCCTGCCTGGTGGCCGCGTCGATCAGCACGCCCCCCGCCACATATACGTTGATCCAGTTCGGGGGGAACCCCTTCAGCATGTATACGTCCTCGGCAAGCTGCTTCATCGCGTCGTCTCCTCGCACGTCGGACCCTTAGGCCCCCAGGGTGGGGATCGGCACGGATATTGACACGTTCCCAGGCTTCGTCGACTCCCGCGTGGGGCGCCGCGCCGAGCTAATCCCGCGCTCGCTCCCAAGAGAACCCGCGCACCGCGAAGTACACGCCGAAGGCGCCCCACAGGGCGATTACGGCGAGCGCGGACAGGTTGTCGGTGAGCCCCTTGCCGGTCACCATCGCCCCCGAGAGGCCGTCGATCAGCGGCTTGAGCGGAAGCGCTTCGGCGATGTTGCGCACGAACGCCGGGGCGCTGGTGCTGTCAAAGACATAGAACGACACAAACACAACCGGCAGGAAGATCGCGTTGACATAGGCCGCCGTGGACTCGAAGTTCGGGATCGTGTGAGCGAACGCAACGCCCAGCGCCGCGAAGCACACGACGCCCGCCACCACGAACACCACCAGCTCAGCCCAGTCCATGGGCCAGCCGATTCCGAAGAACAGCCTGCCAGTCACAGTAATGATCGCGATCTGGAGCGCTGTGTTGGTGACGGCGTTGGCCGCCACTCCCGCGAAGTAGGAGATCGTCGGCAACGGCGTTCCGCGGATGCGCTTGAGCACCCCTCGCTCGCGCAAGAACACGATGTTGTAGGCGAGCGCCGTGAACGTCGTCGACATCACGCTCATGCCGGCGATGGCGGGAATAAGCAGGTTCAGGTCGTGCTGTCTGCCGTGCAGGATCGCCCCGCCCGCGCCGAGGAACAGCAAGGGCAGCGCAAAGTTGAAGAACGCAGCGCTTGGGTTGCGCCAGAACATGTGGCGCTCCAGTCGATACTGGCGCCAGGTAAGCGTGAGCGCGTCAGGCATCGCGGTGCGGCTCCAGGACGCGTGCTTCGCACGCGCGTGGGGCGCCCCATTTTCGGCAAACATCCGCACGCCCGAGGACGGGCCCCATCGGACTACACATCGGCGGTCAGCTCCAGATAGACATCCTCGAGCGTGGGCCTGCCCACGCTCAGCTCCTCCAGGCGTTCCCCACGCGCAAGCGCCTCGCTCGTCAGCTCGTTCAGGGTGCGGGTGGGGTCGTCGGTCTCAACCTCCACGAGCTCGCCCGCCGCGCTTCGGTAGGCGACGCGGTAGTGCGCCGCGCCGGGTGGGTGGGCCGTCAATTCCCGCGGGGGCCCGATTGCGAGCACCTTCCCGTCCTTGACGATCGCCACGCGATCGGCCAGCGCCTGGGCCTCGTCGAGGTAGTGGGTGGTGAGCAGGATCGTCTTGCCCAGCTCGCGCAGTGAGCGCACCGTCTCCCAGGCGGTGCGCCTGGCCTGCGGATCGAAGCCGGTGGTCGGCTCATCGAGGAAGATCAGCTCAGGGTCGCCGACCAGCGCGAGCGCGAAGTCCAGCCGTCGTAGCTGGCCGCCCGAGAGCTTGCGGGTGCGCACGTCGGCCTTCTCCCGCAATCCCATCAAGCCGAGGACCTCCTCGACGTCGCGCGGGTGCGGATAGAAGCTCGCCCAGTGCCTCAGCGCCTCGCGTGGGGTCAGGTGGCTGTAGATGCCGCCGCTCTGAAGCACGATCCCGATGCGCCGGCGCAGCTCGATCTCGCGCAGGGCGGGGTCGTGGCCGAGCACCGACACCTCACCCGCGCTGCGCTCGCGGTAGCCCTCGAGGATCTCCACGGTCGTCGTCTTACCTGCTCCGTTGGGGCCGAGCAGGCCGAACACTTCGCCGCGGCGCACCTCGATGTCGATGCCGCGTACCGCCTCGAAGTTGCCATAGCGCTTGTGCAGGCCGCGCACCTCGATCGCAGCCTCGGTACTCACCAATGCACGCCTCGCATGAGGTTCGCCATCGCAAGCTGCTCGAGCGACGCCCGCTCTCCCGTCTCGGTCTCGCCTCGCGAAGCGGCCGAATCGGGGAACACTCGATAGGCGAGGTGCAGTATCCGGTCCACCGCTCCCGGCGCCAGTGCGTAAAGGACCTCACCGGTCGTCCCCAGGGTGGTGCCCATGTGCTTGGGTCGTGTGCGCAGCGCTTCGCAGATCATGTCCGCCGCCTCCTCGGGCGTGATCGTCGGGAACGCGTCATACAGCTTGGTGGGCGCGATCATCGGCGTTCTCACCAGTGGCATGTGGATCGTCGTGAACGTCACCCCATCGCCGATCGTCTCCGATGCCACGACGCGCGTGAATGCATCGAGCGCGGCCTTCGAGGCCACGTATGCCGAGAAGCGCGGGGGGTTGGTCTGCACCCCGATCGAGGAGATGTTCACGATGTGGCCGAACCCTCGCGCTCGCATCTGCGGGAGCAGGCCGATGATCAGCTTCACCGCGCCGAAGTAGTTGAGCTGCATTGTGCGTTCGAAGTCGTGAAAACGGTCGTAGCTCAGCGCGATCGAGCGGCGGATCGAGCGCCCCGCGTTGTTGACGAGCATGTCCACGGCGCGATGGTCGTCCCTCACACGCTCGATCAGCCGGTCGATCTCCTCCATGTCGGAGATGTCGGCCGCATATACGTACGCCACACCGCCTGCCGCCACGATCTCGGCGCGCGCCTGCTCGAGCTTCTCGACGTTACGCGCCACCAGTAGTGGGATACCGCCGGCAGCGGCCACCTTCAGGGCCGTTGCTCTACCGATGCCCGAGGAGGCGCCCGTAATCAGAATGCGCTTGCCCTCGATCGACTGGGCAAGTGTGCGTCCGCGACTGATGCTCGGGTCCATCTCGCGCTCCCAGTAGTCCCACAGCGCCACCGCATACTCGCGCAGCGCCGGCGGATGCTCGAGGCCGGAGCCGGCGAGCGCCCGCTCGGTCTGGCGCGTGTCAAACGACGGCACCAGGTTCACGTGCTCGAGCACCTCGTCGGGGATTCCCAGCTCACTTAGGGTGAGCCGGCGAGCCTGGCGCAGCGGCGGCACCCGCATCAGCAGCGACAGCGGGGCCGTCGGGATCGCATCGAGCACGCGCTTGTCGATGCTCACAGCGAAGCGCGGAGCATGGGCGGCGGCCGCCAGATCGTTCATCACGTCGCCCACGCGCTGTGAGCGCGGGGACGTGAGGTGGAAGGCTCTGCCGTCCAGGTGGGGCTGATGGGCGATGTGGTCGAGCGCTCCCGCGACCCAGTCCACCGGTACCACGTTTGTCTTGCCGAGGTCGAGCCCGACGAGCGGCAGCCACTGCGGCACCACTCGGCGGATCCTCTGGATCGCCTTGAAGAAGTAGTAGGGACCATCGATCTTGTCCATCTCGCCGGTCTTGGAGTCGCCCACCACGATCCCGGGGCGGTATATCCGCCACGGCACGAGTCCCTGCTCGCGTACGATCCGCTCGGCCTCGAACTTCGTGGCGTGATAAGGGGATGGCAGTCGCTGACCCTCGTCGAAGCAGTCCTCGTCGAACACGCCCTTGTAGGCCCCTGCCACCGCGATAGAGGAAACATGGTGCAGGTGCTCCACCCGTAGCGCTCCCGCCAGTTCCACCGCATGGTTGGTGCCGCCGACGTTCACCGCCATGTCGAGCTCCGCCGAGGCGGTCATGTCGTACACGGCGGCCAGGTGAAAGAAGTGCTCGATCGTCCCCTCGAGCTCGGAGACCTGCTGGTCCTCGAGTCCGAGCAGGGGCTGGCGCAGATCTCCAGTCACCGGGTGGATGCGCCTGTTCACCGTTGCCTCGCAAGTCGCTTCCCACCGCTCGATCGACTCGTTCAGGCGAGCGAGCGAGTCCTCGCGCACGAGCACGTGGATCTTGCCCTTGCGCTCGAGCAGTCGCTCGATGAGTCGGCGGCCGATGAAGCCCGTTGCTCCCGTTACGAAATAGGACATGCGATCTCCTCGAGGTCGATCAGTCGAGGATAGTCCCAGAGGCGCTTTAGGGGCAGCGACAGAATCAATGGTGGGTTGAGACGGTCGTAGGTGGTGCGGTGCGGTTGGGGCTGTTCCCCAAATGGCCTGCCCCACGCGTGCGTGAGGGACGCCAAATTTTGCACTATGCGCCCGCCCCGGCTCCTCCACGTCCCTCCCCGGAGGCGAATCGCTGTGCGCCGCCCACTGCGTCGAGGAAGACCTCCGGGCCGGCCCGTGACTCGAGCTCCAAGCCTTCCTGGAGCGTCATACCGAGCCCCTCGATCGCGGCGCGTCTGTCGGCGAGCATCGTGCGCTGGGGGAAGCGTGCGAGATTGTTGGCCATCTCGATCGCTCGCTCCAGGTGCATGCCCTCGGCGACCACCTCGGTGAGCAAGCCCATTGCGTGAGCCTCCTTCGCGTCGATGATGCGGCCCGTGAGGATCAGGTCGAGCGCGCGTCCCTGGCCCACGATGCGCGGCAGCCGCTGGGTACCACCGTCGATCAACGGCACGCCCCAACGACGCTCGGGGTAGCCGAGTCGCGACCCCTTGGTGGCAATCCGCAGATCGCACCACAGTGCCAGCTCGAGCCCGCCCGCCAAGCAGTACCCCGAGATGGCGGCGATCGTCGGCTTCGACGGGGTGAGGCGTGTGAAGCCCATCGGCCCCTCCGCGGCCATCAGCCGTCCGCTGAACGTCTCGATCGCCTTCAGGTCGGCTCCCGCGCAGAACGCCACCCCGCCCGCGCCGGTGAGGACCATCACGCGGGCGTCCTCTTCGCCCTCGAAGCGCATCAGAGCTTCGTGCAGGGCCTCAGCTGTCGGCCCGTCCACGGCGTTGCGCCGCTCGGGACGGTCGATCGTCACGACCGCGGTTGCACCGTCGCGCTCGTAGCGTATGGGGTCCGGTTCTACCAACCGCCGCGCCAGCGCACGTCGCCCACGCGCGCTTTCTGTGCCGCTTTGCGGGCCTCTTTGCGCTTGTCGAGTCGCCACTGAAGCAGGCTCATCGCGAGCACGAACAGCGGGAAGAACAGGATCAATATGAACCCGGCGTTGGTCACGACCTTGTCGTCGGTTGCGCCATAGAAGCCGCGCCCGTCGTTGTAGGCGAGCGCCGCGGGGGCTACCGCGAGCAGCACGAGGGCACAGGCAAACAGGGTGGCGAGCAGACGGCGCATGTGGCTGGTGATCTTATCGGAGCGCGCCGCTGACTCGCATCCGCGTCGGGCTGTTCTCCTCCGGGATGTGCCGAGGTCGCCTGTCCCTCCCGAGAACGTGCCTCTGGCCCGCGCCGGCGGGCCCTACCATCCTCGACGTGGCTCTCCTCATCGCCTCAGACCTTCGCAAGGACATGGCCGGCAAGCCCCTGCTCGGCGGCGTGTCGTTCAAGCTCGAGCGCCGCGAACGTCTCACGATCGCCGGGCGCAACGGCGCCGGCAAGACGACCCTCTTGCGCATGATCGCGGGCGAGGAGCGGATCGACCGCGGCGAGCTGAGCGTCGCCAAGGGCGTGCGGATCGCCCTGCATGACCAGCGTCCGCCTCGAGATCGCGGCGTCTCGCTGCGCGACTACGTCCTGTCGGGATGCGTCGAGGAGCTTGCGGTCGAGAGGCAGCTTGCCTCGCTCGAGCGCGAAATGACGGCGGGCGGCGGCGAGGAAGCGCTGCTCGACCGCTATGCCCGCGCCCAGGCACGACTGGAGTCCTACGGGGGCTATCTATGGCGCGATCGCGCCACCGTCATGACGCACGGCCTCGGGTTCTCAGACGTCGATCTCGATCGTAAGTTGGACACGTTCTCGGGCGGTCAGCTGACACGCGCCTCCCTCGCGCGCGCTCTCGCCACCGGCGCAGACGTCCTGCTGCTCGACGAGCCCACCAATCATCTCGACATCGGGTCGCTCGAGTGGCTCGAGCAGACGCTGGTCGACCTCGACGCGGCGATCATGCTCGTCGCCCACGACCGCTGGTTCCTGGAGGCGGTCGGAACCGCCGTGCTCGAGCTTTACGGTGGGGCGGGCGGGACTTCATCCCGCTCGCGCTTCTTCGCCGGCACCTGGCACACCTGGCGCCGCGAGCAGGCCGCGCGCGAGATCGCCCTCGGCAAGGCGATCGACAAGCAGCAGGCCGAGATCGAGCGCATGGAGCGCTTCGTGGAGCGCTTTCGAGCCAAGGCCAGCAAGGCACGCCAGGCCCAGTCGCGCGTGAAGAAGCTCTCCAAGATCGAGCGCATCGAGCGGGACCCGCGCGACGCGGCGACGCTCGAGTTCGCCTTCAAGGCGCCCGAGCGCACCGGACGGGTGATCTTCGAGATGCTCGACGGCCGCGTCGGGATCGAGGGGGCGGGAGCCGACGGGGGCTCACTCGTGCTGCTCGATCGCGCCGAGCTGTGGCTCGAGCGTGGCGAGCACGTCTCGCTCGTGGGGCCCAACGGCGCCGGCAAGACGACCCTGATTGAGACGCTCGCCGAACGGCGCCCGCTCGTCGCGGGCAAGCTCAGCACGGGCCACAACGTCAATGTGGGCTACCTCTCCCAGCACGCCGACGAGCTGGGGGCCGGCGGGCCGCCGGGACAGAGCGTCGTCGAGGCCGCCCAGCGGGCGACGGGCCTCGCGCCCAACAAGGCGCGTGCCTTGGTCGGCCGCTTCCTCTTCTCCGGCGAGGATGCTGAAAAGCCGCTCGAAGGTCTCTCGGGCGGGGAGCGCCGGCGGCTGTCCCTGGCGATCCTCATGAACGGCACGCCCCACCCGCCGAACGTCCTGATCCTCGACGAGCCCACCAACCATCTCGACCTGGAGAGCCGCGAGGCGCTCGAGGACGCCCTGCGCTCGTTCCAGGGCGCTCTGCTGCTCGTCTCCCATGACCGCGCCCTGCTCGACGCAGTCGGTACGCGCACGGTTGCGATCGAAGATGGCTCCCTGCGCAGCTTCCTCGGCGGCTGGCCGGAGTACGTTCGTGTCCGTGAGGAAGGCGCAGCCGCGGGGGTCCAGGCGCCAAAACCGAAGGAGGTCGAGGGCGTCGAGGAGAACGCACCCGCGAAGGACGCGGCTGCGCGGTCTGGGCGCACCCTGAAGGGCACACCCCATAGGGCGCACCCTAAAGGGCACAGGCAGGCAGGCAGGCAAGCAGGCAAGCCCGAAGGGCCGTCGAAGAATCGCGTTCGCGATCAGGCTAAGGCCGAGCAAGGAGTCGAACAGGCCGAGGCTGAGATGCGCGCGCTCGAAGACGAGCTTGCCGACCCGGCTTCCTGGGCCACCAAGTACGAGGCCGCCAAGTCCGAAGCCCGCCACACGGCCGTCAAGCGCGCGGTCGACACGGCCTACGAGCGTCTGAGTGCGCTCATCGACTGAGACTCACCCTCAGAGACTCACCCGAAGCAGGCGGAACCTGGCGTTATGAGGGAGGCCTGGGCGTTAAAAACAGGCGCCGGGGCTCTCTGACCTGAATGACGAGTACCCCGGCGCCTGCCAACCAACCCTCGTTTCGGTCAGGTTAATGACCGAATGGGCTTACGAAGTATAGCGCGAAAAAGCTCTTGTGGCGAAAACGTTGGATGACTTGCTCAGGGATCAATCCGGAGGTTGCGGGTTTTGTCTTGGGGCGCCTGTCTGCGACGCATGGGGTGGGGGCCTGGGTGTGCGCGTCGCGGCCGCCCCACGCGCGCGTGGGGCGGGCCTTTTTGCGGGCCCAACCCCCGGGCACGACGAGCGACCCAACTAGAACTAGACTGATGCTCCCATGAGTCGTGCCTCGTCATGGACCGTCTGAGAATTGCGCGCAACGTCGCGATCGTTGCCCTGATCGCGGCCGCCGTCGAGTTTCTGCCCGGTGGGGGTCGCGCGGTCGAAGCGTTCGCCGCCGCCCTGTGGGTGGTGTTCGCCGCCGGGCTCGCCTACTTCGCCTACAGGCTCTATCGCGAACGCCACGTCGATCTCTACGGTCTCGGCGACCGCTACCGCGCGATGCTCTACGGTGCGATAGCCATCGCCTTCGTCATCGCTGCCGCTCGCTCCCGCATGTGGCAGACAGGCTTGGGCGAGTTCATATGGTTTGTCCTGATCGGCGTCTCCATCTACACGCTGCTCGTTGTGTACCGCTACTCGCGCACCTATTGACTCAGGCAGAGCAACGACGAGCGAGCGTCACCGCGCAGCGACGAGCTCTGCCCGAGAAGCCGGGTGTCTACCTCTTCCGCGACGCCCGCTCGCGTGTCATCTACGTCGGCAAGGCCAAGTCGATCCGCAAGCGCGTTGCTTCGCACTTCTCCAAGACTCAAGTCCCCTCAAGCCCGGGGCACGCGGAGATGATAGACGCGGTGGATGCGATCGAGTGCCTTGTCGTGGCAAGCGAGGCCGAGGCCCTGCTGGCCGAGCAGAGCTTCATCAAGCAGTACCGCCCGCGCTTCAACATCCGCCTGCGCGACGACAAGTCCTACCCGTTCATCGCCATCTCGCTCGACGAGCCTTTTCCAAGGGTCTACTTCACACGCGAGCGCCATCGCCAGGGCCGCGCCTACTTCGGTCCCTACTCGTCCGCCAAGCGCGTGCGGTCCACGCTCGAGGTGCTCGCCAAGGTGTTCATGTACCGCTCGTGCACCGGAGCCGAGCCGGGTCGGCGCAGCGGCAGCCCGTGCCTTGACTACTACATCAAGCGCTGCGAGGCCCCCTGCGTGGGGTACGTCTCACGGGAGGACTACCGCCGCAGCATCGACGGCGTGATCGACTTCCTCTCGGGACGCTTCAAGTCGATCGAGCGCGATCTGGAAGAGCGAATGAGCGCCGCCGCGGCCGAGCAGGAGTACGAGCAGGCCACGCTCGAGCGCAACCGCCTGCGCGCGGTGCGCTCGTTGATGGAGCGCCAGCGCGTCGCCAAGGAGTCGATCGGCACACTCGACGCGATTGCGGTCGCCGTCGACGGCCGCGACGCCAATGCCCAGGTCTTTCAGGTGCGCGACGGGGTGCTCTCGGACCGCCACTCGTTCTACCTGTCAAACGAGACAGAGCGCGACATCGCCGAGGTCGCCGAGGAGTTCATGCTCCAGTACTACGGCGGTCCCACCTCGATCCCCGCGCTGCTCGTCGTCCAGCCCGAGTTGGCGGGCCGCGATGCGCTGGCCCAGGCCCTCAGCAAGCGGCGCTCGGGTCCGGTGCGTTTGCATGCCTCCGAGCGGGGCGACAAGCACCGCATCCTCGAGCTCGCGCATCGCAACGCGCTGCTGGCGCTCGACCAGGAGCGTTTGCGCGACGAGCGCCGCCACCAGCATCGCGCCCAGGCGCTCGAAGGTCTCCAGATCGCGCTCTCTCTCGACACGGTGCCGGTCCGCATCGAGTGCTTTGACATCTCCAACCTCGGCGGCACCCACACGGTCGCCTCGATGGTCGTCTTCGAGGCGGGCGCACCCAAGAAATCGGACTACCGTCGCTTCAAGATCCGCACGATTGAAGATCCCGCCCGCCCCGACGACTATGCCTCGATGGCCGAGGTGCTCTCCAGGCGTTTCGCTCAATGGGAGCGACAGGCCGACTTCTCGCCGCACGACCCCTCCCACGACGCGAGCTTCGCGGCCCTTCCGAACATCGTGGTAATAGACGGCGGCAAGGGCCAGCTCGCAGCCGGCCTCGCGCCGCTTGAGGGCTTCCGCGAACGCGGGGTCGCGGTCCTCGCGCTCGCCAAGCGCATCGAGGAGGTGTTCGTGCCGGGCCGCGCACGTCCGCTGGTGCTCGACCACTCCACCCCCGAGCTGCAGTTGCTACAGCGCATCCGCGACGAGGCCCATCGCTTTGCGATCGCACACCACCGCTCCCGCCGCGACAGCGCGATGACCGGCTCGCTGCTCGACGGGCTGCCCGGGATCGGGCCCACGCGCAAGCGCGCCCTGCTCACCCACTTCGGTTCTCCCGACGCGATCCTCGCGGCCTCGCGCGAGGAACTCCAAGCCGCCCCCGGACTGCCGGCCAAGGTCGCCCGCGACATACACGCTCTCCTGCACCGCGCCGGCTGAGCACGGCGGTGTGTCACACGTTTGGGCATGGTGGGCACCACTCGCCTGACACATCCACCATCGCACGGACACCCTGGCGGGGCCTTGCTAAGGGCTCGGTCTCGCCCCAATTGACACGCTCTGTCCGTGGATCTAGGCACAATGGTTCATAGATGGCCGCCACCAGGCCCGTGCCTCCCCGCAGCGAGAGCGGACCGACCGTCGCGTCGCGTCTACAGGATCTTGTGATTATCACGGGCTTCTCGGGCGCCGGTAAGTCCACCGCGATGAACGTGTTCGAGGACGCCGGCTATTTCTGCGTCGACAACCTCCCCCCGGAGATGATCCGTTCGCTCGTCGAGTTGTTCGTTCACGAGGGATCCAAGGTCGAACGTGCCGCCGTTGTCTCAGACGTGCGTGGCGGTGTCTACTTCGAGGCGCTCACGGCGGTGATCGAGGACCTGGAGGCGCTTGGCATCACCCACCATGTGCTGTTCCTGGAGGCCGCCGAGCAAACGCTCTCCACGCGCTACAAGGAGACCCGTCGCCGCCACCCGCTCGCCCCCGAGGGCAGTGTCGCCGCCGGCGTGGCCTCCGAGGGGGCGCTGCTCGAGCCGCTGCGCTCGCGGGCAGATCTTGTGATCGACACGACCGGCATGTCCGCCGCGATGCTCCGCGGGCGGATCGCCGACGCGCTGCTCCCCCGCCAGAACGCGGGTCGGATCGCGCTCACATTCATGAGCTTCGGCTTCAAGCACGGGCCCCCGCGCGAGGAGGACCTCGCGTTCGACGTGCGTTTCCTGCCCAACCCCCACTACGAGCACGACCTGCGCGAGCTCACCGGTCACGACGAGCGCGTGGTGCAGTACATCGCCCGCGACGGCCGCCTGGATGAGTTGTATGACCGGCTGCACCCGCTGCTCGACTTCCTGCTGCCCGAGTACGTGGCCGAGGGCAAGGCCCACCTCGTGATCGCGATCGGCTGCACCGGCGGTCGCCATCGCTCGGTCGCGATAGCCGAGCACCTCGCCGCCCGCTATCGCGATCGCGACGAGCTCACAGTTGCCGTCACCCACCGCGACATCGACAAGCGCTCGCGCGACCCGTAGGGTTATCGTTGCGCGAGGTATGGGCGGGGGAATGCGTTTATCTGTTGGCGGGTGGGCGTTCGGCGGCCGTGGAGTGGGCCGCTGATAGCCTTTCCCGCCCACGCCGGGCGGAGGAGCGATGCTCCCGAGGTCCGGCATCGTTCATTTTTCATATAGAGGGTGGCGCAGTCGGCCGAAGGCCGGCGAGCCGGGCCTCTTTTTTCCTACAGGAGGCTGTGAATGCCCGTACGCGTGGGGATCAACGGATTCGGTCGCATCGGCCGGAACGTGTTCCGGGCCGCCATGGCTCGAGGGGACGCACACGAGATCGAGTGGGTCGCCGTCAACGATCTGACCGACTGCCACACGCTGGCACACCTGCTCAAGTACGACTCGATCCTCGGCCCCTACCCGGGTGAGGTCGCGGCGCGCGACGAGCACACGATCGTTGTGGACGGGCGCGAGCTCGAGGTGCTCGCCGAGCGCGATCCCGCGGCGCTGCCCTGGGAGTCGCTCGGGGTGGATGTGGTGATCGAGTCGACAGGCCTGTTCACCGACCGCGATAGCGCTGCCAAGCACCTCGCCGGTGGCGCCAAGAAGGTTGTGATCTCGGCTCCGGCCATCGACCCGGACGTGACCGTGGTGCTCGGCGTGAACTTCGACAGCGCTTATGACCGCGCGGTCCACGACGTGATCTCCAATGCCTCGTGCACCACAAACTGCCTGGCGCCAGTCGCGAAGGTGTTGGTCGACACGGTTGGTGTGAAGCACGGCCTGATGACCACGATCCATGCATATACGGCAGACCAGCGCTTGCAGGACCTGCCGCACAAAGACCTGCGCAGGGCGCGTGCCGCCGCGATCAATCTGATCCCGGCCTCGACGGGCGCCGCCAAGGCGATCGGCCTCGTGGTTCCCGAGCTACAGGGCAAGCTGCACGGGTTCGCCGTGCGCGCGCCCGTGCCGACCGGCTCGGTGGTCGATCTGACGGTCGAGTGCGCTCGGCCCACGACCGTCGAGGAGGTCAATGCGGCCCTGAAGGCGGCTTCCCAGAGCGGACCGCTCGAGGGCATCATGGCCTACACCGAGGATCCGATCGTCTCCAGCGACATAGTCAACTCGCCATATTCCTCGATCGTGGATGCCCAGCTGACCGCCACGATCGACGGCACGATGGTGAAGGTGGTCGCCTGGTATGACAACGAGTGGGGCTACTCCAACCGGCTCGTCGACCTCGTCCAAGCCGTCCTGTGAGGAGTATCGATCAACTCGACGTGCACGGCAAGCGCGTGCTCGTGCGCGTCGATTTCAACGTGCCGATGACTACCGACGACGATGGTGTGTGGGCGGTGGCCGACGACACGCGCATCGTGCAGGCGCTTCCGACTCTCCAGGAGTTGCGCGGGCGCGGCGCCCGACTGATACTCGTCTCGCATCTGGGGCGCCCAGAGGGAAGGCCGGAGGCGGACCTGTCGCTTGCCCCTGTGGTGGAGCGCCTTCGCAAGCTCACGGGAGCACATGTCACGCTCGCCCCGGAAGTCGTAGGAGCGCGCGTGCGCGCCCTCGCGGAGGACCTGAAGGACGGTGAGATCCTCGTGCTCGAGAACGTGCGCTTCATGCCCGGCGAGACCGTCAACGACCCGGAGCTGGCCCGCGCGCTCGCGGAGCTCGCCGAGGTGTACGTCAACGATGCGTTCGGCGCTGCCCACCGCGCCCACGCCAGCACCGAGGGCGTAGCGCACCTGCTGCCCTGCGCCGCGGGCCGGCTGCTCGAACGCGAGGTCAACACGCTCACGGGAATCCTCGAGAGCCCCGAGCGGCCACTTGTCGCTGTCATCGGAGGCGCGAAGGTGGCTGACAAGATCGCGGTGATCGACCGCTTCCTGACGCTGGCCGACGCGGTCATCATCGGTGGGGCGATGTGCTTCCCATTCCTCGCCGCCCTCGGTCACGAGGTGGGCGACTCGCTGTGCGACGACGACGATGTGGAGCACGCCCGAGGAGTACTGGCCCAGGCGGCGCTGGCGGGCCACGCGCGCCTGTTGCTCCCCGAGGATCTCGTGATCGGAGAGCGCCTCGCCGCGGACGCCGAGCATCGTGTGCTCGACCCCCCATCCGGGGGGCAGGTGGGCTTGGATGTGCCCAACGGCTGGATGGGTCTTGACATCGGCCCCGCCACCGCCGAGCGCTATGCGCAGGAGATATCGCTCGCGGGCACCGTGTTCTGGAACGGCCCGATGGGCGCCTTCGAGCTCGAGCCATTCGCCGCCGGGACGCGCACGGTGGCAGAAGCGGTTGCGACCGCCAAGGGCGTGACCGTCGTCGGCGGGGGCGATTCGGCGGCGGCGCTCGCCCGATTTGGGTTGGAGGGGACGGTCGACCATCTCTCGACCGGCGGGGGCGCCACGCTCGAGCTTGTCGAGGGCCGCGTGCTCCCGGGGGTACAGGCGCTCGACGGCGCGGGGGTGGCCTGATGTCGGGACAGCGCACCCCGTTGATAGCGGGCAACTGGAAGATGTACAAGACCGAGGCCCAGGCCGAGGAGCACATCCAGGGATTGCTCCCGCGCGTGTCGTCTGTCAGCGGGGTGGACATCGCTGTGTGCGTGCCATATACCGACCTGCGCGCGATGGTCGACAGCGCGCGTGGCTCGCGTGTGGAGGTGTACGCCCAGAACATGCACCACGAGCCGGAGGGCCCCTACACGGGGGAGGTGTCGGGACCGATGCTCTCAGAGCTCGACGTGGCCGGTGTGGTGCTCGGGCACTCTGAGCGCAGGGAGTTGTTCGGCGAGACCGACAAGGCGCTCGCGTTGAAGGTCCCCGCGGCGCTCGCGGCCGGGCTGGCGCCGATCCTGTGCGTGGGGGAGACCGAGGAGGAGCGCGATGCGGGCGACACCGAGCGCAAGCTGCGCTACCAGGTTGGTGAGGATCTCGCCGGCGTCCCGGACGAGCGGCTCGCTGAGGTCGTGATCGCGTACGAGCCGATATGGGCGATCGGGACCGGCCGCGTCGCCACCGCCGAGCAAGCCCAGGAGGCGGTCGCGTTCGTGCGGGCGCTCGTCGGCGGGCGCTCCGTCGAGGCGGCCGAGCGCGTGCGGATTCTCTACGGGGGCTCGGTCAAGCCTGAGAACGCCGGCGAACTGCTCGCGCTGCCGGACGTCGATGGCGCGCTCGTCGGCGGCGCCTCGCTCGCCGTGGAGTCCTTCGCCGAGATCGTGGTCGCCGCTACGTCATGAAGGTCTGGCCCTTCGCCGAGATCGTGGCCGTCGCCAAGCGATGAGCGCGGCGGCGGACCCCCGAGCGGCACGCGCGCCGTGCGTGTGCCTCGTGATACTCGATGGATGGGGCCTTGCCCCGCCCGGTCCGGGCAACGCTGTCTCGCTCGCCGATACGCCCGTGTTCGACAAGCTGTGGGCCAGTTGCCCTCACACGACCCTGAGCGCGTGCGGCGCGGCGGTGGGACTGCCCGAAGGCCAGATGGGCAACTCCGAGGTGGGCCACCTCAACCTCGGCGCGGGCTCTGTCGTCAAGCAGGACCTGGTGCGCATCGGCGAGGCGATCGACGACGGCTCGCTCGTCCACAACGACGTGCTGCGCGTGGCCTTCGCGGGCGGCGCATCAGCCGGCGAGCAAGGCGAGTCGGAGGGTGGACGTGGAGGATTGAGGGGCGTTCCGCCGTCGCCAGAGCGCGACGCGCCATCACGCATCCACCTGCTCGGGCTCGTCTCCGACGGCGGGGTGCACTCCTCGCTCGAGCACCTGCGCGCGCTGATAGCGCTGGCCGGCGAGATCGCGCCGGCGGCGGACGTCGTCGTGCATGCGTTCACCGACGGGCGCGACACTTTGCCGCACGCCGGGGTCGGCTACTTGACAGAGCTCGACCGTACCGAGGGAGCGCGCGTGGGGTCGGTCGTGGGGCGCTACTGGGCGATGGATCGCGACCGTCGCTGGGATCGCACACAGCGTGCCTATGACCTGCTCGTGCACGGCCGCGCGCCCTATCGAGCGGCGAGCGGCGAGCAGGCCGTGCGCGATGCCTATGAGCGGGGCGAGACCGACGAGTTCATCGAGCCGACGCTCGTCGGCGAGGAGGCCTGTATCCGACCCGGCGACAGCGTCTTGTGCTTCAACTTCCGCCCCGACCGCATGCGCGAGCTCGTCAGGGCGCTCGCCGAACCCGGCTTCGGCGGCGACGCAGCCGGTGAACCTCGTGCCGGCACGCATGGCGCCTCGGAGGGGGAGACGGGCTCGGAGCAGCTTCCTGGCTGGGGGGGGCGCGGTGATGCCTCTCCGGTGAGTCGCCTTGCGACGCTCACCGAGTACGAGGAGGGCTGGCCCTACCCGGTCGCCTTTGCCCCACAGCGGCTCGACGTCACGCTGTCGCAGGTCATCGCGCGCAGCGGGGCGCGCCAGTTGCATGTCGCCGAGACCGAGAAGTACCCGCACGTCACCTACTTCTTCAACGGTGGGCAGGAGACGCCGCAGGCGGGCGAGCGGCGCGAGCTCGTGCCCTCGCCGCGCGACGTACCCACCTACGACCACAAGCCCGAGATGAGCGCTCGCGAGGCTGCCGCCGCGTTTGTGAGCGCATGGGGAGAGGACGGGGGGGGTGGGTTTCGATTCGGGATCGTCAACTTCGCCAATGCCGACATGGTGGGCCACACCGGCGCGATCCCGGCGGCGGTGGTCGCGATAGAAACGGTCGACGAGTGCCTCGGCATGGTGCTCGCGGCGGTTGGAGCGAGCGGGGGCGTGTGCGTCGTGTGCGCCGATCATGGCAACGCCGACCATATGCTCGAGCCCGACGGCAGCCCCAACACCGCCCACTCGCTCAATCCGGTGCCGCTGATCGTGACCGCGCCTGGCCTCGAGTTGCGCGCGCGGGGCGCTATCCTCGCCGACGTGGCCCCGACCGTGCTCGACCTGCTCGGGATCCCGCAGCCGCCACAGATGACCGCACGAACGCTGATCGAGAGCTAGCGCCCGATCGGGTTCGGAATACCGAGAGAGACAATCCAGATGACCGCCAACACCGCTCACGAGACTGCGTCCAATATCGACGCCGAGACGATCGACCCCGTGCTCGAGCCCCTTCGCCGCCGGCGTCGCTCGCGATGGCTGCTCGGCGTCGCGTTCGTAGGCGCCGGCATCAACCACTTCGCGATGCCGCGCCCCTATGAGACGATCGTGCCTCCCAGCATGCGGAGTCGCGCACGCCACCTCGTCGCCGCGAGCGGCGTCGCCGAGATCGTCGGAGGCCTCGGTGTGCTGCTGCCGTGGACGCGTCGCTCCGCCGGTATCGGGCTTGTGGCGCTGCTCGCCGCGGTGTTCCCCGCGAACGTGTATATGGCCCGCACTCCCGAGCACTTCCGCAAGATCCCGCGTTGGGCGCTATATGCGCGCCTGCCGCTACAACCGTTGATGATGTTGTGGGCTTGGAGAGCCACAAGGGACTGACCTGAGCTTGCCCGTAGGCGCTCAGTTGACAGGGATTCTCAGCCGCGACGCTGCTATGTTCGGTTTAGCACGAAGCTAGTGTCGATTGCCATCATGTCCACCGCAACAGCCACCGCAACGGTCCTAAAGCTCGCTCCGGGAGAGGAGCAGAGCCTCGGAGAGCCCGACTGTCTCAGCGAATCCGAGCTTCGTGCCTGGCGTGGCCTCTTGCGTGCGCACGCGTCGCTGGCCAAGCGCCTCGAGGGCCGCTTGGAGCGCGAGCACGGCTTGCAACTCAGCTCCTATGAGGTGCTCCAGCACCTGATGGACGCCCCGGCGGGGAAGATGCGCATGTGCGACCTCGCCGAGCAGGCTCAGCTCTCGCGCAGCGGCCTCACGCGCCTCGTGGACCGGCTCGAGCGCGACGAGCTGCTCGGGCGCTGCACCTGCGAACACGATGCCCGCGGCGCCTACGCGTGCCTCACCGACCGTGGCCGCGAACGGCTGGACGCCGCGCGCGGCACCCACCGCGCGGTCGTGCGCGAGCACTTCGTCTCGCACTTCTCAGAGCCCGAGCTCGAGGCGCTCGGCAAGATGTGGGATCGCATCGCCGCCGGTTGCTGCGCCTGAGCTTCGGTCTCTCAGCGCTCCGCTCCGGTGCCCTCCACATCGTCGCTTTGCCTGGCGGTCGCCTCGGCGTGGCGACGGTGACGGCGATGGGCGATGAATACGCCGGCTGCCAGGACCAAGACGGCGAACAGCCCAAACAGGCCAAACGTCTGGATCGCGTTGCCGGCGGCGTTGCCGAGGAAGTAGGCGAGCAATCCGATCGCGGTCGCCCAGCAGATCCCTCCGAGCGCGTTCCACAGGAAGAACGAGCGCCAGCGCATGTGGGTGGCGCCCGCCAACCACGAGGCCCACACGCGCAAGCCCAGCAGGAATCGGCCGAAGAACACCGCCTTGGGGCCATGGCGCTCGAAGAACGGTTCGCCGGTGACGAGCACCTGGCGGCGCTGACTGTAGAAGCGCCCCGGTCGTTCAAGTAGCCAGCGGCCGCCCTTGCGACCGATCTGGTAGCCGATGTTGTCGCCGACGATCGCCGCCACCGCTGCGATCGCGATCACCGGCTCGATTTGGAGCTTGCCCTGGCTGGCCGCCACCGCTGCGGCGATCAGGCCGGTCTCGCCTGGCACGGGCACGCCGCTCGACTCCGCCATCACGACGAGGAACAGCAACGGGTAGCCGAACGTTTCGACGAGGTGGGTGACGTTTATGAGCGACGCGAGCATGGTTGGGGAAGGGTCACGAGGCTTGGGTCAGGGTATCCGGCGGTCCCACGCATCCTCGTTCGCAGGTATCCCCTCCGATTGTGTTGCGTCTGAGGGGCCACCCCACGCGCGCGTGGGGTAAGCCCATTCGGACACTAGGATCCCCGGTCATGGCGCTCACCATCGAAGCGCGCGACGGCGCCACATGTGCCCGGGCCGGGCGGCTGCGCACCACGCACGGCGATGTTCGCACACCCGCGTTCGTGCCGCTCGCGACGAAGGCCACCGTCAAGGGCATGCTGCCCCATGAGGTGAGCGCGCTCGGCTACGACATGGTGCTCGGCAACACCTTCCACCTGATGCTCAATCCGGGCGCCAGCTTGATCGAGCGCTTCGGCGGGTTGCACGGGTTCATGGGCTGGGATGGGCCGATCGTGACCGACTCCGGCGGCTTCCAGGTGTTCTCGATGGGCCATGGCACAGTCGCGGATGAGATCAAGTCCCGCCCATCCCGCGCCCGCATATTTGGAGGTCCCACCCACCCCGCGCGCGAGGGCGCGATCCTCTCTATCGAGGAGCAGGGAGTGCGCTTTCGCTCATATGTCGACGGCTCGGTGCGCTTCATCTCACCGGAGGACTCGATGGCGGTGCAAGCCTCGCTTCACTCGGACGTAGCGCTCGTGTTCGACGAGTGCACCCCCTTCCACGTCGATCGCTCCTACACCGAGCGCTCCACCGAGCGCACCCACCGCTGGCTCGAGCGTTGCCTGCGCTGGCACTCCGAGCACGGGCCGCCCGACCAGCTCGTGTACGGGATCGTGCAGGGCGGCGTCTATGAGGACATGCGCCGCGCATCGGCCCGCACCGTTGCCTCGAGCGGCTGCGACGGCGTCGCGATCGGGGGCTCGCTCGGGGCCGAGAAGGCTCAGATGTACGAGGTGGTCGGGTATGCGGTCGCGGAGCTCGGCGGCGAGCACGAGCATCTACCGCGCCATCTCCTTGGGATCGGCGACGTCGACGACCTGATCCGCGGCGTCGAGCTCGGGATCGACACGTTCGACTGCGCGATGCCCACGCGCTTGGGACGTCATGGCACCGCGCTCGTCCACGACCCAGACCATCGCTGGCGCGTGGACCTCACGAAAAGCATATGGCGAACTTCGGAGGAGCCCCTGATGGAGGACTGCGCCTGCCACGCATGCACACGAGGGCTCTCGCGCGCCTACCTCTCCTACCTCGTGCGCGCCGGCGAGCTCACCGGCATGCGGCTCCTGACCGAACACAACCTCGCGTTCCTTTCGCGCCTGATGGCCGACCTGCGCGAGGCGATCCTCTGTGGACATTTGTCCGAGGTTGCCGCTAAGCTTCGAGGCGAGTGACGGTCGCCCAAGGGGCCTCGCGCGTGAGCGCGGGGCTCTAGTCCTTGTGCCGCTACTTAGTGTTCTGTTCGACAAGCTGCTTGAGCGCTTCGGCCGATTCTTTGGCGTCTTCGTAGACGACGTTGCGCAGCGTGATCTTCGTGGGCGTGGGGGCGCTCAGCACGACGATCGCCGCGACGATCCCGCCGAGCGCGAGCAGCGCCACGATCAGGGTCGCGAGGCGGCGGCTCCCTGAGTTGCGCCGCACGGGTGCGCTGGCCACGACCGCCGGTGCG
>CAAGKR010040539.1_pt1 | contig 32634 bp, 30 predicted proteins | sample 2556971 | NCBI WGS metagenome assembly CAAGKR01 (sample SAMEA5207829, study PRJEB30636) | soil metagenome | biome: forest; feature: boreal; material: soil | place: USA | collected 2011-09 | depth 1 m | reverse complement strand
GTCGAGCGCTGGCACCGCGACGCGAAGATCTACGACATCTTCGAGGGAACCGCCGAGATCCAGCAGCTCGTGATCGCCCGCGCGATCTCGGGAATGCAGATCAAATGAGCATTCGGCCCCCGAGCTGGGCGGCGACGAGGGATCCCACGGCAACGGCGCACCTGTACACCGTCGACCACGACCAGCGAGGAGCCACGCGCGTGGCGTTGCACGGTGAGCTCGACCGCGTCGCCGCTGAGCGACTGGACGCTACCCTCCACGACCTCGCGCGACAGACGCAGGAGCTGATCCTCGATCTCAGCGGCGTCAACTTCATGGACTGCGGCGGGCTCTTCGCGATCCTGCGCTGCCACCAGGCGTGTCGCGACAGCGCCTGCTCGCTCATGCTCCTTCACCCGTCCGAGCAGGTGCGTGCCCTTCTGGCCCGCGTCGGGCTTTTGGATCGCCTCACCGTCATCGAAGCAGGGCCGGTCCCGAGCGAGCACGCAGGGAGCACAACCAACGAGTCCTAAACCCGTTGACGCGCGGGGATCCCGTGGCATGCTCACTCTATGCCGCATGGTCAGTACGACGTCATTATCTTCGTCGGAGTAGTCGCCGCGGCGTGGGGCCCCCTGAGAATGTTGCTGACACGAACCCCGCCGCTGTTCTCCGTGTAGCTACCAATGGTCTTCGTGATGAGCGCGCTCACGTACAGCTTCGTAGGTCTTCGTCTCTGGTGGAGCGTGGGCGCCGAGGTACTGAACCTCGTCGTCTGGGCGGCCCTCGTGCTTCAACTGCTCTCGAAGAGTCTCCGCTTCGCCAAGAGCCGCGTTAGTCGCGCCGACGATGTTTGTGATGATCCACGGTAGGGGATGAGGCCGGCGAGCAGCACGCCAACCGAGCTTCCGAGGGCCCACCCAGATCAATAGCGAGTCACGACCACAGCGAAGTAGGCCACGTTTACGACGTCATGGATACAGGGGATTTCTCGCGTGCCCTGAACGATCGCCATCGGCTGACAGACGGCTTTCGGAGGACAAGCCAAAAGATTTGCTTGCCGAGGTCGCTAAGGATGTTGTAGGCTCGGCACCAACGTTTATTTGCTGGCGGGGGGCGAGCAGCTGGTCTGGCGGGCCCCGCTGCTGGCTACGCGATGCGAAGGGGGGCGACACCCATGTACGACTACGTGATCGTTGGCGCGGGCTCGGCGGGTTGCGTCTTGGCCGCTCGCTTGACGGAGGACCCGGACGTGAGCGTGCTGCTGATCGAGGCGGGACCACCGGACGCGATCGAGAACATCCACGTCCCCGCCGCCGCCGCTCAGCTTTTCCACTCCCAGGTCGATTGGGACTACTCGACGATGCCGGAGCCTCACGCCGATAATCGGCGCATCCACCTGCCGCGTGGCAAGGCGCTCGGCGGCTCCTCATCGATCAACTGGATGGTCTACATCCGCGGGAACTGCGCCGACTTCGACGAGTGGCGTGAGCAGGGCTGCGAGGGATGGGGCTACGACGAATTACTCCCGTACTTCAAGCGTGCCGAGGACAACCAGCGCGGCGCCTCGGAGTACCACGGCGTTGGCGGGCCGCTGACCGTCTCGGACGGTCGCTCGCTCAACCCGATCACCGAGGCGTTCCTCGATGCCTGCGATGAAGACGGTCGGCAGCGCAACGACGACTTCAACGGTGCCCAGCAGGACGGCTTCGGTCGCTACCAGGTCACGCAGCGCGGCGGGCGACGCTGCTCAACCGCCGTCGCCTACCTCCAGCCGGCGATGGAGCGTCCCAACCTGACCGTGGAGACCTTCATGCAGGTCCACCGCGTGCTCTTCGAGGACGGTCGAGCCGTGGGTGTGCAGGCAGCACGTGCCGGCGAGCTCGGCGAGCTATACGAGTTTCGCGCCGAGCGCGAGGTGATCCTCAGCGGAGGTGCGTACAACTCGCCTCAGCTATTGATGCTCTCCGGCGTCGGGCCGGCCGAGCCCCTGACGATGCTCGGGATCCCCGTCGTCGCCGATCTGCCCGCGGTCGGTCAGAACCTGCAAGATCACTCCGGTAGCGGCCTCTTGTGGACACACGACGAGCCCGTGTCGTTGCTCACGGCCGCAAGCGAGGAGAACCTGGCGACGTTCGCCGCTGAGGGTCGCGGGCCGCTGACATCCAACATCGTTGAGACCGGCGGGTTCCTCCGCACGCGTGATGATCTCGCGGCGCCAGACCTCCAGTTTCACGCCGTACCAGCCGTCGTCCTCGAGGAGCCGATCGTCGAGCACGGCTTCTCGCTCGCCATCTGTCCCCTGAAGCCGGCCAGTCGCGGGATGGTGATGCTGCGCTCCGCGGATCCCACAGTCGCCCCGTTCATCCGCCATAACTACTACTCCGAGGACTCCGACATGAAGACGATGATCGAGGGTATGAGGATCGCCGCGGAGATCGGAGCGCGGCCAGCCCTTGCGCCCTACACGACTCGCCTCTACGTCGAGCCGGCCTCCGACTCAGACGCGGATCTGCGCGCCTACCTCCGCCAGCAGACCTACACGTTCTTCCACCCGACCTCCACCTGCCGGATGGGCTCGGACCCTGACTCGGTTCTGGATGTTGAGCTGCGTGTGCGCGGACTCGATGGCCTTCGCGTGGTCGACGCGTCGGTGATGCCGAGTGTGGTGCGCGGGAACACGAACGCGGCGACGATCGCGATCGCTGAGCGAGCCGCCGACCTCATCCATCACGGCAGCACGAGCGCAGCTGAGGAGACTCAAGCCGCTCAGCTGTCCGGAAGCCGTTAGCGATGAGTACGGGGGTGGAGACAGAGGGCACGGCGGAGGCGGGCGGAGAGTCGTCGGTCGAGGCCTCGACGCTGTGCGAGGCGTTCCAGATGACCGCCGCTCGCTTCGCTGACAACGTCGCGCTGCGAACGCCGGATGACGCGGTCTCAATCACTTGGCGCGAGTACGCCGAGCGGGTGGAGCGGATCGCTGGCGGGTTGGCGGCGCTCAGCGTCGGCGCCGGCGACACGGTCGGGATCATGCTTGTCAACCGGCCCGAGTTTCATATCGTCGACACCGCGGCGCTGCATCTCGGCGCGACGCCGTTCTCCGTCTACAACAGCTCCACCGCGGAGCAGATCGCCTACTTGTTCGGGAACGCCGGGAACCACGTAGTGATCACTGAGACCGGCTTCCTACCCACCATCGAAGCCGCGCTCGCGTCCAGCGCCAGTGTCGCCGACATCGTCCTTGTCGATGGCGAGCAAGATGGCACGATCACGCTCGAGCAGCTCGAAGCGCTCGCCGAGCACCGTTTCGACTTCTTGGCGAACTGGCAAGGCGTGCAGCCGGAGGATCTCGCGACGCTGATCTACACCTCCGGCACGACCGGTCCCCCCAAGGGCGTGCAGCTGATGCACGCCAGTCTCATGGCCGAGCTGCGCGCGATGCAGGAGCGATTGCCGGCGACACCAGGTGGCCGCGCGATCTCCTATCTACCTTCCGCTCATATCGCCGATCGCTGGAGTCACCACTACCAGGCCTCAATTGGGCTCGGCTTCACGCTGACAAGCGTCTCTGATCCACGCGAGATTGCTCAGCATCTGCCGGCCGTGAAACCGACGACCTGGGGAGCGGTCCCGCGAGTCTGGGAGAAGCTCAAGGCCTCGCTCGAGGCCCAAGGCATCACCGATCCCGCAAGCCTGTCCCCAGCAGAGAAGGCCGTGATTCGCGCCAAGATCGGGCTCGATGAGTGCGGGTCGCTTGTGATCGGAGGCGCGCCAAGCGCTCCCGAGCTCCTCCACTACTTCCGGGACCTAGGCCTCGAGATCTGCGAGCTATTCGGGATGTCCGAGACCTCGTGTGCGATCACGTGCAATCCGCCGGGACAAGTCAAGATCGGCACCTGCGGTCCCGCCGTGAAAGGCGTCGTGCTGAAGCTCGCGGCCGACGGTGAGCTGCTCGTGCGCGGCGAGCTGGTCATGGCTGGCTACCGCCGCGACACCGAGCGCACGCGTGAGGCGATCGACGACGACGGCTGGCTGCACACGGGCGACATCGCGCAGCTCGATGAGGACGGCTACCTCACGATCATCGACCGCAAGAAGGAGCTGATCATCAACGCCGCTGGCAAGAACATGTCGCCAGCAAACATCGAGAGTGTGTTGAAGAGCTCCCACCCGCTGATCGGCCAGGCCGTCGTGATCGGCGACAAGCGACCCTACAACGTCGCTCTACTAGTCCTAGACCCTGACCTCTGCGTCTCCTTCGCGACAGGGCGCGGCATCGAGGACTTCTCGCCGGCTGTGCTCGCCAAAGATCCAGACGTAAAGGAGCTCCTTGCCGCGGCGGTCGCGCAAGCGAACACTCAGCTCGCGCGTGTGGAACAGATCAAGCGCCACGCGATCCTGCCCCACGAGTGGCTGCCCGACAGCGACGAGCTGACGCCAACCATGAAGCTAAGGCGCAAGCCGATCGCTGAGAAGTACGCCGCTGAGATCGAGGCGCTCTATGCGTAGCGCCGCGCGACGAACCACTGAGCGGAGCTGAGAATGATCCACGCGCCCGCAATCGACGAGCTGCTCGAGAAGGCCGTCGCCGACGGCACGCTGCCCGGTGTTATCGCTGTCGCCGGGGACCGGAACGGCATGATCTACGAGGGAGTATTCGGGCGTCTCAGTATCGCCGGCGAGGAGCCGGTGCGAGCGAACACGATGCTCGCGATCGCCTCGATGACGAAGGCGATCACCAGCGTCGCGGCGCTGCAGGCCGTCGGCGTTCGGGTGACCGTGTTCCCGAGGCTGCTCGAGGTTGTGGGCTCGTCAGTGGAGTTCGACGAGCTACACGGCCTGACGCTGATGGGCGTGCGGCGCTTTTCTCTGGCGCGCTCGTCGAAGATGCTCAAGCGCGCTGTCGATCTACTCGCCGCGTTCCTCGGCTTGCTCGTGTGTTCCGGCTTGATGGTGATGATCGCGATCGCGATCAAGTTGGACGGCCGCGGACCCGTGTTCTTCCGTCAGCTGCGTGTCGGTCGCAACGGCCGACGCTTGCAGATGCTCAAGTTCCGCACAATGGTTCCAGAGGCTGAGGCATTGAAGAGCTCGCTCCGCGGCTCTTCAAGATCGTCGACGACCCGCGGGTCACGCGCGTGGGTCGCTTCCTCCGGAAGAGTTCGCTCGACGAGCTACCGCAGCTGCTGAACGTTTTCCGTGGGGAGATGAGTCTTGTTGGTCCGCGGCCCCTGGTCGTCGAGGAGGATCAACGCGTGCAGGGCTGGCACCGTCGTCGCCTCGAGTTGACGCCGGGCATGACCGGACCGTGGCAGATCCTCGGGCCCTCTCGGGCTCCGCTGAGGGAGATGGTCTCCATCGACTACCTCTACGTCGCGAACTGGTCGCTCTGGACCGACGTCAAGATTCTCCTGCGCACCGTTCCTCACGTCCTCGGACGCCACGGGCTCTAGAAGAAGCCGGCAGAGTCTCCCACCGCTTGCCGTGACGAGGGAGAAGGTCCGCGTGGCCTCCTACGCCTGGTCGACCCGTCGCGAGCGTGTTTCCTTCCGCGAACAGTTTGACACTGGTTTAGTGGGCTTAGTCGGCTTTCAGTTTTCCTCACACAGATGTCCAAAATATCGTCTCGGATTACGGCACGTTTGCGCGCGACAGCTCTCGGAGCGGCGCGCTGCTGACGGCTTGACGAGGATCGCGTGCGGTTCAAAGCGCCGCGTTTTGTGTACCGGTGTTTATGACTTGCCGCGAACGCGAGGGCCGAGGTAGTTAGTAGCCACTGGCCGCGAAGGCTGGCTATCTATCAGGGATTTTAGTGCTGGGACGTAAGCGCGAGCGCGTCCGGACCCTCGGCTCTTCGGGAGTCAGGCCAGCGGGAACACATCGCTACTGTTTATTGACCAGCCGCCGACGCCACCTCATGAGCGGGCAGAGGCTGCGATCCCCTTAGCTTATCGGGGCGTGCGCTGGGGTTGCCGCGCCACGCAAAGTTCCTTTAGAGTCGGCCACCATCGTTTATCTGGCGTCTAGAACAACGGACGGGGGCATAGCATGGAGGCGACCGAAGGCGGCAGGGCGCGCATCTCGGCATCAGACGTTGGCCCGATCAGCGAAACGATCGAGCGTCTCGAGCGAGGTACACAAACGGAGGCCGCTGAGTGGTCACGTTCGAATGCAGCGGCTGTCGTTGAGGGTGAGACACGCGTACCTGGGTCTGGCATCTCGATGGCGGAGTCTCCGCGGGTGAGCGTCGTGATTCCCACGCTGAACGAGGCAAAAAACCTTCCGCACGTGCTCGGCAAACTGCCCCGCCGGCTTCACGAGGTGATCATCGTTGACGGCTTCTCGACCGATGAGACCGTCGAGGTGGCGCGCTTCCTGCGCCCAGACGTGAAGCTCGTCCTACAGACTTGTCCCGGAAAGGGAGACGCGCTGCGCTGCGGCTTCGAGGCCGCAACCGGCGACATCATTGTCATGCTGGACGCTGATGGCTCGGCGGACCCCGCTGAGATTCCGAGGTTCGTCGCGGCGCTTGTCGAGGGCGCGGACTTCGCGAAAGGCAGTCGCTTTCGGGACGGTGGTGGTAGCGCCGACATCACCCGGCTCCGACGAGTCGGGAACCGCGGCCTCAACGGCGTCGTCAACGTGCTCTTCGGCACGTCGTATTCCGACCTCTGCTACGGCTACAACGCCTTCTGGCGCCACTGTCTCGATGAGATCACGGTGGATTGCACCGGTTTCGAGGTCGAGACTCTCATCAACATACGAATCGCTCGGGCGGGTCTGATCACCACGGAGGTGCCGAGTTTTGAGGGGGAGCGTATCCACGGCCAGAGCAATCTTCGAACCTTCCCTGACGGCTGGCGCGTGTTGCGCACTATTCTGCGCGAGCGGGTCCGCCGAATGCCGAAGCTCCATGGGGAACGACACGACAACGGCGCCGAGCTTTGATGCGGTGTCCGTGGAGACGGCATGACCTACACGTGAAGCGCTCGGACTCGATACTCCCGATCGCAACGCTAAAGACCTGGAGGATAGAGCCATGATCGATACGATCCCCATCCTGCTGTACCACAGCGTGCCGGACGACTACGCGCAGGCGACGGACCGCTTGTCTGTCTCGGCCGACCTCTTCGCGGATCATATGCAGGCGGTAGTTGAGAGCCAGCGAGTGCCCGTCACGATCGGCGAGATTGCCGCGGCGTTGGGAGGAAAGGGCGAGCTGCCCGAGCGCCCCGTCGCGATCACCTTCGATGACGGCTACGACAACACCCTGCACGCGGTCAAGCTCGTCACCGAACGGGAACTCCGCGCCACTGTCTACGTGACGACGGGCCATATCGACGCCGACTCGATGATCAGCACTGAGCATCTTTTAGCCCTGGCGAGACAGACCGACGTGGTTGAGCTCGGCGCTCACAGCGTCACGCATCCTCATCTGGACGAGCTGAGCGCGGCGGAGATCAACAGGGAGGTGTGCGTCAGCAAGGTCTCCCTCGAGCACCTGCTGCGGCGTCCTGTCGAGACCTTCGCTTATCCGTTCGGATCCTACGATCAGCGCGTCATCCAGGCGGTCATCGGCGCTGGATTCAAGTCTGCTGTCGCCGTCAAGAACGCTCTCTCCCATCCTGGCGATGATCCTTGGGCGATCGCTCGCTGGACGGTGCGCCGATCGACACCGCCCGAGCAGCTCGCGCTCGTCCTCGCCGGCGCAGGCGCCAGGCGCGCCTGGCATGGCGAGCGGCTCCGTACTCGTGGATACCGCGGCGCGAGGCGCCTCACGCGGAGGGTTCGTTTGGTAGCTGGGAAGTAGCTCCGTGAGCTTAGATAAGGCACCCGAGGGCCCCTTTAGGGCATTGTCGGAGTGCCTCGAGGGGGAGGCGCCATTCGCTGTCAGGGTCGTGGACCTCGAGAAGGGCGTAGACCCCCTTCATCTAGGGGCTAGCGGGAGCGGCGAGCCGTATCGGCAGATGCTGGCGCTGGTTCGGCGAGACGGGAACCCTCTCGGTTGGATCAGTATGCCGGTGGATGCCGACGGCGCGGTCTCACTGAATGCCTTGCTCGTTCTCGCCGAGGTCAAGCCCAGGTTGGTCGTGTCCGACCCTTCCGACGATGGCACCGACGAGGCAATGGGCCCGTTGCTGACCGTCGTCGTAGCAACGTGCGCGAGCGTTGAGTCGACGATCCGCTGCGTGGAGGCGATCCGAGCTGGAGACGAGGGCCCGCTCGAGATCATCGTGGTCGAGAATCGGCCTCGGGGCTCAACCGTCCAGTTCGCGCTCGAGGAGCACTTCCGTGACGGTGCTCCCGTTCGCTACGTCGAGGAGACGCGACGTGGGCTCGCGAGCGCGCGGAACGCGGCGCTGCGAGATGCAAGGGGCGATCTGATCGCGTTCACCGACGACGACGTAATCGTCGACGCGGCGTGGGCGCCGGCGATCCGACGCGCCTTTGAGGCGATGCCGGATGTCAGCTGCGTCACGGGTCTGATCGCGCCGCTCGAGCTCGAGACGGCGGAGCAGGTCAGGCTCGAGCGCTTCGCGAACTACGGGAAGGGCTTTGAGGCGAGGCTTTATGCGCTGGACCGACCTCCCCAGGATCAGCCGCTATTCCCCTATACAGCCGGTCACCTCGGATCGGGCGCGAACATGGCCTTCAGGACTGCGAACCTGCGAGCTTTGGGGGGATTTGACCCGGCGCTTGGGACGGGCACGCCGGCCCGGGGCTGTGAGGATCTGGACATCTGTATCCGGCTCCTCCACGCTGGGGGCGAGCTCGCGTATGAGCCACGCGCGATCGTCTGGCATCGTCACCCCGACACCGAGAAAGGGCTGCGTCAGCGCGCGTTCGACTACGGAGTCGCGCTCGGCGCGCTCGTAAGCAAGCATGTAGCGATGGAATCTCACCGCTGGAGGGTCATCGCTCTCGTGCCGAAAGGCTTCCGCTATCTTACGAACCCCCAATCTCTTAAGAACGTCTCACGAGACGCCACGTTCCCCCGCCGGCTCGTCTGGCTCGAGCGCCTCGGTCTCCTCTACGGGCCTATCGCGTACTTGACGAGCCGGCTACGAACTTCGCGATGACGGGACCAACGCCAGTCGCCGACGGGAGTCAAGGAATCCGCGGGCGACTACGGACGCTGCGCTCTGACACGCGGATACTCGTGGCCTTGCTCTCCGGCTCTAGAGCTCCTGAGCCGACGCAGGACGCCGCGCTGACTGTTACCGCCCGAGAGGCTGATAGGGGATGGTTAGGGGAGCCTCGTCGCTCGGGTGGCGCCGACTGCTTCTTGCTTGTTCTCGTCATCATCACCGTCGGCGTCAGCATCGCCGCCACGACTACCGCCGCCCGTCTGCTCCTCGTTCTCGCCGCGGCGTGCTTGATCCCGGGCGCCGCGCTCCTGACACGGCTGTCCGTCGCCGATCCTCTTGAGGGCCTCACGGTCGCCGTGGCGCTCAGCTTCACTATCGAGGCCGCGGGCGCACTCGTGATGGTCGAGGTGGGTTGGTGGCACCCGTTCGTCTGGGCGATCATCCTCCTCGCGGCCGCCTCCCTGGCATTCCTTTTAGATCTTCGGCGCATCGTCGTCACCCTCAGGAAAGTCAACCCGCATCCGGTGACCACAGCGTGAGCACCGCTCTTGATCAGCTAGGCGCGGAGGTCAATGGTCGTGCCCGACGATTCTCGGCTGCGCGGATCTCGGGCCCACGATTCCGCCTCGTCGCACTCGCGTCGCCTAGCCTCGTGGCTTTGGTCGCGTGGCGAGTGTCTCTGCTCCACGTTGACGTCTCGAACCTCAACGACTATGGGTTGCCGCCAGCGCTTCCCATCACCTGGTATCTCGCGCTCCTGATAGCCGTGGTTGGCACGGTCACGGCGACGACCGCTCGGCGAACAAACACCCTGATCATGGTCGGTTATCTCATCGTCGTCCTGTTCATCCTCTACGGCACCGTCCCGGTCCTCTCAGGGCAGCCGCATTACGCGTGGGTCTATAAGCACATCGGGGTCGTCCGCTATCTCGAGGCGCACGGCCAGGTCAATCTCAGCATCGATATCTACAACCGCTGGCCGGGCTTCTTCGCTCTCGGTGCGCTGTTCTCACAGGCAGCGGGACGGCCCAATCCCGAGTCGTATGCAGGGTGGGCCGAGCTCTTCTTCATCCTTGTCGACGCTGTCGCCGTGATGGCCGCCGTGAAGCTCATCACAAAAGAGGCTCGCATCGCGGCGATCGCGGCCTTGTTCTTCGTGCTTACGAACTGGGTCGGGCAGACCTATTACTCGCCGCAAGCATTTGCGTTCTTCCTGGGCCTGGCGCTGATCGTCGTCATGCTGCGACAACTGAGGGGCACGAGTTACTCCCAGCGTCTCACGCGCTTGATTGGGCGCGTGGGGCGCGTCTCACAACTGCCCGTAGAGACGGATGAGGCGCCGAAGTGGCCTCGCGGCATGGCCATAGCCTGCGTGTTGGGTCTCGACGCTGTGATTGTCGCCAGTCATCAGCTGACGCCCTACATCTTGCTCGGCAGCATCGCGCTCCTCGCGCTGGCCGGTGTTGTTCGGCCCTGGTGGCTTCTTGGGGCGATGGCGGCCATGACCTTCGCCTACCTCGCCGTCAACTTTCACTTCATCCAGCATAATTATGGGCTCTTTTCGAGCATTGACCCGTTCAACAACCTCTACGTCAAGAAGTACACGGAGGCTCCAACCGCCGGCAAGGTCTTCAACACAAACGTCGAGTATCTTCTCATCGCGCTTGTCTGGCTTAGCAGCATCGTTGCAGTGGTTCGCTTGCTAAGGCGCGGATTGCTGGTGCGCGCGTTGCCGTTTGTCGTGCTCGCCGCGGCTCCGTTCGCAACTATTTTCGGCCAAAATTATGGAGGCGAGGCGTCGCTTCGCATAATCTTGTTCTCTAGCCCGTGGACCGGAGCCTTGATGGCGTGGGCGTTAGCAACCGTTCGACGTCCGCGTCTCAGACGGGCGCTCACGGCCTCGACCGCTGTCGTATTCGCGTCTCTGTTTGTTCCGTCCTTTCTCGGTCAGGAAGAGCTCAACATCATCTCGCCAGGTGAAGTCGCGGCGAGCGAATGGTTCTACAGCCACGCGCGACGGCGGTCGGTGCTGTTGCTGTCTGCCCCCGGGTTTCCTTATAGGTACGGCGCGACTTATCCTGACTACAGCGGTCCAGAAGGCGACGCTAACCCGAATCTTCTCGCAGACCCAAACTTTCAGCGCAGACAACTCGGGCCTGCTTCGTTACCGGGCGTAATCCATAGGATTACGCAATACTCGGAATACGGGTATGTGTCCTTCACGAATGACGAGACCGCGTACGCTGAGACTCTTGGAATCACACCGCGCGGAGCCCTTCGGAATCTAGAGGCAGCAATGGTCCGGTCACCGTACTTTCGCCTCGCGTACGGCAGTCGCGACGCTCGCATCTACGAACTGGTAGGTGGAAAAGCCGACCTCGCGACCGCTACCAGAGCGCGTGCTAGTCCGGCCTTGCGTGGACGCCCAGCGGCGCCACCGATACGCGTGACGGGAAAGCGGGCGGCCTTGCCGGCTCGACGAGTGGCTCCTCAAGAGAAGCATCCACGACACGGTATTCGTCGCCGCGTCGACGCCCAACAACCGCCAATATCGCCGCGGCCTCGACTCGCCGGTGGCGGCGGTGGCACGCATTGACCGCGAACATGTCTGGTGCGATGCGAATCACGCCGTCGCGCTCCGCAGGGTGGGCACACGGCGAACGAGGCTGATGTCTGGTCGTCCTGAGCTCTGGAAGCAGGTGTCCGGTGCCATGCCACCGGCAGGGTTCGCGGATGAGTCGCGCGAATTGCTGCGCGGCTCCTATAGCCTCCTCATGAACACGGGGGTCACCTCGCTCTTAGGTATGGGATTCTGGATCGCCTCGGCCCGTCTCTTCTCGCCGGTGACAGTTGGGCGCGACGCGGTCTTGATCTCGGTCATGATTGAGCTATCGACGCTTTGCCAGCTCAACCTTGGTAACGGCGTCATCCGCTTCCTGCCTGACTTTGGAGCACGCAGCGCTCGCGCCCTGACCATTATCTACGGCGTGACGGCTCTTGTAGCGCTCGCTTTTGGAACGGTCTTTGTGCTCGTTGTCCCCGGACTAGCGCATGAACTGGCTTACCTGCGTAACAACGGGATCCTCGCCGCGGTATTCGTCGCCGCGCTTGTGCTCTGGGGCGTGTTCGCACTGCAAGACGCCGCTCTCACCGCGACACGCCGAACGCCGTGGATTCCGGTGGAGAATGGGGTGTTCGGCATCCTCAAGCTAGCGATGTTGCCGGTCCTGCTCGCCGCTGGCGCCGTTAATGGTGTATTTCTCGCGTGGATCCTGCCTATGGCTCTGCTGCTCATTCCGGTCAACATCTTCGTTTTCAGCCGAGCGATTCCGGCTCATGTCGCTCGCGTAACGCGTCGGTCCTCGCTCCTCGTCCTCGGAGCTCGCCGGGTCTTGCGCTTCCTCGCGCAGGACTATCTCGCGTCCGTCTTCACGCAGGCCACGTTGACGGTGCTCCCGCTGCTCGTGATCGCGATCCTGGGCGCGCGGCAGAGCGCGTACTTCGCCATGCCGTTCACGATCGCGATCGCGTTCGACACGTTCGCGTACAGCGCGGCCACTGCGCTGGTTGTTGAGGCGACGCTCGAGCCGAAGAGCCTGTCCAGCCTCACGAGGGTCTTCGCTCGTCGCGTACTCGTGCTCATCGCGCCCCTCGCGGCGATCCTCGCTCTAGCGGCGCCCCTCGTGATGCTGCCGTTTGGTCATGCGTACGCCAAGCACGGTGCGGGCGTCTTGCGGCTGCTTCTCTGCGCTAGCCTCCTCCGCGTCGTGATCGCCTTGTTTTCGGCCGTGTCGCGAGCTCAGGCGCGTGGGCTCCGTCTGGGGCTGGTCGAGCTCGCTCTGCTCCTGGTCGTTCTTGGCGGCGCGATCCCGCTAGCGCATTCCCACGGCATTGAAGGTGTTGCGGCCGCCTGGCTCGTGGCGAACGCGCTCATTTGTCTGGCGGTCGCTCCTCTCTTGCTCTCGGTCCTCAGGGAGCCGTGAGCGGAAGGCTCGGGCGTCATGGCCAACGCGACGGCAGGTAGCGATGCGTCCAGACCCGGTGGCGGGGCTAAACCGTTGGTAGCGCGGCATCGACACGTGACCATGATGCGGCTGTCGACCCTCGCGTGCGGCTGGTTGTCGCTCGCTGCGTTCACTACCGTCGCGGTTGGCGAGGTCTCTCGCACCAGCCGGCGGCCGTCATGTCCTCGACCGAGCCACGCTCAGCCCAGCACTCACGCATCCAGTTGTCGGCACGCCCGACGCGCAACGAAGAAGCATTCTCGACGTCGGAAGAAGGGCTCGGCGCGCGCCACGAGCACCTCCCCAATAGCGTCCACGATTCCCGCCGTGGCGCTAAGCATCGCCACCGGCCAGGGATCGCCTTCGTCCGGCACCCCACCTGCGAGCCCGCCCGTCGGCGCAGCGCCCGCGCCCGAACCACCGATCGCCACGGAACCCCTAGTCGCGAAAGAACCCGCGCCTAAAATGCATCTCATCTGGTCCGACGAATTCAACGGATCTGCCGGAACCTCTCCGAGCAAGATCAACTGGAACTTCGACACCGGGGGTCGCGGCTGGGGCAATGAAGAGCTCGAGTCCTATACCTCGAGACCCGTGAACGCTCAGCTTGACGGGCACGGTGATCTCGCGATCACGGCTCGCGCCGAAAAATACACCGGAGCGGACGGGATCACGCGCAACTACACCTCCGCGAGGCTCCAGACGCTCCACAAGCTCGAATTCAAGTACGGCGTCGCCGAAGCCAGGATCCAGGTACCCGCTGGACAAGGTCTCGTGGCCCAGTTTTGGATGCTGGGTTCGGAAGGCTACGAAAGCGAAACAGCGTGGCCGGGCTGTGGTGAGGTCGACGTCTCAGAGGTGCTCGGCTCGGAACCCAACACCGTCGACGGGACGCTGCATGCCCCGTGGCCCTGGGCGCCCACCGGCGTACAGGGCTCCGCGGAATCGCCAACGCCGCTCTCAGCGGGGTTCCACACGTACGGCGTCGAATGGGAACCCGAACGCATCAGCTTCCTCCTCGATGGCACCGTCTACAAGACGATCATGCCAAGCGATCTTCCCGCCGGCGCCGCGTGGCCGTTCGAGCACCCGTTCTTCCTCCTCCTCGATCTCGCCGTCGGCGGCGAATGGCCCGGGCCACCAAACGCTCAAACCCACTTCCCCGCGCAGATGCTCGTCGACTGGGTACGCGTCTGGCAGTAGTCGCGACGTCACTCGCCGCGAATCACACCACCGAGTCCGAGCCGTCTCGCGCGCACCGCTCCGCGCAGATACAGCTGCGGACCCCGCAGCATTCCTGCTCTTTGGGGCGGGACGAGATCGCGTGGGAACGGCGCACCGTAGCCCCCGTTAGATCGAAAGCGCTCACGCCCCATCCGGGCAAGGACTGGAAGTGAGCGTGCCGCGGACGTATAAAACCTGGGCTCGCTCATCGCCGCCTTCGTAAGGATCGCCGTGAAGCCAACGCCCTAGCTGAAAACCTGACCGTTCAACTTCTCACCGTCACGGCGGTGCTCATGCCAGCAAAGCGCACACGACTCGTACACGATCCCGCCGCCGCGCAGGATCGTGTTCGTAAACGCGTAGATGTTCTCTTCCGCACCCGCCGGACTCCCGCCGCCGAGCGCAGCGTCGAAGCCCGACGCTGCCACAAAGGCGGCTCGGTGGAAAGCCGTGCTGTTGCCGTTCCCGAACACGTCATCGAAGAACGTGTACATCAGCGGTGCCAGTGATCGGCCACGCCCGAATCGACGAGGTCACGTCGCACGCCGCTGGAGAAGCCGCCGTACTGCTCGAACATCTTTGTGCCGGCGTCTCCAGCTGCAGCGGCAAAACCATTCCGTGCTCGCAGTCACCCTCGGCTCCACAAACGCCGACGTCAACGACGCCAACCAGTCACAGTCCAGCACGACGTCGTCGTTCGTGAACGCGACAAAGTCCGCGTCGGTCTCTACGACGCCACAGTTGCGAGCGACGGAGCTGCCAACACCCCTCCCGCGACGTACCGCACCTCCGGTCCTCCACGGCGAGCGCGGAGACGAGCTCGCGCGAATGAAGTCCATCGCCAACGCATCGGACCATTGGGCGGCCACTTCCTCATCGGTGACATCGCTGAGGTCGCGATCGATGTGTGCGACCGCAAGCTGCTCACCATGGCAAGCGGACCAGCAGCAGGCTGTCACGCTGACCGACACCCCACGCGCGCCCGTCCGGCGTGCTCAGCATGATCGACCGCTCCAGATCCACCAGCCCAACGCCGGTCGGCTCCAGATGCTGGAACGCGGTAATGGGGCGATACCGCTAGTCAGCCCCTTAATTTGTCTGCCCTTCGCTCATAGCCCAGCAACGAGCTCAGGGACTTACGGGACGCGCTCGAACTGCGCACAGTATGCGGTTGACCCCGTCGCCGTCCTTTAGGATCGTGAACTCGCTAAGCAGTCCTAGAAATGTCTCATGGCTGACGGGAATCCTCGACTTATGCAGCTCGCCCACGACTGCATCTACGCACGAGAGATCGGCTGAGCGAAGGGCATCCCACTCCGAGCCCTCCACATCGATCTTCAACAGCACTGGCCCAGGGACGCCCTGCAAGAGGCTGTCGACGGTCACCATAGGCACGGGCATTCCGTCGCCATCATTGACGTTGCTGCCCCATGAGAACCGACGCCGAGCGAGCTGCGCGGTCCCGGTCTCGTGGCCCACGGCAGCGCGGACGATGGTGACCTCTGGGAGGTGTCCGACGTTGCGTTCTAGCCCAGCCGAATTCCGCGGGTCAGGCTCTACCGCAATGATCGGGGTACCGGGAAAACGGCTGACCCAGTAGATCGCCGAAACGCCAATATGCGCCCCTAGGTCCAAGATACCCATAGGAGACTGCGCAGGCGTAACATCATACTCCTCGTCGCAAAGCACCTCGCAAGCGACGAACAACTCGCTTTGATCGCGCACATGCAGCGTGTGCACCCTGCCATAGACGATCACAGTCAAAGGTAGACTCAGGTTCGTCCCACCGGGGCATCGTTCCTTAATCGGCATGGCGAACGTAGTCACCCACGCCTGCGCTGCGGCCCTGCGCGACGGAGCGAGCATGCTCAGACGGTACGCAGTGCCGACCAAGTGGCGCACACTACGTGCTCCACGCACCACGCGAGATTCAAAGGACTCTAGGCGGACATGCGGCGTCGCAGACATCGTTCGTCAGGCGCGATTATACATACCTAGGCCTCCTGCGATCTGCGATTTAGCCGACAGGCATCGCTAGCCGAGGTTTCTTGGCGTCAAGCACACGACAGAGCGTAAGATGACTGCGTGCCGCTCAACCATAGTTGCCAGCCTTTCTCCCGCGATTTCACCCCCCTCGGATCACATCGCCGAGACCAAGCCTGCGCGACCGCGCGAGGCCTTCGGCATACCGAAGCGGGCCGCGCACGATTCCCGCGCGGTGCACCCGCACCAGCTCCTGCGGGAACGTAGCCGCGTCCTCGCCGACTGTGGTGCGCCTGCGTCGGTGTAGCCCGAGCGCGATCGGAAGAGATCTCGCCGCCGCTGCGTAGAACCGCGGGTCACTGCTCAGCGCCTTGGTCATGATCGCGCCGAGACCCACACCGTAGCTGGAGAGCCATCCGCGCAGGGCACGATCATCTTTGCGATGCTCGTGCCAGCACAGTGCGCGTGGCTCATACGCGATCCGGCCACCACGCAGGATCGCCGTGCTCAATGCGTATATGTCCTCTCCTCCCTCGGTGGGACTGCCCGCGCCGAGTGCCGGATCGAAGCCGCCGTCGGCGATGAGCTCCGCACGTCGGAAGCCCATGCTGTTGCCGCTGCCGAAGACGTCGCCCAAGAACGGGTACAACAGTCGCCCTTCAGATCGCCCGGACCGCAGGTCGTATGAGTGGCGCTCTACCCCCTTGGAGAAGCCCATGTACTGCTCGAAGCGCTTCTGCGCTTCCGTCTGGAGCTCGAGCGGCAGCACCATGCCACAAGTAGCCATCACCTCCGGCTCGGCGAACGGTGCCACCAGCCAGTCCAACCAGCACGGGTCGACGACCACGTCGTCATCGGTAAAGGCCACCAGCTCGGCGTTCGTCTCATTGATCCCGCGGTTGCGAGCCACCGAGAGTCCCACTCGCCCCTCGGGCACGTAGCGCACGCGCCCGTCGGCTTCCGCGATCGGGCTCACCGTGCGCCACACCTGCCCCGTGGCTGGTCGATTGTCTACTACCACCACCTCGAGCTCCGTTCGTCGCTGCGCGAGCAGCGAGCGTAGGCAGCGCTCAAGCCGCCCCTCCCGACCGACGGTGCAGAGAATCACCGCGATCGACGCACCCACCTCCGCCGGCTTGCTGCCGGGACACTCGTCTGTGGACGATTGGAGGCCATCGATCAACGCATCGGAGCCATCTGGTATCCGAGTGCACCCGAAGCGTTCTATGTGTCGGCGGATCTCACCAGCCGCCGATCGCCATATCTCGGCGGCGAGTTCTTCATCGGTGACGTCGCTGAGGTCGCGATCGACATGCACGACCGCGAGCGGATCACCATGCAAACGGACCAGCAGCAGGGCGTCACGCTGACCAACATCCCACGCGCGCCCGTCTGGCGTGCTCGGCATGATCGACTCGTCCAGATCCACTGCCCCAACGGCCGTCGGCTCCAGATGCTGGAACGCGGTGATGGGGAGATAACCGGAAGTCAGCCTCCTGATTTGATCCTCACTCATACGAGTGCAGCGATCCTATACCGGTCGCTGCGAGACGTACACTCGGTCGACGGGCATCTGTGCGCGGAAGTGGGTGGAGGCATCGGTGAGCAGGGCCATTCCCCTCCGACGGCGAGATCCAGCAACACGAAGTAGGTTGCTTGAATGGCCAGGGCGCCGGGCTCGTCGTGATATGCACGACTCGCGTCGGCTCGCCGTGTAGCCGCACCAAAAATCAGCGCGCGCGGTGCCGCGCGCCCGACGACGGCTCGTCGGGGTGCTCGCTCAATCATTGACCGTTCAAGATCGACGAGGCCGACGGCGGTCCGCTCTAGATGCTCGAACGCGTCCGCGGGCAGGCATCCGCGCGTCAAACGCTTACTCGCCGCCTCGCTCATCCCTCACTCCGGTGGGACAATGGCTCACGAGGCTTCGTAGCCCTGACTCCACGGCGGCTGCCGGGGCTCGCGGTCCGAATGGTCTCGTGTTTATTTGGGCGCATCAATCTCTATTGCGACCAGCGTCATCGCGGCACCAGCAAGTATACTTGGGACGGCGGTGCCGTGTCTCCGTCTCGCTGCGGGCGACGCCGTTCACCTGATAACCGTGACTTTTGCCACCCACTCGACAACGTCACGACGCGTTGCTGACTACGCGGACGTACCCAGTTGAGCGCGACACCAGTCACCACGGAGGAGCGGGAGGACACGGCCGCCGCACAGAGCGGCGGGTTCGACGACGGCGTGCTCGCCGGGTTCGTTCAACTCATCCGCAACGCCGGGATCGTCTTCGTCGTCCAGGTCGTCGGCGCCGGCCTGTCGTACGCCGTCCAGGTGTTGCTTGCCCGTTTCCTCGGGGTTTCACATTACGGCGTTTACGCTTATCTGATTGTGTGGGTGGGCTTCGCTGCGCTCCTCGCCGGGCTCGGCCTACCCGCCGCGAGCCTCCGCTTCCTGCCCATCTACAAGTCCACGGGCGATTGGGCGAGGATTCACGGATTTATGCAAACGATCTCACGCGCGACTTTCGCAACCGCGATCGCCATGGCCGCCGCGGCGTGCGGCGTCGCCTTGATGCTGCACGCTTCGGGTCATCTAACCCACCCGTCAACGCTTCTCCTCGGCGCCGTCCTGGTCCCCGCGTTCGCGGGGTCGATGTTGTACACCGAAGTCGCGCGGGCCGGTCACAGGGTCGGTGCCGCGTTTGCCCCACCCATGATCGCGCGCCCCGCCTTGATCGCCATCGGCGCCAGCGCTCTCTACGTCTCTCGCGGAGTGCTCACAACCAGCGCCGCGATCGGTGTTACCGTCGTCGCCGCGTACATCGTCTTGCTCGCCCAGTACGTCCTCACGCGCCGCCTCTTCGTCGCCCCGACCTCGCAGCACCGCCCCACGCTCGAGCGACGCGATTGGCTCGGCGTCGGCGTGACGCTGCTCGCCGCCGGCGCGTTCGCGGTCGTACTGATGCAGGTGGACATCGTCATCGTCGGTGCGATGCTGGGGTCGCGCGACGCCGGGATTTACGCGGCCGCGAGCAAGACCGCGACGCTCGTGTCGTTCGTGATCGTCGCCGTCAACGCGGCGGCGACGCCACACTTCTCGTCCCTGTGGGCGCTTGGGCGTGTCGAGGAGCTGCAGCGCTTGGTCACGAAACTCGCCGGCGTCATCTTCTGGCCGTCGCTCGCGATCTCGGCCGGGATCGCGGCACTGTCGGGCCCGCTCCTTGAGCTCTTCGGTCCCGGTTTCAGCGCGGCGCAAGCATCGCTGCTCGTGCTCCTCGTCGGCCAGATGATCAACGCTGCCGCCGGCTCCGTGGGATACCTGCTTACTTTGACCGGTCACCACCGCGAGGCCACGTGGGCGCTCGGTCTCAGCGCTGTGGCGTGCATCGTGCTCGCCGTCGCCGGCGTCGCTGCGTTTGGCCTGATCGGTGCCGCGCTCGGCTCTAGTGTCGGCTTTGTGCTTTGGAACGGATCGCTTTATTGGCTTGTTCGCCGCAAGCTCGGGGTCCGCGCGTCTTTCTTCACGACTCGGCGCTGCGCCCGTAAAGCGTGATCACGATGGCACCACGTCAAAGTTCACTCCGTTCGCATGCGTCGTGTTATAGCGTGCTCCTCGAACCGTAGCTAACGACCGTGCATCCCTATCCCCATTGGCCGTTTGTCGCCTACCCGCAGCATGCCGTGCTCTCGGCCGCGTGGGCCGTCCTCATTCATGGTGTGATCTGCCTCGCCGTCGTTTTGCCAATCGTGCTCGCAAGCAACAGGCGTCTCGTGTACGGCGCCCTCGCGTTCGCGGGAGGGCCAGCCCTCGACCTCGACCACGCGGTTGCCGCGGGCAGTCTCAACCCGAGTGCTCTCGAGGATCTCGCGCACCGTCCCTATACGCACAGCCTCATCTTCGCCGTCGCCCTGACTCTCGTCGCATTTCTGTTCACGCGCAGCCGTCTCGCGGCGTGGTCAGTCTTTGCTGTCATCGCAGCCCATCTGCTGTTCGACGCTGCTGGCGGCGACGAGCTGATCCTGTACCCGCTGAGGCACCCCAACGGCTTGCCGTGGCTTGCGTGCCCGGCCGGCCTCGCGGTCCTGTTCGCCGTGAGTTGGACGGCTGTCCGAGCCCACAGGAGCGTCCCGACGTCGCAACCACGCTTCGTGATCTCTCAGCGGTCGAGATGAAGCCACGCGTCATTCGTCGGCTGCGCCTTGTAGAGGCCAAGACGACGCGCACGTAGCATGCTCATCGCGTAGAGCCAAGGACCGTTGATGACGCCACGACGCCGTGCGCGCAGCAACTCCTCGGGCTTCGCCGTCGTCGCGGGCGCGTTCGAGTCCTCGCCGTCGGAGAAGCGCATCTGCCACGCGATGCGGAGCGATTTAGCCGCGCTGATGTGGAAGCGCGGATCGGTGAGCAGCGCACGGGCGAGTACGGCTCCGAGACCGCTGCCATATCCGTAAACCTGACCGTAGAGCGAGTCGCCGTCACGGCGGTGTTCGTGCCAACAAAGCGCTCGTGGTTCGTAAGCGATCCGGCCGCCGCGAAGGATGGTGCTAGCGAACGCGCGCGTCTCCTCGCATGAGCCCGCGGGACTCCCCGCGCCGAGTGCGGGGTCGAACGCTCCCGTCGCGAGGAGCTCGGCGCGCCGGAAAGCCATGTTGTTGCCAACGCCGATGAGGCCGTTGATGAACGGGTAGAGCAGCAGCCCAGGTCGGGGGCCGCTCTCGGGCGCGTAGACGCGACGCTCCATGCCCTTGCAGAAGCCCGCATACGCCTCGAAGCGCTTCTGCGCTGGCGTCTCCAGCTCGAGCGGCAAGACCATCCCGCAGGAGACGTGCACTCTTGGGTCGGCGAACGGCGCGACCAGCCTCTCCAGCCATTTCGAGTCGGCGACGACGTCGTCGTCGGTGAAAGCGACAATCTCCGCGGCGGTCTCGGCCACGCCACGGTTGCGCGCGACGGAGAGGCCGCGGCGTGGCTCCTCCACGTACCTCACTCGATCGCCGAAGGCGATGAAACGGCCGACTGCTGCCAACGCCTTCCCGCTCTCCGGGTCGTTGTCGACGACGATGATCTCCATGTTCTCGCGCTGCTGCGCGAGCAGGGACTGGACGCACCGGGCCAGCTGGGCCTCGCGGTCGCACGTGGAGATGATCACGGCAACCGACGCGTCGACGCCACCGCATTCCTGACTCGGACAGCTCTCTTCGCCGTTGACGCTCACCTCCAGCAACGACTCTGGGCCGCCCAGCGCGTTGGCGCAACGGTGCTCGGCGACGTGTGCGCACAGCTCGCGACGCGCCCCGCTCCAGACCCTTGCCGCGAGCTCGGTCGCGCTCAATGCTGAGGGATCACGATCGACGTACAGGACCTTCAGCGGCTCGCCGTGCAGGCGCACGAGGAGTAGCCCGTCGCGCTGCCCGCCCAACTTGCGGCCGTCGGGTGGGATCACCCTCATTCCCCAATCGACGTCAACGCAGCCAATCGCCGTGGCCTCGAGGTGTACGAACGCAGCCGCGGGAAGGTGTCCATCTGTCAGCTGCTCGGCCAAGGGGTTAGTCGCGGCACGCGTGCTTGCCCCAGGACCGGTGGCGGCGTTTAGCTCCATCATCGTCCGCCTGCCTTGAGGAGCTCCCAACCGACGCTGGGTCCACCGACACCGTAGTGGCGCATCATGATCCTGAGCGGCTCTCGTGCCAGGTCGGAGATCAACCACGCGAGGTCGGGGAGGAGCGCCGTTGTTCCCCTTCCCTCGCTCGCTAGTTCGGTCAGCAGCTCCTGCGCGTCGTACCCCATCGTCGCTAGGTTCTGGTGCCCGAGGAAGCGCAGGTAACGCAACGCCCACTCGCGTCGGATCGGGTTGCAAATTGTTTGCTTCCACTTCTCCACTGGCTCCGTGCTGACCGTCGCGTAGCGCTGGCTGCCCGTGGGATCTCCGAGGCGACCTCTGAGTGCTGTCTTCCCGAACCGATCCAACGCCGCCGGGTCGAAGTCGATTCCGATGTACGCCATCAGCGCTCGCCAATGATCTTCGTCGTCGCCGACCAGGTCCTCGTAGCGGACTGCGTGTGCCTTCGCACCGTGCTCGTGGAAGGCCGCGATCAGCCGCGGTAGGCCGATGAAGAGGTCCTCGCGGTAGATCGTCGGATGCCACTGGCCCTTCTGCCACGTCTCGACGATCGAGCTGAGAATGCTCAGCGGATTTCGCCAAAGGAATACGAACTTTGCCTCCGGGAAGAGCTCGATGATCTCCGCTGCGATCAGGTTGTAGTTCGGTGTCTTGTCGAGGAAGAACCGCGCCTCATCACCGGCGACCTTCGAGTACAAGCGCATCACGAAGTCGTGCAGCTCGCGTTCGTAGTCCTCCCGGCCGCGAGGGAGCTCGCGGTAAAAGTCTTCGACCGCGGTCACCATGAGCGCGTGCTGGTACTCGGCGTCCACACCTCCCGAACGCAACGTGTAAAGGAAGGGAAGGAGCAGCCATGGCTCGGACACCGTTGAGATGTCTGCGTGTGCGCCGATAATCTTCTGGACCAACGTTGAGCCGCTCCTCTGGATCGAGAAGATGAAGATCGGCGTCAGTTCGTCACTTGGCATCACGATCGAACGGCTGTCTGCGGATCAGCCTCGATCGTCTCCAATAGCTCGAGCACCGCGTTAGCGTTGCTGGCCCAAGATCCCGTGTCCTCGAAGCTACGCCCCCGAAGCTCTAGCGCCTTCCGGAGTCCGTCAGCGAGCGCCGCTGGTTGTGCTGCTGGCACGAGGATCGCGCCCTCATACTCGCTGCTCGCTTCGCCGAGGCCACCGACGTCAGTCACAACGACGGGAAGGCCAGCGTCCATAGTGAGATGCAGTGGACCGCTCGCCGATGATCGGCGATATGGCAGCGCGACGATATCAGCGCCGGCGAACCACTCTCCAGCCTCCGCATCAGACACGTAGTGATTGACGAGCGTGATCCGATCACGGTGCTTCGATGCGCTGATCAGCTCGAGCGGTTCTGTCCAGTCTTCCCACGTCTCGCCGACGACCGTCAGCCACCAGTGCTGATCCTCATCAGCCAGCGCCTCGAACGCGAGCACGAGATCCTCAAGGCCCTTGTAGGGACGGATCGTGCCGAAGAAGAAGACGTTCCACGCGTCAGCCGGTGCCTCTCGCCTAGGCTCTGACTCCGCCACCGCGTAATGCGAGAACGGTCCGAGACGAACCACTCTGACGCGCTCCTCATCAACCCCGAAGGTCTTCGTTAGCGCGTCGCGATCGAACTCAGAGTGCACCAGGTAGCCGTCTGCCATCGCCATCAGTCTGCGACCGAAGCGTTGGACGTACGTGCGCGCCGGCGTCATCGCGGCCTCGCCCGTGTCTTGAATCTCGTGGATCTCGATGATGATTTGGCTGTCAAGCCTGCGCGCCATCAGAGCTAGCAGCACGTAGGAGTGGAGGACGGCACCCGTCCACCACTGGAAGACGACGGCCTCGGGTCGGCGGCGGCGCAGGAATCGGAGGGCGCCAACGATCGAGGGGATCCAGTACCAGTCGACGCCATCGTAGACCGGCATCTCAGCGGGATAGCGCTCGTCCGTGAGCGTCTCGCCGACCCGAGCACGGCCCGGATAGAGAGACCGCGGGATCAGCTGCCGCATCAGGATCACTGATGTCGGCGTGCGCTCGGCCAACGCAATCGCCATGTAGCGCGTGCAGTGGCTGACGCCACTGATGAAGCGCGTGCCCGATCCGACGACCAGCACTCCCTCCGGTTGCATTTCCGAGGGAGCCTGCTCGGCTGGGGGATACGGGCTTCCGTTCAGCCGGCCAGCCGCGTGACCGTTCATCGGCGCGAGCCCCGGGTCGACGGTGGCGGCGGGGTCGCGAAGAGCTGTGCTTGATCGGCCTGGCAAACGCGACTTTCGTCCCGAGATATAGCCAGCGCTGGCAGCGATCAGTCCGACAAGAATCGAGAGGGCGCGGGCCGCTCCGTACCGGTCCCCTCTCATCGTCGCGATGAGACCGATACCGACGCCCTTGGGAAGCGTGCGGGTCGTATAGAAGCGCTCAGAGGCGAGACCGTCCTGCCAGCCCACGAACTTCACGATTAATGCCTTCGCGACTCCCTCGTCGTAGCAGCGGGACACAAAGTATTTTAGGCTCGAGCGCGTTGTTGGCACCCGGTGTCTGACACCGATCGCTGGATCGTAGAGCCAGATTCTCGTCGGCCACTTCTGCCCCACGCGGATGCAGAGGTCGGTCTCCTCCGTTCCTGATCGCGTGCCACTCTTGCCGAAGCCAGCGCGAAACCCGCCAAGCGCGAGGAAGACCTCGCGGCGAACGAACATATTCGTCGCAATGAGGTTGCGAACGGGGGCTTGCTCCGTCGGAAGTCCGCGGTACGTGCATCCCACAGTCCAGTAGAACTCCTCAGACATCCAGCGCGGAGTCCTCAGGTCCCAAACAGGCTCTATTCGCCCGCCGACGCCAAGAACTCGCTCGTCGTTAAGAGCCGCTGTGGCGAGCTCAATCCAATCGCGTTGTGCGACGGCGTCGTCGTCGAGGAAAGCAACGATTGAGCCCGTCGCCTTCGCGACGCCACAATTACGCGCTTCGCCAGCGCCTCTTCGGCCGGGATTTTCCAGCGCGAGTACGTCCTTCATCGAGTCTTCGACACGGGCCAGGAGTTCGGGGTTGTTGTCGATGACGACGATGATCTCTCGGGCGGCGAGCGACTGCTCTTGGATGGAGCAAACGGCAGCCTCGAGATCATCCCAACGGTCCGCGGTGTAGGCGCATAACACCACCGAGATGTCTGAGGAGCGTCCCGCTGAGGCACCTGAGCTCATTGCGCGGCCACCTCGCGATCCTCGGCTTGTCCAGCCAACGGCACCGGGCTCGCTCGCTGCGAGTGGCCCCTAGGGGCATGTTTATTCGTACGATCCGTCGTCATCATCGCTGCGGCTGAGCACATCCGTGTCCGATCAATTTTCGGCGGCAATCGTACATGCATCAGCGCGAGATGCCTAGTCCCGACGGCTTCCCAGCAGGCCGGACATCAACGTTTATCTGCTCGCCGTCGAGGTCTCGGCCTGACTCGTTGTCCGTGACTGGCTCGATGCCTGCTCCGCGAGCCTCTCATCGATGAACGCGTTAGAGGCTTCCACGCCCAGGAACGGCGCGATCACGATGAAGGTTATGTGTGGCGCCAGTCCGGGAAGCTCGTCGCCCCTATCCTCGCGCACGTGCAGATAGCCGAGCTCAAAGAGAGTCATTGCGATGGTTTGTAGCGCGAGAGGGGATGGAGGTTCCACGAGCGGCCTGTATCGGAAGCCCTCCTCTAGAAAGATCATGAAGCCGCCGACGAGCTGCTCGACGCGCTGCACAACGCTGGCGTCGCAAGCGAAGCTGTCCACGAATGACGCCGTTGCCAGCGCGGGATACCGCTGCACGTACCTCGCGAACACTCCAGCCGCTTCCCAGACCTTCTCTGGCCAGGTCTCTCCGGCGTGAAAGCCGGCCGCAGTGGCGCCGAGTACGCGTCGGAAAAGCAGTTCATAGAGAGCGAGAAAGATCTCTTCCTTGCCCTTGAAGAGCCGGTAGAGGACCCGGCAATCGATGCCGGCTCCCCGAGCAAGATCCGTGACGGTTGTGGCTGACGCGCCCTTCTGTATCGCGAGATGCGCGGCGGCCGAGACGATGCGTTGCCGGTAGTTCTCAGCGAGCTCCCGGTTTGAGACCCGGGCTCGACCACGTCCGAGTCGGACGTGTGGCTCTAGGGGTGGCTCCACTATCAGTGGTGATACGAGACCCGTGATCGGCCGAAGCTGCCGCCACCGATGGTCCGAGCTTCGCGTCATGTACCGGCTCAGCCACTTGAAGAGATCATCACGCAGCTCGGGGCCACATGCCTCTCCATCGCGCAATCGCGACCCAAGAAGCCGATAGATCCCGCCTAGCAACGGTCGCGGCGCAATGTCCGGCACGATTGCCGAGCTCGCCATCTTATACCGCGCCTCGATCAGCTGCCCGAGCGCGTCCAGGCCCCGATCACGAACGTCAAGTGCTGACGCGCCCGCTCCCATCGTCTCGTTCAGGAGGACGCGCGCCGGCGCTGGTTTCGTCTCAGCGAAGTCGATGAGGACGTCGACGACGATGAAGACCCCGCGCTCAGGCGGACCGTCCTCGATAGCGCTGGCGGCAGTCGCGAACAACTCGGCCTGGATCGTCTCGACCGTCGCCACGAAGCAGGCACCCTTGTCGGCGAAGTATTCGTAAAAAGTCGGCCTGGAGACGCCCGCGCTGCCTATCGCTTCAGCGATCGTCGCGGCCGCGTAACCGTTCGTGGCCACGGCGTCGATCATCCCCGCGAGAATCCGTTCCCGCTGAGTGCTCTTGCGGTCGCTCTGCGGGGTGCTGTTTATCGGTCTGAGGGGATCGCTCTTCGTCGCCCGAGTCGCCTGGCTAAGGGCCTTACCACCCGAGTACGCACCCAGATTCGGCTGCGCGGCGCGAGCATAGCACCATACGCCTTGTTTATGTTTGGCGAGGTGGGTGGCTTGACAACTGGCCGTTGATCGCCATCCCTCTGTCAAACCGCACAAGAGAGCGGCTCGTGAAGATTTGGTTGCGGAGATGTAGAGGATGCTGTAGGCTCAGCACCAACGTTTATTGCTGGCCGGTGGTGACCAGCTGGTCTGGCAGACTGACGGCCGGGATAGAAGGGGGGGAAGAGGTGCCGAACGTTGTGTTCGTCGGTCCCATGGAGGGGAGAGATCCCTTCCAGTGTTCCGCCGTTGTGACGGGACGGAAGACCGATGATCGGCGGCCTCAAGTGATCCGGGCTTGTGCGAGCGTTGCTGCTGACTCCTTGCGGCACGCTCGGAGAAACCCGGGGGTCTCGTCTCCCTCAGGGCGAAGCCACCCAGGGCGCCGCGGTCCATCACATCCTCCGGACTGCGGCGCCCGACCCTTTCTTCCCTCGAGGTATTTGTCCCGTGAGATCGTCGCGCCGGCGCTCTAAGCGCGCGATCAATAGGGCACTCCGTGTAGGCCTCGTTCCTCGCGCACGTCCGGACCGGCAGATCAGGGCGCGATCATTGACGCGTCGGTGGGGTCTCACGCCGGGGGCGGCGTACGGCCTCGCCGCGCGTCGCTACCCCCGCGAGCTGGCGATCATTGATGGTCATGGTTCCCTGACCTTTGCAGAGGTCGAGGATCGGACGAACGCGCTGGCGCTCTCATTCCGATCGATGGGGATTCACGAGGCCTCGATCGTGGGGATCATGTGCCGCAACCACCGCGGCGTTGTTGAAGCCACGGTGGCGTGCTCCAAGGTCGGCGCGGATATCCTCTATCTCGACCCCGATGGGACGCCGCCGGCGCTCGCCGACGGGGCTCGTGGTCGACGGCCCGACCTTCTAATCCGCGACGCGCGGCTCGCTGATCGAGCCCGCGAGCTGGCCCCGAACGCTCAGCACGTAGTCGCATGGTGTGAGCCGGGGCTTTGTCCTCGGGATCTCACCCTTGACGAGTTGGCTCTTGGAGCGCCTCACAGAGCGCTGCCACGAGCGACGAGGAGGACCGAGGTCGCCTTTACATGCGAGCCGGGAAAGGCTGCCAACAGGAAGCTGCCGTGTTCTCTGATCACGCCTGGCACCGTCAACACTCAACTCCCACTGCGCCGGCGCGATTCCCTCTTGGTCGCAGCCCCAATCGCGACCAGATGGGGCTTCCTGAACCTCATGCTCGGCCTTCGCTTCGCCTCAACGGTCGTCTTGATGCGCCGTTTTGATCCTGAGGCTGTCCTCAACACCATTGATGATCACCGGGTCGCAGCGTTGGCGGTGTCGCCTGAGATGCTGGAGGAGATCATGGATCTACCTCGATGTCGGAGTGTCTGCCACGACACAGCAAATCTGAACGTCATCTGTGTCCCGGGTTCATATCTGCCGAGTGCGATCGCGATGCCGGCGATCGAACGGTTCGGCCATGTCCTCTACAACCTTCGTGGCACGACGGTTATCAAGATCGGGCCGGAGTGGTGGTCTCGTCACCTTGATCCATTCGGGTCTCATCAATCGGGAGACGAGCTCGGCGAGATCAAGGCGGCGTTTTTGTCATAGGCTCGCCCTCGCGCCCTCGCTTAGCTGTTGCGATTGGCGGCGAGCTTCTCCCCGATGAACGCGTTCGCCTGATCCGGACCCACGAACGGCGTGAGCACCAGAAATGTGAGGTGGGGGAGGAGGCCAGATAGGCGAGCTCCTGAGCCGCTGCGCACCCTCCAATAGATGACCTCGAAGATCGTGGTAATGATCATCTCCAGGATCACCCTCGAGGGACGAGTCTCGTCGTGCACGTGATGGTAGCCCTCCTGCAGGAGCATCGCGAAGGCCGTATGGCTGTCCTCGACGCGTTGGACGGCGCCGGGCCCGACCGCGTATGCCTCGATGAATCCGACGTGTGCGACGAGTGGGTTCATCTCTAGAAACTGCGTGAAGGCGCGACCGGCCTCCCAAGTGCGCTCAGGCCACGTGGCGCCGGAGAAGAACGCGGTCGCGGTCACCTCCATCACGTGCTGGAAACCCAGCTCGTGCACGGCCATGAACGCGTCTTGCTTGTCGGCGAACATCGCGTAGAACGCGCGCCCGTCAACATGAGCCCGCTTGGTGATCTCGTTCATCGTCGTTGCGTTGTAGCCCTTGTCCTGGGCGAGCTGTGCGGCCGCAAACATGATCCGCTGACGCTGGTTCTCCGCGATCTCATCCACACCTAGGCGCAGCCGGCCTGGCGGGAACCGCGGTGGAGGCTGGAAAGGAGTCTCCGGAACAAAAGGCGACCGCGGCGAGCGTGGCGCCAGCTTGAGGCCTCGCCACCGGTGGCTTGAGAGAGGCTGCTCATACGACGTGATCCAGCGCAGTAGATCTGGCAAGATCGCTGAGATCTTCGGATCGGCGCGACGCAGCCGCGGCGATAGCAAGCGATAGATCCCGCCGATGATCATCCGACTCGAGAAGTCCGGCGCGGGCGCCACTTGATCCGCGATCTTGTAGCGCGCCTGGATCAGACGCTCGATCGCTACGATCCCGCGATCGCGGGCGTCCAGGGCCGCTGAGCCTGCCCCCATGGGCTCGTTCATGAGGAAGCGAGCGAGTGCTGGCTCCTGGCTCGTGAAGCGGATCAGCGCTTCAACGCTCGCCCGTACCGCCTGCTCAGGCGCAACATCCCGGATGCTCGCGCGGATACGCTCGAGCAGTGGCTTGCCTACAGCGTCAATCGCCGCGCAGAAGCACTCGTCCTTATCGGCAAAGTATTCGTAGAAGGTCGGCCTCGATACACCGGCCTCAGCGATCACAGCCGAAACGTTCGCGCGCGCGTATCCGTCCCGGTTGGCCGCCATGATCATTCCGAACAGCAACCGCTCGCGCTGGGTGCCTTCGCGGCTCTTCTGCAGCTCGGTGTTTTTCTCTGGAGGACGGTCAGCTGGAGGGCTCATAAGCGCTCCAACCCTAGCCGACAAGCCCATAGTCTCGGGCATCATCAATAGTTCGCCAACCTCAAGCCGTTTAGGATCGCCGGTATTGAGACCGGTCTAAGGCTCCCTCAAACCTACGGCAGTGTTTATCGTCTCCCTCTAGGTCATGCGCTAGTTGCGCGCCCTCTTTGAGGATAGGACGCTTGAGGTGTGGCACCCGTAGAGCAGCGTCCAACGTTTCCCTCGGCTCTTATCCAAAGCGTCTACCGCAGACTGACGCGCCCCATGCTGGGGATCGCGTCTAACCACCCGATCTCCTTGCTCCGGTGACGCCAGGGAGGGGTGCGCTTCGTCGTCTTACTTGAGCCTAAGCGGATGTTTGCTGCGGCCGCTTCCAGGGTCTATCCGCGAGCACTCTGTTCCCTCCGTGATATCTGCCCAACCCCACGTTTTCAGGCCATTTCAGACTGCGGCAGTGTCCTCGTGAGGTTATGCCTGTCGTCTTGCATGCGAAGGCCGCAACGTTTATTCTGTCGCCAGGGTGCCGGGCACTGTCGACCGGACAGCGGCCAGTGCCGGGGGTTCGCCGGCGACGTCGAGCCCACAACCCGGCCGTAATAAAAGGACAACGAGCTGCGATGCCGCTACGGGAGCAGAATACGATCAGTCCGCGTCGGAACGGCTCTCAGTTGATCCGCGTAGAAGCCTTGCCCCGGCGTCCTGGAAGTCTCAGCGAGGATCGTGTCCCGCGTGCGCGGATGGTCAGAGCGATGCTTGACGTCGTCTTCGAGGAGGGCTACTCAAATGCCTCCGTCACGGCGATCCTCGCCCGTGCTCGCGTCTCCAGCAAGACCTTCTACACGGTCTTCGAGGGCTGCGAGGACTGCTTCTTAGCGGCTTTTGAGGACTGTCTTGGCGAGATCAGAGCGGTGGTCGTCCCCGCGTACCAGCGACAAGGACGCTGGTCAGATCGTGTTCGTGCCGCGCTCGAAACGCTGCTTGCGTTCCTCGAGGAAAATCGGACGATCGCGAACCTCGTGTTTGTGGAGACGCCCAAGGCTGGCGCGGCTGTGCAAGCGCGGCGCGCTCGCGTGCTCGAGATTCTTCGGGTCATCGCCGACGCGGGGCGTTCGGAAGGCAAACCTGGGCGCACGCCACCAGATCTGACGAATGCGATCGTTGTTGAGGGCGCTATCGCAACCATTCAGGCGCGCTTGTCTCAGTCCGAGCCAACCTCGCTGATGGAGCTCGTCAACCCGCTCATGAGTGTGATCGCCTACTCCTACCTTGGCTCGCGCGCCGCGGCGAAGGAGCTCGAGCAACAGCCGATTGAGCGCGTAGCGGAGACGAACGGAACAGAGGCAGCAATGACTCGCAGTGGTCTACTCGCGGCGCTCCCGATGAGGATCACTTATCGGACGCTGAGTGTGCTCTCGGCTATCTCACTGAACCCGGGCGCTCGCAACCGCGATGTAGCTGAGGTCGCCGGCATCACGGACCCGGGCCAGATTTCAAAGCTCCTCTCGAAGCTTGAGCGGCTCGGACTTATTCATAACGATGGCGAGCAGAACAGCTGGTCGCCGAACGGCTGGCGGCTCACGGCGCGTGGTGTTGAGGTTGAGGAGGCGATTCGCCAAGAGCTTAAAGTAGCGCTCTGACACGCGAGAGGAGGCGTCAGTGCGATAGTTCGTGACTGAGGAAGAACGCTCTTACGGCGGCACCATACGGCGTAGGGGATCCGGCATAGTTCGTGATTAGTTGGGGCCCGCTTGAGCATTCGCCCTGTCTAGCGTTCCAGGACCACGCCAACATCGAGAAGCCGTGAGTGGTCGCGTACGACATCCACTGATTCAGCCACGCGATTGAGGAAGGATTAGCGCACTGCATCTCGCCAAACTCCGCGTCAACTACGGGCACCTGCGCGGCGATTGGCAGTAGTGTTTCGGTCCAGCACGATTCTGTCGTGCAGGCTGTGTGTTCATCGTAGACGTGGAAGCTCGCGGCGAGCTGGTGGAGGGGGTCTTCCGGCTCGTGCTGCAGCCACTGGGAGTTGTCGGCGGCCCAACCGACGCCACCGGCAAGAATCACGTTACGGGCTCCTGTTGAGCGGACCGCGGCCACGAGTCCGTTCATGCCCGCGAATTCGCCGCATCCTTGTCCCCAACATCTCCACGCTTCTTCCTCCGTAGTCGCCAGGTTATGCGGCTCGTTGTAGAGATCGAAGAGCACCGCTGGGCGCGCCTTAAACGCGGTTGCGATGCTGCGCCAGAGCGCGTAGCCGTGGCTTGCGTCGAGCATGTCGCGCTGACCGTGGGCCTGCTGGTTGCCAGGGGCGTTCCAGTGGACATCGAGGATCACGTACAGCCCGGCGGCGTTGAGTTCCGAGATGTATGCCTCGAGTGCCGCGCGATAGGCGACGCCTGAGTAGGTCGTCGACAATCCGTTGATACCAAGCCAGCAGTCCTCGTTCAGTGGCACCCGGACCGTGTTGATCTGCCACGCCTTCATCGCTGCGATCGATGCGGCGTTAGCTGGTCCGTCGAAGATGGCGCGGCCCAGCACGCACATGTACTGGCTCCCGGAGCGATTGACGCCAACAAGACGGAGCGCTTGGCCCTTCAGGTTCACGAGCTGGTTTCCCCTCACGCTCACGGCCAAGCTGGGGATGGTGAGCCGATGGTGTCGCCTCCGGTGATGACTCGAGGCCCTGTCGTGAGAAGCCGCCGCCAGATGTGTTGTTAGCGCGGCGGCGGGCGCCAAAGCACAGAGTGCTCCTACGAAGATCGCAAGCACCACCAGTGCTCGTCCTCGCGTCATCTTGGGTCGCCCTCTAGCGCCATCTCGCGTGTTTCTAGGAGGGGGTGCGACTTTGGGCACGGGTCTCGGGCCTCTAGCCATGATCGGACCC
>CAAGKR010371664.1_pt1 | contig 32829 bp, 26 predicted proteins | sample 2556971 | NCBI WGS metagenome assembly CAAGKR01 (sample SAMEA5207829, study PRJEB30636) | soil metagenome | biome: forest; feature: boreal; material: soil | place: USA | collected 2011-09 | depth 1 m | reverse complement strand
GTGCTCAAAGATCTGGTTGTGGATCGCAGTGCTTTTGATCGAATCATTCAGGCCGGCGGTTACATCTCTGTTTCCACCGGCAGTGCTCCGGAAGCTAACTCGGTTCTGGTCACCAAACAAAACTCGGATCTGGCCATGGATGCCGCGGCGTGCATCGGCTGCGGCGCGTGCGTTGCTGCGTGTCCGAACGGATCAGCATCCCTGTTCACGAGCGCGAAGATTTCCCATCTTGCCCTGCTCCCACAGGGTCAATCCGAGCGCGAAGATCGAGTGACAAGAATGGTCGAGGCGATGGACCACGAGGGATTTGGCAACTGTACGATGCATCGCGAATGCGAAGCGGTGTGTCCGAAGTCAATCAGTGTGGATTTCATAGCGCGAATGAATCGCGAATATCTCCGCTCGCTCCTCAAGGGGGAGAGACTAACTTAATGTCTCGCGGCGACGGGTCTATTTGTCTCGATCTTATGACTCCTGCTCATCACCGTGCGGCCAGGAAATCGAAAGTAAGAATGCGCTTTCCTCTACGGCACTGACATCGTGCGGTTGACACTTTTCGAGCACCAGTAAGTCTCCCACGGAGAGTTCAACGGTCTTCTCCGGCAGTTGAACCTGCACTCGTCCGCTGAGAACGTGAATCGAGATTCTTGCATCGGCTTTGTGCTCCTGCATCAGCGTTCCGGCCTGCATCAAAATCAGGACTATTCTGAAATCGGAATACTTGACAAGAGTTTTTGAGATCCGTCCGTCCTTTAGCCAGTGTTCTTCCAGGCGCAATCGCTTGCTTTCGGCCCCCAGATCAAATGTGAGCAGCGGCGCGGCAAGGTCGGTCAACTCCTGCTCCTTCCCGTCCGCTATGAGTTCATCAGATGTTTTCGTTTTAGCCCTGGTCATAACTCTTCACCTCCAGATTAAAATTACCACGCAAGGTCTCGGGATATGAATGTGGCACATACATTCCTAATCTCCTGGCGACGGTTCAGGCGGGAAGCACTCAGGACACTGGATCTCAATGAAAGATAACCAGCCGCGGATTTCTGAGTCGCCGGGTAGTCGTTCCGGGTCGCTCCCTACCGTCTTCGTAAACAAAGCACCCCAGCGATCTGCGATAAAGACCCCGAACATCGGCCGCGGACCCTCGCCCCACTGGTCATACGAAGCGAACACTGCGCCGCTGGGATCCGAAAGAAGCGGGAAGGGTAGCTGCACTTCATGCTGAAGCTTGCTCAATCCTTGCACATCGCTGGACGCGATGGCCAGTATCTCGGCATTCAATTGGCGATACTCTTCGTAGTTCTGCGCCAACTGTCGCAGTAAACGCAGGCAGGGTGTGCACTCCCGGTCGTGGAAAAAGATCAAGACAAGATTCTTGTGCTGCTTGACGGACTGAGGTTCCTGAGCCAAGAAGCATTCCGAAATTCTGCTTGAAGCTTGAAGAGCGAGCAGATGTTCTTAACTGTCGATGGCCACAGATAGGGAATACGTTTACCCGATCATGACGCGGGTATGAGTCTTCTCCGGGGCCCGTTCCTTTGCTGAAATGCGTACTTCAACGCTGTGACCCAAGCGATTTAGGATTGCGAATAAACGATCCGCTGAAAAGCCGGAAAGCCGGCCACGCAGGAGATGCGATACTTTGGGCTGGTCCAAACCTGTCCGCTCGGCAGTCTGAGTTTGGGTCCAGCCTTTCTCCTCGATTAATTGAGCGATCTTGGTTGCTAACTTTGCTTTCAATAGGCGCTCTTCCGCGTCTCGGAAACCAAGATCGGCAAAGACGTTGCCGCTGCTGGGTTCGACCTTCTCATCGTTCGCTCTCGATTTGCGAGCCTTCGTAGCTTTGACTTTTTGTTTCATCTGTCACGTCCTCGGCGTGCTAAGCGCGTTTTGTAATCCTGTTCCGCCAACCTTAACCGTTTCTTGATAAGGTCAACATCAGTTTTCGGTGTCGCAATGCCCTTCTTTGATTTCTTCTGAAAGGCATGTAGCACGTAGACCAGCTCCGAAAACTTCACAGCGTATACGGCGCGGTAAGTATTCGTCTGAAAGTCCTCGACGATTTCGAGAACGCTTGCGCCGCCAAATCCCGCAAGCGGCTTTGCTGATGGAGCCTTGCGTCCCAACTGGGGCTGATACAGCGCGTAACCCATTACGTCCTTGACCTCAGCGGGAAACGCCTTTAGGTCTCTCCTTGACGACCCCATCCAGACTATACTCTTGATCTTTGGAGGTTCGTCCACGAAGTGACTATGCCTTATCTGGCATACTGTGGTCAATCGCCGGGAGTCGTTGTCCTCAAGGAAACAGCGCAAGAGCGCATGAAGGACTCCCTTTCGCAGCTACCGCATACAGCGGAAACCATTTTTGAAGGGTCACTAGAACAGACGTGAAATCTTATCACGCTCCTGTCACCGAAATTAATGAAAATCGGTGTCAAAGCATGTCAAATCGTGCAAAGTTGAAGGTCTCTGTAACGGCGGCAAAGTGGTAATAAACGTTAAAGTTATGTCACGCCATGTCATTCGTTGCACAAATGCCAGGGCGCTTTCATAACTCCAAGGTCTTTGAGAAGAGTCGAAGTTTAAGAACAGCTTCATTTCAGATAGTGGGGAAGAAACTTTGTGACTTAGTTGTGACTCGAGGCTTTGCTACATTGGTAACTCTATTAGATCGAAGAGTTGGCGGGGCCTATAAAGCCCCCCTTCGGCACCATTAAACTAACCCGCAAAAAGAATTCACAACCTCACTCGCGGCCCACTTAGCGCGCTTCAATAACCGGATACGCCAGCATACGGTTTCCCGCTGATACATACATCAGCCCGAGCGCTTCGTCCGTAACGAATCGCTCATCGAGATCGCTTAACCTAACTTCGCGCTCTGTCTCTCCGCTATTGATATTCACACCGGCAAGACCGTTTCCATCGCGACCCTTGAGATCCGTGTAGAAATACATCCATTTGCCCCTCAATGCAGCCAGGCGATCGCGGTGCCACAAAAAGCGCGAGAGCCGTTCGAGTTGCTGCGCTGGATCAAGCCGGTCCAACAGTCGCTCCTCAACATCGCTTGTGCGGCTCCGTGTGAGATCGCGTGTGACCGGGCCGCTGGAAATATGGGGCGGATTACCGGGCGAGGCAGCGCCAGTTGGGAACCGATCTCTTACGCGAGCCACTAAACCGAATTGCCGGTAGCGAGATGCCGCGTACGATCTCGCATAGTTGCGGGCTGAGCTTGTAGCCAGCGCCTGCAAATTAGACACGGACGAGCGCGCGAACAAACCCGACCAGCTTAAGCTACTGGCAGCCTGTGCCAGCTGCACACCGCGAAAGGCGGTCACCGCCGTGCCGCCATATCGGAAATAAAGCGATGCGGCGCGGGCAGCGACCGCAGTGATAGTGCGCAATAGGCCACGACTCGGCGGCGTATGGCGGGCGCGCCATAGCTGGCGACCGCTCACCTGATCGAATGCAGCGATTTCAGCTCGCCCGCCAACAACCACGTCGCCTGATTCATTCAAAACGCCAAACGCGGGCCGTTCTATGCCATGGCGGATTCGCGCGACTCGCTTGCCGGTCTTTGAATCGATGAAGATCAGATCATCACGGTCAGCGATCGCAACGCTGGAAGAAGTTGGCAGCAGGAGGTTGGTAATTCCCTTATCCGCCCCTTTGTAACGCCATAAAAGTTTTCCCGTGCGAGGGTCTATAGCGCTGACGCCATAAGGCCCACGCTCGACAGTGTCGCCATCTTTGAGACGTGTGAATTGACCTCCTGTGCGGACATACAATATGTCGTCCGCCAAGATCATCTCCGGCGTTAGGCCGAGGTCTTTCGCTTCCCACTCAGTTTCTCCGGTTTCACGCGAGATTGCACGCACGCGCCCACGACCAGAGGTGTAAATGAAAGCTTCGTCGAAAATGGGATTCGCTTCTGTGAGAGCCAGGCCCTCCTCGTTAACGCGGTAGCGCTCTCGCAGCCGTGCACGGCCCGTTTGCGCGTCGAAGGAGGTCAAACCCTCATAAAAGAGATATAGTCTGCCGTCAACAAAAACCGGCGAGTGGTAATTATCCAAACTATACTCGACCTCGTCTCCTTTATTTGACGTCCAGCGGAAAGGCATCATCTCTATTTCGCTGAATTCATATTTCCAGGATTCTTCGCCCGAGGAAAGATCGAGAACATGCAAAAGAGGATGACGCTTCAAGCTGTCGCCGGCATGTCCTTTCGCATCTTTTGCGAACACGACGGCCAGCAGATTAGCTCCAGCGTCAACCGCCATTTGCATGACCCCACCGCGCATCTTGCTGCTCTTCCAGATGCTGTCGCCCGTGAAGATGTCCACGGCCTCGACTCGGGTGCGGTCTCCTTTTTCAAAACTCAGCAGAACCAGATCGGATCCGGGCACCGGAGCGACATCAGTTTCGTCGAGTGGCGCATCCTTACGTCGCCAGAGGGTTTCGCCTGTTGAGGCGTCAATGGCATACAGAGACTTGTCGGTACCAACAATTAGCACGCCCATGTCTGTCGTTTGATAGAAGTGGACAGTCTTATCCAGTTTTGCCGTCCACGCTTGAGCATTAGCATCAGATACGGGAAAGTTGAAGAAAATCGCGAGCGAGAAAAATATCAACCTAAGAGAAGAAGACTTGCGCATGGGATTAGAATACCAGAACTTCGGGGGCATCTGCCCAGTTGCTGAGTTATGCTTTTTAAGCGCCGTTGGCGCTCTTTGACTTTCAGAAGCTAAAGAGGCGCATTCGATTCCCACTACAAATCTGATATTCTTAACGTCTCCCTATTGAATAGAGCATTACCGCCTGTAGACGAGCTAAACCATTTTGTTAGCTAAAAATCTTCATATGCAGATCAATGTGAAAGGTCGCAAGATTACCAGCGCTTCTTGCCGGGTGATTTTGTTGCTCCTTTGTATTGCCGGCGTAGGTGGCGTAGGGATCGGGGCACGGGGCCAATCTACTGACATAGGATCGCCTTCTCCTCTCCACACTAATGAACTGGTAGGCACGATTGGGGCACGAGACCTCGGCGATCCCAGACTCACAGACCACTTCTATGCTTTCCTGGGAACCCCCGGGGATGTCCTGATTACAGTGGAAAGCAGCAACCTGAATGGCGATATCGATATCTTCACTTCAGCAGGTCTGCGGCCACTCTTGAAGTTTACGGTCTATGCGGGAAGCTCGTCGCCCATCACGAAGAGCATTTATTTAAGAAAGCAAGAGGACCTGTTACTAAGAGTAGAAGCTCGCACTCCCAACGATGACGACGGACAATATCGAATCCGCTTCAGCGGATCGTTTGAGCCAATAACCAGCGGACCGTTGCTCGCTGGAAGCGAGAACGCTCCAACTCAACCCGCGACAGCGGTGAGCGAGTCTGGACCCAAAACCCGGACCGGGAAAAAGGGCAGGCGAGTGTCGTCTGTGGGAGCGCGAATCGAGGAACCACCTTCGAAGGAAGTGGCTGTGGCCCCCACGCCCGAGCCGACTCCGGCTGACGCAAGGGAAACCAGGGAATCCAAATCAGCGGCCCGCAAATCCAGCTCAAGAAATTCGCGAACGCGGCGTCCAGTGAGTGGACGCACACGCTCCCCTGAGCCGGCAAAGACGGACGAGGCTGCCGCTAAAAACGAGACTGAAAACAAACCGCCGGTTGAAGGTTCGGAGACAGAAGCCAAAACCACGCCTGCAAGAAGGCGGCCAACAAGAAGAAGCGCGACTGCACGCGGCGTTGTAAAGCGTCCTATTGAGCAAGAGCCGGAGGATAGTGGTCCGCGGTTAGTAATTGAGACCAGTGACGGCACGCTAGTTGACCGTTACATGACTAGCGTGCGCCGGGTAACAGTAGAGAATGGCCAGGTGGTGGTGATAGCTAAAGACGGAAAGATACAGAGAATACCGCTAGCAAGTGTTGTCCGAATGACAATCTCGCCGTGAACGCTCGCCTTAAACCGGCATAGGTATTCTGCCTTACTCTAATCCCGCAAGCTCGCAGCCTGTAACGCAAACTATCAGTTTGCGTTACCACAACTAACTTAGATCACTCCCTGGATTATCTGGTGCTGGTTTCAGTTTCGTCTGAAGTTGATGTGATTAGCTTGGGTTGGTCAGGGGCTCATGATACGCGAAATTATTTCGGTTTATCTGCCGATTTCAGGCTGGCTAGTTTGTCGCGAAATTGAGCCAAGTCTTGATTCCCCGGATCCGCCTTCTCCAAATTAGAAATTGCCTTCTCAGCTTCCCTGGCGTCGCCCTTCTGGAGATAGGTGAAGGCGAGACTCGCTAACGCGCTCACATCGTTGGGCTTTTTAGCTATTGCGGCTTTGTACCATTTCTCCGCAATGTCGTAGTGGCCGCCTTCAAGATTGGCCTCACCCAACATCATTACCACTTCATAGTTGTCCTGCTTGAGTTGATTAGCCTTCAGCAGAAACTCAATAGCCTGATCGTAGCGTTGCACCTGGTACTCGAGCTTGGCAGCTGTGACCTGCGCATCAAAGCTGGTTGGTTCGTTACGCGCCTTCGTCATTGCGGCCTGCACCTGGGCAAACACTTGTTGTGGATTTTGTGTATCACCTGACTGCAAGGGCGGATGGTCCGGCGGCAAATTCGGGCTACTCGATACGCTCGCCGTGCCAGCTGGTCCATATCGTTGATTCATGGTGCTGGCGAAAATGAAGCCTACTATGAAACCCAGCAACAGACCGATAACTGAGAATAGCAGATTGTCTCGTGTCATGATTTGTAGAGATCAGTGTATTGATTGGAGCCACGAGGGCATCGTTCGTAGAGTTGAATCAGTATCCAGGGACAAGGCTCGTCGCCGCTCGCTCCAACGCAGCTTCAACAAGGTCGAAGCAAAACCCTATTCCTCGGCGTCCTTCATCACGGTTCGCAGCTGCTCGCGTAACTCCGGACTGTTTGTGTGCCCATGGGCGGTCACTGCATGTTGCGTTGCAGCCTCGAGCACTTCCTCTTCTGTTCCTTCTATGTAGAGCGTGCAACCCTTTTCGCTCGGATAGAGGCTGCAGTCAACCGCTTTTCGTTTTAATTCGGACATGGGTTGTCTCCTTGATGAATATGTTCGTGACTATTCTAGCTTATTTCTATTTCGCGCTCGTACCCGCTAACGACTTTGCTTCGTTGATTCTCCGCGAAAGCGCCTGGCCCACCTCAGAATCCGCCGGCGTCTTCTCTAATATTTTCTGCCAGTGCTCTATCGCCTTTTGATAGTTCTTGGCTTGAAACTCGGCGGTACCGGCCAGTTCAAGTGCTTTAAGATTTTCAGGATCGAGCTTGAGAGCTTTATTAACTAACTCCAGCGGCGCACCTTGAAGCCGTTGCCCGTTGGCCATCGCCATCGCGAATGCATAATCGGCCCAAAGCTCGGCATCATCTGTTTTCAAGCCAGTTGCTTTCGCATAGGCGTTACTCGCTTCGCTGTACCTTTCCAGAGAAGTGTATGAGCGGCCCAACATTATCCACCCTTCGACGTCTTCGGGGTTTTGTTTAAGACGCTCGGCGAGAGCCTGAAGGTTGGCCTCAATTCGTTGTTGGGTCATTTGTCCGCCACCCTGAGGATTATCCGCCGATGGCGCTTGAACGCGTGTCGTAGCGGACGGAGACAAAGCCGAAGGATCTCCTACTCGGAGATACATAGCGACAGCGATGATGGGAATGCCAAGGGCAATCGCGTAAGCAGGGGCCCGGCCGGCGACGGCCGGTTTTGACTTCTTCTCGGCGGGTTCATCGGTGGCGGACACATCGTCCAGCAACCGCCGCTCGATTTCGTCTCGATCCTGTTGGTATTGTTCGGGACTGACGATGCCGTTCCTCAGATCTGCTTCCAGCTCGGAAAGCTGATCGCGGTAGACATCGATGTTGGCTTGCTTCTTACTATGCTTATCCGCGTTGTTCTGAGAGCGCTCCAACAAAGGTGGGAGCACAAACGCTAAAGCAATTGCAACGAGGGCGGCGCATATCAGCCAGAAAAGTATCATGCGGTCTCTTTCCGTGGCTCAGTTTTCAAGAGCTTCTCCGCGCGCCGATGATCGTCTGCGGAGAGCGGCTGCTCAATGATTAGCTCGCGACGCTGCTTTATGTAGCGAAAGAGCAGCGCCAGGCCGACAATTAACAAACAAAACGGCCCAAACCAAAGCAGATAAGTGGTTGGATCCACTGGAGGACTGTAAAGAATAAATTTTCCGTAGCGTTCCGTAAGAAACTCAATGATCTCTTTATCGCTCTTGCCGGCTTTCATCTGTTCGCGAATTTGACCGCGCAGGTCTTCCGCCAGGTCAGCGCGCGAGTCGGCAAGGGTTTCATTCTGGCAGACAAGACATCGCAACTCCCTGGAGAGCTTCATGACGCGCTCTTCCAACGCTGGATCGGCAGCCAACGGCTGTGCCTCCTTTGCCATGGCGAAAAGCGGCACAGCAAGGAGAAGAACCAATAAACAGATGCAGGCAAGATCCCTGCGCTCCCAGCGGCGTGTCATTTGTTTAAGACCTTAACCAGCGGAAGTATCGTCTTTTGCCAAACATCGGGCGCGATAGGACCGATTTGCTTAAACCGGATGACGCCGTTGCGGTCAATTAAATAAGACTCCGGCGCGCCGTATACCCCATAATCGATTCCCACGCGTCCATCCAAATCAGAAACGCTCAAGACATACGGATCGCCAAACTCACCCAGCCACGATAGGGCATCATCGCGGTTGTCTTTGTAGTTTAGGCCATAGATGGGCAACGCTCCGGAGCGTGCATATTCCAGCAACAGGGGATGCTCTTCGCGACATGAGACGCACCATGATGCCCACACGTTCAAGAGCCAGACCTTACCGCGCATCTCCTGGGCAGAAAAACTCTTAGTCGGATCCTTGAGCTGAGACAATTGAAATGCGGGCGCTGGTTTGTTGATCAGAGGAGAGGGTACCTCGTGGGGATCATGGCCCAGGCCTATGGCGAGAAACACAACCAGTATCACGAAAAGAACAAGCGGTATTACGTAACGCATCAATGGTTGCTCAGTGTGAATGCGCGGCTTTGCCGCCGCACAGTGCGGTAAGGCCGTGCCTTACCGACAATTGTATTCTTAATTCAGGAGGCTATGCCTCAGTTCAGCCGAGGCCTGGCCTCGGTCGAGAAGAATCTACCACGGTAAGGCGGAGCCTTACCGCACTGTGCGGCGGCAAAGCCGCGATACAGCGAGTCGCAACTCATCTCAAGTTAGCGACTCCGCTTTCGAAGCCACGCTTGCCAGCGCCGGCGCGGACTGTTCCTTCACCGTCATCAGCTCAAGCGCCTGACGCTGCTTCCGTGCGGCAAGCGCATACCGTCGGTCACTAAGCGCCAGGCCGCCGCCCATCGCCATCAAAAGCGCGCCTCCCCAAATCCAATCTACAAATGGTTTGTAGTAGACGCGAACGCTCCAGGCGCCACCGCTTACAGGCTCACCAAGCGAGAGGTAGAGGTCGCGAAATAATCCGGTATCAATCGCAGTTTCGGTCATCACGTTCCCTGACGCGGTATAGGAGCGCTTCTCCGGGTACATCTTGTTGATGACGTTCCCATTCTTGCTCACCTCGATTTCAGCGCGAGCAGACTGGTAGTTAGGACCCACAATATTAGTTATTCCATTGAAGCGAAAACTATACCCGCCGGCATTCACAGTATCTCCGACGTCCATGCGCACGTCGTGCTCCGATTGATAACCGGTGACAATCGTCACACCGACAATGAAAACCGCCACACCCAAATGAGCCAACTGCATGCCATAGTAACTCCGGCTTTGCAGTCCCAGTTTATGAAAAACACTGAGTTTGCCAGACGTGGTCTTCACGCGTTCCCAGATATTGAAGATCGCGGTCGTAACGATCCAGAGAGCCAGCATCAATCCGAGACATACGAGCGGCTTCCATTGGCCGAGGATGAAGGGAAGTATCAACGCCGTGGCTACGCTAGCCAGAAAAGCCCAACGCAGGCGCACAGCCAGGTCGGGAAGGCTCGCTTTTTTCCAGCGTGCAATTGGGCCAATGCCCATCAGAAACACGGCGGGAACCATCAAGGGCACAAAGACACGATTGAAGTAAGGCGGTCCAACAGAAAGCTTGCCCATTCCCAACGCATCGATGATAAGAGGATAAAGTGTGCCCAGCAAAACCGAACCCGCGGCCACCGCCAAAAGCACGTTGTTCGACAGCAGTAATGATTCACGGGAAATGACATCAAACTTTCCGCCAAGACCCACATGCTTGGCCCGCCAGGCGTATAGCAAGAGCGAACCCCCGATTACAAACACGAGAAACACCAAAATGAAAATGCCGCGCTTGGGATCGGTGGCGAATGCATGCACTGAAGTCAGAACCCCGGAACGAACGAGAAATGTTCCAAGCAGGCTCAACGAGAATGCGGCGATAGCAAGCAATACAGTCCAGCTCTTGAATCCGCCGCGCTTTTCCGTGACAGCAAGCGAGTGGATTAGCGCGGTGCCGACGAGCCACGGCATGAACGAAGCGTTTTCGACTGGATCCCAAAACCACCAGCCGCCCCAGCCGAGTTCGTAATAGGCCCAAAAACTTCCCAGCGCAATGCCGCAGGTCAGAAACATCCAGGCAACCGTAGTCCATGGTCGCGACCATCGCGCCCAGGTTGCATCAAGACGGCCGCTGATTAATGCAGAGATGGCAAAGGCAAATGCCACAGAAAAACCGACGTAACCCATATACAGCATCGGTGGGTGGACCACCATCGCCGGATCTTGTAGCAGTGGATTGAGATCGCGCCCATCGGGCGCCGCCGGAATCAGCCGAGCAAAGGGGTTCGACGTCAGTAACATGAACAAAAGAAACCCAATGCTAATCACACCCATCACACTCAACACTCTTGCGAGCATTTCATCGGGCAGGTGCCGGCTGAAAAGCGAAACGGCGACCGTCCAGAGCCCGAGCATTAGGGTCCACAATAATAATGAACCTTCATGCGACCCCCAGGTGGCCGCTAGTCGGTAGTGAAGCGGCAACTGTGAATTTGAATTGGTGGCGACGTTTAGAACAGAGAAGTCGTTGGTAATAAATGAATAGCCCAGACAACAGAATGCGATGGCGACAAAGATGAACTGTGCCTGTCCGGCGGGAGCGGCAACGGCAATCCACGAGCGATTGCCGCGAGCCGCGCCAATCAGCGGAAGCGTAGCTTGAGTAACCGCCAGCAACAGCGCCAGGATTAAGGCAAATTGTCCAATTTCAGGAATCATCTCTTGGTCAGTCGTTAGCCGATCTCATTCGCACCCAGCTTCAGGTGCCTGTCGGAAAATAGCCGCGTAGCGGCGAAATGTTTATAGCTATAGTAAAGTTTTCCCCTTGGAACGAAAATGCAGGGCAATTTGTTCCGCTCGCAGAATTCAGACTGATGCCGAATTGGTCTATAAACATTTCGTCCCTCCTGGACTTTTTCCCCGACGAGCTCCTTCAAGTGGGTGTTTAAGGTATTAGTGATTTTTCACCAAGCGTTTTAACGGTTTATCGCTCAAAAGGAAACCGTTGAAGCGGTTAGCTTCAAATTTGATCTTTGGATCACCGAGCTGAAGCTCGGTGCCAATGAGAGCCTTAGTTCTCATTAACCATGCATCACTATTTATCAACCAGCGTCTTAGACATTTTTGCCTTGTCGATAGCCTGTCCAGCTTCAGGCGGCATATAGTTCTCGTCGTGCTTTGCCAGCACTGAATCAGCATAGAAGACACCGTCGGAGCCTACGTGACCTTGCGCGACACACCCTCTGCCTTCCTTGAATAGGTCGGGAAGAATACCTTTGTACACAACGGGAATGCTCTGGGCCGTATCCGTCACGGTAAAGCGCACGGTCAGTCCGTCGTTCTCACGCTTCAGAGTATCTTTTTCTACAAGGCCGCCGATGCGGAATGTCCTGTTGACCGGTGCTTCTTTAGCGACGACCTGCGAAGGGCTGAAGAAGAAGACCAGGTTGTTTCGAAATGCGTTTCCCACGAGGTAGGCCGCTATTCCCAACCCTGCAAGTCCAATTAGAATAAAAGTAATTCGCTTATGACGCCTTTTCATTTATTGTGATTACCTCTCAAACTGGAGGCCGCGCCCTTTCGTCGCTCTAACGATTTTCTGCGCCTGGCCAAAATCAGGACCTCGCCTCCAATCGTTACCAGCGCCACCAGATAAGCGCCCCATACATAAAAGCCGTAACCGCCCATCGAAAAAAATTGTGACCAGTTCATAGTCTAGGCTGTTCCCTCAGCAATTAGCGCGGCATTCTGTTCTCTTTCCAAAATAATGCAGCGCAGTCGAGTTAGCACTGCCGCAATCGAGTATAACCAGCATGCGGCCAGCAAAATTAGCATGGCAGCGAGCATAGGTGGCGCAATCGTCGGTTTGTTTAGAATTCTAATTGTCGCACCCTGGTGCAATGTGTTCCACCACTGCACAGAGAAATAGATGATTGGCACATTGATTACTCCCACGAGCGCGAGCACCGCTCCGGCGCGATCCGCGCGCCTTGGATCGTCAATCGCCGCTTGTAAGGAAATGAATCCTACATAGAGAAACAACAGGATTAGTGTCGATGTCATACGCGCATCCCAGACCCACCATGTGCCCCAGGTGGGCTTGCCCCAGAGCGCACCTGTCGCCAGGGAAAGGAACGTGAACAATGCTCCTGTGATCGCCAGCGATGACGCCATCATTGATGACAGCCGCGCGTTAAATGCCCAGCCAACCCCGGCGTAGAAGGCCATCAGGATGTACAAAAACATCCCCATCCAGGCTGCCGGCACATGTATGAACATTATGCGATAGGCGTCGCCTTGCTGGAAATCGGTGGGGGCAACGAACAATCCCACGTACAAGCCCAACACGAATAAAATTGCGGCGGGAATTGCAAACCATGGAATCAGTTTGCCGGCTACGGGATAAAACGCAGCAGGCGATGCGTATTTGTACCAATTGATCTTTCGAGTAGCCATAAGAATAAATTGCTTTGGTTTTTGGTCTTAGGTCTTAGGTCTTTGATTAGTCTGTCTAGCCAGAAAGCTAACTCCAAGACCCAAGACCCAAAACCAAAGACCTTTTTAGCATTCATTCCAAAGATATGCGCAATGCCGCTGAGGTTGCCCAGGGTGCAAAAACCAACGACAACACAAGCAGCGCACCCAGCAAGTAAACATTCGCTTGGGCGCTGACTCCGATAATACTGGCATCAACCGCTCCCGCACCAAAGATCAACACTGGAATATATAAGGGCAATATTAATAGAGCAATTAACACGCCACCTCCGCGCAATCCCAGCGTCAATGCCGCGCCAATCGATCCAATAAGACTCAAGACAGGTGTTCCAAGCAGCAGGGAAATGAAAAGCACCAAGAGCGTATTCGGTGCCAGATCAAACTGCATACCTACCAGCGGCGCAATTAACACGAGCGGAACTTCCGATACCAGCCACTGCGCCAAAACCTTGCCCAGGACCACCAGGTAAAGGGGCTGCGGTGTCAGCAACATCTGTTCCAGCGTTCCATCCTGATAATCGTTTGCGAAAACTCTCCCGAGTGAAAGCATTGAAGCCAACAGCGCTGCTACCCAAACGACACCCGGTGCTATTGATTTTAGTAACTTCGTCTCGGGCCCAATCCCCAGCGGAAAAAGGCTTACTACGATTACAAAGAAAAAAAGCGTTGACAGAACATCCGCGCGTCGCCTCCATGCAAGCGTAAGATCGCGCACTACGATCCAACGAAGCATTGAGAGAGTGGAAGGAGCGCTCACGATGCAAGGTCGAGCCGCTGAAACGAACCTGCGGAGAGGTTGAGTTCCTGATGCGTCGCAACGATTGCCATACCCCCGTTGCTCAAATGCCCCTCGATCAATGACTTGATCAGGCTCACCGCGGCGGAGTCCAGGGAAGCGAGTACTTCATCGAGTACCCAGAGAGCCGTATTGCAAGTGATAAGCCGCGCCAGGGCCGACCTTCTTTTTTGCCCTTCTGACAAAAACCGAGCCGGCAGGTTTTCGCGTCGCGCAAGACCGACTTGTTCAAGAGCACGCTCTGCCTGCTCGCGAGATAGGTCAATCCCCGTTAGTCCACTGGAGATGCGAAGATTCTCCAGCGACGTCAACTCTTCCTTAACTCCGTTTCGATGACCAATGTATGTGAAGTTCCGGGAATATTCCTCACCAAGTGAGCGAATGTTCGCACCTTGCCAACGTATCTCGCCGCGCTCAGGAGCCATCAATCCGCAGATAAGGCGCAATAAACTTGTCTTCCCACTTCCATTGGGACCTGTAAGTTGCAGGAACGTTCCCGGAGTCATCAAGAAACTTATGTTGCTAAAAAGCCTGCGGTCGCCCCGCACGCATTCCAGTTTCGTCGCTTCTAACATTGCCTGGTCTCGTCGAATGAAATCCACACGGATATGTGACTAAGAAAGTACTTGACTGGAAGTTCGAATGATAGCTGACATCGCTGCGCTTGTCATTTGCGAAGGCACCTCGATACAGAACCGGGAACGGTAGCGACTAGGTCCTGATTCAAGCCGGCAGCGGACTTTTGGTTTTCTGATTTCAGAAAAGAGGCGCTATAAGTGACTAAGTTGCCGACACCCGGTCGTTACCGTCCCGGTTCTGTATCGGAGTTATTTTCCTGGGGTTCACCGCCATTCTCTAATCGGAGTTTTCGCCGAGCCTCGCGAGAAAGAACCTTCATGTTCTTCAGTACCATTATTCGGGACCCAACGAGCACCAGCTATACTTTTGCGATCGCCCCGCAGCAACCCAGACCGGCCAGTGATCGGCTCCCGCACAAAGAGTTCACAGCGGCAGATAGCAGTAGCGGCCTTGCCCCTGTCCGCCTTTTCAGCTAAAAGAATTCCATCCAGGCATGAGGCGCAGCGCAGGTCCGTACACGAACAACATGTCCAAATCGAGGAAGATCGTTCAGATGGAATCGTTGAGTCCCGCGGTATTTCCATTTTCCGCAGTAGTCGGTCAGGAGGAGATGAAGCTTGCGTTGATTCTCAACGTCATCGATCCGTCGGTCGGCGGCGTGCTCATTATGGGACACCGCGGCACGGGGAAATCGACTGTCGTAAGGGCGCTCGCGGATTTGTTGCCGCAGATTCTCAGTATTGCCGGTTGCGCCTACTCTTGTGATCCAGGAGATGAGCAAAATTTCTGTTCGGACTGCAGGGAAATAAAAAGATCAGGGGCAAAGCTGATTCGGCAAAAATCCGCGGTACCTGTTGTTGAACTTCCTCTGGGTGCTACTGAGGACCGCGTTTGCGGAACTATTGATATCGAGCAGGCTCTTCGCAGTGGATTCAAGCGGTTCGACCCTGGACTGTTGGCTCGAGCGAACCGTGGCTTCCTCTATATTGACGAAGTCAATCTTCTCGAAGATCATCTGGTCGATCTTTTGCTTGATGTCGCGGCCACTGGGATTAATAGGGTAGAGCGCGAAAGTGTTTCCGTTGAACATCCGGCACGTTTTGTCTTGATAGGCTCGGGCAATCCCGAAGAAGGCGAGCTAAGGCCTCAGCTTCTGGATCGTTTCGGCCTCCACGTCGAAGTGAAAACAGAAGAGATGCTGGACCATCGGGTGAAGATTGTTGAGCGCCGCGAAGCGTTTGATCGTGACCGAGAAGGTTTTCGCGCGGCTTTTGCGGATGAGCAGAAGCAACTACGAAAGAAAATTACAAGTGCACGAAAGAATTTTGCGAATGTTAACGTCGAACGTGCATTGCTCCGGCAAATAGTTCAGCTTTGTTCCGACTTGAAAATAGATGGTCACCGCGGCGAGCTAACAATAACGCGCGCAGCGCGAGCACTGGCAGCTCTGGAAGGACGCAAGAAAGTTACTGAGAGCGACGTCAAGCGAGTGGCTATCATGTCGCTGCGCCACCGCTTCCGCCGCGATCTTCTGGAAGAAACCGCAAGCGCTGGACGAATCGAACAAGCTTTGAAGAAGATCTTCGCGCCCTCCGGCGGCGGAGCTGAAGATGGTGAAGGCGAGGAAGACGGCCCATCATTCAATGCTCGGCCGGGCAAAGGCAGAGGTATGGGTGCGAGTGCTCCTCACGGCGAATCGTCAGTAAATTCCAACGGGAATCCCAACGGAACTGTTGGTGCGGAGGCCGGTTCAAAGCTTGGGCCAGTTACGACAGTTGAAGCCGCCGCTCCGCCAAAGCTCTTAGTCAAGCGCGATTCCAAGCGGGGGCCAAGCCAAAGAGACTCGCGAATCAAGCGCAGTCGTTCTGTTGGAGTCAAGAGGGCTATTTACGATCACGAACGCGGCAGGTATGCCAGATCGATTGGTTCGTCGGTCAGTTCTACAAAAGCCGGTGGCACTGTGGCTCTGGATGCGACTGTACGCGCAGCCGCCGGTGCCGGGTTTCGGATAGCTGATGTCGGCAAGGATGCTCGACTAACAACAGACACAGGGCGCCTGCTATCTGCCGACTCTCTTCGTTTCAAACTGTTCAAGCGGAAGCGAGGCCGGCTCTTTATTTTTGCCATCGATCTCTCGGGAAGCATGGCGTTGAATCGGATAGGGCAGGCGAAGGCGGTTATACTTGCTTTGCTGCGCCGGTCTTACATCGAGCGCGACAGCGTGGCGATTGTTGGATTCAGGGGCACGTCGGCTGAGCTTCTGCTGCCACCGTCGAGGAGCATTATTCGCGCTCGGCGTGTTCTGGACGCAGTGAGTGTTGGGGGTGGGACGCCCCTCGCCGCCGGTCTTGCCTGTTCACTGAAATTGGCAAAGCGGCTGGGACCAAAATCCGGCGAGATGATTCTCCTGCTGTTTACCGACGGGCAAGCGAACGTTGCGTTGAGCGGGAACGGCAGCAACGATCGCGCAGGGCGTCAAGACGTTATCAACAAGGAGATAACTCTGCTGGGTGTTCAACTGAGGAAGGCGGGATTAAGTTTGATTGTTGCAGATACGCAGAACGGGTTTAGATCAACTGGTAAAGCTCGCCTCTTAGCCCAGACGCTGGGCGCCGAATGGAGACGCCTGCCCCAGGTCGCAACGGACGACTCGAAGGTACGGTCCCCAGCGGTGCAATCCTGCTCGAGTGCTGCTCCGCAAAAAACAGCATTTGCCTCAAATGAAGGAGGCACGCATGAACTCGCCTGACCAGGAGCGCGATCGCCGCGTGCTCGAACTCTATGAGCAACTGCTGGAGATCGAGCAGCGATTGATTCCTACCGGACTGCATGTCTTTGGACGGCCATCACAAACCGGCGAGCGAGCAGACATGCTCAAGATGGTTGCATCGTTCGACCGCCCGGAATCTGGCGTCCGAGCTTTGCCTGACCTGGTTGCCGAAGGTTTGGGGATGACTGATTACACCAGCGTCAGGAGCTTCTCATCGGTAAACGAAAGTGAACTAAACGAGCGCGAGGCAGTCGATGCAATTGTTTCCACCGCTATCAAAGAATTCGATGATGGTGGAATAGAACCGGCAGTCGATTGGCTGAAAAAGCGCGCGAATGTAAGTGCTCAACAGTCCCGCCCCGTATTCGCACTACTGGAAAACATCGCGACTCAACTTAAGACGAACCGTGAATTAGATGCATTGCTCAGCGCACTCCGTGGCGAATACATTGAGGCGGGCCCGGGCGCTGATATTGTTCAAAATCCCGCTATCCTTCCTACGGGTCGCAACACTCACGCGATCAATCCCTATGCAGTTCCTTCGGCGGTTGCGTTCGCCCGTGCCAAAACGGTGGCAGATAAATTATTGGCGAGATACCGGGCCGAGCATAACCGTTACCCGCGATCGATGGCCCTTGTTTTGTGGGGACTCGATAACATCAAGACTCAGGGTGAAGGTGTTGCCCAGGCGCTCTGGCTACTGGGTGTTCGCCCTATTCGCGATGCGCTTAACCGCGTCGCCGCGGTTGAACCAATCCCGCTTCCACAGTTGGGGCGGCCGCGTATTGACGTGGTAATGACAGTCTCCGGAATCTTTCGCGATCTGTTTAGCCCCACAGTGCAGTTACTCGACAAAGCTGTCCGCCTTGTTGCCGGGCTGGATGAACCCGGTGATGTAAATTACGTGCGCCGCCATGTGATGGAGCAAGTTCAGAACGAAAACTGCGAGGTTGATGAAGCCATGACGCGCGTTTTTTCGAATGCGCCCGGCAACTATGGCACGAACGTCAACTTCATGGTGATGGATTCGCAGTGGGAGCGCGAGGACACTCTTGGTGATCTTTTTGTAACGCGCAAGTGTTTTGCCTATGGCCGTGATTCGAAAGGACGCGCGATCGAAGGAGTTGAAGCGCGCACGGCTATGGATCGCGCGCTGGCGCGCGTAGAAGCCACTTACCAGAATATCGACACGTTTGAAATTGGTATAACCGACGTCGATCACTACTTCGAATACCTGGGTGGGATTTCGAAAGCCGTTGAGAAACGCGCGCACAGCCGTCCTGCTATTTATCTTTCAGACACGCTTTCGCAACACGCCAAAATAAGATCCCTGGAGGAAACAGTCAGGCTCGAAACACGTGCGAAGACGCTGAACCCAAAATGGTACGAGGGAATGTTAAAGCACGGCTTTCGCGGTGTCGCCGAGATAGAGGGTCACGTTTCAAACACATTCGGTTGGAGTGCCACAGCGGATGCAGTCGATGATTGGATCTACACGGAAGTCGCAAAGACGTTCGTGCTGGACGAAGCCATGCTGGAACGGTTGCGAAAGCTGAACCCTCATTCGGCCCATGCGTTAGTGGGAAGGCTTCTGGAAGCACAGGGGCGTGGCTACTGGGAGGCAGAACCCAACGTTCTCGATCAACTACGCGAAATTATTGACAGTCTTGAGAATCAACTTGAAGGAGTTGCGTGAGAAATACAGAACCGGGAGCGGCCCCGGGGTCCCCAAGCGGGCTGCCCGCTTGGGGTGGTGGAAGCGACCGGGTCGCTCTTGGCCCCAGGGCGCGATAAGTTGTGGTTAACCCGGTCGCTACCGCTCCCGGTTCTGTAAATTCGCGATGACTGGACCAGGTCGGCGACCGCTCCCGGTTCTGTAAATTAGTCTAGTGCACATAACTGTCCTCTACATTGGCTCTAGTCTGCTGGCGCCGCTAAAGAACGCGGAGCGCGAGCTTAATCGCGACTATAAACTGGATCTACGTCTGGAGGCTTTTAACTTTGGCTCTCCCTTGACGAATGACGAATGGGAGGAAATTGATCGAAGTCTCGGTGAAGCGGATGTGGTTTTCGGGATTCACGTAATGGATGGTGAAAACGCAGCGCGACTGATTGGCTCCCTCGATCAATACAAAGCACGCCATCGGGCCGTGATCGTCATCAACTGTATGCCCGACCTGATGCGGCGAACGCGGATGGGAAGGCTGGACGTCAACCGATTGACCGGAGGCGCGCGACGTGACGGGGAGAAGCGGAGACCCGGAGACGGGGAGAAGACTGGCGCGGGACGCGCCCTGCGTCTGTTCAGTACTGTCGGATCCTGGATAGGCCGTCAGGCTGGCGGTCGCGGATCGAATGGTCAGGCAAATAAACAACTAAGCAAACAACCAGGCAAACCGCGAAACAAGCACGGACACGGTCAGTATTTGAAACTGATCGACCGCTTGCCGGCCATTCTCAGGTTTGTTCCCACGGCCGGTGGACTACGCGACGTCAAACACTACCTCAATATCTTCTGCTACTTCCTCCAACCAACTCCGGCAAATATTCGCTCGATGATTCTGTACGCTCTGAAGGAATACGTTCCGGATGAGCGATGGAAGAAGATCGAAATCAAAGTTTCGCCGCCAGAGCAAATTCCATCCGTAGCGATTTACCATCCGGACGCGCAAGGCTTATTTGAATCATTTGAGGCGTATCGGCAGTGGTACATCAAGCGTGCAAAGCACAAGGTGCAAAGTACAAGGTTCGCCCCTCTAATTCTCGATCCTGAATCAACCGTGGGCCTACTGTTGATGCGACCACAGGTCGTCAGCAAGACAACCAGGCATTACGATATGCTCATAAGGGCCATTGAAGCTGAAGGCTTAAGCGTCATTCCAGCGTTATCAACGTTCATGGATAACCGCGAAGCTTGTTTGAAGTTCTTCGTCGAAGAGGCTCAGTCCAAAGTCCAAAGTCCAAAGTCCAAAGTCAAGACCAAAGACCAAAGACCCAAGGCCAAAGACCAATCGGGGATCAAAGGCCAAAACGCTGACAACAGACAACTGACCACTCTCAACAAACGACAATCCCGCGTCAGTCAAATTGTTTCGTTAACAGGCTTCAGCTTTGTGGGCGGCCCCGCAATGAACGACAGCGAAGCAGCCTCTGAGTTTTTGTGCGACTTGAATCGGCCATATCGCTCGGCCGTTAGTTTAGACACGCAAACGATCGATGCCTGGCGCGCCTCGCAGACCGGGCTCAATCCCGTGCAAGCGGGAATGCAGATTGCCCTTCCCGAAATCGACGGCGCCACGGAACCTTTCATATATGGAGGAATTCCTGCGAGCGGTGTTGAACCAGTCGCGCTGGACGATCGTTGCGGCAGGTTTGCACGTCGCTTGAAGCGTTGGAACCGCCTGCGTACCGCGCGACGCAGCGAACTGAAGCTGGCATTAATCCTTTTCTGTTTTCCGCCTAACAAGGGAAACATCGGTACTGCCGCTGACTTGGATGTTTTCCCCAGTGTTTGGGACACGCTCCAGAAACTTAAATGCGACGGCTATGAGGTCGAACTGCCCGAATCGCCTGACGTGTTGCGAGAACAATTAATTACTGGCAACTCAGAAAGCTTCGCGGCCACTGCCAACGTTGCCTATCGAATGAGCGTTGAGGAATATCGCCGCCTCTGTCCTTACGTTGCTGAAATTGAGGACGAGTGGGGGACTGCGCCCGGGCGGATTAATTCGTTCGGACGCCATCTGCTGATCCAGGGCGTTCAGCTCGGTAACATCTTCGTTGGAGTTCAGCCGACGTTTGGTTACGAAGGCGACCCAATGAGGTTAATGATGGCGCGTAGCGGCTCGCCGCATCATGGCTTCATGGGCTTCTACACCTACCTCTCGAAGGTGCTGGACATAGACGCAGTCGTTCACGTTGGCACGCATGGAGCGATGGAATTTATGCCCGGCAAACAAATTGGCCTTTCCGGGGAGTGCTGGCCGGACAGGCTGATTGGCGAGTTACCAAATATTTACATCTACAGCGTGAATAACCCCTCGGAGGGTTCGATAGCAAAACGTCGTTCTTACGCAGAGTTGATCTCATATCTCACACCCCCCATCGAGAACGCCGGACTCTACCGGGAGCTTTCTACGCTCAAAGACTTGATCGTGTCGTATCGGCAGGCTAATAGTGATGAAGAGCGAAAAAATCTATTCGCGTCGATCGACGATTGTAGTCGGGAATTGAACTTTCCACGCGCGGGAGTGAACCAGTCCGGCGTGCCTATCGAAGACGAAGTAGTGCTGTCTTAAAATCCTCAGCCGTCAAGCGGTGCCGGAATGCTTCTACACCGTTGATGGTGATTACAGGAATATCAAATCGGTAGCGCTTTAGTAAATCCGAGTCGCTTTCAATGTTGATCTCATTAAGCGTATATTCGTCAGCACACCGAGCTGCCTGGATCGCTTGCTTAGCTTCGTCGCAAAGATGACAGTCCGGCCGCGTGTAGATGATGACGAGAGCTTTTGATGAAGTAACTTGCATCTATTTTCAGTAAGCCTCGGAGTTCAAGCTTCAGGTTCCGGCATATTAGAACACACACCTTGAACTCCAAATCAACTAATAGCTCGTCGCGGAAAATCAGGGAGGCAAGTATGACAAATGAGAAGTTCAACGAAGCGGCGGCAGTCGCATTGTTGAATGAGATCCTGGAGACGGAACTTGCAGGCGTGGTTAGATACACGCACTACGCCTTGATGGTTTTTGGTCACAGCCGAATTCCTATTGTTAGTTGGCTTCGAAGTGAGGCAACTACTTGTCTGATGCATGCGAACGAAGCCGGCGAGTTGGTCACACATTTTGGCGAGCACCCATCATTGAAGATTGGCGGATTGTTGGAGACTCACAAGCACGGCATTAACCACATTTTGCTCGAGTCTCTGGAAGCAGAGAAAGCAGGATTGGAGCTTTACAAGAGATTGCTCGACATGGTGCGCGACCGTTCCGTGTTGCTTGAAGAATATGCACGGAAAATGATTGCCGAAGAGGAACGACACCTTGGCGAAGTGAATAAAATGCTGCGCAAACCCGGCGAGATAACTCAGTTTCCAGCGGACTAACGGCGAATGTTAACCCTGCACTCTTACGAAAGCGGGCGGTGCTAAAGGCTTTTGGAGGCCCCGTGGGGCTATGTTTGAAAGAAGACGCCAAAAGTTAGCTCCTCTTCCAGTATTTCTAAAAAGGCTGGCCGGGTGGGGAGCGATCTCGGTGGGCTTAGTTTTGGTTGTTCTGTTAGTCGGAGTCGCCGGATATCATTGGCTGGGTGACTTGGGTTGGGTTGATTCGCTTCTGGAAGCGTCGATGATTTTGGGAGGAATGGGGCCGGTTAACCCGCTCCGAACTACTGCAGTGAAGCTTTTCGCGTCCTTCTATGCGCTGTTTAGTGGCTTGGTATTCATAGCCGTTATGGGACTGTTGCTCACCCCGGTGGTTCATCGAATGCTGCATAAGTTTCATGTGGAATAGACAAAGGTCCGTAATTAAATCTACGTTTAGCGGGCCATGGACAAAGCCGATTGCGTAACGCGCTACCACGCACGCGGGCTGCGCGTGCGGGAACCCGGCCGCTCAGAAGACAGTCGATAACTTCGAGGACCTCACAAGGAGCCTAAGCAAATATGGACGATCGCAGGACTAAACCAAGGTTGAGTGTCAGCCTGGATGCAAGGTGGGATAGTGAAACGGAAGTCCACCATGCACGGATCACAAACCTCTCGGAAGGCGGTTGTTATTTAGATTCGGTTGGTGAAGTGAGGTCGGGCGAGATTGTGGGCTTTCGCGTGCTGCTGCCGGACGACGATTGGCTCTACCTTGAAGGTGAAGTCAGACACCATGGTGCAGGCACTGGATTCGGCGTGCGGTTTCTAGATTTGAACGAGGAACAAGCAGAGAAGCTTCAGTGGCTCTTGAGAATCGCGAAAGAAGCTGGACCTAATGACCCGCCAATGTCCGCTGACTTAGTTGAAGAGTGAACGCAGTGAATCGCAGGCCCGCCCAAGGTCGTTAGGTTGGGGTAGCAACTGCCACAAGGCAGCCGAGCGCGCGCAGATCGAGGATGGCAAGCCGGAGCTTATCTCTATCGATTGGGAAAGCGCCTCGCTACGCGACAGTAAGGAAGAAAAGGCGAAGAAGCAGGCTGAGGAAGGGGCGGAGTTCCAGCGGCAAGCGCGCCAGGGTAAAGTGGAAGATCCATTATCAAAAAAACGACGGTCTTTTGGCGATCTGTCGGTTACATGGCGCATCTTTATCCGGGGGCCGCGGATGTCGAAAGATTTTTTGGGCCGACGCAAAGCGAAATCTGTTTAACCCGCAGTTCTGATTAGCTTATGTGGAAAAACTTTCTAACAATATCAGCATTGTCGATCTTTGTTGCCGGCACGATGGCGCAAACCGGACCGCGTATGAAAGCTTCCAATAATCTGCCTCCAGGCTACTGGCCGCTCGAGAAGAGCCAGCCAATCGTCGACAAGACGCAAACGATATGTCTGTCGCCCGGGTTAGAGCACTTGAGCACAGGTGAGCGGAAAGCCGTCGAGAAGCTGCTGCAAGTAGGAAAGATTTTTCAAAGTCTCTACGAAGACCAGCGGCATGCGCAGGCGCTGTCGTCTTATGATGAGCTTGTCCAACTGAGCAGGCGCAGCGAGGCGTCGCCGGCGATGCAGAATTTGCTCACTCTTTACCGTCTGAATCAAGGACCAATTGCGACGACGCTTGAGAATAGGCGCGAACCAATTTTGCCAGTTGAGCCGTTCTGGCCAGGAAAGAACCTTTATCCTGCCGGAGTAACTAAAGAAATGTTAGAACCATTTCTTGTGGCGCATCCCGAGAAGCGGGAGGAGATTCTTGGTTTGCGAACGATTGTTAAGTGGATAACGGCGCAAGATCTTCAGCGGGATTTGGGAATGCTGAAGCGATATCCCGTGTTGGATGTGCTGCATCCTGGACTGAAGAGGGAGCTTGAAGGGTTACTGAATGAAGAAGCCGCTTGGCGCAAGGCCGCCGGTGTGCAAACCATAAGGCTGAAAGGTAGCCGCCGGGTTGAGGCCCCGAAAAAACCCGTACAGAGAGGATTTTATGCCGTTTTCTATTCGGTCGCCTATGCTGATGAGTTGATGAAGTCCTATGCATTGTTAAATGAAGCTGCGGATGCCCTGCAGAAGGATGACGAGGAATTCGCAAGGTTTCTGCGCAACCGCGCGCGCGATCTGCTGTCAGACGATTATGAATCAGGCGATGCCGCGTGGGTGACAGGTCATTTCAAGAATCTCAACGCGCAAATTGGTTCTTATGAGACCTATAACGACGAGCTGTATGGCGTGAAGACCTTTTTTGCTTTCAGTCTGCTTGCCACCCGGCAGCAGGAAACGAGCGCGCTGCGCCAGGCGATGAAGGGATTGCAGGCGCTCGAGGATTCGCTTCCTTACGATTATCATAAGAAGATTCGTGAAGATATTCCCGTCGGTGTTTACGATGTGATTGCCGATTTTGGCCAGGCTCGTGGAGCCAACACCGCCACGATTCTTCCTAACGAAAGCTACCTGGCGCGGCGTTATGGCCGCACAATCCTGCTGCGCGCAAACATTATGCGCGAGCCGAAAATCTTTGAGAGTACCTCGCGCACCCTGGAAGCCGCTGTGGGCCCCGAGCAGGCGAAGGCCCTGACTTCCGATGGAAACTTTTACCGCACGCTCTGGCACGAGGTGGGACATTACCTTGGAGTTGACAGAACAAAAGATAATCGCGATCTGGATGACGCGTTGCAGGAAGACTCGAGCGCGTTGGAGGAGATGAAAGCAGATCTCGTCTCGTTATTTGTTGCGGAGGCGCTCCATAAGCAAGGCTACTACACGGACGCACAACTTCGAAGTGTCTACGCCGGCGGCATCCTGCGCGTGTTGCAAAACAATAAGCCTCGGCGCGACCAGCCGTACAACACTATGCAACTGATGCAGTGGAACTTCTTCCTGGAGAATGGACTGCTGACGTTTGATCCTGCGAGCAAGACACTTCGCATTGACTACGACAAGTATCACGACGTTGTGGGCAAGATGCTCGCGAAAACTTTGGCGGTCCAGTATCAGGGAGACAAGGCTGCGGCAGATCGATTTATCGAGCAGTACACGACCTGGGACGAAAACCTGCACGGAGCCATAGCAAAGAATATTCGCGACCAGCAGCGTTATCGGTTCCGCTTGTTCAAGTATGCCGCGTTGGGCGAATAAGTTTTTGGGGGAATAGGGGAAAGGGGTAAAAGGCAAAGGTAAACAATCACCGGCTTTACCCCTTAACCTTTTCCCCTTTTACCCTACTTCCCAAAGGCATCCCCGCCGAGAAAATTCTCGCGCAGGTAGGTAACGGTATCATGCAAGGTTTCGCCCGGGTCGCGCGGTTTGAAGGCCAACTCGCGCGCGGCCTTTCCGCAATTGAGGTACCAGAAGTACTGCGCCATTTCGATTGCGCCTGGTTCAACGGGAGAGGCGAAGTTCCATTGTTTGAAAAGAGAATCGACAATTTGTGCGCCGGCCACCATAAACTTCGAAGGCAAAGCAATCCTCGGGGCTGCGATCTTTGTGAGTCGGGCGAGCCGGCCAAAAAATCTGTCGAAGGTCCAGTTTGCCGCGCCCATCAAATAGCGCTCGCCGTGGCGGCCTTTTTTCATAGCCACTCGAAAAGCTTTTGCCGCGTCCCGAGCATCAACAAAACTCAGACCTCCGGTTGGCACAGCGCCAATCTTTCGCGCCATAAAGTCGAGCACAACTTTGGTGGAGCTTAATCGCTCATCGCCCGGACCAAGTAGCAGGCTGGGATTCATTATTACCAGCCGCAAACCTTTGCCATTGAAACGCTCCAGAGCCGCCATCTCCTGGTAGGTTTTGCTGGCGTAATAAGGCCACCGAGAGATGATATCGAGCGGTGGAGGATACGATTCGTCCGGAATTAGCTCGCCGTCTTCTGTAACCGCAATAGTGCCGCTGGTGGATGCAAGCACGATGGTCTTCACGTCTGCTGCTTTCGCCGCATCGCACAATAGTCGCGTGCCTTCAACGTGAACTTTGTACATCTCGCGAGCATCTTCGCGCTCGCGAGAAACCTTGCCTGCCAGATGATAGATTTCCCTGATTCCTTCAACCGCGCGCTTTGCGTCACTCTCTTTTGTAATTGAGCCTTCGAAGGTTTCCACGCCCAGGCCGACGAGCCAGTCAGGGATAGAGGTCGCCATCACTCGAATGTCCTTCGCGCCCTCGGCAACAAGCTGCCGAACCAAATGCGACCCGAGAAAGCCTGTACCTCCGGTGACAAGAGTCGCTGCGCGCGGGCGCTTCTCAATCGCTGCGCGCCGCTTCGTGCCTGCTTTGACAGGAGTCATTCGTGCGGTGCGTTTTGTAGAATTGGTGGCCATTGAGTAATGGGGAGCTTGGTTCGCGCTAAAGTTCCGTCAGGAACCAAATGTTTATAGAAGCGCTAATAGTCGTGAAGCACTGTCGCGTGAGGGGCATGTTGACACGCAACATGCTCCTCACGCGAACGACCGGTTAGAGATTCGAGGTTCTATGAATATTGCACTCTATCGGAGTGCCAAACTGGAACTCGTACGCGCTTAGAGGCGCTGGTGAAAACTCATCCAACAGCCTCTTCTACGTTCTCTTTTCCAGCCAACTGTACGCGTCTTTCTGCCTTCCAGCGTTTGCGTAATTCTTTTGCATAAAAGGCGCGGCGAGTGGAATCACGCAGGTTTTCGACTTGATGTTTCACCAGGGCGGCGATCAAACGGTACGCCTCAGCTCGAGGCATCCCTTTAGTCATTTCCTCTAGTTCTTCCACCGGAAGATACCGCCCAATGCGCGCGCCCACTTTGCGACTCTTGAGAATGTTCGAACCTTTAGGCATTGCCTCGTGCGTGCCATAAAGATAGACAGGAAGGATACCGACCCGAGCGTGCAGCGCGAGATAACCAACGACGGGCTTGAAATCCGCCATCTCGCCCGTTAGCGAACGGGTGCCTTCGGGAAAGATGAGAGCGTTGTAACCGCGATCGAGAAATGAACGCGCGTGGCGAAGCGATTGTCGCAGCGACCCGGTGCGTTCCATTGGCACGAGGTTCGTAAAGTTTTCCATCACGGCGCGCTTGTATTTGGTATCAAAGAAATAGTCGGCGGCGGCCAGCACAACCATATCCTGGCCGGATTCGCCGAGCGCCATCTTCGTCAACCCCATGTCCAGGTGAGAGGAGTGATTGGCAGCTACAATAAAATTTGTGTGCGTGGGAATGTTTGACCGGCCTTCATAATGCGTGTCCAGGAATCCGTCGTAGAAGAGTCGCTGCAAAACGTCCCCAGCTTTGTTGCCGGCAATCCTGACAAACGACGGTACAGAGATTTCTTCGCCTTCGACACGAGGACCCCCGGACCGCTCCGAGGAAACAGTTGACGCACCGGGCCGGCGGCTGACTACGCTTGCGAGTTCTCTCAAATCCTGCACCTCGTTCAAACGTTCGGGCGCCGAAATTGAACCTCCCGCATTTTCGATTGCCGTGGCCAGCTCAACAAACATCAGACTGTCAAAGCCCAGATCAGAAAGGCGCGAATTCAGCGAGATCTCATCGCGCGTACGATTGCTGACATTCGCGACGATACCGATAAGCCAGCGGCTTTCCGAATCGGCCGCGCGATTCCCTGAAGTCGCCCCCTCGGTTTTCTCAGTAGCCTCAAAGCCCTGCAAGATGGCTACAACTTCGCCTCGCTTCACCTTGCGCGTTGCTGTTCGTGGCAGTTCGATGTCAGTGAACTGCAAAACTTTTACGCGCTTGTAGTAGGGAAGAGAAGCAGAAACTTCGCGAAAATGTTCTTCGACTCGAGGTCGCAACTCGGCCCGTGAGAGCGCAATGTCGTATTCATCGTCAGCCACGACCAGGCATGCCACTTTTTCGCCGATTCCGTCGGGAAGGCCGACAATGCTCAGTTCCTTCACGTATGGCGAATTCAAATAGATCTCTTCAAGCTCGTCGGGATAAACGTTCTTGCCATTCGTATCGACAATGATTTCTTTCGAACGGCCTACCAGGAATAGATTGCCCTCATCATCGAGTTTCCCCAGATCGCCGGTATAGAGCCAACGCTCGACGAGCGCATCGCGTGTTGCACTTTCGTCCGAATAGTATCCCAGCATCACGTTTGGACCACGGGCAATGACTTCGCCTACGCCGTTTGAATTAGGGTCGGCAATTCTTACCTCAACGCCTGGCAAGGGCCTTCCAGCACTTCCGGTCAACATCCGATTCTGGGGACGCGTCACGGTAAGCACAGGAGAAGCTTCCGTGAGACCGTAGCCTTCCAGGATGGTGAATCCCAAGCCTTGAAAATCCTTCTGGAGTTTCTCGCTCAGGGCTGAGCCCCCGCTGATGAAATAGCGTATGCGGCCCCCAAGCCCCTCGTGAATCGGATAGAAAGCGATTGGTCCCAGATTGAGCGGTGTTCTGTCTCTTAACCAGGCGTTTGCCCGGATCATCACGTCGGCAGTTTTACCAATCCAGTCGCTGCGCTCGTAGAGTTTGTTTTTAATTCGACGGTGTAGAAGTTCCCACAACGCAGGCACGCCTACCATGCCGGTTACGTGACCGTTCTTGATTGCACGCGCCAGAGCGTCGCCCGTGAGTTCAGGTAAGTAAGTTATCTGAGCGCCACGGCTTAAGGGTGTAAGAAAGCCGGTGGAGAATTCAAATGTATGATGAAGTGGCAACACCGAAAGCACACCGTCTTTCGTGCTCATGTCAAACACTGAAGAGAGCATCGAAATCATGCTGGTGAGATTGCGGTGCGAGAGCATCACACCCTTGGGGCGCCCGGTGGTTCCGGAAGTGAAAATCAAAGAGGCCAGCGACTGGGCCGTAACGCGCCCGGGCAGCAGGGCGATGCGCTCATCCTCCGTCTGTTCGTCCGGAAGAGCGAACACTTGATCGAAGGTCCAAATGCGCGTGGACAGTCCTTCACTGGTTAGCCGCTCGCGAAGCTCCGAATGTTCTCCGTTGAGTTTCTCGCTGAGGATTATGCCGGCGGCTTCCCCGGCACGCGCGAAGTTTATGATTTCGTCCGTAGAGCTTTCCGGATCGACTGGAATACAACTGGCTCCGGTCTTCAACACGCCGAAATAGGTCATGCCCCATTCCGGGGCGTTGTGGCTAACCAGCATTACGCGATCGCCAGGCTTGATGCCTTCGCTCGCGAGAAAGCCCGCGGCGCGAGTAGCCAGCTCGCGAAGATCGGCGTAAGTGTATTGCTCTTTTCGACCATCGCGTTCGATGCGCATGGCCACGCGGGTGGCATGGCGCTTTGTCGACGTCTCGAAAAGCTCGAGCAAATCTCTATACGTATAGATGCGCTTGGGCTGCGCGCGCATGTCTTCTTCGAGCGTGGGAAATACCCACTTCTTCAGGCCCGGCAAATGGATATTCAGCCAGTAGTCGTACCAGTCAAACTTTTCGGGAGACCAGCTCAGCAGTCCCTGTTCTTCTTTTCTAATTCGCTCAAACAACGAACGCACATTATCCGAGCGAAAAATGTAGGCGTTCTCTATCGTGAAAGGCCGAAACATCTCAAAGGCTTCTGCTGTCTCGTGCGTGATCTCTTCAACGCGATCCACACCGGTCTTTACACGGTCAATCACTTCCACTATGCGTCCGCCACCCCACTTCGGCCGCGCGCGATCGAGCAACGATGATGCTTTCTTTGCTGCCGAATTGAACATGGGTACGGAAAGCTTTTCAAAGCTGGAGGTGGAAACCGGGCGCGGCTCCATGCGCGCGATAATTTCGTTAACGAGTTTGAAACCCGAGTCTTTCTCCTGGAAATGTTTTCGCTTGTAGAGGCCGACAAGGCCGATGATTCTTTCCATGTTGTTAGGATTCGAATCGCCGGTGGCGGCCTGGTAAACAAGTTGCGGTTGCTCCACGCAAGCCTGGGCTGCCACGGCCAGCATCACGGAGGCAACTTGATCAACTGGAGTGATGTCGAGAATCAACTTCTCATTTGCGGGAATCTGGGTCTGACCTTTTAAGACAAGAAAGATAATAGGCGCCGTGGTAGTGAAGCCTTCATTCCATCCCGGAAAGGGATAAGCGAGTGCGGACTCAACAATACTAGGCCGAACAATGCTGCGAACAATTCCGGCTTCGGCCGCCACGAGTTGTTCGCCCAGAGCTTTGGTGTAAGTGTAAATATTCGGCCAGCCCCAAAACGCTGAGCGTTCAACCCCGAGCTCGGTCAGGCGCGTGCGCGTCCAGACCTTTCGTTCTCGGGCGACGGCCAGTCCCATCGCGTCCGGGTCGTCGGCATCGCGGTTTTCATCATTCAGGCGTTTGCGTGCCAGCTCGCGAAAACGCGCAGCCATCATCGCATCGCGAGCCTCTTCCCTGACGCGCTCGGCGAGTTTGGCGCAGTCCTTGATCTCCTGCTCAACTGAAAACTCAACGCCCTCGAGCTCATGTTTGCGTGGGAAATAACCCATCACAGGATCGCTTTCCCAAACTGGCCCGGAACGATTGCCGGCAACGAAGCAGGTTGACACGTGAATCAATGCCGGGCGCTTCATTCGTTTGGCAAAGGCAATTACGTTCTGGGTGCCGACTACGTTCGTGCGTAGAGCGCTCTCGAGAGTGGGGTTGAAGGTGACGTTGCCGGCGCTGTTAATGATGACATCGATATCGCTGGCCACTCGTTGAGCTTCCTCTTCACTGTAGCCGAGATCAACGTCGCCGATGTCTCCACCCAACACGGCTACCTTGTCGCGAATGAACCCATCCAGAGCGCCTCCGTAACGCTCTCGCAAGGGATCGAAAGGCGGCGCTGTAATCACGCTGTTCCAGAAGCGGGTTTCTGATTCTTCCTGCGAACGAGCACGAACGGTCACGTAAACCCGGCCCACATTGGGAAAGCTATGCAACAGCATGCTGAGGGTAACTTTCCCCAGGAAGCCGGTACTACCGATCAGCAAAATCTTTCGATCCCGATAGATTTCAATTGGAGACAAGTTCATAGGTTCGATATGCAAACGCCAAAGGCGTTGGATAATTTAGCCCGGGGTGAAACCCCGGGTTGTAAATTGAAAAGCCGTCCCAACCCTGAAAGGGTCCATAACCTTTAATAAAGACGTTCTCAAACCCCTTCGGGGTTCTGTTAGTGACCTTAATTCCGTACCCGGGTGCTACCCCGGGCTAAAATTAGCCGGCGCTTTCAGCGCGTTGGATCAATGCTACAATTCTCGTAGTTGAACTTCTACTCCATGTCAGCAATACCAATCATCGGCTGGTGCAGCATCGTAATTTCGGCGGAGCTGCCCATATAGCTGCGGGCCATTGCAATCGCTTCAGTCAGATTATCGGCGCGGTCCCATCCCAGCATCGCCGGAACATGCGCATTCTCAGCTCCGGCCGCAATAACTTTGCCGACATGCTGGCGCCCATTCTCGCCCCAGTACCACATGAAAAACGGATGAGCACCATGATAAGCGTTGCCTCGCCGGTACATCTCAACGTAGCTCGGGTTGTTGGCAAACTCCCGTTCGTATTTATCGCGCAGGACAAATGCATCCCGCGTTTCGGGCAGCAAGCGATTGAAAAACTCGATGTAGCTGGGATGAAATTTGTGATCAAACTCGTCGTAACAAGGGTGATGGATAATAAGCACGCCACCCTTTTTGAGCAGGGGCTTGTTCCGATAGAAGTTAAAGTGGTAACCGAGACCCATGACCTGGACCAATAGTGGGTTCAAAATGGAATAGACGTTGTAAGGCGAAATATCCGGAATGCCCGTCACCAGGATGTCACATTGACCCTGCACAGGAATCGCGTATTGATCAAAGGCCTTTTGAATAATCTTTTCATGGACTGGCTCTGTTTTACCGGCATGACAGGCAATCAATTCGTATTGGGAAGGTCGAGAGTGGAGCAACTTTCGCCGCGCCGGTCTCGGCAGCTTGTTCATTGTGTAGCGCATGGCCTCAAACTTCATCCGGTCAAACGCGCTGAAGTCGTCTTCGTTCCTGAGCAGGAAATCCATGTCGCCCTTGTACATCCGATTGTTGATTGCCGTCTCGATGTGAAAGACGTTCAATTGCTCATCAACAATCTTGCCGAGACGATTGCACTTGCGGCTGAGCTCTGATCGCGCCGGATCCATGTAACTGTCCGAATCGCGGATCGTTTGCGGCTCGTGATGTGTGCGCAGCGATTCGTAATCACATAAGCCTACCGCGACAGACTTGTGGCCTCCATCCATTGGCACAAGGTTGATGTTGACGTAAATCAGCAAATCACTTTCGGCCGCGCGACGGTTTAGTACCAGAGGCTCTTTATGCTTCGTCTCGCCAAGTTTTATTAATCCGTCGGTCCATTCCGCATCGTGGTTGTAATAGCGGTCGGGGTAGTACTCGTCGAAAACCTTCTTTCCAACCATGCGCTTCATTTCCCACTCCGTCATCTTGCGGTGGAGGGAATTGGCAATGATGATATGGACGTCATCAACTCCGTGGCCGGCGAGCATGTCTAAAACGATTTCGAGAACGGTTTGACGAATGTCAGGCGTGGCCATCGGCGGGGGAGGGAAAAT
>CAAGKR010125747.1_pt1 | contig 32866 bp, 27 predicted proteins | sample 2556971 | NCBI WGS metagenome assembly CAAGKR01 (sample SAMEA5207829, study PRJEB30636) | soil metagenome | biome: forest; feature: boreal; material: soil | place: USA | collected 2011-09 | depth 1 m | reverse complement strand
CATCATGCTCGCTGACGGCATCATGCTCGCTGACGGCATCATGCTCGCTGACGGCATCATGCTCGCTGACGGCATCATGCTCGGCGATGGCATCATGCTCAGCGACTAAATTACAAGAACCCGCCGTCCAAGCGAGACAAAACCATGCGGGCGAAGTTCATGGGCTTCACCCGTACCTATTTTCATACACCGCTTCTTAATCGGAATGGCCCACAACTCCCTTGTCCTAATCTGCATCAGAGAACTACGCATCCAGACTTTAGCCGTAGCGCAAGCAAACAAGCTTCTTCTCTCCCTGAGACGGATTGATGATTCCTATAACGAGGTCGATCCTGATTGTTGTAGCCTTCCTGGCATTGGGCTGGGACACATGTTTCGCTCAACAGGCGGCTTCATTACCTAGTCCGTTACCGAGCCCGGCAGCGAGCTCAATGTCTGACGCAATCCCTCAAATCCAGCAAGAAACTATCCGAACCCTTACGGAAGAGGTACAGCTCACCGTCACCGCATTGGATGGTCAGGGTCGCCTTGACCCTACGCTCGAGCTGGCAGACGTCCTTGTGCTGGAAGATGGTATCGCTCAGGAGATTCGAAGCGCGCGACGCGTTCCAGCTCATGTTCTTCTACTTCTTGACACCGGCGGTGAGCTCAATTCCGCCAAACGCGTGCGCCTGACTCGCGAGATTGCGCGCAAGCTTGTGTCCGCGCTTGACGCTCAGGACGAAGTCTCCGTGATGCAGTTCAACAATAGAGTTGAGACGTTGCAAAATTGGACGATAGATAAAGCTGCCATCCTGCATGTGCTTGATACAAAGCTGATCTCAGGGAAGCGGGCTCGATTTCTCGACGCGGTGATAGCATCCGCCGCTCAGTTGAACGATAGGCCTCAAGGCAATCGTCATGTGGTGATGATTACTGACGGCGTTCAAAGCGGGGGCGAACGCGTGGATCGGGCGGCCGCTTTCAAGCAGTTACAGGCAAGTAATGCAGTCGTCCATGTAATCAGCTACACAAGTGTCTCCCGTCAAACTATGGAGCATCAGCGGCGTCCTACAAGAAAGCGCGACAAGAGCATTGTGCCGGATGAAGTAATCGACTCATTGCCGCCGAGTCATGATTGGGATCCATTGCGCAGAGCGCATGAGCCCGGCGGCATTATCGCGAATTTGGATCCCGAGAGACGAAGACAGATAAAGGATTACGAAGATGCGATGCGCGTCAGCGAAAAGCAACTCACGGCTCTTTCAGATGAGACAGGTGGTCGCATATGGCTGCCGGAGTTTTTTGAGGAGATGATCGATGACGGCACGGAAGCCGCACGACTAATCGATTCGCAGTACGTGGTCACTTACAAGCCTCGACGGGCGTTGGCTTCAGCGCGGGATGGTGAAATCCGCCGTATTGATGTGGCTTCGCGAAGGGTTGGTTTGAATCTAGTCTCGCGGCGTCAATATATTGTGCCGAGCAGTCCGCCGACGAATCCGGATCGCGAACGCAGAGTTAAGAACTAACCTTGCTCAGATGAATCAACCTCTAGAATCTCGCGGTGTATGGCCAAAGCTAGACCCATAATCATGTAGAAGACCATCACCACTTCCGAATCGCCCCAGTTGTAATGGACCAGCCCGGAGGTAAAGAATCCGGCAAGCCCGCCTAACGCTCCCAGCAAGATTCCCCGTTCGATCCATTGGAGCTTCATACTACCGGCCACCTTAACGGTCGGACTCCTGCTGCGCGTGATGTCTCCGACCCCGTCGCTACCGCTCCAGGTTCTGACAAGCAGCAGCGATCGCCAGAGAGTTCGAGCGTAAACAAAGAGAAATACCAGCCAGAGGATCAAGGCAGGCAGGCCACGTTCGAGCGCGATTTGCAATAAGTCTGAATGCATATGGCCCCAGGGCAGGCGGCCGTGATCAAACATGCCCCACTCGCGCCAGTGCCCTTTTATCGAATCCATGCCGATACCAACCAGCAAGTGACGAGGCTTGCTGACAAGTAAGTGGGCACCTTCACGCCAAACAGTTTCGCGCCAGGTTGTTGAACCATCTGTTTGATCGAGAAAAGCGACGTTACGCTTCTGTTGAAGAATAAATAGGCCGGCGAATATAACCGGTATCGCCAACACTCCGATGATGATCGTTGTGCGTCGCCGAACGCCCAGAAGAAGAATGACGAGGGAGGAAACCAGGCAGCCGAGCCAGGACGCGCGCGTAATAGTCAATAGCAACGCACAACCGAGTCCGGCTAACGCAATTAGTAACAAGGCGCCCGCCCAGCTTCGTTTTATTGGCAGACTTACAAACAGCCCCAGCGTAAGCGCGATGATTAGCTGTAGCACTTCCGCATATGTAACAAACTGTCCATAGAAACCTGTCGCTCGCCAGTCGCGCCCTCTTGACCAACTCCCGATGCCCAGTTGTTCAAGCGCCGTGCTGCCCGCCAGGGCACTGCCCCGAGGCACCTTGAAAGTGGGTTGTAACTCATGACGATAAATCAGGATAGCCGCCGGGGGTTTTTCAGGCTTTGAAAGAGCGTTGACCAATTCCTGCGGGTCTCGCAACTTCTGCCCATCCATCTGCAGCAGCGTATCACCATCTCGAATACCCGCTTTGTAAAGAGGACTCTTCTCGGAGACGCCATAAACTTTGACGGCACGGCCAAGCAAGCGTTCGCCGGCTGTAAAAAAAACATTAACCATGCAAGAACAAATAAGCGTGATCGCGAGCAGACGGACCACCCGAAGCGAGGGCACGTTTTCCGCAAACAGATAAATAATTGTGAAGAGACTCGCTGCACGCAACTTTCCAATGGACACCATTGGCTCGTAAGAGAGGAAGGAAGATAGGCCAGTGAGAATAAAGAAGCCGAGAAGAGCGTAATCAACCGGCGTTCTGTAAATCCTCGGGCGCGGCCGAAACGCAAATCGGATGAGCCACAAAACCATTCCGATAAGCCAGGCAGTTTGGGTTGCCGCAATTGAGTTTGGCGCAGCGGCGACAAACAAAAAAAGAAAGCTGACGATAGCGCCATCAAGCACTCTCGCGACTCCACCTTTAGTTTGTTTTTCGCTCACTTCGGTTTCCATAGGATACGTTTCCATAGGATACTCTCTAATCCACTGCTCGGAAGCAACACTTTCGTTGTCACACTGTTAGCGACTAAAATGCACATCAGGTCTAACTATATTCGATCGAGGAGGAAATTCCATGCCTGGATGCGTTCGCGGTCTATGGGTTATTGCTACCTTGTTGCTCACTTATCTGTTCGCCTTGGCACAAACCTCCTCGGAGTTTGCGGATCAGGTCACGCAGATTCAGAATAATGTACAAGTCAGGGCCGCCAATGAATATATCGATAAGAATCGTGAGGGAATTCTGCGTGAGTGGATCAAGATTACGGAAATAAATGCTCCTTCGAGACAGGAGCAGGAACGGGCGAAGTATCTCGAACAACTGCTGCGCACATACAAGCTGCAAAACATTCACTACGACTCGGCCAAAAATCTCATCGCCGTACGCAAAGGAACGGCCGGCGCCCCAATCACCGTGTTTGATGCGCACATGGATACAGTGTTTCAGCCCGGATTAGTGATCAAAGCGACTGTCCGCAACGGAAGGGTTTACGCACCGGGTATTGGCGACGATACACGAAATATAGAAGCTTTACTCGCTACAATCCGCGCGCTCAATGCGGCACAAATCAAGACCAAAGGAGACCTTGTATTCGTTTTTACCACTGATGAGGAAACAGGGCTGACAGGAGCCAAACAGTTTGTCAAAGACAATAAAAGCAAGGTCGATTATTACATCGCGCTTGACGGCGGCTATGAAGGTTTCACTTATGCAGGCATCGGGATCAATTGGTACCGGCACCACTTTATAGGACCCGGCGGTCATACTCGCTCCCGTACTCCACCCTATTCAGCGACACTTCCCCTTGCAAGAGCAATCTCCCGCATCTACGACCTTGACGTCCCCACAAGTCCTTCTTCCAACTTGAACATTGGCATGTTGGGAGGCTCGGAAGTTGTTAACGCTAAAGCCGCGGACGCCTGGTTTACCGTAGACCTGCGATCAACCAGCAACGAAGTGATCGCTGACCTCGAAAAGAAGATCGCCGCGATTCTCGCCGAGGAAGCAAAGCGGGCCGGCATGACTCTGAAGACAGACGTGATCTCTACTTCTCCGGCCGCCGTAATTCCTGGACACAGGGATTCCCAGCTCGTGAAAATGGCGGAAGCTGTGCATCGTGCGATGGGGTTTGATCCGCCAATCACTAACACCGGATCAAACAACTCCAGCGCGGCTTTACTCGAGGGCATACCTTCCATCTCGACTGGCGCCGGCCCCTGTGAAGGCTCACACAGCCTCGCTGAAAACTGTGAAATCGAACCGCTTTACAAGGGGATTAAGAAGGTCTTGCTGTTGGAACTCGCGCTGGCTGGGATGACTCACTAGAATCGATCGAAATACTGGTTTAGTAACCATCGCCACGTAGCATGACAGTCACAGTCCGCAGGACAATCTTCAGATCAAAAAGCAGTGACCAGTGTTCGATATAAAAAAGATCCAGTTTGACCATCTCTTCGAAGGGCAGATGGTTTCTGCCGGACACCTGCCAGAGTCCCGTTAATCCGGGCTTCATGTCGAGACGTTTACGATGTCTTAACTCGTAAGCTTCTACCTCGTACGGAATCGGCGGACGTGGCCCGACCACGCTCATGTCGCCTCGCAAGACGTTGAACAATTGTGGCACCTCGTCGAGGCTGAAGCGTCTCAGTGCGCGGCCAACGCGCGTGATGCGCGGATCGTCGCGTAGTTTATATGCAGGCTTTTTCGCGTCACCGACATTAGCTTCGGCATGGCCGGCAATAAACTTTCGCTGATATTCTCGGTGAATCTCACTATCCGCATCCATGCGCATTGTACGGAATTTGTAAACTACAAAAATTCGGCCGTCCATCCCCACGCGCTCTTGCGCATAAAGGACGGGGCCGTCGGAATCGATCTTTATTAGCAAGGCAATCAAGAGCCAGAAGGGGGACAGCAGCGCTAGCGTGAACGAAGCAATAATGAGGTCGGAAATACGTTTTGTGCCGCGAGCGAAATCTGACAGTGGCTCGCGAAAAAGCCTTATCATGGGTAAAGCGCCGATTTGATCAACTTCAGTCTTACTCGGCAAACAGTTGAAGAGGCTTGGCGCAATGCGAAATTCCACTCCACGCCGCCGTCCGCAACGAACCATGACGTCAAAGAGCGCGTCCCCATCGACTCGCGAGTCGGCAATAATCACTTCATTGGCCCCGGACGCGCGAATGGCTTCAGGTAGTCCCGCGAGGTCACTCACCACGGGCACTCCTTCATAAGTAGCCGGCACTTCCCGCCCCAGAGCGCCGCCTTCGACTGCACCTATCACGCGATAGCCGAGCGAGGGACGTTCCCGCATCTCCTTGATACAGAATGCTGCCTCCGGGCCACGACCAACTACCAAAGTCGGAATCAAATTGATGCCGCGCAATCTGAAGAATGTCTGAGCGCTGCGCATCAGGAGTCGTATCGTATAGAAGGAAGCCAACGCAATGAAAAAGTCGAGCACGAATACGCCGCGAGCATAGGAGAAAGCGCGATAGTTGAAACCACCACGATACAGAAATGCGGCCGCCACAATTAGTAACGATCCGATGGCTGTGGATTTGAAAACCCGGATGCCGTCCTCGAAAAACGAAAACTCGCCGCGGAGTCGATAGAGATCGTAGTAACGCAGGGCTAGCAAGCGAATGAGGATTACAAACAACACCAGCCCTCCATACGGAGCAAACTTTGCGCTCCATGCGAAGTTGTTGGCGCCCGCTTGCCGGAGTATCGCATCGCCTTCACGAATGTAGAACGCAGCAACAAATGATGAGACTGCGCTCAACGCATCAGTTACAACAAGCGCTGCCTTAATCATCGGCATGACCCAGTGGGGCGCGCGCCGAGGAGCACGCACGATGCTCGGGTCAATTAGCGGATTCTTAATTTGCTCAACTCTCACTGACTTTTGTGATACTTCAACGAGCCTTCGGAAAAACAGCCGCGTAGCGGCCAAATATTTATAGTTAGCACCGTACCATATTTTGTTGGCTTCGGAGCGGAGCGAAAGCTCAGCAATTCGCTCCGCTCCGAACAGTTCAAAACAATCTCTGCTGCTGTTCTATAAACATCTCGCGCCTACGGCGCTTGTCCTCACCTTGAAGCGACATGCCAATGATATCTGAAACCCGCCTCACTGCCGTAGGCTGTAGCGCGCACAAGTTAACAAATGTCAGGCTTCGAGTATCAGGTTCGCCACCTCAGCTAAGACATGGACCGCGCGGCGCGCCGTGGCCGGTTCCCTCTTACGTATAGGCAAATCCCAAATGTCATCTTGCGTTGAGATCCTTCGCAGTCGTCCTTCCTTTACCAATTCATCATCTATCGCAGCCCACTGGCCTTGATATATCGACGCCGTGGGAATTCCGAGGGCGGCAGCTTCACGATTCATTGTGCCGCCGGCACTGACCACCAGATCGCTATACGCGATTAGATTTCCGCCATCAATAGGACTCGGCGGCACGACAAGATTGGCGCATGCGGCATAGGACTTTCGTTGTGAATCATTTCGTGGCAACAGAACAACTTTTACGGAAGGAGTGGCTGAAAGGTGAGCGAGTAGTTGATCAAATAGTTCATTTTCAAAGCGATGGTAAAGCGCTTCGCTGGCGGGAGGACGCACGGTCACTAGAACATCAGCAGCGCTGATGCCCAGTTCGCTCAATCGCTTTTCAAATTGCGGATCCCTCTGAAAGTCTGCGAGGTATACGTCTTCTTTCGTGCCGTTGTATCGCTTTACTTTCGCCGGAGAGGCGCCAAAACGAGTCAGCGCTTCCTCGGGAAACGCGCGCGGCACAATGATTCGTGAAGCGAGACGGAAGGCTAAATGGTTTGCGGGCTGATGTTCATAATCCATCAATGTGATGCTTCTTAATGATAAAGCGCGCGCCGCCAAAATTTGTGAATATGAGTTGTGACTGAGCGCCAGCTCAAGGTCCCGGCCTCGAGCCCAACGCGCGAGTGACAAAGCGCGCTGGACCAGATTTCCAGCTTTTCCAGAGAGTCTCCCGCCACCGTGCCCGCCGATCACTTCCGGAGCAAAACCAGCAGCGTGGGCTAATTCTACCGTTTCGGCAAATGCACGCGCTGTGACGACCACTTCGTGATTACGACGAATGAACTCGTTTGCGAGCGAGCGAAAGAATGGGACGTGTGGTGAGTTTGCCAGATCGATCCAGATTCGCATTGACTAATCGACACTGATCAATCGTAACTAAAGGTGGACTGCACGCGACTGTTGGCAGAAATGTTGAATCGAATCCGTGATGTGCATCAAGGCGGCGTCCGGAAGTTCAGGGTACATCGGAAGCGATAACGTATGGTGCGCAGCAAGTTCCGTCTGCGGCAAGTCTCCGACCTTGTATCCAAGATGGCGGTATCCGCGTTGTAAGTGGACAGGAATTGGATAGTGAATGCCCGTGCTGACGCCGGAGGCTAAGAGATACTCGCGCAGATCATCGCGCCGCTCGGTGAATACCGGAAATATGTGGTGGACAGACCTAGAACCCGCTTGCTCTTCCAGCAATCGTAATTCTGAATCTGCAAGCTCGCGACGATAAACTTCCGCGTGCTCTCGTCGGGCGGTGTTCCAGGCATCGAGATGCCTTAGTTTCACGCGCAAGACCGCGCCCTGAATTGCCTCCATCCGGTAGTTGTAGCCAATCATATCGTGATAATACTTTTCACTCTGGCCATGATCGCGCAGTTGCCTGATAAGCACAGCGTGTCCTTCGTTGTTTGTAGTAACAGCTCCGCCTTCGCCGTAGGCTCCAAGATTCTTTCCTGGATAAAAACTAAAACAAGCAAGGTCACCAATGCTCCCGGCGCGCCGGCCCTTGTACTCCGCGCCATGGGCCTGGGCCGCATCTTCGATCACAATTAGATTATGTTTGTGGGCAATATCCATAATTACATCCATGTCAGCGCAGTTCCCATACAGATGCACGGGCATGATCACTTTCGTCTTCGGAGTAATCGCCGCTGCAATCGCCGTTGGATTGAGGGTGCACGTACGCGGCTCGATGTCAACGAAAACAGGCGTCGCCCCCGTATAGCAGATGGCCGCCACGGTCGCGACGAAAGTATAACTAACAGTAATAACTTCGTCGCCCGCCCCGACGCCTGCCGCGAGTAGCGCCAGATGCAGAGCGCTCGTCCCGGAATTCACTCCCACGGTAAATCGCGACTCACAATTGCTTGCAAAATTCGCTTCAAACGCTTCGACGTGCTCGCCCAATACAAACTGACAGCTCTCCATCACGTCTGCAATGGCTCCATCAACTTCACGCTTGATGCTCTCGTATTGCTTCTTCAGATCTACCAATGGAATCATCTGAGTCCGACGTCTCCAGTCCTGCGGCGGCGATGGGGTGCAAATCGAGGCGGCCGCGGTGGTGAAAGTCTCTTCAGCGAATTTCTACGAGTTGGCCGCGTGCCCGTAGCGATTTTTCTGCGGCTTCTACAATTCGCACCACCCGAAGGCCGGCGTGGCCGTCCGTTTCAGGCTGTTTGTTGCTTTCAATGCAATCAATGAAGTGGAGTGCTTCCGTTTGGAGCGCTTCCGTTGCGTCGAGTCGTGGTGCCCACATATCGCCGGAACGATAACTAACAAGCATTTCGTAAACAGCCTCAGGGCTTTGTGAAACTGTTATGCCTTTGTCATAGATTTTGACTTTCTCGCTCGGCTCTAAATCGTCGTAAAGGATCATCTTCTCACTGCCACCGATAAGTGTGTGCCTAACCTTGACCGGCGTGAGCCAATTGACATGGACGTGCGCTATCTGGGGATTCTCAAAAAAGAGCGTGATGTAAGCGACATTCTCAGGTTGACCCGGAATATGGCTGATTCCCGTGGCTGAAACGGCCGTAGCTCTGGAGGGGAGAACATAATCCATAATTGATAAATCGTGGATGGCTAAGTCCCAAATCACATTAACGTCATGCTGAAATAGTCCCAGATTAACGCGCACGGCGTCGTAGTAATAAATGTCACCTAAAGCGTTCGCCGTGATTAACTCGCGAATTTTCCGTACCGCGCTGGTGTAAACAAAGGTGTGGTCCACCATGAGAACGCGTTTGCGGCAAGCAGCTTTCTCAATCAACTTAACGCTTTGCTCAGAATTTGCCGCAAGAGGTTTCTCTACCAGGACGTGCTTGTTGGCTTCGAGCGCCGCCATCGCCAATTCAAAATGCGATGACACGGGTGTAGCTATAACGACTGCATCGATTGCCGGATCGTCAAACAGCTCCCGGGAGTCGCCAATGGTCTTTGTCGTAGGATAGCGAGCCTTTAACTGGACCAGGCGTTCACTTCGCACGTCGCAAACGGCTACGACAGTAGAACCTGGGGCTTCCATGAAATTGCGCACCAGGTTCGGCCCCCAGTAACCATATCCGATCACTCCAACTTTAATCATGCGTAATCCTGTTTTGGGTCCATGTTCGAATTGGGTTCGGGCTCCAATTTGGGTCGCCGGCGATCCCTCACGTCACCCACGACACGCGCCGGCACGCCGGCCACAATCGAATAATCAGCCACATCGCGCGTCACCACAGCTCCCGCTCCCACCAGGGCAGACTCGCCAATTGTTACGCCTGCCATAATCGTAACGTTACTGCCAATGGCAGCCCGACGCTTAACGTGCGTTGGGACCACGGTCCAGTCGGCTTCTGTTTGCAAAGTACCGTCGTCGTTAACGGCGCGAGGATATCGATCGTTAGTAAACATTACTCCGTGACCAATAAAAACTTCGTCTTCAATAGTGACGCCCTCGCAGATAAAGGTGTGTGATGAAATCTTGCAGCGAGCACCGATAGAAGCGTTTTTCTGTATCTCGACAAATGCCCCTATCTTCGTTTCGGCATCGATCGTGCAGCCATAGAGATTAACTAGTTCAGGCTGAAAGATACGGACATCCCTTCCCAACGATACGTCGGCGGCAATGGGCATTTTAGATCTCTATTTCTTGCCTTGAGTGGTTGTGATGTGAATTGCTCGTTTGCACGGTAAGCTCACAGGTTAGGTAAAACAAGTTAGGACGCCATCAAACAGTTCCTTGCTTTACACGGAGAGTCCGCAACTAACCCTTCGCGTTACAATCCTTTTTCTTCCAACAATCGGCCCAGCGCATAAAGTATCCAACCTTGTGTCCAGCGCATGAAGGGCGTGTGAACGGTGTAGAAGCGCCGTCGCTGGTAATAAAAGAAACCCTGGCGGTCGCGCAGGTTGCGAAGAGTCCAGGCTGCAATCTTTTCGGCTAGCGACAATGCTTCGCGATCCAGTTCCTGCAACTCAAGAAGCGCGACGATTGCGGTAGCTGCCGCATGCGTATCCGCTGGATAAAGGTTGTCATGGTAGTATTTCGGCCACCCGTCTGCAAGAAAGAAGCTTTTGTGCCAGAAGTGATATCCGCGCAGCAATGCGGGATTAAGATCGATCCCGGCGCCGCTGCATGACTTTATGATTCTCGAGAGCGAGAGCAGCACATAGGCCGTGTGGAAATTATCAACCCATTGCTGACCGTGCCCGGCACCATACGCCCAGGAACCATCCTGGCCTTGCCCTCGCGTGACGTAGCGGCCCGCTCGGATAGCCAAATCACAAAACTGGGTTTCTCCGGTGAGCGCTGCTACGCTCGCCAATGTCTCCGCCGCAAATAAACTCGCATTGAAAATTTTGGTGTCGTCCAGCGGTGAGTAGCTAAAGCAAAGTTCGTCGTCCGAGTCAATGGTTCGATTTAGATCGTTGAGAATGAATTCGCAACTGCTGCGCGCTGTTTCCAGGTATTTGTCGGCACCAAATGCTTTATACGCCTCGATCAGCGCGCGTGCAGCAAATGCAGTCGGCACAATCATCGGCGTGCCCTGCGGAGCAAAGAAGTTCCGGCTTTGCCAGTCGAAGTTGTAACCCCAGGCTGCGCCGCTGTAGCCGCGGATTCGCATTACCAACAATTCATCCAGTAACTGACGCGCCTCCTTTTCAGCTTCCGTTGTTTTTGTTCTGCGATAGTTTGCCAGCGCCGCAAGCGTGAAAAGAGCAGTCCCCTTTGAATTTTTTTTCGCCGGTATCAGCGCAAGCGGGCGCAGGTTCAACGGAGAACGTTTAAGGAGTTGCGTCGAAATTAGTCGCGCTGTTCGGGAATGCCTGAGGGGAATAGCTTGTAAGAGGCGGCTGTTAAGGGCGTCGAATGGATCATAGCCGGCAAAGTCGCGGTGACGGCACCATTCAAACAAGTCGGCAAAGGCGTGTTCAAGACTTGTATTCTCCATTGTGACGCGGTCTTGCGACTTGGACTTTGTCCGAGCAGAGGTGGCTTTGTAGGAGCCAGTGTTTATAGCAAACCCCCAGGGACTAAAGCTCCGTTAGAGCGACTTGTCGCTCCCAGCGAGCTGAGAATTAATAAGGATTGCTAAGCTATAAACATTCCGTCCCTAACGGGACTTCAGAACCGCGGGCCACTATGGCGGGGGGTCGCCGGTTCCAGCGAGGTTCTGATTTACCGCTCAACGCCGTCAACTTATTATGGAACGCCTACTGCCCACTGCTAACCGCCCACTGCTAACGGCTCACTGCTAACGGCTCACTGCTCACTGTCTACTCGCTACTGAAGTTTCAATTCGCCGTGGCGTTTCGATAAAGCTCTCGTGCCACAGCTCAAACATGAGTAAAGTCCAAAGCAGCTTGCGGTGATTTGCTACGCCGCGCTCGTGCTCGTCCTGTAGTTTTGTGACGTAATCCGAATTGAAAACGCCAGCTCTGCGCACGCGATCCGGCGATAAGAGATCTCGCGCCAGCGGCCGCAATTTTTCTTTCAGCCATTTTGCCACGGGCACCCCAAATCCCTTCTTGCTTCTGCGCGTCACAAAAGGAGGAAGTAAATCCTCGATAGCGCGCTTCAAGATATATTTGGTCTTGCGGCCTCGCAGTTTGTAGTTTGCCGGTAACGAAGCAGCAAATTCCGCAACTCTCGGATCGAGAAAAGGCGCGCGAACTTCAAGCGACACAGCCATACTGGCGCGATCAACTTTTGTAAGGATGTCTTCGGCGAGGTAAAGGCGCGTATCGAGGCTTTGCATTCTCTCCACCACATCTGTGGAATCACAGTCGTTCCACATAGCCCGAGCGTCGCCATAAATATCGCCGTTGCTTTCGCGCAGCACTTGAGGGGTCAACAAGCTTTCCTGCTCCTCCGGAGTGAATGACCCAAACCAAACGTGGTGCCTGGCCACACGATCGTATTTCGTCCCCGTGATAAATCGCGTTGCCTTGTAGTCAAACGAAAGGTTCTTGGTTTTCACTGGAAGCAAATGAACCAACGGCTCAATCATTCCGGCTCGCAGGAAATTGGGAACTCTTGAATATAGCTCCGCCAGACGATGGCCACGGTACATTGGATACCCCGCGAAAAGCTCGTCGCCTCCATCGCCGCCAAGCGCGACGGTCACATGTTTACGCGTGAAACGCGACAAGAGATAGGTAGGAACGAGCGATGGATCGCTAAACGGTTCATCCATCCACGAGCCGATCTCACTCACCAGATTGGCAGCCAGATTTGCGCTGAGACGTTCTTCGTGGTGATCGGTTCCGAGAAACTTCGCGACTGCCCTGGCATATAACGATTCATCAAATGAAGATTCCGCGAACGAAATCGAAAACGTCTTGACTGCCTCGAATGATGCGCGCACCGCGAGCGCTGCGATCGTCGATGAATCAACTCCACCTGAAAGCAACACTCCCAGAGGCACGTCTGAAACTAGACGCATGCGGACTGAGTCGGCCAGCAGTTCGCGCAGATGTTCGGCAGCTTCAGATTCAGTCGGAGCCGGTTGTTTGGTTCTGTAACTGAGGCACCAGTAAGAACGGATCTCAATCTCGCCATCCTCGAGCGTCAAGGTGTGGGCGGCAGGTAGCTTGTTAATTCCATCGTAGATCGAAAGCGGTGCGGGCACGTAATCGAATGAAAGATATTGACGTAGTGCCTGTAGATTTAGCGAAGTTTTGACGCTTGGGTGAGCGAGCAATACCTTAGGTTCGGAAGCAAACAGCAATGTCTTTTCAAACACGCCCCAGTAAAGCGGCTTCTCGCCAAAACGATCGCGTGCAATAAAGAGTCTGCGCCGTTTCGAGTCCCACAACGCGAAAGCAAACATGCCGTTCATCCGCCGAACCATCTCGTCCCCGAACTCTTCATAAAGATGAGGCAGCACCTCGGTGTCGGATTGGCTTCCAAAACTGTGGCCGCGGTTTTCGAGATCCTGGCGGAGTTCGCGATAGTTATAGATTTCGCCGTTGAGGATAACCGCGACGCTCTTATCTTCGTTGTAGGCAGGCTGTTCGCCGGTAATCAGATCTATGATGGCCAGACGCCGCATTCCCAGTCCGACTCCGTTGGAAACCATCAGACCTTCCGAATCAGGACCACGATGAATCATCCGCTCGCACATTGAGTGCAGCAATTCCCGCGCCCCGTCAGGCGGCGGCGTGCGTGAATCAAGGTTGGCCCAGCCAGTTATTCCACACATAAGAAACTAATTCACCACAGAGGACACAGAGGTACACAGAGATTTAGATAACAAATCGCTTGATACCGTCTTTCAAATGAAGGGAGTGAAAATTTATCAATAGGCCTATGGGCTTGCCACTGAGTTTGAGATAGGAGAGAAGTTGCGCTTGATGAATGGGAGCCAATGCCTCGACTGCCTTGAGCTCTACAATGACCGTATCTTCAACAATAAGGTCAAGCCTATATCCAGCATCTAACTTCACGGTATCGTAAACGACTGGAAGGGGGACTTCGCAATTTACTTTTAGCCCTCGCTTCACCAACTCATGAGTCAAGCAGGTTGCATAAGCGCTTTCCAACAAACCAGGGCCAAGAGCTGAGTGAACCTTCATGGCCGAATCAACAACGGCCCCGCTTATTTCGTTTTTGTTCACCCTCTGTGTTCCTCTGTGCCCTCTGTGGTGAATCCGATCTTTTCGCGGACAGCGTAAATCGATTTCGCCTGCGACTCGTGATATGTGCGGACGAGCATCTCAGCCAGCAGGCCCATGAGCAAAAACTGCACTCCGATGGCGAGCATTACGACGGTGATAACCGGTAATGGGGTCAGAATAAACGATACGCCCTTCCACAACTTTAAGACGGTCGCCCATACTCCCACGATAAGTGACAGTGCGATTGCCAGCATGCCAAACGTGCCAAAAATGTAGATGGGCTTCGTTTGGTAAGAGGCCATGAACTTTATCGTCATTAGATCAAAGATCACTTTAAAGGTGCGCGACAGTCCATACTTTGATTTGCCCATCGTGCGCGGATGATGCGCAACCGGTATTTCCGCGACGCGTGCGCCCTCCCATGAAGCGAGAATGGGAATGAAGCGGTGCATCTCGCCGTAGAGGCGCACGCTTTCCAGCGATCCGAGGCGATAGGCTTTAAGCGTACAGCCGTAATCGTGAAGCGGCACTCCACCAATCCATGAGATGAGCCGATTGGCAATCATCGAGGGAATCTTGCGGGTGATTACTTTATCCTGGCGGTGCTTGCGCCAACCGGAAACAACGTCATAGCCCTCATCAAGTTTTTCCAGCAGCCTGATGATATCGGCAGGATCGTTTTGCAAATCAGCGTCCATCGGAATCAAAACGTTGCCTTTTGCCGCATCAATTCCCGCCGCCATTGCGGCTGTCTGACCATAATTGCGCTTCAATGCAACCACACGAACCCGATGGTCGAGCTGCGCCAGTTCGCGCAAAACGTTCAAACTGGCGTCGGTCGAGCCATCGTCGACATAGATTATCTCTGCGGATCGGCCCAGAGTTTTTAATGCTTCATCTAACTTGCCGTGCAGTGGAAGCAGATTAGGTTCTTCATTGTAGACAGGAAGAAATACAGACAGCTCGGGCTTATCAACGCGACTGGCCGCCCTGGACTCATCTCGCACCAAGGTTTCTTCTTTGTCGTAAAGCTTCATTTACTTCTGACTACTCACTATGCTTAGAGTCCCGCTAATCTTAGCGTGGCGGACCAGTCCGCCATCTAAACGATATTGAAAACGAATGAATCGGCGGGCAACGCCGGCCGCTAAACTTCCGAGTCAGATCAGATTTCTGTCCCGCTCAATTCGTTACTCTCAGTTCGTCGCGCCACACAGACTATTGAAACTCCGAAAGGAAAATTCAAATAGCGCAGCGCTAAACTCTCCGCTCCCAAAATCTTCCCCATTACGCCATTCAGAAATCCAATCGTAATATTGTTTTCTGATTCAGGACGAAGTCGGAGAACACGCATCAAGAGCCGACCAAAAAGTATGGGCGCAAAGAAACTAATGTTTACATAGGTTGCGCGTTCAACTTCAAAGCCGGCTTGACGCACTATCTGTTTCAGTCCAGCGAGCGTGTAGCGTCGCCGGTGATGACTTACGTCGTCCTGAACGCCCCACAAAAACATAAACGCAGGCACAAACAGCAAAGCGTGCCCTCCGCAACGTACTACCCGCCGCATTTCTTTCAAACCCGCCAGATCGTCATCCAGATGTTCGACGACATCCAGCCCCGTCACCAGATCAAACGAACCGCCTTCGTAGGGCAATGCCTCAGCCTCTCCTTGTTTTACATTCTGTAATCCGCGTGCGCGGCAAAAGGACAAGGCTTCCGCGGAAACATCTACTCCCTCGGCTTCGCCAAATTGTGAAAGCATTTCAAGATTCGCGCCGGTGCCGCAACCAACGTCAAGTATTCGCGGCTGCTCGATTTTAGATTTGGAAACTATTTTATCAACAAAGCTTGAAATAATTTTCCGTCGTCCTGCAAACCACCAATGATTTTCCTCGACCCTGCGCATGATCGCGTAGGTATGTTGCTGCATCTCTCGCGGCAACGGTTTATCGATAATGTTAGTAGTGGCCATTATTCGTTAACGTCCGACAAATTTTCGTGACACCATTATGATCGCTCATTTTCGGTAACAACGACAAACCGGTTAGTTCGTTTGAGCGTGCGAAGCAGGCTGAAAAAGCTTGTTGGCCGCGACTTGTTCCAAGATTCCTAAAGTTTGTGAGACGCTTGTTTTTGCCGAAACCACTCGACAAAGCGATGTATACCCTCTTCAATTTGAGTTTGCGGATCATAACCAAGTAAGCGGCGGGCCTTGCTTATGTCGGCAAAGGTCTGCGGCACATCACCGGGTTGCAACGGTTGCCGGTCTATCATTGCCGTCGCTCCAAGTTTTTTCTCCAGTAGCGCAATCAATTCGCGCAGCTCGACTGTGCGCGACTCTCCCAGGTTGATCACTTCGTAATCGCTATTATCGTAGCCAATGGCAGCCCGGACGCCGGAGATTATATCGTCAATGAATGTGTAGTCGCGGCGCGTCGTGCCGTCACCGAAAACTGGAATTGGTTTGCCTTGACTTATCAAGCGAGCGAATTTGTGAATCGCAAGATCAGGGCGCTGCTTTGGTCCATAGACAGTGAAGAAGCGTAAACAAACGCAGCGAATGCCGTAAAGATGTGTGTAGGTATGGCAGAGCAGCTCGCCAGCAGCTTTCGTTGCAGCGTAAGGCGAGATTGGCTGGCGAATAGGATCATTTTCACTAAAGGGGACGTTCGCATTTATGCCGTAGACAGATGACGACGAGCCGAAGATAAATTGCTTAACGCCATGGCCTCTCGCTAGCTCGAGAAGATTAAGCGTGCCTTCGATATTTGTCTCAGCATAAAGCAGAGGTTGTTCGAGAGAAGGTCGCACGCCGGCACGTGCCGCGAGATGTACAATGCATTGAAAATCGGCTTGCGCAAAGACTTTCTCCAGCGCCGGCTTATCTCGAATGTCAGCTTCGAACAAGTGGTAGTTCGGATTATTCCTGTGGATGCTTACATTCCCCCGCTTGATAGCCGGGTCGTAAAAATCATTGAAATCATCGACAACAGAAACCCGCCATCCGCCTTCAGAGATCAAACGATCGACAAGATGCGCGCCAATGAAACCCGCGCCACCGGTTACTAAAATGCTTCTCATTTGATCTTTGCTCCTGGAGCTTTGCACACGATTTTTCGACTATCCGACTGCCTCGATTAATCAAGCCCCATGCCGAAAACAAACCTTCAGCCCACCGGCACTTGCGAAACCGGCGGCGATGGGAATGGGCCACTCCTTGGTGTAACGATGCTCTTCAACCAGTTCGTAGAAACGGCGCGTGCCCGGCGCAGCGTCGGCAAACTTTACCCCGCATGGATTTGCCTGCCAAAAAGCACGCACTCGATCTTTCAAATTGAGATTTGCTTCGGACATGTAGAAAGTGGAGAGGATAACAGAACGTAAGCAGAAGCCCGACTGTCAGGAAAACTTGACCAGCGCGTAGGAGCCCCTTTGGCAGGTGCGGATGAGGTTGCGATTGAAACGCTCTAACTCTGTTGCGAAGGCCTGGAACGCGCACCGTGATGCTTTTTATGGCTCCGCAGTTATGGCTTCTCTACCACCGATAGAATGCGCTCGATCAATTTAGAATCGTCGGGGAGAAGTCCTGATTTGGGCAGGCGGGGCGTTAAGGTTGCCCAATTCTTGTCCATAGCAAAGACTTTCCGAAACAGCGGAAGCGACTCATCCACGCGTCCCATGTTTACGAGAGCAACTGCGTGCCAGTAGATCATCTCAGCGCTATCAGGAACAAGTTTTTCAGCCGTACCATACTCGCGTAGCGCTCCTTCGTTGTCTTTCTTCTCAACAGCAAGATCGCCCGCGTTCATGTGATTGTAAGCGCGTTGCAGAGTTACGAGACGCCGCAACTCCTGCAACGGTTCCGAACTGTCGTCGACACGCAGGTCAAAAAGCCGGTCTTTCCATGCCTGGCCGGTTGGTTTTCCAGTCACAACAATCAGAGCGGCGGATTGTCTGCCGCGAATGTCGCCACCGACAGCTTGCGCGGCGTCCAATGCCGCAAGCATCCGATCAGCCAGGTCTCCTTCGGTGTTCTGAAAGGCATGGGCCATCGCCGGCCACACTTTGTCGTTCAGCATCAAATTCGCCTGCACAGAAAAGTTCTTGCCAACAAAATGCCCGGCCGCATAAATGTCGTTTTTCCCCGTCCATGCATCCACGCGTCCATGCGCATCAATCATAGCCACTTGCCTCACGTCGCGGCCTTCGTCGCCCGCAAGCAAAGCCTTTAAGGCGTCGGGTGCGCTCTTGCCATTGCGCATTAACTCCAGACCCAACTTGCCATAACTGGGATCGACAAAGGACTGTGTTGCCACGGCGCCTACACCGGCCTCGGCCCACGGCACTATTGCGCCTACAGAAAACCAATGGGACTGAACGGCAACACCGAGTTCGCCGGTGTTGGGGTCGCGCGCAATTATAGAAAACGTATGAACTGGTCGATCAGTATGTACCGCAGCACGGGACGGCTTTTGAAGCACGATCTGCTTTTGCTGCGAATAAGAAAATGGCATGTATGCGAGCGTGAGGAACAAGGCAAGAAGTAAGCGCATATGATTCAAGCCTCCGTTACGTTAATAAGCGGTTTCTTTACCGGGTTATTTTACGCGGGAAACGGATAAAACGGTGTGTTGCGGAAAATCCAGAATGACAGCACTATCGCGAACAATGCCCAGATGTACTTGGCATTAAGCTGATTCCCTTTTAGTGGCCGCGCGCGCATAACCGAATTTGTATAACGCATGAGTGCATAGAGCAGAAATGGAAGCGACAACACCAGGAGAGGATTAAACTGAAAAGCTGCCACCACGTCGCCATGAAGCAAGCGGTGAAGTCCGCGCGTGCTGCCGCAACCCGGACAAGTAAATCCGGTGAGCGCTCGAAAGGGACACACCGGAAAGAACCCTGACCTACCTGGCTCGAAAATGAAGAGGTACGTTGACCCGAGCGCCAATGTTAACCAAATCAGCACGGCCGTCGAACGTCTATTTGCAATCTCATCGAGCTGCATGAGACAGCTAAACTACCACGGGAATGTTTAGGAGGAAATATTGAAAGACTTCGGAGCGGAGCAGAATCGGCAGGCTCCGAACTTAAGATCTCTCGCGGCCCCGGGGATCGTGCATAAGCAAGCTGCCGACTCTTAGAACCAGCCCTTCTTATTTTGTATATAAGTCCGAACAAAATCTTCGTCAGACTTTGTAAGATAGATTATGCCTTCTACCAAACCCACGATCGAACCGATGCCGCACGTTACGCAGGTGATAACGATTTGAATGATTCCTTCGTTGGTGTAACCAAGGATGAACTTGTGAACGCCAAAGCCGCCAAGCAGGATTCCGCAGATGCCGGCCACGATCTTCTTATCCGCGCCGAGTGACTTCCAGTCGACCATTGAGCCCGCGGCCCCCTGGTTGACCGACTGCATCGGCTGGTAGCCGCTCACCGGGCTCAAAGGAGCCTGGCAGCTCGCGCAGTACTGCGCAGTGTCGTCGTTTACTGCGCCGCATTTCGTACAATATCTAGTCATGACGTTTGGCTCCGATAGTTTTTATAGACCGCAATAGAGATCGCGCGCAGGCGCTTCGGTGATTGGAATCCAACCTGGGCATCTGCGATAGACAGCGACTCCGAAACTGATATCAGAAGTAAGGCCGAGCTTTTTCCGATGTTATCTGGAGCCCAAAGCGCTCAAGCCCACACCCAGGATCGTTAACACGAGATATATAAGCCCTATCGCCAACCCGATTCCGATAGCAATAAAGCTAAAGAGCTTGGCTTTCTTGGAAGCGTCGACTGCGCCCGCGATATCGCCCGAGGCTACCTTGCCGTTTACCTGGGCAGCAAAAATTATGGCGACTATCGACAGAGGCCAGCAACAGAACAACGACAGAATTGCCGGCACCAGATAGTTTGGAACGTTCGCCGGTGCGGCGGTGGGCTGCGGGGGTGGTGTCCACTGTTGAGACATTTAGAGTTTCTCCTGAGTTATAGTTTTGATAAAGCTTGAAGCCGACCGAACAGACTCAACTCGAATATCAAACGTCCGAGCCGTAGCTACGCTCCACCAAAATTCTGCGGTGGGGGCGGGACCGGTAAGTCTCGCTTGCGCTTCTCGAAGATTGGAACTGCGATCAATCCACCTAGAGTAGAAAAGATAACAAGTAGTGCGGCCAAAATGATTCCGTTTATTATTGCGCCGCCTACAGTTTGTCCTGCCTCTATTTGTCTGCGAATCATCTCAGCCTGGGAAGGATCAATACGCTCCATCAAACCGACGAAGAAGGCCGTCATAGCGCTTCCCATCAATATGCTGATTGGGATTCCAATAAGGATTGCAATTGCCGCACCCACGACACCGGCGAGGACGCCCAGTATCGCGCCATCACCTGGGCTAGCGGGCGCCGGTGAATTCTTGACGTAGAGATAAGTTGCGAGCACGCCGCCCAGTATTGCCCAAAGGCAGCAGCAAATGTTTACCAGGTTGACAACTGGTATTACCGACAACAGGCCGATAAGAACGCCACCGATAAGGGCTGGTTTGAGTTTGTTATTCATAAGATCTCAACCCAGATATCCGGTTGGAGAAAGCCGGACAATCGCTAAAAATCTGGATGCTATTAAAACGTCGTGCATAACTAACAAAGAGGACGGTAATTGTCAATAAAATTGGAAGATTTTGTTCGACAAACTTCAGGTTGTCGCTGCTGGCACTGAGTCTCTCTTGAGGAAATTAGTGTGAGTCAGGGACGCGTCACGCTGGCCTGCTCGACAAAGTAAAGTTTGTCGGACATTATTCTCAGCATGTATGAGTTTGCAGTAGCTCCAGCCGTCCAGAAGATTCGGCGCCGCGGTGTTGAGATAGCCGAAGTGTCGCCGGAGAGCCTTGGGTTTGAGCTGGAACTCGAATCGGGAGACAGGATCATTAAGGTAAATGGCCGTCCCGTACGTGACTATCTCGACTTTCGCTTTCACACCTCCGGTGAAACCGAGCTCGTGCTCGAGGTTCGTAAAAATAGTGGAGAGGATTGGGAGTTGCAGATCCAACGAGGCGAAGGCGAAGATTTTGGACTCAGCTTCGAGCAGATAGTTCCGCGACAGTGTGCCAACGAATGTATCTTCTGCTTCTGCAAGGGCAATCCCACCGACGCCCGCGCCTCGCTCTTTATCAAAGATGAAGATGTACGGCTTTCATTTCTCTACGGTAATTACACAACGCTAACTTCCATCTCTGAAGACGAGATGCGGCGGATTATTGAGCAGCGCCTGTCACCGCAATATGTCTCCGTCCATGCCACTGATTTGGCGGTACGCGCTTATCTACTGGGAGTTGACAAGAAGCGCTGTGATATCACAAAGAAGCTTGCACGCTTGCTTGATGCAGGAATCGAAATTCACGCGCAGGTTGTCCTGTGTCCCGGAATCAACGATGGTGAAATACTGGAACGAACCATTCACGATTTGGCGGCCGAGTATCCAAGGATCACCAGCGTGGCGATCGTCCCGCTTGGCCTGACGCGCTACAACACTGATCCACGCCTCACTGCCGTGACGCCGGACTTTTGCCGGCAAACGATCGTCCAGATCACCTCTATTCAACGCGAATTGCGCCAGCGTCTGGGAACCACATTCGCTTTTCTTGGCGACGAGATCTATCTGCGTGCGGGACGCTCGGTACCGGCGCGGACGCACTACGAAAACTATCCGCAGATCGAAGATGGCATCGGCATGGTGCGTTCATTCAGTAATGATTTCGCGGCATTACTTAAACGCCTTGAGCGCCACCCTCTGGCACTTCCTCAGAAACTGCGCGGCACACTTCTAACGGGAACGCTCTTCGCGCCGGTGCTCCAACCTCTCATCGAAGATTTGAATGTTCGCTTCGGGGCTCAGTTGACGGTAGTAGGGGTTGAAAACAATTACTTTGGCGGCGATGTTTCTGTAGCAGGTTTGCTGACGGGCGGCGATCTTCTCGCCGCACAAGAACACATTAGCGGTGACTTTGTGATAATCCCCAACAGTACTCTGAAGAGTGATGAAGAGATCATGCTTGACGGAATGAAACTCGCTGAGTTGGCACGGCAACTTCGTTTACCGGTTTACCCGCTCGACCTCAAGTCGTTCGCGCAATTTCTTTTTTCCCGAGCGCCTAATTCCAGTTCTTATACCGCAAGCTGTAAGTAACACTCCGAGAGTACGTCCGGTCCGGCTCCCTGGTTTGCGGCAAGCTGGCAGCTTGCGTTACACCAACGCAACACACTACGCTTTTCGGGATAATTGACTTCAACCTATTCGATGACCGCCTCCGCCCCAAATGCGACCTCTTCATCCCTAGTCGCGCGAAAAACTCTCGACGTCGGATGCGGTCAGAATAAGTATCCCGGCGCGATTGGAATAGATTCGAATCCCAGAACGCAGGCAGATGTCATTCACGACCTGGGATCGGTCCCCTATCCTTTTCCAGACGATGAGTTTGATGAAATCATCTGTCGTCATGTTATAGAGCATATTCCAGACGTGATGGCATTTGTCAGCGAGCTTCACCGCATAACGAAACCAGCGGGATTGATAAAGATCGTTACGCCCCACTATTCAAATCCCGATTGGCCAACCGATCCTACTCATCGCAATCATTTCAACAGCTATTCCTTCACTTGCTTCATGCCCGATCGTACTCCGTTTCCTTTCTACACCACTGTCGAGCTTCGACCTGTGCGCACTTACGTCAGTCTTGCAAACCTCTGGAAGGTACTTGGTCTCGAACTGCTTACCAATCTCGACCAACGTTGGCCTGCGCTTCGCTTCACTCGTAAATTTTGGGAGTTCTACCTGTCAAATATTTTTCGTGGCAAGGAGCTGCATTTTGAGTTTGAGGTTGTGAAGTCAACGCCTGCCCTGAGTCAGTAGCTCCTGCAAGTGTTCGTTGCGAACCACACACTCCACCCTTCCAATCGACCTTGAAAAGCTCTGGTTTTTTCTTTGCTGCCACGGTCGCCGAATTCAGAAAATCGGATAAAATCCAAATTCTCAAACTCCCTGGCTCTGACAGGAAGAGGCTATCTGCGATCATAGCGAGACTTAGTGGCAGCGGCTAACATGGCACAGGCCTTGCTCCTGCCCGCTATAGTTCTCGTCCAGGCCATCAAGCATTCAAATGCAGTTCGTCTGAGCAGCTTTTTTCAGTTGAAACATTGTGAGACCCCCGCAAAGTCCCTGAAAGACTAGTATTCGCAGCTTCGCAATGCAGACCTATTGGTATCCCGATAGGATTCGGCCTTAAGTTTGTTTAAAAAGATGTGTTTTAAGCCGAGAGTACTGCTGGGTCTGCCGTTGCTTTTCGCCGGACTTGTTTACGGCCAAACGGGCACGGGAAGCATTCATGGAAATGTCTTGACGCCTGATGACTCTCCGGTAACGGGGGCTGTGAAAGTAACTTTGAAAGTTCTGCGAGGCGATCAGATGATTGCCTACACGGATCAGGAGGGTCGTTTCGAGCTCATGAACGTGGCGCCTGGCGAATATACTATCGAGGCCGATTCCGACCGTGAGCGGCGTTTCGATATCGGTAGTGAGAGAGTTCAGGTGCGACGTGGGGTTGCTTCTCTTGTCACCATCTACTTGAAAGAGAAGAAAGCTGAGGCGCGAACTGGTGGGGACAAGAGCGTTTCCGTCGCAATGCTCGACCAGAAAGTGCCCTCGGCTGCGAAGAGGGAATTCGACAGCGCCAGCCGGTTCGCAGCCGAAGGCAACGCTATCGAATCAATCGCGGCGCTTAGACGAGCCATCGCCATCTATCCGAATTATCTGATGGCCCATAACGATCTCGGCGCACAGCTTTTGGAGCAGGGACAATTGGATGAAGCAGGGGCAGAGTTGCGTGCGGCTATTAAGATCGATCCCAAGGCGGGCAATCCGCAAATCAATCTCGGAATTGTCCTTGAACGGCAGAACAATTTCGCAGAGTCGTTAGCTACGTTGGACAAGGCCCTTTCGTTGGAGCCGGCTTCTCCGGCCGCTCACCTCTACGCGGGAATGGCCTCAGTAAAGCTGAACGATACCAGCAGAGGCGAGAAAGAGTTAAAGGCGGCCTACGATCTTGGCGGTACGAGTTACGCGGTTGCTCTACTCCATCTCGGCCAGCTCTATATGAAAAAGGGCGAGCGCGAGATGGCTATTAAAGCGTTTGAGTCTTATTTACGTGAATCACCAAATGCAGCCAACGCCGCTCAGGTTGAAAAACTGATCGGCAAGCTGCGCTAACCTTTAGAAGAAATGGCTGCATAAACGGAAGTAGGTTTGTCAGCTTCGTTACTTACCCTAAAAGCCCATCTTAGGAGGAAATAAGTGAGATGAGAAGTTCTCCAAAGGCGAAAGCCCTAACGATGTTTACTACTCGAATGTTTGCCCTGGCATCCATTCTGGTCCTCTCAGCTATTGCTGTGATGGCCCAGGCCACCACGGGCTCGCTCAGAGGCACAGTCACAGATGCCAACGGCGGCGGCATCACCGGCGCAACGGTGACGGTGAAGAATCAGGCCACCGGTAGCTTGACGACAGCCACGACGACTGCCGAGGGCACTTTTGATGCTGCGTTCCTACAGCCCGGTGAATACTCCGTGACTGTCGAAGCGACGGGCTTCAAGCGTGCCGTCAGCAACGGAGTCGTAGTGAAAATTGGTATCGTCAACCCGGTCGCCGTGGTACTCGAAGCGGGTAACGTGTCTGAAACAGTCACGGTCACCGCAGGCACGGACGAGGTTGTGCAGCGCGATCAGGCCCAAATCTCGACAACGATTGAAGCTCGCCGCATTCAGGACCTGCCATCAAACGGCGCCGGCGCCGGCATTGACACGTTGGCCCTCCTGGCTCCTGGCGTTATCGCCAACCGAGCCGGTGGCACCAACACAAACGGCACCGGTCTTTCGGTCAACGGAAATCGTGGACGTTCAAACAACTTCCAGATTGACGGTTCGGACAATAACGACCTCAGCGTCGCCGGCCCGGCACTCTTCGTCGACTTCCAGGACGCAGTGCAGGAGTTTCAGGTCATCACCAATAACTTCTCTGCACAATACGGGCGCAATCAGGGCGCCATCATCAACATTGTTACACCGCACGGCACGAACACCTATCACGGCACTGCCTTCCTATTCCATCAGGACCAGAGGAACTTGGATAGCTTGAATAACCAAGAGAAGGCCAGCGGCCAGCTCAAGCCCAATCGGAGCCTTTACAATGTGTACGGCGGCACCTTTGGCGGTGCAGTGCCCCTGCCGCGGTTCGGCGAGGGCGGCAGGTCAATAATTAGTGGCAAGGATCGCTTTTTCGTCTGGGGTGGATACCAGGGCATCCGCAATCCTTCGGTATCGACCGGCTCCAGCACTTCACTCGCCGTTGTGGGTTCGGAACTGCCGCGGTTGCTGACAACTTTTCCCGGCAACAACGTGATTTCCACCATTGCCACCTACAGCCCGTTCGCCATTCCCGGCGCTATCCCAAACACCTTCGTTGCGGGTACCGGCGTTCAGGCGTTAATTAATACGAATCCGGCTTCAGGCTGCCCGAGAGCGATCGCATCCGGCACCACGCCGCCGGCGGGTTGCTCAGGCTACGCCAATTTGGGCCCATTTCTTATTAACGGCCCCTATGACGTACTCAACTTTGGTACTGCCACTGCTCCGCTGCTTTTCCAGGGAGCCCAGTATCAGCGCAACCAACCGACTGCGTACACTGAAAACTATTACAGCCTGCGCTTCGACATCAAACCGTCAAAACGGGACGACATCACGTTGCGCTATCTGAAACAAACGAGTGCCAGCCAGAACTCGCTTGCGAGCGCCGCCAGCGGCTTCAATGGAAACATCCCGGCCGGCAGCAAGAACATGGGCGCGAGCTGGATCCGCCAGCTTTCCAACACCATGGTGAACGACTTTCACAGCTCTTATAACAAAATCAACGTCGAGTTTGGCGGCGGTTGCACCACTGGAACTCCCGGCTGCATTCCCGGCCCGGCCGAGATCGCCGTGGCGCTGGCCAACATCACCTTCCCCGTGGCACTGGGCCTGACCAAGACTGGCAGCGCGCTCGCCACGATCGGACCGGCGACCAACCTGCCGCAGGGACGTATCGGCAAGGTTTGGCAGTATGTCGACAATCTGAGCTGGTCCAGGGGGCGCCAGTCGTTCCTATTTGGCGCGGAATACAAGCACCTGACTGAGTTGTCGCCGTTTCTCCCCAACTACAACGGGGCCTACAGCTTCAACTCCCAGGCGCGCATCGTTAACAACGCTCCGGTTTCGGTTGCAATTACCGGCGGCGATCCGCTTCTCCTTTTCCCTGAGAATGATCAGTACTACTTCATTCAGGACGACTTCAAAGTTAAGTCTAATCTGACTTTGAACCTTGGTCTCCGCTATGAATACACTGGTCAGCCGATTAACGTATTGCATGACCAAACGGTCGCCAGAGAGAGCACCCCCGGGAAAGGGTTTTTCAACCCCGCGCTGCCGCTGAGCGTCCGCACGGTGCCCTTAGCCCCGGTGGACAAGAACAACTGGGCGCCACGCGTCGGCTTCGCCTACTCGCCAAAGTTCTGGAAGAGCTTCCTCGGCGAGGACGCAACCGTGATTCGGGGCGGCTTCTCCATCGCTTACGATGCTGCGTTCTACAACATTCTCGGGAATGTGCAGAATGCCGCGCCGTTCTCGGCGGCTCTTAACCTTCCTGCGGGATCGCTGTCATCGACCACTACCTCGCCAGCTCCGTTGCCGTTCAATCCGACCGGTGACCGAGTTCGAGCTGCTGCGGCGGCGTCCGGAGTGCTGCCTCTTGGCCAACTAGACCCGACCTTTCTGAGCCAAACCAAGGTTGCAACTGATTTCCGTTCACCTTACTCCGAGCAGTTCTCTTTGGGCGTGCAGCACCAATTCGGTCGCAGGCACGTAGCCGAAATCCGCTACGTCGGCACGCATGGAGTCGGGTTGTTTCAGAATATCAATGCCAACTTCTTTATCGGGCCGCTCGTAAACGGGTTCACTGTTACGCGCAACGGCGTCACCCGCACCTTCCCAGGCTTCGCTTCGTTGTTGCCACCGGGCACTGTCGAACAAGTCTGTGTCAACGACCCAGCTACGCCATTCGTTGACGAGTCTGCCTGCAACAGACGCCAATTCCGGACGGCTGGTGTTACCACCCGCGCGAACACGTCGCAGTCGATTTACCACTCGATGCAGACGCGTTACAACGGACGCTTGCTCAATGACTCGCTGAACATTGGTGCGTCGTACACGTTTAGCAAGACCATCGACGATGCCAGTGAAATCTTCGCCTTCGGCGGCGGCGACATCCTTTCGCCGAGCGCGCAGAATCCGTTCTGCATCAACCGTTGCGAGCGCGGACGTTCGGGGCTTGATCGCCCGCACGCTTTCTCCGCTAACTTCATCTACGATGCTCCTTTCTTTAGGGAGCAACGTGGGGTTGTCGGACACTTGCTCGGCGGCTGGCAGCTCAATGGAACTTACATTGTGACCAGCGGCGGCGTCTTCACTCCAGGACAGAGCGGCAATGGCACCATCGGACTGGGTAACACGTACCTGACGGCCGGCGATCGTCCGTTCCTGGCCAACCCGAACGCCAACCGGCGGCAGGTGGGTATCACCGCAATAGATGCGCGCTTGCTCTTTAGCGGTGCGCCACTTCCGCCAGCCAACGGCTCGGGCGACTTAGTGCTCTACTCGTTGACTCAGATCAACGCGACGGGCACTTACGTCCCCGTGACGCTCAACGATGTGAAGTATGTCTTTAACGGGCCGGGTGCGGCGCAGCTCTTCCATACGCCGTTCGGCAGCGTCGGACGCGGCATCGAGCGCGGGCCTATTTTCAACCAGTTGAACATGGGCGTGTTCAAGAACATCAAGGTTTTTGAGCGCCTGTCACTGCAACTTCGCGGTGAGGCCTTCAATGTCTTGAACCACCCGCAGCCGGGCATCGGCAGTGCGGTAACCGGGGGCACGAACCACCTACCCTCGATCAACGTCAACAACGCTGGTCTCCCGGGCGGAGCCTTTGGTGAGACTGCGGATCAAACATACGCCCGCCGTGTAGTACAAGTCGGCCTGCGCGTCATTTTCTAGCCAGAACTTAAAGCTGGAAAGTGTTTCAGAAAGGGAGAGCCAACGGTGGCTCTCCCTTTTTTGGACTCAGAGACGTGCGGATCCGAAAAAGACCAGGTGGGCAACAAAAAGCGGAACAGAGAACTGCACTCCCCGTTCCGCCCCCTACTTGAGTAGTAGCGCTTGCTCAGTCAACCAGGTTGAAATCGACGCTACGGACAATCCCTCGCTCTTTCTTTCCTGGTTCTTTAATTACCAACGTCAGCACATACCGGCCCGGTTGAGCCTTACCAAACCCAAGCTGTCCTATCTTTACAAGCTGGCCATCCTGGACCGTCCCGGTAATGGGTTGTTCCGGTTCCTGAAATATCACTTTATCGCCTCGACTGACAATTACCTGAGAGGTGAGCTGCGGTTTTCCATCGCTGACCTTCGGGAAATAAATTACGGCGGCGTACCGCAGGTCCTGCTGGCGAGGCAACTGACGAAGCGCAGTTAGCGGCTGAGGCGCTGCGTTGGCGCCCTGGTCCACCTTAACGGCGTAGAGGAAGAGGCTGCTGGCGGTCAGATTCTTTTTGCTGAGATCCGGCACTTCCAGATATTGGGACATAGTCCCCAGCCGGCCGCTTTCCGACTCGCGAACGACCGCGCGCAGTTGGTAACTTCCGGGCGGCAGTTGCGCATGGGCTGTATAGCTTAGTCCAGCAGTTAGAGCGTGCTTATAGGCTTCGGGAGAAAGGTTAGCGGTCACCGTTTGACTGAAACCCCCTTGCGACTTGCCCATACTGTTTACCACGAAGCCAACCACATCGAAGGTCGATTGGTATTTACCATCCGCGCCTTGCTTGAATTCCAGGTTATTGGCATTTATCAGTAGGTTGATATCCACCTCTGCCACGTTCTCCGGAAGAAATCTATATTGCAGTCTGCCGGCGATATCGACTTCGCGCCTGGCCAGCGGTGACATGGCTGCCTTGATGATCGCCTCTTCTCTGGTCTGCGGTCCTCGCGCTGCGTCCGGCGTGGCGAAATAACCTTCGCGCGCATAGATTTTAGCTCCCGCACGTGTAACCTTGATCTCAAGCTTGTGATACTTGTTGTCAAACGGCTCACTCGGCGTATAGGCAAGAATGTAGTAGCTGCTTCGGGCTAAAATTTTATCGAGACCTTCGCGGAAGTTGCTGGAATTGACAACCGAGACACCGCCAGTCGAGTCGGCAAGCGCTTGTAAACCCTGGTGCCCGCTCAACGTATCCAGCGCCAAATTGTCGAAAGTTCCCATGTTTGGAAGCCGTCCCTGTCCCTGTGATCCTCCGCTACCGAAGTGGCTGGTGGCTTCGTTTCCCGGATCGGTGAAGCGAGATACGCCACGGCTCGCCTTCAATCCCCGTATGTCCATCGTGTTAATGACGACGCCTGCACGGCTGGCTCTGTCAATGAGCAGTCTGAGCAGATAGGTGACGTTGCCGAGGTAGGCGCGGGTTTCTATGATCGGGACTGGAGCTCCGCCGACACTGACCTGATTCAGGCTGGATTCAGACAAGGGTAAACCGCCCGAGATCAGCACCAGACTCTTGCGGCCGGGCAACACCCTCATGCTGTTAGTCACATCTCCGGCTACGAAGAGAGTAGTTAGAGCTCGGAAACCTCTGGTGATCCCCTCTTCGGAGACGTCTACATTGGTGTTTGCGTTGCTAATTGCTTCCGCTGGAAAGTTAACGTCGGCGTCCGCTGCGGCAGCCAACCTGTCAGTATTAATTTCCTGGGCTGTCGGCAAATTATTGAAAGCCGAGAAGGGGTGGAGCTGAGGAGTAATCCGGTCGATAGCGCGCCGCAGTATTCGCTTATCCGTAGTGAACTGTTGCAACAATCCGGTACCGCCAACCACGCGTACGATCGCCACCAGGTCCCCTTCGCGCATCCGGTTGTCGATAAAGTCGGTGAGCATTTGGCGGACGGTGCCGATGTCTTCGAAAGGAATGGTCAAGTCGTCAACTACAAAGGCAAAAACGCGTCGCAGATCGCGGGCCGAGAGATTCCGTGCCACCTCCGGGTCAACTGGCTGCCCGGCCACGTTGACGCCACCCTCAAGGCGTGGCGCCGCATCAGCGTTCACGAATTGGACGAATTTTACTTCCTGACGCTTGCCGTTCTCAGTGATCTTAAAGTCGCTGAGCGTCAAGTCAGGAATGATCTGATCATTCTTGTCTGTAACCACCACATCAGTCTGCACCAGTGAAGTGCTGATCCTCACGACGTCCTGAGGAGCAGGTTCCTGTGGCGACGGCTGCGGCTTCTGTGGCGTGTGGGCCAAAGAGATGCTGAACAGCAAAACAAATGTTAGACCAGTTGTGAATAGTTTCTTCATGTTACTTAAACTCCGTATCTTATGGGGTCAGCTCAGTGAATATTGGATTTCGCTGGGGGGTTCCGATTCGGGTGTGATTATATGGCAGTCTCCCACAAAGTGCCTATACTTCCGCAGGCACGGTCGCGGTATTAGGAAGCAAGGAGCTGGCTGCGGGTTCAGAGTCCCCGGCTTAGCCCAGTTTACTTCAGCACAGCAGCCTGGGGACTAAGCAGCAAGAGGTGCCAGCGTTGGAAGGTACTGATTGGTTCATTGGGAATCAGTCGCACGTAGGCGGTCTGGAGGTAGAGTTTTTCCGGGCTGGTCCATTCCAGACGAACAATCGGATTGAAGGACGAAGGTATAGCAGACTGCCCCGCACCGCTCACGCCTGACTTGCCCTCATTGCTGTCGCTTTTCTTTTTGCCGCCGGAAGTCTTTTCTTCATAAATCCTGGAAGCCGCAATAAGAGCATCACGCAACCTGATGCGCGCTTGGGTTGGTTTGTTTGTGGCAGCGTCGTAGATCATAACGTCGGCATCGAATGCCGTAGCCACCTTGGAAGAGTCAGGGGACCAAACGGGCAAAGCCTCAGTCAACTCGTCATCCAGCAAGCGCTCCTTACCATCGAACGCAATCAAACGCAGTCGCCCCGCCGGCAACTTAAACACTTTTTCTCGCGCATCCCACTCGCTTTCTCTGCAGGCCAGCGCCACCAGGGCGTGATTATCAGGCGCCCAGGAAGCGTAGAAGTAGATTAAACCCTCGCGCGAGGTCAACGGTTTGAGATCATAACCATCGCGATTGCAGACATAAATTTGTTCGGTGTTGAAGAGCGCTACCGCGGGGAAAGCGGGAGCGATCGACGGCAGAGGTTGGGGCTCACCGTTTGCCGAAGTTTCCGGGCCGATGCCCGGCGGTGTGGGCGTCGGCGTCGGCTTTACACCTTTATGTGCGATGAAGGATATGAAGTTCCCATCCGGCGACCAGGAAACAGTTTCCGAGAACACACAGGAGAGGTCAGGCGGCGTTAAGTTTCGCAAAAACTTACCATCGGAGGAATAAAGGTCGATGTGAAAGGCCTGGCTGGGCTCATCCTGAGTTCCGTAAAGGGCGAGCGCTCGTTGGCCGTCAGGCGAGCGCACGGTTCTCAGCAGCGCATCGTCTTGCCTTCGTGTCTTGAAATCAATCTGAATGGCCTCAATCTTGTCGTCGGCATCTTCAGTCCTGATCTCGGCAGGCACGGCTACATCGGGCTCCAGCCGGTATGCAAGGCGCTGCGCGGGAACATCCCGCATGACGAGCGGACGTACATCCTGGCTCTCAGTAATTGACTTGCAGGACACAACTCCCGCAATCAAGGTGGCTAATATTGTTGTTATTAGTAACGACGTCTTCTTATCTTCACATGTTTTGAAGACCGCGAGGGAAATGTTTTTGTTCTTACGCTTTCTACAGGCAGCGGAGTATTTCGTCGCAGGAGATTCAGTCAATTCGATTTGCGCCTCGGAGTTGCTTGTTGCGGGGATAATAGAAACGCGTTATGGCGATGTCAATGCAATCGCTATCAACAATGAAGAAGCTGTCGCACCGCCTTTTAGCGACCATAGATAAGCTCACGAGAAAACGTTGGGTTTAATGCAAGGAGCGCGCGGATGGTGCTTCTTGGCGAGAGATGATCGTCATCACCTTCATCCTGGTCAACACAATTGTGTTCCAGCGAACGCGATATTCTTCTGGGCAAGGGTTCATAGCTCGGCGTGGCGGAAACATACGAACGAGCCGCTAACAATCCCACCAGGTCGCAGGTTAACTCCTCAGCTCTTTGGCCATAAATCTTCATCCCCGTAAGCTGCGATGCGCGATTTCCCACAGCTCGGAATAATACGTGAAGGCTGTCCTCGCTTCCATCGCCAATGTGCACCAGCTCATGGGCCAACACGCTGATTATTCCCTCGTCGGAGGGTAAACCGGCAAGGAATATCGTACCGAAGATTATGGTCTGAGGATTCTTCATAAATACCGATGCGTTATCACGAGAATCCACGTCTGCCCGAATATTCCTGACTGCTTCCACGCGAGCGATAGCGCGTTGAATTCTTAAGTCGTAACCTTTTGAGTTGCGAAATTGGTAATCGCCGGCCAGCTGACGCAGCGAAACCACGACAAGGTTTTTGACAATTGGTAATAAGCGTTGGGCGCGTTCGGCCCCGGCGACGGCCTGGGGACTTCGTACGGGCAGGGATGGTCGCCGCTGCATCTCGTCTATGGGAACGCTGCCGTTAGGATCTTTCATTCGTTCTTTGCAAATCACTGCACTTGCGAGCTCCACCATCTCGTG
>CAAGKR010216604.1_pt1 | contig 33044 bp, 31 predicted proteins | sample 2556971 | NCBI WGS metagenome assembly CAAGKR01 (sample SAMEA5207829, study PRJEB30636) | soil metagenome | biome: forest; feature: boreal; material: soil | place: USA | collected 2011-09 | depth 1 m | reverse complement strand
TTGTTGGTGAGCAGCGAGGCCATCGACACGAACATCGTCACGCCTGCCGACGGGCCGTCCTTGGGGATCGCCCCCGCCGGGATGTGGACGTGGATATCGGTCTTCTCGAGGAAATTTTCCTCCAGCCCGAGCCAGCGGGCGCGTGAGCGAATGAACGACAGCGCCGCCTGCGCAGACTCCTTCATCACGTCGCCGAGCTGACCGGTGAGGACGAGTTGCCCCTTGCCGTTCATCTTGGTCGATTCGATGAACAGGATGTCGCCGCCGACCGGCGTCCAGGCGAGCCCGGTCGCGACGCCTGGCTCCGCCGTTCGCTCGGCGACCTCGGAGATGTACTTGGCGGGACCCAGCACCTCGCCGATTCGTTCGGCGGTCACGCGCTCAGTCGGCTCCGCCTTCCCCTCGGCCACCAGCACCGCGATGGCGCGAATCACATTGGCGGCCTCGCGCTCAAGGTTGCGAACCCCCGCCTCGCGCGTGTAGCTATCGATGACCTCCGCCAACGCCCCGTCGTCGAACACCAGCTTTTCCGTCGACAGGCCGTGCTCCGAGAGCTGCTTCGGAATCAAGAACTGCTTCGCGATCGAGAGCTTCTCATCGCGGGTGTAGCCCGGAAGCTCCAGCACCTCGAGACGATCGCGCAGCGCCGGCGGCACCGGGTCGAGGATGTTCGCGGTTGCCACGAACATCACATTGGACAGATCGAATGGAACCTCGAGGTAGTGGTCCGAAAAAGTGTGGTTCTGCTCGGGGTCCAGAACCTCCAGCAGCGCCGCCGCCGGATCGCCCCGGAAGTCGTGGCCGAGCTTGTCGATCTCGTCCAGCATGAAGACCGGGTTATTGGACCCGGCCTTCTTCATCCCTTGCACGAGACGCCCCGGCAACGAGCCGACGTACGTGCGGCGGTGGCCACGGATTTCCGCTTCGTCACGCACGCCGCCAAGCGAGATGCGGATGAACTTGCGTCCGAGCGACCGCGCGATCGATCGGCCAAGGGACGTCTTCCCGACACCGGGCGGCCCGACCAGGCAGAGGATCGGCCCCTTCTTGTCGCTCTTGAGCTTGCGTACCGCCAGGTACTCGAGGATTCGCTTCTTAACCTTCTCCAGGTCGTAGTGGTCGGTGTTGAGGATATCTCGCGCCGCCTGGATGTCGAGCTTGTCCTCGGTCGACACCGACCAGGGCAGCTCGACCAGCCACTCCAGATAGGTCCGCGTGACGGTGTATTCGGCCGACGAGGGCTGCATGATTTTCAGTCGCTCGAGCTGCTTGATGGCGACCTTTTCGGTTTCGGGCGGCATCTTGGCAGCCACGACCTTCTCGCGAAAGTCGTCGAGATCTCCCCCGGCCTCGTCGATCTCGCCGAGCTCTTCCTTGATCGCCTTGAGCTGCTGACGCAGGACGTACTCCCGCTGGTTACGGCCCATCTCCTCCTGGACCTGACTGTTGATCTTCTCGCGGACCTTCAGCACCTCGTGCTGGCGCGACAGGAATTGCAGCACCTTGCGCAGACGCGCCTTGAGGTCGAACGTCTCCAGCACGTCCTGCTTCTCGTCGACCTGCACGTCGAGATTCGAGATGATGACGTCGGAAAGCTGGCCCGGCTCGACGACGCTGTCGACCAGCGCGCTCGCCTCCTTGGGCAGCTCGGGCATGAGCTTGATGACCCGCTTGGCGACGTCCTTGACGTTCATCACCAGGGCGTCGAGCTCGACGTCGCTGGTGGGGAGGTCCGGAAGGGCCTGCACGCGGGCGGTCATGAACGGATCCTGCCCGCTGACCTCCAGCAGCCGGATCCGCGAGACCCCCTGGAGGATGACCGAGAAGTTGTCCTTCGCGAGCTTGATAACCTTCAGGATCCGCGCCGCGCAGCCGACCAGGTACAAATCGCCGGGCCCCGGCTCCTCGGTGCGCGCGTCCCGCTGCGTGACGATGCCGATGACCGGCCGCTCCTTGGAGATCGCCTCTTCGACGAGCTTCACGGACTTCTTGCGGCCGACGTCGATGGGGATGATCGATCCCGGGAAGAGCACCGAGTTCCGCAACGGCAGGATAGAGATGACTTCCGGAACTTCGACTGGCCCTTCCGGTACCGGCTTCTTAGACGCCATGCATTGATCGTATACGTGACGCGCCTGTTCCGCCACTCCCGACTCGCCTGGCCGGGGCGGCGCATCGATGGGAGGATCGATCGGATCCGGCGGGGCAGCGACCGGGGGATCCGGTGGGGCCGGCGGCGCAGGGACGACCGCTTGGCGCCCGTTCGCCGACAACAGCGTCTGGAACACGCAAATCGCCGCCGACGCGACCCATCGATCCGAATTCCGCTGCCATGATCACGGATTTCTCAACGATCGCCGGTCAGACCGAGTTCTGGATCAACATCCAGGACTACAGCGTCCCGGTCTACTGGGTCGACGGGTCCACCACGCCCAACGTGACGGTGATGGCCGCCCTCGGCGGCACCGGCTTCCGGATGGGCGCCGCCGACGACTCCGTCGCCGCCGAATCCGGGCCGGCGCCCATCCCCAGCGGAGCGATGCCTGCCCTCGGAACCGACCGACACCTCGCGATCGTCGATCGCCAGCGGCAGATGGAGTGGGCGTTCTGGGACGCGGACCACAGCACCGGATCCTGGACCGCGGGCGAAGCGTCCACCATGGACCTCTCGGGCGAGGCCGCCCGAAAGAAACAACCCCTGGTGGGCCGGCCACGGCCCACGCGCGTGCGGCTTCGGGCTCATCGCGGGGCTCATCACCGTCGACGAGATCCAGGCCGGGGGCATCAACCACGCGCTTGTCATCGCCTACCCGCACATTCGATCGAGCACCTACACACCACCCGCGTCGAGCGCACAAGCAACGACCGCGGACGCGATCAAGACACGCGGAATCCTGTGCGGCGAACGCGTGCAGCTCGATCCGACGCTCGATTTGTCGACGCTCAACCTATCGCCGTCGGGCCTCATCATCGCCCGCGCGCTGCAGGTCTACGGGGCATTCGTGGGCGACTACTCGGGCAGCGTGAGCCTGTACGCCGACGCCTCCCCGGACGCGCTCGGCACCTGGCACGGCGGCGTACTCGCCAACGGCGAGGTCCAGAAGATTCCACTCAACCGTTTCCGGGTGCTTACGATCGGGACGATGTACGACAACATGAACTGAGTCAGCGAGAAACGTCAGCTGGCAGGGTGAATTGGTGCACTCCAGCGTCACCCGGCGAATCTGGCGGCGATGGGCATCCGCCTCGGCCAGCCACCGATCGATCTCCTACCGCCCCTTCTTCTCGCTCACGGGTTTGGGCTGCGGCGTGAGGGTGTGGACGGTGGCGCCACCCGAGGCCAGCGTTCCGGCGGCACCCGCCACCAGCGCCGGCGTGCCGACGTCGCGCGCGATCTTGTGGTGGGCCAGCACCTTGGCTTCGATCTTTTGCGCCACGTCCGGATGATCGCGCAGGTACTGCTTGGCGTTTTCGCGGCCCTGACCGATCCGGTCGCCGCCGAAGCCGAACCAGGCTCCCGACTTCTCGACCGCCCCGCACTCGGCGCCGAGATCGATCAGGTCCCCCTCGTGGCTGATCCCTTCGCCGTAGAGAATATCGAACTCCACCTCGCGGAACGGCGGCGCCATCTTGTTCTTGACGACCTTGACGCGGGTCCGGTTGCCGACGACCTTGTCCCCGTCCTTGAGCGCGCCGACGCGCCGAATATCGAGGCGCACGCTGGCGTAGAACTTGAGCGCGTTGCCGCCGGTGGTCGTCTCCGGGTTGCCGAACATGACGCCGATCTTCATCCGGATCTGGTTGATGAAGATGACCAGCGTGTTCGACTTGGAGATGGTGCCGGTGAGCTTGCGCAACGCCTGGCTCATCAGCCGCGCCTGGAGCCCCACGTGCGCGTCCCCCATCTCACCTTCGAGCTCGGCCCGGGGCGTCAGGGCCGCGACCGAGTCGACCACGATCACGTCGACCGCGCCCGAGCGCACCAGCATCTCGGTGATCTCCAGTGCCTGCTCGCCGCAGTCCGGCTGCGACACCAGCAGATCGTCCGTTCGCACGCCGAGCTTGCGCGCGTACCCGATGTCGAGCGCGTGCTCGGCGTCCACGAAGGCGCAGATGCCGCCCAGCTTCTGGGCCTCCCCGACCACGTGCAACGCCAGCGTCGTCTTGCCCGAGGACTCCGGTCCGTAAATCTCGATCACCCGCCCGCGCGGCACCCCGCCGACGCCGAGCGCGATGTCGAGGCCGAGCGATCCGGTCGGCACCACCTTGACCTCGGGCGGCGCGATCCCCTCGCCGAGGCGCATGATGCTCCCCTTGCCGAACTGCTTTTCGATGGTCGAGACCGCGAGATCGATCGCCTTGTCGCGCACCGGGTCGCGCGGCGGTGCCGCGGCGGCCAGGGCTGGGCCTTCCTTGATCTCCACTTTCATCTCACTCTTCTCGGTCGTCGCCATGTCTTTTCTCCTGGGTTAATTGGAAGCCAGCGCCGCGCGATGCCGCAAAATGTAGGTCGAGGCGGCATGGTCCGGACCGCCGCCGAGCCGGCTCTCGTAGAGATGCACTTCGTCGACGGAAACGGTGCCGAACTGACGATCAACAAAGGCGTTCAGGGCGTCGCGTGCGTCGACCGCGCCACGCTTGGCTCGTCCCACCGTTACGTGGCCGGTGAGCAACCGCTGCTCTCGCGCGAAGCCAAACCGCTCCGCCACCGTCTCCACGGTCGCCGTGACAGTTGCCAGCCGACCCTCCACGTCGTCGACCCAGGCCCACAGGACACTGGCGTCGCGGGCTGATGGGAACGCTCCCATCCGGCGCAGCTCCACCCGAAAGCGCGGCAAGTCCGCCAGCGCTTGTTCCAGCGCCTTCCCAAACGTTTCCAATTTCTCCGTCGGCACCGGTCCCAAGAACTTGATCGTGATGTGCAGGTTATCGACCCTGCGGGACCATCGGACGCCGGGCAACTGACCCGCCAGCTCCTGCGCCGCCGCGAAGATGCGGGCTCTTGCTTCTTCGGGCAGGGGAATAGCGACGAAGGTCCGCACGTCGGTCGTCGTATGCGTCGCCGTCTCGGTCATCGTTTGCGGGTGTCGAAGTAGCGCCGCGCCAGATCGAGCGCGTAATAGGCGGCGGCGATCCGCACCCGCTCCCGCCCCCCGGCGAAGAGCTTGGTCGAGGTGCGCGTCGTCCCCGGTCCACAGATCGCGAAGCAGACAGTCCCCACCGGCTTGTCGGGCGCCCCGCCAGCGGGACCGGCGACGCCGGTGATGGCCACGGCGACCGACGAGCCGCAGACCCGCTTGGCCCCCTCCGCCATCTCGCGCGCCGTCGGCTCGCTGACCGCGCCGAAGTCGGTGATGGTCTCGGGCTTGACGCCGAGCATCCCGGTCTTCACCTCGTCGGCGTAGGCGACCACGCTGCCCCGAAAAAATACGCTCGCCCCCGCTTCGGAGGTGACGATCTCACCCGCCAGGCCGCCGGTGCAGGACTCCGCGAACGCCAGCGTCGCCTCCTGCGCGCGCAGGGCCTTCGCCACCGCCGCCGGGAAGGTCTCGCCGTCGATGCCGTAGATGCCGGGCCCTATCCGCTTGCGCAGATCGGCGTCCACCTTCTCCACTGTCGCGCGCGCGGCGGCCACGTCGGCCAGGCGCACGACCAGCTTGACGTGGTTGACCGGGGTCGAGGTGCGGAAGTGCAACGTCGCGCCCTCGACGCCGTTCAGGAGCCCGGCCAAGCGGTGGTCGATGTGGGATTCACCCATCCCGTAGAGGTGCCAGGTGCGCGTGGCCGGCAGCGACCCCCCCGTCTCGGCCAGCCGGCGGGCGAGCCGCGGCGCAACCTCATCGGTGAACATCTTCTCCATTTCGCGCGGCACGCCGGGCAGGAAGAACGCCTCCGCGCCGCCGAGCCGCACAACGAATCCCGGCGCAATGCCGGCCGCGTTGGGGAGCGCCCGCGCCTCGTGCGGAATCCGAACCTGCCGGAGGTTGTTCGGCGTCATCTCGAAGCCGTGCGTCGAGAAGCGCTTCTTCATCGCCTCCAGCGACGGCTCGTCGGCGTGGGTTCCAGTGGCGAGCAGCTCGGCCACCACATCGACCGTCCGATCGTCCTCCGTCGGCCCGAGCCCACCCGTCGCGACAATCACGTCCGCCTCGGCCCGCAGCCGCACCAGCGCCGTCCGGATCGCCTGCGGCTCGTCCGAGACCACGATCTGCTCCGAAAGCTCGTAGCCGAGCTCGAACATCCGTTCAGCGATGAACGCGGCGTTGGTGTTGCTGATCTCCCCGCGCAGAACTTCGTCGCCTATCGCCAAGAGTGCCGCCCGCTGCGGCATGACCGGTGAACTAGACATTTGAGCAGTACCCTAGCCGGGGCGAAATCAGGTGTCAACGAAGTTGATCCGGTCGACGCGAATTGACGCCCCCTAGCGGCGTCGATACCCTGGTAGGTCCATGCGTATCCGCTACGCCGCTAAGACCGACGTCGGGATGAAGCGCAACCACAACGAGGACTACTTCTCGCTCATCGAGGAGGAGCAGCTCTTTCTGGTCGCGGACGGTATGGGCGGCCACGCCTCGGGCGAGGTCGCTTCCAAGATGGCCGCCGACGTGATTCAGGAATTCTACGTCCGCACCAAAGACGAGGAAGCGACCTGGCCGTACAAGATGGACCGGCACCTCTCCTATGTCGAGAACCGCCTGGTCAACGGCATTAAGATGGCCAACCAGCGCATCTTCCAGGCGGCCAGCAAGGACGTGAAGTACAAGGGGATGGGGACGACGATCGTCAGCGGCCAGGTGGTCGGCGACAAGTTCTACATCGCCCACGTGGGCGACTCGCGCTGCTACCGGATCCGCGGCGCGGCCATCCAGCAGATGACCCGCGACCATTCGCTGCTCGAGGACTACAAGGACGCCAAGCCCAACATGTCCGACGAGGAACAGCGCAAGTTCCCGCACAAGAACGTCATCACGCGCGCGCTCGGCATGCGGGAGAACGTGCAAGTCGACGTCCTGGCCCACGACATCCAGGACCGGGACACCTTCCTGCTGTGCTCCGATGGCCTGTCCGGCATGGTCGAGGACCCAAAGCTCCTGGAGCTGGTCAAGGCTGCGGCCGATCTGGAGACAGCGGTGGCGAAGCTAATCGAGGCGGCGAACGCCGCGGGGGGAACGGACAACATCACGGTTCTCGCGCTTCAGTGCGCGAACTAGGCATGAAGCTTAAGCTTAGAGCTTCGCACCGACCCGTTGCGAGACGACCAGGCGCCAACCTCAATGTCACGGCAGACGATGGACGCGTCTTCCGCGGCGGCGGCTACATCTACGACGACCAAGCCCAGGAGACTGTCTCGCCGGAAGCATCGCAGCGAACGACGGCCTTGCCGCGCAGAATCCTTGAGGTGGATGGGAGAAACCTGGGCCGGCGCATGGGAGCGCTGTGTATGGCCCGATTTTCGTTCACGTTCAAGCGCGCCCCGCCACGTGGCGGCATCGCGCAGTCGCATCTTCCAATATCTTTATCCCCCCCTAGAAATTGAAGGCGACCGCCAGACCAACGCGCGTTCTACCCTGGGCCGCGTCCGCCACGTCGGCGCCAATCGGCCGCGGTGTGCCTGGTGCACCCGCCATGACCGTCGGCGCCGCGGGAGGCGGTCCCTCGGTGCCGAGCTCGACCTGCACGTCGGCCTTGAGCGCGATCCCCGACCAGGGCCGATAATCGATGCCACTGCGCACGAACCACTTGGTCGGCGACGGCGCCTCCGGCGCGAGCTGCCCGGAACCGGTTATCGCGGGCGGGTTGTAGTTGTACTGCGACATCTCGCTGCGGGGGTTGACGTTCTCGTAGCCGGCAAACATCACCAGCTCCTGCTTGGTGTCGAGCCCGCCGAGGCGCAGCAGATCGTAGCCCGCCTCTACATAGAAGCCCCGGCCGCGCGCTGGCACCGCGTCCTGTCCGAGAAGACCGAGGTAGTTGTTCACCAGGTAGGAATTGACGATGAACAGCCGAGCGTATTCTGCCCGCAGGTCGAAACCGAATTTGTGGTAGCGGGCATCCGCCTCCGCGACGCCGACGTGCAGGCCTGACAGGCCGTCGAGTCCCGCGGTCGCATTGCCGTAAGTGCCACCCCCGCCAATCACCAGACCGGGCGGCACGTCCGCCAGCTCCAGACGGCCCGCGACGGCGGCGTCGTGGATAGCCAGCGTGCGTCCGTCGCCGCGGGCGCCCCACAGCGGCGCCTCGGCGGAAAAGCCGCGTCCGTCGAGGCCGCTCAAGACTTCCCCCTGATAGCGGAGCCCCGGGCCAATCTCCCCGAAAATCCCGACGCCAAGCTCGCGCCAGATGGTCGGGATGATGAGCTGGTCCGTGAGCGGTCGGTCGACCGTCAAGTACGTCGTCGGCTCGGGGTGGAGGTTGACGAGCCCCAACGGCACGATCATGAGGCCCGCCCGCAGACCAATGAGCGGCGTGGGTGCCACCTCGACGAGCGCCTGCTGCATGGCGAGGCTGCTCCGATCGTCGGCCTCCACTGCGAACGCCATCCGGAACCAGTCGGTCGGTCGGTGCGTGACCGAGAAGACCACCTCCGGCAGCCTGGTGGTCTCATTAGATTCCGCATCGATGAAGAGCTGCGCTTCGCCGGAGAGGCCGACCCAGGTCCGGCGGCCGCGCGAATCAACCACGGCCGGCACGGCAGCGATCGGGTGCGACGCTCCGGCACCGACATCGCCGGCCCCCAGCGGGAGCGTCGGCCAAGGAACGGGGCCCGGCGACACTGGGGCGGGCGGAGCCGGTGGCGGCGCGGGCGGAGCCGCAGCCGGCCTTGCCTTGTGGAGCGAGCCCGGCGGGATCCTGAGCGGCATCGGCTCGTCGGCGGCATCTGCAGCCGCGGGCCCGGGCGCCGCAGGTGGAATTGGGGGCGGCGCCAACGATCCGACCGGCGCGACCGGCGCGGCCGGCGCAGCGGCACGTGGCAACGGCGCCGGCGGGTCGGGAAGGTCCTCCGCAGGATCGGCAAGCGCGACTCGACCGGCCAGCCCGACCAAGATCGCGGCCCACACGCACGCGCGGGCCCCAGGCGCCCCCGCGGCGCTGTCTTTCACCGGCTGACCGCGGCCTGCCGCGGCGTCGTGCCGATGCCCGCCCGGGGCGAAAGCAAAGACACCGTCGAGGCCAGCACCGACAGACAGAGCACCAGCTCGCCGAGCGGCTTGCGCAAGCGCGGGTCGCGGACTTCGTCGCCGCGCGGCGCCCGGTAGACCATCATTTCCACGGCCTCCACCATACCGCGAGAAAAGAGCCGCGTCGCTAAAGTGATGGGCTCGTGCAGGCCCGAGGCGGCGATCGCCACCCACCAGCCGAACGGCCGCCGGGTGCCTTTACGAGCCCCCGCGGCGGCCGGCGGCCTCGCCTGGGCAAACACCCCCGGGGACGCCGCGAGACTTCTCGCACAGGCCGAACAGCTCGTGGCGGTGTCGGAGGACGTTGAACCCGAGGCGCTTGGCGGTGGTGTCCTGCAGCTTCTCGATCTCGTTGCTCTCGAACTCGGTGATGAATCCGCAGGCCTCGCAGATGAGGTGGTCGTGGTGGGCACGCCCCTCGGAAATCTCATAGAGGGTCTGACCCGGGCCGAAGTGTCGCGCGGCGGCGATGCCCGCCTCCTCCAGCAGCTTGACGGTGCGGTAGACGGTCGCGAGCCCGACCCGCGGATACTTGCGCCTCGCGGACGAAAGCAGATCGTCGAGCGCCACGTGACCCGAGATGCGCAGGAAGGCGTCGACGATGGCCTCGCGCTGCTGCGTAGTCTTGAGCCCCTTGCGCTCGAGATAGTTGCGCCAGTGCCATTTGGGGTCTCCGCGCAATCCACCCCGCGCCGAGCCTGCGCTTTTCGTCACGCCGCCCGTTGTCGCCATTTGATCGAGCATCCCATCGACGGCCGCTGCACAGCCGCCGGCGTCTTCCCCTCTAAGAGCGCGTCGATCGCGCCTTGCAGCTCCCGGCGCGTGACCTTCGCTTCGTCCTTCCAGGAGTCGTCGATTCGCCCGCGGTAGGCCAGCCGCCGGGCGCGGTCGTAGACGAAGATGTCGGGCGTGCAGACGGCGGCGAACGCGCGCGCAACGTCCTGCGACTCGTCGTGCAGGTAGGGAAATCCGTAACCCTTGGCGATCCAGCGGTCGCGAAGCTTGTCGAATGCGTCGTCCGGATACGTCTCGGCGTCGTTCGAGCAGATGGCGACGAACCGGGCGCCACGTGACTCGAAAGCGCGCGCCAAACGGATGATCCGATCCTCCACCGCTTTGACGTAAGGGCAGTGGTTGCAGATGAACATCACCACCAGGACCGGCGCCTCGGCAAAATCGTCGCGGGCGGCCGTCTTTCCGTCGACGGTGCGCAGGCGGAAGTCGGGGCAAGGAGCCCCGATCTCGGGCGGCGGCGTTTCGACGGCCATCTCGCGAGGAATACTAGCCCAAATCGGTGTACAAATGCCCCGATGGCGCCCGAGACCAAGAAAGATGCCCCCGCGGCCGGCCCCGCGCCCGAGCGGTTCGAGGACATCCTCGTCCGGCTGCGCGGCCTAGTCGAACGTCTGGAAGGGGGGAACCTGCCGCTCGAAGAGAGCTTGCGCGCATTCGAGGACGGTATGGAGCTCTGCCGCCGCGGAACGGCCATCCTCGACGGCGCGGAGAAGAAGGTCGAGACCCTGCTCGGTAGCACGGCGGCGCCCCGAATTGCCACGTTCGACAGCCCCGAAGGATGACCCCGACCCCAATGTCATCGAAGATCTGGCTCGATTCGCGGCGCGCGGAGCTCGCAAATCTGCTCGAGGCCCGTTTGGCGGCGCCGCTCGACGGAGATCCCGGGCGACTGGTGGAGGCGATGCGCTATTCGCTGCTGGCGCCCGGCAAGCGGATTCGCCCGCTACTGGCGCTGGCGGCAGCCGAGATGGTCGGACCCGTCGACGACGAGGTGCGCCTAGCCTGCGCCGCGGTCGAGCTGGTCCACTGCTATTCACTCATCCACGACGATCTGCCCGCGATGGACGACGACGATTTTCGGCGCGGCCGCCCGAGCTGCCACAAAGCCTTCGGTGAAGCGACCGCGATCCTCGCCGGCGATGCGCTGCTGACGCTGGCATTCGACTGGATCGCCGAGGCGGGTGGGCGGGCGGCGCGTCCGGATGGGTACCTTCGAGCGGCACGCGCGCTGGCCGCTGGGGCCGGGGTGCGCGGGATGGTGCGCGGACAGGCGCGAGACCTCGCCGACCCGCCGCCGACCACCCTGGAGGCGCTGGAGATCTTGCACGGCGAAAAGACCGCGGCGCTATTCCGGGCATCGCTCGAGCTCGGCGCCTCGGTCGCCGGCGCCCCGCCGGGGACGGTGACCGCGCTCGGTCGCTTCGGGATCCTGTATGGCATCGCGTTTCAGCACGCCGACGACCGGGACGACGCAGAGCACACGGAGCACCGGGAGGCCGCGCGCCTGCGCCTCCAGACTCTGGTCGCCGAAGCCTGCGCTACTGTCGGTGCGCTCGGGCTCCCAGCGAGGCGAAGTGACCAGGACGCCGCCGTCAGCCCGATGGATGGAGGTGCACCGGCGCGGCTGGCTGAGCTCGCTCGCGCGCTACTGCCGTAAGCCCCTCGCCGACTGTGATAGATTGGACGAGGGAATGGCGGTCGACGAGCGAACCCGGTTGTTCGAGACGCAAGCCGCGCCGAGCGGGGGCGTCAAACGGGACCGAGCCTATTTGGTGGTCCTAGCCGGGACCAGCGTGGGCGAGATGTACAAGATCGAATCCGACAAGACCATCATCGGTCGCGGACAAAAGGCGCAGATTCGGCTGCTAGACGATGGGATCTCGCGGGAGCATGCGCAGATCGTGATCGAGGGGAGCCAGATTGTCCTTGTCGATCTCGGATCGACCAACGGGACGTTCTGCAACGGTCTCAAGGTCGACCGCAAGGAGCTGGTCGACGGCGACAAGATCCTGGTCGGCTCGACGACGATCCTGAAGTTCACCTACCACGACAACCTGGACGAGATCTTCCAGAAGCAGATGTACGAATCGGCCCTCCGCGACGGGTTAACCAAGGCCTTCAACAAGAAGTACTTCACCGACCGGCTGGAAAGCGAGTTCATGTTCTCGATCCGCCACGTCGCGCCGCTGGCCCTGGTGCTGTTCGACATCGACCACTTCAAGAAGGTGAACGACACTCACGGTCATCAGGCGGGCGACCACGTGCTGTCGGAGATCGCGACGCTTCTCACGGCGGCGCTACGTGCCGAAGACGTCTTCGCGCGTTATGGCGGCGAAGAGTTCGCGGTGATCTGCCGTGGCTCCGACCTCAGCCAAGCCCAGGTGGTCGGGGAGCGGATGCGCAAAGCCGTCGAGATGAAACGCTTCGTCTACGAGGGCACCAACATCCCCATCACGATCAGCATCGGCATCGCCGGGTTGCCGGACCCCGCCGTCAAGGACGCGAGCGATCTGGTCAACCTGGCCGACAAGGCTCTCTACCGGTCGAAGCACGCCGGCCGCAACCGCGTCTCGGTCCACCACCCCGGTTAGCCGCGGTTAGCCGCGCCGAGTCGGAACTCCACGCCCTCGATCCCTGCTCGCTTCGCGTTGCCGCGAGCCTTCGTGATCATCGAAGGCGTCATATCGACTCCGATGACGGCGCCGCTCGTGCCCACCCGCTTGGCGGCAAGAAAGCAATCGAACCCTGCCCCGCTGCCCAGGTCCACGACGGTCTCGCCTGGGCAGAGGTCGGCGATCGCCTGCGGGTTGCCGCACCCGAGCCCGAGATCGGCGCCAGTCGGCACCCCGGCAAGGTCCTGCTCGGAATACCCGAGCTTCAGGCTCGACCCCGCCCCGCCGCCGCAGCAGCCGGGCGCGCACCCCTGCGCGTCAGCCTCCGCCACCTTGCCGTAGTGATCGCGCACGGCGTCCCTGACTCGTTCCGCGTCCATGTCGCTCATCGTCGCCTCCTGATCACTAAGACGGTGTTCGATCTAGAAGGACGCAAAGACCGTCGCCCCATCAATCGGGAGCCGCCGTGAACGTGACACGCACGCGGAGCGGAGGGCCGGGCGAAACGAGATCGAGGCTCACCGAAAACGCGTCGCCGGTGCTCGCTCGGCTGAACGCTTGGTGCGCGCCGTCGGAAGAGATCTCGTGATGGCCCTCCGGCATCGCGTCACGCAAGCGACCGCAGTAGACGGTCCATGTCACGGGAACCGAGAGCTCCCAGGTCTCGGACAGTGTGCTGCCTCTCCATGCGGTTTCCCTCGACGCCGCGATCGACGAGCCTGGAAGAGCGACCCAGTCACTGACAGTCCGCCTCTCGAAGTCGAGCGTCGAGCTCGAGGCACGGTCCCGACAGCCGAGCGACATGAACGCGACGATGAGGCCGATCTGCGTCGCGGCTCTGGCGCCGCTCATTCGGGCCTCGTGGCGCCGCCGCGAATCACTCGCCACTTCGACCTTGGATCCACGAGCTCATCGTTGTAGGGTACAAACTAAATGTCTGTGACGTCCCAATCAAGTCTCTCCCGTCGCGTCGTCGCGGAGGCTCTAGGAACCGCTCTGCTGGTGGCCGTCGTGATCGGCTCGGGAATCATGGGAGAGTCGCTGGCGGGCGGGAACACCGCCGTCGCGCTCCTGGCGAACACCCTCGCCACCGGAGCGGGGCTCGTGACGCTCATCCTGACGTTCGGGCCGATCTCGGGCGCGCACATGAACCCGGTTGTCACGGTGGCGGACGCGAGCCACGGAGGCACGCCTTGGCGCGAGGTGCCGTTCTACGTCGTCGCCCAGATCGTCGGCGGCCTCGCCGGGGCGGCGTGCGCACACCTGATGTTCGGCAAGCCGCTCTTCTTCGCGTCACATCACGTTCGCGCAGGAGGGCCGCAGCTCTTCAGCGAGTTCGTCGCGACGTTCGGTCTGCTGTCCGTGATCTGGGGGACGAGTCGCTCACGCCCCATGGCCACACCCTTCGCCGTCGCCGCCTATATCACGGCGGCCTACTGGTTCACGTCGTCCACGTCGTTCGCGAACCCGGCGGTGACACTGGCGCGCGCCGTCAGCGATACGTTCGCCGGCATCCGCCCCGCCGATGTTCCGGGTTTCATCGGTGCCCAGGCCGTCGGCGCCGCGGCGGCGACGCTCCTCTTTCGTTGGCTGGTCCCGAAGGTACCAGCCGTTCATCCTTACCTCGTCACGTCCGAGATCACGCCCAAGGAGACCCATGAAGACGGTGCTGTTCGCCTGCGTCCATAACGCCGGCCGCTCGCAGATGGCAGCGGCCTGGTTCAACGCCCTCGCCAAGCCCGGGCTCGCACGCGCGATCTCGGCGGGCACCGAGCCCGGCCCCCGCGTTCACCCGGAGGTCCTCGAGGCAATGAAGGAGGTCGGAATCGATCTGTCGAAGATCTCACCGACACTGCTCACGCACGATCTGGCCGCCAGCTCCAATCTGCTCGTGACGATGGGCTGCGGCGAGAAGTGCCCGGTCGTGCCAGGACTGCGACGCGCCGACTGGCCCCTCGAGGATCCGAAGGGCAAGACCATGGACGTCGTTCGGGGGATCCGCGACGACGTGCGGAGCCGCGTCCTCGGTCTCATCGTCGCGGAAGGCTGGGGAGAGGCGCCAGCTACGGTCGGGGCGCGATGAGCAACGTCCACATTCATCTGCACGTGAATCTGGACGCGAGCCGCGCGTTCTACGAGCGGTTCCTCGGGGCCGAGCCGGTCAAGGTGAAGCCGGGCTACCTCAAGTTCCTGCCGACCTTCGCGCCTATCAACCTCGCCCTGTCCGCCGGCGAAGCGGGCGCCGGCAAGACCGTCGACCACCTGGATTCCAGGTCGAGTCCCGCGACGCCGTCCTTGCTCTGCTCGAGCGCGCGAAAGGGAGCGGCCTCGAGGTTCGCGAGGAGATGGACACGAGCTGCTGCTACGCCAACCAGGACAAGTTCTGGGTGCGAGACCCCGATGGCATCGAGTGGGAGGTGTATCACCTCAACTACGACGTCGACGAGGACGTCTCGGCTGGAGGCTCGACGTGCTGCACACCGCTCTCCAAGATCAGCCTCGCGCGGGGCTTCAAGCGGGCCTGACCCCTCCGCGCGAACACGGCGTTCAGGCTCAAGTTCTTCGACTGGGCGCTGTCGAGCGGCCAGAAGCAGGCGAAGGCGCTGGCGTACGTGCCCCTGCCCGATCCGCTCGTCAAGCAGATCGAGGCGTATTGGCAACGAGAGATCAAATGACCCGCGCGTCGTTCTGACAGCCGAGATCATCATCCGAACGACGCAAAGTGCGCTGATCATGCTAAAAACAAAGTGTGAAGCAGCAAGAGAAATTCGCCCAGACCTTGTCGGCGATCTCGCGACGCGTGTCGAAGCTTCAGACCGGCGAGATTTGTTGCGGTGCGATGACCTTCGAGCAATTCGAGACGCTGCGAGCGATCGAGGCGTCGAGGGATCCCTCGATGAGTGTTCTCTCGGCTGCTCTCCGGGTCGACATCTCGACGATGAGTCGAAACGTCTCCGTCCTGGAGCGCGAGAAGTACGTGTCGCGGGTCCGCGCTCAAGACGACTCGCGGATCGTCACGGTTTTGCTGACTCCCAAGGGGCGGAACGCGTTGGAAACTCTCCGCTGCGACGAGCGGGAGGTGATGGCCAACGTCTATCGGAAGATCCCGATGGCGAGTCGAGCGGCCATCCTCGAGACCTTGAGCGTCCTTCAAGCGGCGCTGGAATCGGACGACCTCACGGCGGCAGAGGCCTGCTGTGCCGATGAGGTGCCGAAGCGCGCCGTGCGCTGATCGGCTCGAAACCGGGGACCCTGGGGTGCCCCGATGAGCCCAAGGCGAATCCTCATCGTCGGCGGCAGCGACGCCGGGACGAGCGCCGCGGTGGGCGCCCGAGCGGTCGATCCGGATTGCGCGATCGACATGCTGCTCGACGATCGCTTCCCGAACTTCAGCGTTTGCGGCATTCCGTTCCTGCTCAGCGGCGAGGTCGCCGATTGGTCTGAGCTCGCGCACCGGTCGAGGGCGGAGTTCGCCGAGCGGCGAATCACCATCCATGACCAGTACAGAGCCATTCGAGCTGATCACGCCCGGCACGAGCTCGTCGCGGAGGGGCCAAAGGGAGAGCCGGTCTTCTCGTACGATCGCCTGGTCATCGCGACGGGGGCCGAGGCAGTCGTTCCGCACATTCCAGGCAGCGACCTACCGGGCGTCCGACGCGTGCGCTCCATGGACGACGGTCTCGAGGTTCTGCAGCGAATCCGATCGGGTGGCGTCGCCACCATCGCCATCGTGGGCGGCGCGTACATCGGCGTGGAGCTTGCGGACGCGTTCACGTGACGCGGTGCCCGGATCACGCTGGTCGAGTCCACGGACGAGCCGCTCAAGACTCTCGACGTCGCCTTCGGGGCCTTGGTCGCCACCGAGTTGCGTCGCCACGGTGTCCAGATCGCCGCCGGCGTTCGGGTGGAGTCGATCGAGGAGGTCTCGTCGTCAGACGGACGTCTGCGCGTCACGGGAACGAAGGCCTTCGAAACGGTCTGCGACCTGGTGATCGTGTGCGTCGGTATTCGCCCGCGCGTCGCGCTCGCGGAGGCGATGGGCTGCGCACGCGGGTTCGGCGACGCCATTCGAGTCACTCGTCGGATGGAGACGACCGTCACCGACGTGCTCGCCGCTGGCGACTGCGTCGAGACCTGGCACCGCTTGCTCGAGCGCTCGACCTACCTGCCGCTCGGCACGACGTCTCATAAGCAGGGAGCGATCGCGGGCGCCAACGCCGCAGGAGCCGCGCAGGAGTTCGGAGGGACGCTGGGCACGCAGATCGTCAAGGTCTTCGACCTCGCCGCCGGGAGGACGGGGCTCAGCGAAGGCGAAGCGATCGAGCAGGGCGGGCTTCACTCCCGAAGCACGAGGAACGAGGAGAACGCCGCATGAATTCCACGAAGACACGCGTCCTATTCCTTTGCGTCCACAACTCGGCGCGGAGCCAGATGGCCGCGGCTTTTTTGAAGCAGCTCGGCGGCGATCGGTACCAGGTCGAGAGCGCCGGGTTCGAGCCGGGAAAGCTCAACCCTCTCGCGGTCGCGGCGATGCGGGACGCGGGGATCGACATCAGCCAGAACACAACGCAGTCCGTCTTCGATCTCTATAGGGCCGGCCGGCTCTTCGACTACGTGATCGGCGTGTGCGACGCCGCCTCCACGGAGCGGTGCCCGATCTTCCCCAGCGTGACGAAGAGGCTCGACTGGAGCTTCGCTGACCCTTCGACGTTCACGGGCTCCGACGCCGAGCGGCTGAAGCAGACAGTCGCCGTGCGCGACGAGATCCGAGAGACCATCAAGACGTGGCTCGCGGAAGAGGGAGTTCAGCATTTCCTTGCGTAAGGCGTCCTGAGCGGTGCCCGGCTGACCCGATGACCGAGCACCGCTCCCTCGATTTTCGATCTCCCCTGCACGCCCCTCCCACACCAATTTTTACGGGCCGAGAAGGACCTCGCACGCTCTGGCCTCGTGAGCAGCAACGTCTGCGCGACAACCAGTTGACGAACCGGAGCCCCCAAGCGGGGGGAGCATCTTGAGCTACACCGTTGACTGCAAGCACTTTCAAAACGAAAGTGCCACCGGTCTGCGGTCGCGCCACCGGCGACCTCGTGAGCTTGCGATCTTCTCTGCCGCAGGCGCTGCGCAACATCCGACGGCGGAGCCCGAGGGAAACGCGCGATAGGTCGGACGCGCACCCGTCACCCGGCGTTGCTGGCGCATGCTCGGAGCAGACAAGATCCAGCGCCTCGAACGCGTAGCTACAGCGTAGCTAACGCCCCCATTTTCGTCTTTCGATCACCCGATCATCGCAAACGCACCGAGCGCGCCTCCAACCCATTTCTCCGTCGGAGACGCGTCAATGGTCTCCGTGCCCAAATTGTGCCACCTCCGCCGCGATCGGTTCGATGGGCGGCGAGATCTATCACGTCGTAACCGTCCGGCGAAGGCATCCTGACGCCGGGGCGTCGCCTCGGCTCGTGACGGCCTCAGAAGCCGACGACCGCGACTGGACTCAACTTCACCGAGGTGCTGCCGTCGCCGAGTTGTTGGAGAATGTCTTGTCCCCAGCAGAAGATGGCCCCGCTCAAAACGCGGGCGCAGCTGTGCACGATGCCCGCGGCGATTGATGTCGCGTGGCCGGTCAAGCTCGAGACGTCCACCGGCATCACCGAGTCGAGCCCCTTCCCGTCGCCGAGCTGGTTGTATTGATCGCTGCCCCAGCAGGACACGACTCCCGTCGCGTGCAGCACGCAGGCGTGCTCGTGACCCGTCGAGATCTGGATCGCATCGACGATTCCGGCGACCTCGGCCGGTACCCTGGCTGGAGCCCCCGCGGTTCCGATGCCGGCCGGCGGATCGTTGCCCCAGCAGTAGACGTGACCCGTGCCGAGTCGCATGCACGCGGAGACGCGTCCTGCAGACACCTCCGCGGCGTTGTTGGCTGCGCTCATGATCCGACCGGGTGTCTCACGAGAAGTCAGCGTGCCATCTCCAAGCTGCCCGACCGAGTTATCTCCCCAGCAGACGACCGCAGTATTGGTCTGCCGCGCGCATGTGTACGTCTCGCCCGCCCGCACCTCGACGACGCCGGAGAGTCCGGGCACCGCGCGAGGCATGGCTATCGGCGCGGTCGAGGCGGGTTGGCCGCACTGACCGGAGCTGTTTCGCCCCCAGCACGAAACCGCGCCATTGGTCAGCACCGCGCAGGTGTGAAATCCGCCTCCTGTAATCTGAACGCAGTTTGTCATGCCTTGCACTGCGGTGGGCACATCGCGATCCTGCATGTCTCCGACCCCGAGCTCCGCATCCGCGTTCAGCCCCCAGCACCAGGCCTGACCCGTGTGATCGCAGGTGCACGAGTGTTGCTGTCCGAGCCCCACGCTGACGGGCGGCGGCAGATTCACCACCTCGCGTCGGGTCGTGACGGCGACGGGCGTGCCTCCTACGCCGGGCGGGCCAATGCCGAGCTCTCCGTCGCCGTTTTGGCCCCAGCAGGAAAATGAGCTTCCCTTGGTCGCGCACGAATGCCATCCGCCGGCCCAGACGGACCGGCCGCCGATGAGAGTTGGAGCGCTGCTCAACGGCGCCGGCGCGGTCCCGGTCCAGACGGACAACGAATCGCCCGATTCCTGGATCGGGACGCACATTCCCTGGTCGCACGTCTGGTCGGCCGGGCAGACAATGTCCCGGCAAGAAAGTGTGAGAAGAATGGGGAGGAGGCGCGAGCTTCGGTCGACGAACGCCGTCCGGATTTCCCGGGCGACGACCAACGCATTGGGCTGTATCCCGACGGGGTCTACGTAGAAGGCTGAGGCCTGAATGGATACCGGGGAGAGCGCACCGCCGGGCGTCAAGCCTAGCGTCAAGGGAAACGAGGGCTGGTTCGGCGCCGTCAAGTCCACCGAGAAAGGGCCGACGGATTGGCTCGGGCCAGAAACCGAGATCTGTATCTCGTTCATCTCGGCCGGAACGCCCAGATCCGTGTCGATCGCCAACACGATCTCGGTGGGCTGCGCGCACGCAGACTCAAACAGGCCTGTTAGCGCCAGAACCCGAAGCACCGAACCGATGCGGAGACCTGATCCTCGTGGCGCCATGGAAGCTCGCTCTTCACTCCGAATTCGTCAGGCCGCGGAAAGATATTCTCCCAAACCGCAGAGATGAAGTAATCTTTAGTGCCCCGATCGGCCCCGATCCTTCAAGGATGGTGGGATCCTTCTTCGAAGGTACCACGACCCGGTTCGAGCTCGGCACACGCAGATGGGGCGGGAGCACAGCCTTGCGTCGGTTCCTGCGCACAGCCCGAGCGCGTTAGTCGAATCAAGCGGGGCTTGGCCGGCGGCACCACAGAATTCTGAGACGCTGACGGTCGCACGCGCTCGGACGAGCTGGATCCATGCGTCCCATGCGCCTGCAGGCCCCCTTGCTTTGGGTTGGAATGGCGCTGGTTCTCGGCAGCGGTTGCGGTTCGGGCGCGACTGACCAACACCCTGGCACCGGAAGCGCCGGTCAAACCGGACGGGGTTGGACGGCGGGCGGTGGTACGGACGGAACGAACAGCGCCGGCGCGGGCGCCATCGGAACGGGACAATCGATGGCGGCGCCGGGGATCGTTCTAGCGGCGGCTCGGGAGGTAGCGGCGGCACCGGCGGCCAGTCTGGCGCCGCCGGAGGCGCAAGCGGCGGCCTCAACGGCCAAGACAGCTGCCATACCGACGCAGATTGCCCGATCTGTTACGCGACGACGTGCTCGACTCCTATCTGCGCCCTCGGGAGCGACGGCTTCCATCATTGCGTGCAGCGACGGCCACCCACCCTCGTCGCCTGTCCCACGGGCACCGCCCTGCCCTGCTGTCAGTCGAACGCCGACTGTGCGGCGATGCCTCACGGGCACTGCGTTCCTGTCGGGGGAAGTGCTTGCGGCGGCCCGACGGCGCTGCCCGCGAACGTGTGCGCTTACGACGCCTGTACGTCGGACGCGGATTGCTCGGCGAGCTCCGGCATTTGCACCTCCGGATATCCTCGCTTCTGCGTCACCGGACCCTGCCGAACGAACAACGACTGCACTGCCGGCCCTTCTGGAATCTGCGTTCTGGACGCAGTCGGTACCGTAAATTGCTCTCAGCTTGTGGTCTTCTGTCGGTACGCAACCGACCCGTGTAAGGCGAACAGCGATTGCACGGGGCAAGGCCTCGGAGGATACGGCCAGGCATGTCTACCGAACACCAATCTACAGGGCGAGAGTTGCCAGGATGATATCCCGCCCCAATGACCCATTTTTTCGCCGTTCTTTTTCAGAGCCATGAGTGCGGCCCCCGTCGATTGTTTTTCCGCCGAAGCACCTGGCACAGGTCATGTATGGAATCGACGTCGGTCTCGTTAGATGAGCCAAGTATCAAAAGACTGTTGTTCGCCGCAGATGAGGCTGCTACCGGCAGCGCCGCCGGAGCCACCCGCCACGCCCGCATACGGACGCCGCAAGAACCCCGCCCGATCAGGGTCGAGTTCTTGCGGCGCCGAGCCGCCACCTGACCCCGCGACCGATCAGTGGCTGAACAGATCGGACATAACGGCGACATCCTTGTCGCAGGCGTGATTGAGGCAGGGAAGCTCAAAGCCTGCTTCCATCGACTTCAGCAGCGAGAAGTGATTGTAGCGATGCGCACTCTGTATGCCGTGAGGACCATAGGTCGTATCCACGATGACAACGACCTGGTTTATGTTCGGAGCCAGGCTGTAGTCGTTCTCGTCCCAGATGACGACGATCGCGCTGTTGTCCTCGTGCCATGCCTTCGAGGCATGGATGGCCTCCACCAACCTTTGAACGGTCACGTCCCCTCGGTACATCAGCGCGGGATTCAGGCCCGCCTGCGAGCCGTCGTCGCTCGGGTCATAGTTGCAGAATGGGCCGGCATTTCCGCGGCCGTGCTGATCGTTGCATTGATTCGGAACAATGAACGAGAACGCCGGAGCCTTGCCTGCGCCGAGGTCGGCAAACAGCCCGTTCGGGCCACCAAACGGACCGACGTTCTTGAGGCTGCTATCCGGATCGTGGCCGTCCTGGACACTCTTGAAATATACGAACGGATTGTGCTTGACGGCATAGAGGTAAACTATCTGACTCGGATCGAGCGCCGGATTGAGTATCGGCGTGATTGCGCTAAAGTCGGTGTTGTTCGTGTAGAAGCCATCGCTGACGTTGACGCCGTCCGCTCCGACAATGGGCAGATCTTCTTGGTAGCTCTTCCAGCTGCGATGGTGGGCGTCCAGCTGATCGGCGATGGTCTTGCCGACCGTATTGCTTGCGGCCGGAATGGACTGGACGCCATCGATATTAATCGTGCCGGGCGGTCCCTGCGTCTCGTTGGTAAAATCGTAAGCGGGCGTCTCGGCATCGGTCCCCGTCCCCGCGATCGGGCAGATGAGCGGGCTCGCCGGATTGTCAGTCGCGGTGATTCCGGACGCGAGATTGGTGGTGCAGGTCGTACTGTGCCAGTCTGGAAAGTTGTCGCTTTGAACGCCGAAGTTCGAGCCGCCGACGACCTCGAGGTAGTTGGTCAGGCTGGGGTGAGCGACGGCGAAGTAGTTGGTACCGAGATTCGCCTTCGTGGCGTATTTGTTGACGAATGGATCGTTTGGATTGTTGATCACCTGGCTAAACCCGTGGTTCTCCATCATGATGAGGAACACGTGATCGAGGTGCGGGACGCCTCTCGGGATGGGGCCCTCCCCGGCCGACGCTGGAAACGTGGCTGCGGAAGCCACCAGGCCCAAGGCAAGAGCGGTGGTTTTCATCGAATGGTCCTTTCGTTTGGTCACGCCGCGCCGTTTATTCGGCCAGGCACGGGCGGAACGTACCGCACCCTCATACCGAGCTCCGGTTATGATTCTGCAACGTATGAGTGACTACACCGTGCCTCCGATTTCCGAGGAGCATGAGATGCGCAGGAGTGGTTATTCGGAGGAGAAAATCAGCACGAAGCACAGAACCCTCTCCGTTTGCAAGAGGGTTCGACCCGGCGGCGCTTTCGCAATCCTCGCAGGCGACGCGCAGAAACCCGTAAGCCGAAATTCAGCATTTAAGCGCCCTCCTTCCCCGACGGAAGCCCCGCCGGTCGTTGGGGAAAGGGCGGTCCGTCATGACGGGCGCACAAGCGACCGAACCGAAACCGTGGCGCAGCGTCAAGGCCGACCGGCTCACCTCTGAACGGTCTGCGCAAACACTGGTGTGTCAGCGGATCGGCGAGCGATCCTCCGCGGCGACAGGACCGCCGGCTGTCGGGGGGGACAGCGCACTCAACAGCGCGGACACCGACACGATCGCGATGCCGACGGCGGCGTCGGATTGCCCGTAGGGCAACACCAGATCGTTGCCGTTGAGCATCGCGCCGCAGGAGTACACGACGTTCGGCACGTAGCCTTCGCGCTCGTCGTCCTCGGGCACGAGCAGGGGCTCGCGGAGGTGCCCCACCACCCGTCGCGGGTCGTCGAGATCGAGCAGCAGCGCCCCGAGCACGTATCGCCGCAGGGGCCCGACGCCGTGGGTGATCACGAGCCACCCGGCAGAGGTCTCGATCGGCGAGCCGCAGTTGCCGATCTGCACAAGCTCCCAGGGCCGGGTTGGCCGGTGCAGATCGTACACCTCGTCCCAATGTCCCACGTCCGACCTCGCTGGCGCTCCTCATGCCCGCGGCATGCCCGCGGCGAGGTCGCGCGTGAACGTGGCGATGCCGCATCGACGCGGGGGATATGTCCCGAGGAACGCGATCCGCAGGTCAGGCTCCACGTGGCTCAGCCCACCACGGCCGCGGTCGGCTCAAGCCAGCAGAACTCGTCCACGCCACGCCCCCGAATCGTGCGCTCCATGGGTGTCCTCCGTCGGCGGGGTCCACCAGGTCGCCAGGCTGGCCAATCGTTCCGCAGCCCACTCCGCGACAGGCCACCGATCCGACAGTCTTTACGCCGGCGATAGCGCCAGGCGCAAGGTCCAGGGGTATCATCGGCGCGCGGAGCGCGTCGCTCCATGGAGCTACCATGCAGCTCGTTCACGTTTATCTGAACTTTCCCGGCACCACCGAAGAGGCATTCCACTTCTACGAGACCGTCTTTGGAACACGCATCGCCATGATGCAGACCTTCGGCGAGACGTCGTTCATCTCCGATGCGCCCGAGGCCGCCAAGAAGAAGATCATCCACGTGCAGCTCCCAATCACGGAAGCCGTACACCTCATGGGGAGCGACTGGGTCGAGGGGTTCGGCCCCCCGCTCAAGGCGGGGAACAACTTCCACATCTCGCTGCCACCTTCTGTACCGAAGCCGAGACGCACAGGTAAACGACCGCTTCGGCGCCGTCGTTGATCATCTGATGGGCATGCTCGGGACCCACCGGAAAAGAAATCCAATCGCCCGCGCGGACCGGGACGCGCGCGTCACCGATTCGCGCCGTTCCCGAGCCACTGAGGACGTACAACGCTTCTTCCGTTGCGCAGTGGTAGTGGAAGGGAAACGAAACACCGCCGGGATCGACCTCGGTCAGATTGGCGCCGAGCATCTGGCCGCCGGCCGCGGCGCCCAGCCGCCGAAGGAGCATCCGGTGCTTGCCCCTGTTCAGGGGCATCGGCGGAACTTCGTCACGATGCACGACGTTCGGACGGCGGCCGGGCTCTGACATGGTCGAGATGATCGCGACGGAGCTGTCCTTCGTCAACGGGTAACCGCCGCTGTCCCATGCCGATTTACGGGCAACCGGCGAGTCTTTGGTCCGAAGGGGTGGACAGGCAGCCGTCCGCCGTACCTCTAGAGGACCCCACCCACGACCGCCAGCGAGGCGCCGACGGTGCGCGTCCCGGTGCCGCCCAGGACCGGCGTCGGTCCGGGGAGGCCGACGCTCCAGCGTCCGTCGGCCCCGCGGGCGAACAGCGCTGGGTAAGCCGGCGCGCCCGCCCGGGTGTCGCCGGTGTCGAGGTGGCGGGTCGCGATCGCGGCCACGGCGAGTCCGCTCAGTAGGCCGGCCAGCGCGCCGCCTGCGACCGCGTGCCCGCTGGCGTTCGGGCCGCCAACAATCAGCCAAGCGACGCCGAAGCCGGTCAACCCACCACCAACGGCGCCGGCGTCGATGATGAGGACGCGGTTGCGCGAAAGATCGAAGTGGTCGGCGAGCCCGATTCCAGCGACGAGCCCAAGATCCATCGCGAGGGCGCCGCCGCGCGCGACCGCTTCGCCGCTGATGCTCGACGGCGCGAAGGAGGCGATCGCCAGGAGACCGGTCGCCGAGCCCCACAGCAGGGACGAACGGACCAGCTCGATGTCGCCGGCCTTCGGGCTATCGTTGACGGCAACCCAGGTGGCGATGCCGGTCGCGACCGCGCTGGTGGCGATCGCCGTGCCGATGGCCCCCTTGGCCGAAAGGCCGAGGCCCGCGCCCCAGAGCGCACCGTTGTAAGTCGCATAGTCGAGGCCGGTGATGATCGTCCAGGCCTGGCCAGTCGTGAGCGGGTGACCGGCCGTCGCCAAAAGCGAAATGCTGAGCGTCGCCCCCATGCCAACCATCGGCGGGATGATCGCGCTCCGCACGCCGTTGATGTCGAGCAGCTCGTCGCTCGCGATGCCCAGCCAGATTCCGTACAGCGACGACCAGAAGACCAAGCGCCCGCGCCCCTCGTTGGCCGACGCGGCCTCGCGCTCGCCCGGTGCCGAGGTGACCGCAGCGGGCGGCAGACGAAAGACGTCGCCGCACAGCCGGGCGACGGTCTCGGCCCAGGGCGCGCGCGGATCGCCGATGAGCGAGCGCACCTCGGCGAGGCCATCGCGGCAGCCAGAGCGCAGCACGCGCTCGAGCGCGGCTTCGGCCGCTGCCGACGTCTGGACGTTCGCGGCGTTGATCGAGACCTCCGGCGCGGGCGGTGCCGTCTGCGCGCGGGCAGGAAACGCGGCGGTGACCGAACTGAGAGCGAGCAACGTCCAGCGGCGCATGATCACCGCGCCATGATAGTACGCACGATCTTTCCGTTGGATCTCGAAACGCCGTGGCTAGGGCGAATTGCCACCTTTCGTGTGTCACGACCGATCGTCGACGATCTACACGACCGCAAAACCGAGCTGTTGGCGGCAGGCAAAGTAGTCTTCGCTGACGGAGAAGGCCACCAGATCCGCCATGCGTCGGCGAACCGGAACCGGCGATGCGGGAACCGGCTCGCTCGACAGGACCCGGAAGGCTGCCGCGAGCTCGCCGGTCAGCACCAGCGCGGCGCGCGCGGCGCTGAGATCGGTGGCGGCGATCCACTTGCCGAGCGCCGCGTCGGAGTCCCCCTCGTCGCCCAGCTTCCGCATCGCGCCCGCCAAGTGCGCGACGACGGCGGGTGGCATCGTCCGTTGCAAATACGTCTTGAGCTGCTCGGCCTCGCCGCTCACTGGGCGGACGCTCGGGAACGCTGCCAACCCGCGCAGGGCCTCGAGGCCAACGCGCAGCGTGGCCGGGGTCCGAAGCGCGACCTTGGGGAAGCGTTCCGGTCTCAGGAACGCGAGGTGCACGACGAGATCGAAGACAAGATCAAAGCTGTTGCGGCGCAAGGTCGGCGGACCCAACACCAACGCGGCCCGCGGGCCGCCCCGATGTTGAACGTTGAGCAGGGTGGTTTGGCCGGTTTCCCCCTCCAGTCGAAAGAGATCCGGCAATGGAACAGCCAGCGACTTCGCGAGCTGGACCAGCGCGCGAACCGGAAGGCTATCGTCCTTCGCGACGTCGATCTGATTTCGACGCCGCATCCCGATGCTGGCGGGATTCTGAGCCGCGGGCGCCGTCAGAAAGGGCGATGCAACCGCGAAGACCTCGTCGAGCCGGCCATCCTCTTCGGGGTGACGCACCCGCCGCCAGATCTCCTCGGTGAAGGCGCCGTGCGCCAGCCGGACCTGGGGTGGGCGAAGCCGGCGAAACAGCTCGTCCAGTGCAGGATTGGTCTTCTGCAGGAACCAGAGCGTCGCGGCTACGCACCACTGTTTGTCGACCGCGCCGATGTCGCCGAACAGCTTGGCCAGCGCCAGGTACGAGTCTGTGCGGTGCGGGTCGTGCGCGATGAGGCGCTGGTGCGCGGCGATCGCCCGATCGCGCGCGTCCGGACCGACCAGGTCATAGACGTGCGCCAGCGTCTCGATGCGCTGGACATCATCCGGCGCCAGGTCCGCCGCCGCTTCGTAGGCCGTCATGGCCAACGGGCGATCGCGCAGGCGACGAAGCGCGACATCGCCGAGGCGGCTCCACAGCCGCACGCGCGATTCGCGCGACGCGCCGGGAGGCAAGCGATCGAGCGCGGCGCGATAGGCCTTGGCCAGGCCCTTCCAATCACCGGCCTCTTCGCGCAGGCTCGCCAGCTCGTCGAACGCGTCGGTCATGTCCGGTGCGTCTTCGAGGCAGCACTCCAAGAGCTCGGAGGCCTCGTCGGGGCGGCCCAGCTCCCGGAGCAGGAGGCGCGCGGCCTCGCGGTAGGTGGCCGCTCGCAGGGCCGGCTCGGTCTCGACGCGCGCGCGTGCCCGCAGCATCTCGACCGCCGGCTCGAATCGCCTGGTCTTCGTGTAAATCGCCAGCAACTTTTCGACGGCGGAAGTCCGCGCCGCCTCGGCTTCGATCGCCTTGCGGTACGCCACCTCGGCGCGCGCGCCGTCGCCAATCCGCTCGGCGCACACGTCGCCGATCGCCTCCCAGAGCTTGCCGCGCAGGGCGGGGTCCACGAGCGCAGCCAGCGCCTCCTGCTCGCCGAGCCAGGCAACCCAGTCGCCGCGCGCGGCGTAAAGAGCCGACAGAGCCTCGATCGCCACCTGTTGCTCGGGAGCGAGCGCCTTGGCTTCTCGATACGAGTCGATCGCGGCGTCGGCGTTTCCAAGCTCGGTCTGGCAGCGCCCGATCCGCAGGAGGACATCGAGGGATTCCGACGCGGGCAACGCCGCGCGGTGCAGGCGCAACATCGATCCGTAGAGCTCGGCCGCCGGTTTCCATTCGTCGCGCCCGAAACGAAAGTCCGCGTAGGTTCGGAGCATCGGGAGCAGATCGGGTCGAAGCTCGTGGGCCCTCTCCAGGCAGGCCAGCGCCTTCTCCGTCTTCCCGAGCGCGAGGCAGGCGCCGGCGAGCCGGGTCTGCAGATCGGCCGAGCGATCGGGATCGCCGGAATCCGCCCGGCTCGCGGCAAGGTCGAGCAGCGCTTCGAGCTCTTGCCACTGACCGCGGCGGGTGATGATGTCGACCAGGCGCTCGCTCGCCGGCGAATGCTCGGGATCGGCCGCGACCGCGCGTGTGTAGAGCTCGACGGCGCGATCTTCCTGCCGCAGGTGGTCCAGCATCTCCGTCCCCGCCTCGGTCAGCAGGCGGGCCTGCTCTTCGCGGTTGGCCTCACGCGCCGCGGCCCTCTCGAACAACTCCGCGGCCATTTGATGATCGCCCCCGTCGCGGCGCACGCGCGCCAGGATCGCCAGCGCCCGCGCGTGGTCCGGCGAAAGCTGGAAGACCCGCGCCAGCGCGGCCTCGGCGGCGCCGGCGTCGTCGAGTCGTTGGGCGAACACGCGCGCCGCCTCTACCAGCACCTCTGCCCGAAGCTCGGGCTCTGGCGCGACCTCGGCCCACTTCGTCAGCGCGTCGGCGCAGAGCGCCCAACGGCCGAGCCGCTCCGCCAGGCGCGCCGTCGCCTCGTGGACGTCTTCGCGCTGGTCGCCGGACGCCTCGGCGGTGGCGAGGGCGTCAAGCGCCTTCTCCGGATCGGCGAGCTCACTCTCATAGGTCTGGGCCAGCGTGAACAGCAGCTCCCGTTTCGCTTCCGCCGTTTCGGTCACCTCGATGCGCCGGGCGAGGGTCTCGGCGAGCGCCGCGAATCGACCCGCGGCGCGATCGATCCTGACCAAGGCGACAAAGGCATCGGGGTCACGCGGCTCCTGGCGCAAGATCTCCTCCAGCGCCAGAGCGGCGCGCTCCAAACCCTCGGGGCGCGCCTCGCCCTCCGCGGCCAATCGACGGAGAATCGCCAGCCGCTCCGCCCACGTCGCCGCCGCGTCCGCCGACCGGTGGAGCGTCCGCAGGTACTCGTCGTGGCGTTCCGCCCGCTGGTAGATCTCTTCCAGCCGGGACAACATCGCAGGATCGCCGTCGGTCGCCAGAGCCTCGAGCTCGTCGGCAGCCAAGCCGAGGGCATCGAGGTGCTCGGCCAGAACCTGGGCGCGGCGGAGCCGCAGCGGCACGGCGTCGCTCGCCGGGAGCTGGGAAGCGCGCCGTTCGAGCATCGCGGCGAGGTCGGCCCAGCGCCTCTCCTGCTCGTAGAGACGCTCGAGCGCTCCGAGCGTGGCGGCGGAACCGGGAGCAAGCGCCATCGCCCCCTCGTAGGCGAGGATGGCGCCGGTGACGTCGCCAACCGAGGTCTCCAGCACCTCGGCCGCTTCCAGGACGAGCGCGAGGGCGTGCGTCTCATCTTTTGTTTCGGCCGCTGCCGCGTGCAGGGCGAACGCCAAATCCTTCCAACGCCCGAGCCGGCGCAGGAGCTCGATCTGGGCGTCGCGGTTCTCTCGGTGACCGGGCGCCGCGATCAGAGCCTGCCCCAGGGCGGAAAGCGCCTCGTCGGGACGATCGAGCTCTTCGCGCTCCACGCGGGCGATCTCGCTCCAGATGCGGGCGGCCCCCGGCGTCGCTCCCGCGGCCTTCGCCACCTCGGCCGCCTCCGTCACCAGCTCTTTCCATGCGCCGCTAGCGCGGGCATCGGCGCGCAGCTTCTCCCACAGATCGTCGTCCGTCGGCAGGAGGCGCAACATGACGATCTCCGCGGTCAGCGCCCGCTCCGGCGCGCCCAGGCGCTCGCGGAAGATCCGAGCGACCTCGCCCAGAGCCGCCACTTGTGAGCGCCGGTCGTCCTGCAGATCCAGCCGTCGAAGCAAGAGCTCGACCAGACCATCCCACCGTTCTTCGTCACGCAACGCGGCCTCGGCGCGGGCCAGCATTTGCCGGGGCTCCGGATCTGCCGGATCGCGCGCCCAACGCTCCAGCCAGACCGCCAGATCGATGTCGGCATCGGAGCGCGGCAGATACGCCCGGATCGACGCCGAGACCTTCGCCAACCGCGCCATGGCCTCCGCCGTTCCTTCCAGACAAGGCAGAACCTCCATCCCGGTCCGAAGTCCCCAGACAACCGTCTCTGCGTCGGGATCGGCCTCATCGGACAGATCCAGAAACAGGAAATGCGGTCCGGCTCCCCCCTGGGCCGGTTGCGCGGCAAGCCATGACGAGAGCCAGACCAGATCGGGATCCGTCGGGCGAAACCCGACCAAGATCAGGGAGCGTCGGCGGCGGAGCTGATCGAGCCACGCGAGGGCCGCCGACCCCACGAGGCGCTGGCGCGCGTCCGCGGGCCCGATGCACACGCTCCCCGGAACCGCGGCTCGACCGAAGAGGTGCAAAAGGGGGCCGTCTGCACCGCCGAGCTGCGCCCGCGCCGAGACGTCCGTCCCCACGAGAACGCGCAGCCGCTCTCGACGTTCGGCGGTCGGAGAGAGCGCGCGCTCCCACAGGTCGTCGAACCCCGTGGTCACCACCGCGCGCCAGGGAAACTCCGCGGCGAGCTTCACGGTGTCGGGCATCGGCGCCCCGGCGGGAAATGCCTGGCGGATCGCCTCCTCGATCATCGGGAGCGGTTGCAGGTCGCGGACGAGGGCGAGCGCGTCGCCGAGACGCCCGGCCGCCACGAACCCAGCGACCTGAGCGCGCGCGTCCGCGAACACCGGCCGATCCGCCAGCGACCCGGCGAATGCCTTCCAACCCGGCGCGCCGGTCAGCTCGCTACATCCGAGGCCCGCGACGAGCACGACCTGACGACTTTTGAGCCTTTCAACCAGGGAGTCCGGGATCTCGACCACTGAAACACCTCGGCCGGTTGTTGTTCATCGCGGGTAAGGGGCAGCACGCGCTCGGTTTCGTCGGCGGCTCGGCTAGGACGCTAGCTCAGGCGATGGATGCCGTCGACGACGTGCCAGGTGGCGACCACGGTGACCTCGACCAGCTTCTCGGTGCGGCGGCTATCCGGAGCGACCATGTGCTCCGCGGTGCACAGGGCCTGGAGCTGCCTCAAGAATCGCAGGATCACCCGCTTGTCGCTGTCGCCGATCCAACGGCTGATCCGATCGACCAGGATGTTCTGGTGCTGCTGGATGAAGCGGGCGGCCGACTGGGCGTTCGCGGTTCGCGAGGTGAGGCCTCGGGCGGCGATGGCCCGCGCACGCGGCGGGCGGCGCGCGAAGATCTCCAGCAGATCCTTGCGATACTCCATCAAGTCCTGATCCAGCGCGTCGCCGATGTCGAAGTACTCGGCTACGGTCTCCTTGATCTCGGTGTATGGGACTCGCATGCCGAGACGAACGTTGACCGGGTTACCGCGGCAGCTGCGCTCGATACCGACGATGCGATCGACGTATTCGAGCTTCGCGAGCGCCACCTGCCAGTCCCGGTAGCGCCGCCGCCAGGGGCCGCCCTGCAACCACACCGCGAAGGTTTCCGCCCAGTCCTCGTCCGGGTGCTTCTGAGCGTAGTGGTACATCCCCGCGCGATGCAGGTAGCGAACGTAGTCGCGGCTCCAGGGGTTCGGGTTGTAGACGTCGCGGTAAGGCCGGCGAAAGTCGCCGAAGGTCTGGCCCCAGTCGCGTCGCCGCCACAGCTCGAATGCGTAATTGATCGCGTGTCCTGCCTCGTGCCGGAGGTACATCAGCACCTCTTCGCGCGTGTACTCGAACAGGTGATCGTTGACCAAGCCCCAGAGCGCCGGATTCGACAGATACCAGGGGACGTTGACGCTCACCGCCCGGTCGGCGGTCCAGAAGTCGTCGTCTCCGAGGTAATACGCGGGAACGAAGGTGATCCCTTTTGCGTGCAGCTCGCCGATCACCTGCTCCACGCACTCGGCGAGCGTTCCGAGCGGGCGCAGGTCCAGATCGCAGATGCGGGTCGCGAGGAGCTTCTGCTGGCCGACCTCACGGACCACCGTGGTCGGCAGGAGCGGCACGCCGCGCGACGTTCGATGCCGGGTCCGAAGGGCTGCGACGGCCATTTACGTTCATCGTTTACCATGTCATCGAGGGGCGAGCCTGCCAAAACGGGGCGGGAAGATATTCCCGCCCCCGAAGGAAATATCTCCATGATTCTATTCGGTTATTATTGTATACGCTTCGCGTCATCCAAGTTACCGACCTGTCATTGGAAATTCGGGTGTATGGTGACGGTCCGTGTCATGAAGCCGGATGGAAACCGTGTGGTCCCGCGGATCTAGCTGGTCTCGACCGGTGTTGGTGATGGCCCTCTATCTAGGGCTCGGTGCCGCGGCGCTGGCTTGGGGGTTGCTGCGCGGGCAGCCGAACGTGTGGCGCCTTCCGGGGCACGAGCCCGAAATGTCGATCACCTTCGCGGGGATCTTGTGCGGCCTCGCAGCGGGCCTCTTGATCGTGTTCCTGTCGCGGATGGCGCTCTATCGATTCGAGTGGGCGCGTGCCCTGCACCGCGAGCTACGCCACCTGCTGTTCCCGCTGCAGGACGCGGAGATCGTCGTGCTGGCCGCCGCCTCCTCGGTTGGTGAGGAGATGTTTTTTCGGGGTGCGCTGCTACCGGTGGTCGGGCTCGTCGCCTCGAGCGCGATCTTCGCGCTCCTTCACATCGGACCCAAGCTGCGGCACCTGCCGTGGACCGCGAGCTCGTTCGGCGCCGGTCTGCTGTTCGGTGCGATGTTCCTCTGGACCGGCGATCTCACCGGTCCAGTCATCGCCCACTTTCTGATCAATTTCCTGAACCTTCGCCACGTCGCCCAGGTCGAGCTGCGATAAAAGTCGGGACCAGATCGCGCTCAACGTCGTACCAGGCCGACCGCCTTCCATTTGCCGGCGCGCTCGGCGAGCACCAGGATCAGGATATCGTTTGGACCAGCGAGAACCGCAGCGTAGAGCTGACCGCTGCCGCCGTCGTCGAGGTTCGGCGGGAGCTTGCCGATGGCGGCACGCAGCCTCGCGGCGGTCACCAGCTGGACCGACTGCGGGCGTCGCACCCCCTCGCTGGCCAGCCCACCGAGCATCGCGGCGAGATCGGCTCTGTGGGTGACTTCCTTGTCGTTGGTCTTGAACGGCAGCGCCGCCAGGTCGAGCAGGCGAGCCGTGTCGCCGGACGCGAGAGCGGCGTACCAGCGCTCGGCGACCGCCTGCGCGGCGGGATCGTCGGCGCGCGGCCGTGGCGACGGCGTCGGCTCGCCGGCGGCCGCCGCGGCGGGGCCCTCCGGTCGTTTGCCGGCGCCGTCCTCGCCGTCGAGTGCCGCGACCCGGGTCGCGGCGCCTGGCCGATCCCCCGAAGCGCCCGCGAGGTGCTGCAGACGACGCGGCCCTCCACCGGTTGCCTCCGGCGGCGCAAAGGCCGCCCCCGGTGCTTGCGGCCGTTGCGGTTCAGATACGGCTGGCTCGTCGCCGCCTTCGGGCGGGGTGTT
>CAAGKR010256557.1_pt1 | contig 33244 bp, 32 predicted proteins | sample 2556971 | NCBI WGS metagenome assembly CAAGKR01 (sample SAMEA5207829, study PRJEB30636) | soil metagenome | biome: forest; feature: boreal; material: soil | place: USA | collected 2011-09 | depth 1 m | reverse complement strand
AGGGCGACAGCGACGCCGTGCTCGAGGCCAGACGTGAGAGCTGGCGGTCGGCTCCCTCGACGCACCGGCTGCTCGAGTTGATCGACACCGCGACGGCACTCGACATGGTCGAGCGCGTCGTGACCGAGGAGGCCGACTGGGCGACACGCGCGCCGATCGGCGCACAGCGACGCGACGCGCCGATCGACAACGACCGCCTCGCGTGCGAGCTGTTGCTGCTCGCAGGCCGGACCGCGTCCACGGTCGAGCGTCTCGCGGCGGCAGCGCCGCTCGACTGGCAGACACGTGGGCACCCCGGGCCGATCGTGATCCCCTACCTGCTCGTGGCCGCCACCGGTATGGGCGGCCCGCCGGAGCCGCAGGAGTCGCTGCTGGCACAGGCGTTCGATCAGATCGACGCTCACGGCTGGATTGATTCAGGAGACCATTACTACGCGGCCTCCGATGAGGAGATCGAGCAGTCGCTGATCGATTCGCGCTTCCGCGCGATCGACCGCGACGAGCTGCTGCCGTCGGGCCTGCTCGCTGCTCGCCTCGCGCGGGACACCCCCTCGGCGGCCGAGCGCGCCAGCTGGCTAGCGGCAGCTCGCGGGGCGGTCGAGCAACGGGTCGCCGCGGTGGTCGCCGGCAAACACCGAGGCGCCTATCAGCGCGTAGCCCAGGTGGCGGTAGCGTGCGCCGAGACGCTCGCGCTCGCCGAGGAGCAGAGCGCCGGGGCCGCCTGGCTCGATGAGATCCGCGCCCGCTACCCACGCCATTACGCCCTACGCGCCGAGATCGACGCGACGGCGCACCGGTCGCCCTACCTGTCGTCACCCGTCGCGAAGCGGCGGCGGTAGCCGCGCCTCCCTCGGTGCACCGACAGGCCTCTTGGCGCTGGGAACCAAAGCTCAGGCGGCACGAAGGAAGCGCCGCAGCGCCTCGCGGATGACCTCGGAGGTCGTCGTCGCATCGGCTCGCGCACGGTCGATCAGCTCCCGTCGCAGCTCGGGATCGAGCCGCACCGACTCGACGCTCGCCGGCGAGGAGCCCAGCGCGGGACGACCTCGCTTGGGCCGCCGCGCGATCAGCTCATCGACGTCGTAACCCGCCTCGGCCTCCGCGGCGAGGGCCTCGACGTCCTTATCGGCGATCGGCCGGCCGGATCCGGTGTGGCCGTAGACGCGAGGCTCGCTCATGGTTCGAGCAGCCTCCGGAACCTGGCGCGCATAGGCATGGCATGGATCGCAAGCTGGTTGCCCTCGGCAGTCGTCAAGACGACCACCTCAAGGAAGTTGCCCGCGCGATCAGGCCCGATGACGAGCCAACGGTCGGGATCCTCGCCAGCATCTTCGATGACCAGAGCATGATCGACGGCGTGGAAGACATCCTCGTCGGCGACGCCGTGCTTTCGCGCCGAGTCGTGGACCTCCACGCGATTTAGTGTACTACGAAAAGAGCCGCGGGCTGCAACGCGGGTGCGCCGTCGCGTTGGACCTCCCCGGGTGGAGGGTCACCCCCGTCGAGGCCGGGTTGAGCCCGGTCCCGACCTGATCCGAGGAACCAGGCCTCAATGCGCTGCCGAATCCCTCGCACGGCTCCTTCGAGTGTGCGGCGCGGATGGCGTGCTGATCGCGTCCTTCCCCGGTGCGGCTTGACGATTCCTCGCGTTACATGTAACATCTTGGTATGCCATCCACCCGCGACCGAGTACGCCGACACCGCGAACGCCTACGCCGCCAAGGGCTGCGCCCCCTCCAGATCTGGGTTCCAGATATGCGAGCACCCGAGTTCATCACTGAGGCGCACCGCCAGTCGCTCGCAATCGCGACAAGCGAGCGCGAGGTAGACGATCAAGCTTTCGTCGATGCGATCTCCTCTCCATGGGAGGTCGAGGACGAAGAAGCTCCATCTCAGTGACGCGCGGCGAGATTTACACCGCGGCAGCGCGCGGCCCCTACACCGGCAAGCCCCGTCCCGTCGTCATCGTTCAGGACGACCGCTTCGATGCAACCGCCTCGGTCACCGTCTGCCCGTTCACCACGAATCCCATCGAGGTCCCGCTCCTCAGGCTCCCGATCAACCCGTCCGAAGACAATGGTCTGGACCAGCCGAGTCAGCTCATGGTCGACAAGGTCACAACCGTGCCCAAGTCCAGCATCGGCGAGCGCCTCGGCAGACTCCACGACGACGAGCTCCTAGCGCTCAACCGGTTGCTGATCGTGTTCCTTGGACTCGCCTCCGCCCCCCAGACCTGAACCCGTCGATCGCGTCGCGTTGAGGTCCGGGTCGACATGACCGCATAGCATCGTCCGCGGCACAGGTGGAGGGGGCGGCCGGACATGCCAGACTCTTCTGCCGTGAGCGACAGCGCGTTGACCGGAGGGTGCCTGTGTGGCGGTGTGCGCTTCGAGCTCACCGCCCCGCCGCAGACCGCCGGCTACTGCCACTGCACGCGCTGCCAGCGACGCACCGGCACAGCCAGCTCAGCGCAGGCGAGGATCGACGGGACCACGATGCGGCTGCTGCAGGGCGAGGAGCTGCTCAAGGCGTGGCGCCATCCCGATGGAGGTCACGAGAAGCTCTTCTGCGGCGAGTGCGGCGCTCACCTGTTCAGCCGCAACGCGGAGGACCACACGCAGATGAGCGTGAGGATGGGCGCCTTCGACGGCGATCCCGGCATCCGGCCGAGCTGGCGCTCCTTCGTCGCATACGCGGCGCCCTGGGAGCCCATGCCCGACGACGGGTTGCAGCGCTATGACGAGGCCAAGTCACGACCCCGGCTGGTTTGACGAGTCCTCCCCGACAAGACGAGACGCGGCAACTCGAGCCACTGCGCCTGCTGGAGCAATGGCTCACGGAGGCCGGGACGGCAGGCGTGAGCCAGCCGGGAGCCGTTGCCTTCGTGACCGTTGGCCAAGACGGGCGACCCTCGGCGCGGACGGTACTGCTTAAGCGCGTGGAGGAGGATGCACTTGTGTTCACCTCGGCGCTCTGGACGCGCAAGGCGCGCGACATCGAGGCCAATCCGAACGTAGCGCTGCTCTTCTACTGGCCCACCATCGGCCGGCAGGTTCACATCATGGGACGGGCATTAGTGGCTGAGCGGCAACTCGCCGTTGACCTGTTCTCACAGCGCGAGCGCTCCCACCAAGTCCAGACGCTGGTCTCGCGCCAGGGCGAGCCGATCGAGGACATCGCCACGCTGCGGGCCCGCCACGCCCATCTGATGGAGGCGATGGAGAGCCCGCCTGAATGCCCCGAGGATTGGGGCGCCATCCGCGTCCTTGCAGAGACGGTCGAGTTCTGGAGCCAGGAGCCCGACCGCATGCACGACAGGCTGCTGTACGCACGCGACGGCGACGGGTGGCGCGCAACGCGCTTGGCGCCGTGAGCGTGTCGCCGTCCTCAGAGCGGCACCTGACGCACTGCGCTCTCCAGATGCCTCGCTGCTCCAGCTGCCCGATGCCGAACCCGACGGCGGCAGCTGAAATCGCCTCGCCTCGGCTCACTCAGGTTGCGCTCTCTGTAGGAGCCGGCCGCCGGGCCGTCCCGAGGATGTGCGGATCGGCCGGGAGCAGCGGCGCCGGGCTGAATGGAAAGCGCTCGCACACCTCGATCGCGAAACCAGCGCGTTCGATCCCGGCGCTCGTGTCGCGCGTCAGATGACACCCTCCGGCGAGGCGAGGCCAGAACGTCGCGTCGGCGAATCGCTGAAAGCGCGCCTCCCCACGGTCGCTTAGAAATCACGTGCTCATAAAAGCGCAGCTCGCCACCAGGGCGGATCACGCGGAACAGCTCGGCGAGCGCTCGCGCCTGGTCGGGCACTGTGCAGAGCACGAGCGCGGCTACTCCGGCATCGAAGGAGGCTTCCTCGCCGGGTAGCCGATCGGCGCCACCCTCCAGGACCGAGACGGCGACAGGAGCGTTGGCGGCGGCATCCTGCGCGTGCTCGCGCAGGTAGCCCTCCGGCTCGACGGCGACGACTTCGCTGACCGTCGTCGGGTAGTGCGCGAAGTTGGCGCCGCTGCCGGCGCCCACCTCAATCACCCGGCCGCTCAAGCCCGCGAGCAGCTTGCGGCGATGCTCAGCCCCGCCGCGGCCTTCGGCAAGCGCGGCGACCTTCGTGTAGATACGAGCGAAGACTGGGTGATGGGCTTGCTCGACGGTCATCGCCACAGTATCCCGCGGTGATCGCCGCGATGGCCGGATCGCGAGGACGGGGATGGCCCCGGGTTTGACGGCGACGGCGCACTAGGACGACGATCGGTGGCCGGATTCGCCACTCCCCGGCCGTCTCGCGCGCTGGCGCGTGGGAGAGGATGTCGCCGCGCCGGATTCGTCGCCTTCGCTGCAATCGGTTTGCCCAGTGTGGGCTTATTCGCCGCTGATTTGCGCTACCGCTGCAGTAGGAGGCGATCCGGGGCAGTGGATCGTTCCTGTGGTCCATTCTTTGTTCCAGTCGGCGCTTGCGCCGACTGCCGGGCCGTGCATGCACGGCCCGGCCGACCGGTACATGTACCGGTCGGGACCGCGCCGCATGCGGCGCGGTCATCCCCAAACGCCGCAGTGCCGCGACAGGCGCCACCCGATCGTCACGATGCAGTGCGGCCCTGCCCGAAGCTCAGGCACGCGGTGCTTAAGGGGGGATGGCGCCGCTACCGTACGCTCCGTGCGGGTAGCGACTTGGAACGTGAACTCGGTCAAGCAGCGGGCGCCGCGACTGCTGGCCTGGCTGGACCAGCGCCAGCCCGACGTCGTCTGCCTGCAGGAGACCAAGCTCACCGACGACGCGTTCGGGCAGCTGCTCGGCGACGATCTCTCAAGCCGCGGCTATGCGGTCGCCCTCCACGGCGAGGCGCAGTGGAATGGGGTGGCGATCCTCTCTCGGGTGGGTCTGGACGACGTCGTTGTCGGAGTCGGCGACGCACCCGGCTTCCCGCATCAAGAGGCACGTGCGGTGTCCGCAATCTGTGACGGAACCCGGGTGCATTCGGTGTACGTGCCCAACGGACGGGAGCCGGGCTCCGAGCACTATCGCTACAAGCTCGCCTGGCTGGCCGCCCTGGGAGAGGTGGTCCGCTCCGGTCCGGAGGCGGCGATGGTATGCGGGGACATGAACATCGCACCGGCCGACATCGACGTGTTCGATCCAAACGCATATGTCGGCCAAACCCATGTCACGCCGCCGGAGAGGGCGGCGCTGGCCAAGCTACAAGCGCTGGGCCTGCGCGACGTGGTGCGCGATCGCTGGCCGAGCGAGCGCGTGTTCACCTATTGGGACTACCGAGCCGGAATGTTTCATCAAGACCTCGGAATGCGGATCGACCTGCTGCTGGCCACTGTCGTGGTGGCAAGCAGGGTTCGGGCCGCATGGGTGGACCGACAGGCCCGCAAGGGCACCGGGCCGAGCGATCACGCCCCGGTGATCGTCGACCTGGACGAGGCACCCGACGGGGACATCGGACCAGTCGTGCCTCCGCCCTCCGCTCCGGCCGCCAAGCGAGACGCGCGCAAGCTGCCCCAGTCACCGTAACGCGCCAGGCACGACGCAGAATCTCGTCGTGCCGGGAGGTCTAATTCGGCTGGACCCTCGGAGATCCCGTGCGGTTGGCATCATGGCCGCTGTGTCCACCCTCCGCGGGCTCGCTCGTGCGCTGGTTGCGAGCCCTATCCCGTCCGCTGACGAATTGACAACTCTATGGATTCATGTTACTGTCGGTAATGCGAAGTATAGTGCGACCGTAAACGTCGGACACAGTCGCCTAAGCTGGCGTCGCGCTGGGGACAACGATCGGGGGAGACGGCATGACGCTTAGGGTTCGGCTCGTTCTCGCCACGCTCACCCTCGCCGCCTTCCTCCTGTTCGGCGCTCTCGCGTGGGCCACCCAGACCTTGATCGTCCACGAGAGCTTCACGCCCGACCGGCTCGGCGCGAGCACCAATCTCTCGATCGCGGCCAAGTTCGCCTCGAGCACCGGCAGGGTCCCCTCGCCGATCGCGCGGCTCACGCTCTATGCGCCCGCCGGCCTTGGCATCGAGACTCGTGGCACCGGCACTTGCACCGCCGCGACGCTCTCCCAACGCGGCCCCGGCGGCTGCCCCGCCAACTCCCGTGTCGGCTTCGGCGGAGGCATAGGCCTGATCGAACTTCCCAGCGGCATCATCCGCGAGCCGTACACGATCGACTTCTTCTTCGGCCCAAAACAGCACGGGCGTCTCACGCTACTCGCCTACGCCAGCGGCGTCTCGCCGGTGCCCGTGGAACTCGTCGTGGTCGCCAGGGAAGTCCCCGCGCCCAAGCCCTACGGCCTAGGCTTCAGCGTCGAAATACCGCCGATCTCAACGCTCCCCGGCGCAACGCTTGCCTCGGTGGAAAGCGCTTACGCCACCTTCGGCGCCGCCAACGTCGCCTACTACGAGACCGTGCGTGGCAAGCGCACGCTGGTTCACATCAAGGGCGTGCTCGTCCCCAGGACCTGCCCCCGCGGGGGCTTCCCCACCAGGGGCACGATCGACTTCGCCGACGGCACCTCGCTCACCGTTAACCCCACGATCCCCTGCCCACACCGCTAGTCATGTGCAAGCGAGCGCCAACCGTGCATGTTGCCGTCGCCGCCCTCGCGATCTGCGCCCTTTCGGCCACGATCCCGCGAGCCGGCATCTCGGCCCCGACCGCCCGGGCGGGCGTCTCAGCCACAAGCGCCCAGGCCACCGTCACCGCCACGCTAGCCCCGTCCCTCTCCCCCGACCGGCTCGGCGCCGAGGGCGCGCTCATCCTCACTATCGGGTATGTCGGAAGCGAAGGGGGCGTGCCCTCTCCGGTGCGCAGTGCGACCCTGCGCTTTCCCGTGGGCCTCGGCATCGAAATTCCTCACCTGCGCAGCTGCTCGCCCGCGCGCCTGCGCGCCCGCGGGCCGAGCGGCTGCCCACCGCAGTCGCTCCTCGGCCACGGCAGCGCGCTTGCGGAGGCCCAGGCAGGATCGCAGACCATCGCCGAGCACATCTCCTTGTGGCTGTTCCTCGGCCCCTTTCACAACCTCGAGCCCACGCTCGAGATCCTCGGGCAGGGCTATACGCCCTTCGACGAGCGCGTTGTGCTCATAGGCACGGTCCTGCCCGACAATCCTCCCTACGGAGAAGACCTGATCCTGTCGGTGCCCACCATCCCGACCCTCCCGCTCGAGCCCAACGCCTCGATAGTGAGGATGTCGCTGACCGTCGGCGCCCGCAAACCGCGCGACCCACGTAACGCCAACACCGTGGTCGTGCCCCCTCGCTGCCCGCGGGGAGGCTTTCCATTCGCGGCCGACTTCGCCTACGCCGACGGCTCCAGCGGCGCCGCCCTCTCGACGGCCCCGTGTCCCCGATGAACAGAGAAGAGAAAGCCTCATACTGCTCGGTGCCCGCGGCGCTCGCCCTGCAAGACTGACAGTGAGATGGCACGAGAGGAGCGCCCGCGTCCCTACAGGCAGGTGGCGCGCGCGAAGGCCCAGGAGCGCACGCGCGAGACGCTGTTGCGAGCGGCCACCGAAGAGGTCGAGCGAGACGGCTGGAAGCAGGCGTCGCTCGAGTCGGTGGCCGAGCGCGCGGGCGTCACCAAGCAGACGGCCTTGCGCCACTTCGGCTCCAAGCAGGGCCTGCTCGACGCCGTCATCCATCGCACGAGCTCGACCGTCGTCAAAGAACGCGCCGAAGCACCGATTGGAGACATTCCCGGGGCGGTCGCCAACCTGATGCGCCACTACGAGCGCTATGGGGAAATAGTGACCCGGCTACTGCCCTACAAGGACGCGGTCGTCCGCGTTTTTGGCCAGGACAAGCGCGACTCGCTCGTGCGGCGCGCCGTCGACAGCGGTCACAAGGTGCACGAGGATTGGGTGTTGCGCACGTTCGAGCCGCAGCTCGCGATCCTCGACCCGCCGACGCGCAGGCGGCGCCTTGCACAGCTGGTGGCCGTGTGCGACGTGTATGTGTGGAAGATCCTGCGCCGCGATCTCGGCCTGGACGTGCCGCATACCGAAGCGGCCTTGGTGGAGCTGATCGAGCGGCTGGTCGCAGGCGACGTGCCCCGCGAGGCGCCCCACGAGGCGCCGCCGGAGCGGCCGAGCAGGAAGGGCAAGTCGCCGGCGGCCCGTGCGGCTTCGGTGCCCGATAAGTCGCGCAGGCGAAGGCAGCGCTGATGCGCGTGCTCGCCTACACCTCACCCGCCCGCGGGCACCTGTATCCGGTCGTGCCGATCCTCGTGGCGCTGCTCGAGCGCGGCCACGGAGTCCACGTATGCGGGCTCGCGTGCGAGCTCGAGCACCTCACGCCGCTTGGGATCGACGCGTCGCCGATCAACCCCGCGATCGAGGCCATCGCAATCGAGGATTGGCGCCGGCGCTCACCGTGGGGCGCGGCCGTGTCTGTCCTTGAAACGTTCGCCGAGCGCTCGCAGCTCGAGGCGCCTGACCTGGAGCGCGCGATCGAAGTCCACGACCCCGACGTGCTCTTGATCGACATCAACGCTTGGGGCGCCGCCACGGTGGCGGAGGCCTCGGGGCGTCCGTGGGCGATCTACTCGCCCTACCTGTTGCCGCTTCGCTCGCGCGACGCGCCGCCGTTCGGCCCGGGCATGCGCCCCATGAGCGGACCGCTCGGCAGGATGCGCGACGCGCTCGTCCGGCGCGCCGTGGACAGCGTGTTCCGGCGCGCGGCGGGAAGCTCGCTCAACACCTTGCGCGCCCGCCACGGCCTGGCCCCGCTCGACAGCTTCGACGCGCCGCTGAGGCGAGCACCGCTGCTCTTGTCGCTGACCGCCGAGGGCTTCGAGTACCCGCACGGCGACTGGCCCGCGAGCGTGCGCCTGGTCGGGCCGATGAATTGGAATCCGCCCGATCCACAGTCCCAAGCGACGCCCGCGTGGCTCTCCGGGATGGCCGACCCGCTCGTGCTCGTCACCTGCTCGACCGAGCTCCAGCGCGACAAGCGCCTGTTGAAGGTCGCGCTACAAGCGCTTCCCGCCGCGGGCATGTCCGTGATCGCGACCGCCGCGGCCCACGACCCGAGCGCATTCGAGGTGGGACCACGCAGCAAGGTCGTTCGTTTCGTCCCACACAACACGATCCTCGATCGCGCGTCCTGCGTCGTCTGCCACGGCGGCCTCGGGATCACCCAAAAGGCTCTCTCGGCGGGCGTCCCTGTCGTCGTCGTGCCGTTCGGGCGCGATCAGATGGAGACCGCCCGCCGCGTCGAGTTCGCCCGGGCGGGCGTTCGCCTCATGCCTCGCCGTCTGACACCCGAGCGGCTCGCCGAAGCTGTGCAGGCGGCTGTGGACATGCGCGCCGGCGCACAGCGCGTGGCGCAAGCGTTCGCGAGCGCGGGAGGCGCGACGGCCGCCGCGGACGCGATCGAGGCGCTATGAGGCGAGCAGAGGCCATTTGTGGGAGACAAGATCCGCTCGCCCTCCGGCAGGAGCGCCCCCGTCGCCGGTCGCCGCGCGGGAGTGACGCTCCACGCCTTCTCCGCCTGAGGGCCCCGATCGCCGCCTCAGGCGACGATGGCGCTCAGATACTCGGCAGGTAGTCGATCTCGGGCGAACGCAGTGCGATCCCGAGGCCGCGCAGCGAGACCCTCCCCGACTGAGGGTAGAAGCACATATCACTCGGCTCGCTAGTCCCGTAGGCGAGATAGGTAATGCCCTGCGCCCCCGGACGAATCGCGTGCGCCTCTCCGCTTCCCGCCGGGCGCGAGACCACGTCGCCGCCGCTCAGCGGACGCTCAGCCGGGCTCTGCTCGCCGCGCGCCCACAGCTCCAGCACGCCGTCGCCGTCCAGCACCACGAACAGCTCCTCCTCTAGCGAATGACAGTGTGCCGGCGCGCCCCGTTGCTCGGCTGAGAGCACCACGTGGTTAAGCCCGCTCGCCACCGCCCCCGCCGCCTTGCCGGCGCGACGAGCGCGTCCGTCGAAAACCGCCTCCACGTCCTCCAACGCGACCACGTTCTTCGGACGCTCCGTCTTAGGCTCGGGGCACTCGGGGGCACCGGCCGCCGCCTCGCGTGCGAACGGGTGATCGCCATCGCCGAGCTCGACCCAGCGGGGGAACGACCACGCTATGCCTGCGCGAGGAAGCGCCGTCAGCGACACGTCCCGCCGCTGCCCGAACACGAGCACGTCGAGGCCGCCCGCGCCACCGCGCAGCGTGTGCGGGCCGCGTTTGGGCCTGTGCACGATGCAGTCCCCGGACCCCACCTCAAACGTCTCGCCGTCCTGCCACAGCAGTCCTTGGCCTGCCAGCACGAAAAAGATCTCCTCGTCCGCGCCGTGCTCGTGAGCGGGCGTGGAGAAGTGTCCCTCCGCCACCTCGATGCGACGCAAGCCGACGGTGCGCGAGCCGCTCTCGCGACCGAGATCGCGCCACGTGCCCTTGATGTGCCCGACCGCAAGCTCACGCGCGGGACTCTCGTTCAGGTTCGCGATCCTCACCGCCGGGACGCTACCAGCCTAGATCGGGTCCGTGCCTCTCGTCGGTGGCAACAGCGCGCCGATGATCCAAAACAACGCGATGAAGATCCCGAGGATGAACATCACCCAGTGGCCGCCTCGTTCGCGCGTGAGTGCATCTCGCGCTAGGCTCAAGTCCCAACCTGGCGAACAGGACGGAGCGTGATCGTGAACAGCATCCTCGAGAACCGCCGCCTGAAGAGGCAACTCCCCCCGGGCCCAAAGGCGCCTGCGACCATGCAGACAGTCGCGACCTGGACACGTCCCACGACCGGACTGCTGCGCGCCCGCGAGCGCTATGGCAAGCGCTTCACGGTCCGTCTGCTCGGCCAGGCACCGTTCGTGATCCTGTCGGACCCGGAGGAGATCAAGGAAGTCTTCCAGGCGCCCCCCGACGTGTTGCATCCCGGTGAGGGCGCGCGCATCCTCGAGCCGATCGTGGGGCCCAACTCGGTGATACTGCTCGACGAGGCTCCCCACCTCGAGCAGCGCAAGCTGATGCTGCCCGCCTTTCACGGCGAGGCGATGCAAGGCCTTGCCGATCTGATGAGCGAGTTGACCGAGCGCGAGATCGCCTCCTGGCCACGCGAGCAGCCCGTCGCCCTTCATCCGCGCCTTCAGCAACTCACGCTTGAGATCGTGCTGCGTGCCGTGTTCGGGCTGGAGCGGGGCGCCAAGCTCGACAGATTGCGAGAATTGCTCACAAAGGTGCTCGAGTTCGCCGAGAACCCGATCTCGCTGCTCCCGTTCGCGCAGCGCGCGCTCGCCGGTCGCGGGCCGATGGGACGCCTCGAACGGCTCGGCGCGGAGGCCGACCGCTTGATCTTCGAGTTGATCGACGAGCGTCGTCGCGAGGGCGGGGAAGGTCCCGACGTGTTGGCGGTTCTACTATCGGCAGAGCACGAGGACGGCTCACCGATGAGCCCGGCCGAGTTGCGCGACGAGCTGGTGACGGCGCTCGTCGCCGGTCACGAGACGACCGCCTCGCAGCTCGCCTGGGGATTCGAGCTGCTTGCGCGCGAGCCCAGGGTGGTCCAGCGGCTCACCGACGAGTTCTCGAGCGGCAAGGACGACACCTACCTGACGGCCACCATCCAAGAGATCATGCGCCGCCGCCCTGTGCTCATGAACGCCGAGCCGCGCATGGTCAAGCAGCGCGTGAAGATCGGCGACGTCAGCTACCCGCCCGGGGTCGTGTTGATCGCAAGCGCCTACCTCGTCCACCACGATCCCGACATCTACCCAGAGCCCCACGCCTTCCGCCCCGAGCGCTTCCTGGAGAGTGCGGGTGGGCGCGCGCCGGGAACCTATACGTGGCTGCCGTTCGGTGGAGGTCGTCGCCGCTGTCTCGGCGCGAGCTTCGCGATGCTCGAGATGAAGATCGTGCTGCGTGCGGCGATCGAGCGCAACGTGTTGCGGCCCGTAGGTGAGCGCCCCGAGACGGCACGCCGGCGCAGCATCACGATCAGCCCGTCGCGCGGATGCGAAGTGATCCTGGACGAGCGCCAAGGCGCGCAACGCGAGCACGCCGGCACACAGCCCGTCGCCGCGATCGCCTGACGGCGCACTCACCACCCGCGCCCCTCCAGAGCGGGGGCCGTACCCGTTTGCCAAGTGGGCGTGGAGGGTACCCCTGGTAGATCGGTCCAGGTGGGCCCGGGGGGCGTTCGCCTGGCAACGCCAGGCAGCAGGGAGGCAGATGATGGTGAGTTGGCTTCGGTCCCACTTCCGCCCGCTCGCGGGCTTCGCTGTGCTCGCGACTGTGATTGCCGGCATTTGGCTGGCTCCCGCCGCCGGCGCGCTCGGTCCCCCGAGCGGCGGACCGCTCGGGGGATGGCCGTGGCATCACATCCGCCAAGTCAGCTACCTGGCGCTCGGAGACTCGCTCGCCTTCGGCTACCAGCAGGCGAAGTTCAACAGCCTCTTCCCGAACGAGGACCCCGCCGCGTTCGACACCGGCTACGTCGACGACTTCGGGCGGGTACTGGGCTTCTTCGAGCGCAAACCGCAGATCGTCAACGACGGCTGCCCCGGCGAGACGACCGACTCGTTCATCAACGGGCCGTGCCAGTACCAGCTGGCCTTCCCGCTACACCACCCATACGTGGGCGGCCCGAGATCCTCGCAGCTCTCCGACGCGCTCGCCTATATACAGGCCAACCACAACTCCGTCAACCCGATCACGCTCGACATCGGCGCCAATGACGCGCTCGGCGTGACCGAGGGCACATGCAAACTTGAACCGACGTGCATCGGCGAACACGCGCCCGCGCTGTTCGCGCACATCGCCGCGAACCTCGGCCTGATCCTCACCGATCTGCGCGGCGCGGCGCCGCACGCGAAGATCATCGTGCTCGGCCTGTACAACCCGTTCGGACCGTCGCTCCCGGGTGCCGACCAGTTGACGGCCCAGCTCAACGAAGTCATGAAGAAGGTCGCCTCGACCGTCGATGCGCGCTTTGCCGACCCGCTGCCTGTGTTCAATCCGTCAGGCCCACGTGAGCAGCCGACTTTGTGCTTGCTCACGAACATATGCACGCCGCTACAGGACATCCACCCGACCGATCTCGGCTATGTGGTGTTGGCGGGCCTTGTGCTCCGCCAGTACGTGTTTGGGTCTCCATTCGGTCCCTAGCTGCGGCGACTCCTCAGCTCAGGCCGCGCTCACCTCGGCGCGGCCTGATGGCGGACCCGCTCGCGGGCGTCGGCGTAGCGCAGCGCCTCGTAGGCGATCAACGCGGTCAGGATTGCCGCGAGCAAGCCGAGCGTCGCAAGCGATGAGATCCCAAGCCCGACAGTGACAGGCACGAGCGCGATCAGCGCAATCGAGCAGAGGAGCCTCCGCCGGCTGAGCGTGTGCATGTTGCGCCAGCGAAACGCCACGTGGGCAAGCAGGTAGAGCGCCGCGCCGCCGAGCAGGGCGGCGGCGGGCACGAGCTTCAGTGGCTCGCTCACGTCCTCGAGCGTGAGCTTCAGTCCAACCGCGAGCAGCGCGATCCCGGCGACCATCAGGGAGTGCAGGTAGGAGTAGGAGTCGCGTGCCATTTCGTTGCGCTCGCGCCCCTCTTTCGTCTGCGAGAGCCGCCGCTCGGCCACGATCGCGGTGACGTCGAAGTAGACCCACCAAAGCGTGGCCGCGACGACCACGCCCAGCACCGCTCCCGCGACGATCCCGGCGTCGAGTTCGGTCTTGGCGCCGACGCCGAGTGCGACGATCGACTCGCCGAGCGCGATCAGCACGATCAGGCCATGGCGCTCGGCGAAGTGCCCGGGCACGAGCTTCCACCCGTCGGCGCCGAACAGGTAGGGCCCGCCCGCGTCAAGCACAAGCGCGAGCGCCCACAGACCGAGTTGCAGCGCGTCGCCCGTGAATGCCGCGAGAACGAGCAGGCCGACCGCGAGCGCGGTCGTGACCCCGAGTCCGACGACCGAGCGTCGCAGCGCGGCGTCGTCGCGGCTTGCGATCGTGAACAGCACGATGTGGGCGCCGCGCACCACCCCATAGGCACATGCGAACAGCAGCGCCTCGTTGCCGAAGGCGCCGGGCACGCACAGCGCGGCGACGAGCAGCGCCGCCATCGAGGCAAACATCGCCAGGCGCACCGTCCCCTCCTCGGGGTCGATCACGCTCGTGAGCCACGCGTATCCAACCCACGACCACCACAACATGCCGAGCACGAGCAATCCCTTCAGGACGCCTTCCCACGTGGGCGTGCGCGCCATCAGCGTCGTGCACTGCGTGAGCGCGAGCACGAACACGAGGTCGAAGAACAGCTCCAGCGGCGTGACCCGCTCGCCTTCGCGCATCACCGCCGTCAGCAGTGGGGTGCGCCTTTCAGAGACGGTGCTCATGCACCCATCTTCGCAAGCCGCGCGCGGCGCGCGGATCGTCTGCCTGCTCGCCTGCCACCGCGCCGACGATCCGCGCTGGTCACGGGCGATCGAGGCGACGGGCGACGCGGGGCCCGTCCGCTTCGTTGACGCCAAGGCGTCCTACCCTTGAGCAATGAACCTCACCGGCGCCACAGCGCTCGTCACCGGAGCGAACCGCGGCATCGGCCGCGCGCTGGTCGAGCAGCTGAGCCAGTTGCCGCTGAGCACGGTGCTGGCGGGGGTACGCTCGGTCGAGGACTTCAGCGCGCCCCCACTGCGTCCCGCCGGCGCTCGCGCCGTGCGGGCGGTTCGCATGGATCTCTCCTCGCGGGCGAGCATCGACGAGTGCTGCACGGAGCTCGGCGAGGAGCTTGGCGGGATCGACCTGCTCGTCAACAACGCGGGCCTGATGACCGGGGGCCTGCTCGAGGAGCAGGCAATGGAGGAGGTGTACGCGATGTTCCAGGTCAACCTCGTTGCGGTCACCCACCTCACCCAGCGCGTGCTGCCGGGAATGCTCGAGCATCGGCGAGGAACGATCGTCAACAACGCATCGATCAGCGGCTACGCCTACTTCCCGGCCGCCAGCACCTATGCCGCGTCGAAGGCGGGGGTGGTGGCTTTCACCGAATCGCTGCGCCGTGAGCTGCGCGGCACCGGAGTGCACGCCATGCACACGGTGACGCCGGGCGTGGCGACAGACATGCTCGAGGACACCGACGAGGTGTATGGACGTCATATGGATACTTCTGGCTGGGACCGAATTGGGCCGGAGGAGTGGGTCGCGAAGGTGGTGAGCGCGATCGAAGCCGACCGGCGCGTGCTCGGGCCGGGCGGACGCTCCTCGCTTGCCAAGCTCGCCGCACACGCTCCCGCGTTCGTGCTCGACGCGATCACCGCGCGGCTTTTTAGCCGCGCGGTGCGCCACCGAGACGGCTAGCGGCCGACAGATCCAATCCCCTGGCGTCCCGGTCCGAGCCCGCTACCGGCCCGCGCCGCTGAGCGTTCTACCACCGACGGTCTCGCTCACGAGTCGCCGGGTCGCTGTGTGCGAGGACCACTCGGGCTTGGTGAGCATGACCTGCACGTCGCGGATGCGCCGCTCGGCGAAGCCGGCCTCGCAGTAGGCGAGGTAGAGCGTCCAGATGCGGCGAAAGCGCTCGTCGTAGCCGAGCTCGGCGAGCCGGTGGGCGTGACGCTGGAAGTTGGCGCGCCAGTGGCGCAGCGTGTGCACGTAGTGGCCGGTGATGTCCTCGACGTGCGCAAGCGCCAGGTCGGTGTGGCGCTCGACGCTGCGAGCAACCACCTCCATCGACGGTAGACAGCCGTTGGGGAAGATGTAGGTGTTCATGAAGCTCCTGGAGACCTTCTCGACCTCGTAGGCGCTGTCGTCGATCGCAATCGCCTGCAACAGCATCGCGCCGTCGGGTGCGAGCAAATCCGAGCAGCGGGAGAAGAAGGTGCCGAAGTGCCTCCATCCGACCGCCTCGATCATCTCGACCGAGACGAGCTTGTCATAGCTCCCGCGCAGGTCGCGATAGTCCTCGAGCAGCACCTCGACCCGGTCCTCGAGGCCCGCCCTGCCGACCAGCGCGAGCGCGTACTTGTGCTGTTCGAGAGAGATCGTCGTGGTCGTGACCCTGCAACCGCGTGTGCCGGCGGCGTACAGCGCGAGCGCTCCCCAGCCGCTGCCGATCTCGAGCAAGTGGTCCTCGGGGCGCAGGTCGAGCTTCTCGCAGACGCGCTCGAGCTTGGCGAGCGAGGCCTCGTGCAACGTCATCGTGGGTCGCTCGAACAGGGCGCACGAGTAGCTCATGCTCGGATCGAGCATGAGCTCGAAGAGATCGTTGCCGAGATCGTAGTGGGCGGCGATGTCGCGGCATCTGCGCCGGCGCGTGTTGCGGCTGGCAAGCGTGCGAACGCGCTGCACCGGCGCAAGCAGCGGTGCGAATGAGCGACGAAGCCGGTCAAGGCTGTGAGCATTGCGGGCGGCGAGCCTCACAAGCTCGGTCAGGTCGGGGGAGTCCCATAGTCCCCGAGCGTAGGCCTCGGCGAGCCCATTGCTGCCGCGCAACAGCATTGTCCAGGCGCGCGGTGAGCGCACCTGAACGGTGGCTGTGGGAGCCCCCTCCCCGAACCTCAGCCGCTGCCCATCCTCGAGCACAGTCAAGCTGCCCGAGCGGATTCGCCGCAGAAACGCGTGGGAGATCTTGCGCGAGAGTCGTGTCCTCATGCGACGCCGACCCCGCCGTGCGCGTGCACCGGCACACCCTTGAGCTTCAGCAGCCCCGCCTGCGCGTAGATCGAGGCGAGCGTGCGCAGCGTGGTGGCCGCGAGCATGATGAGCGCCGCGCCGGTGAGCTCGCGCCGGCGCAGTGAGAGCGTCGCGTCGAACGCGAGGTCTCCCTCATGGCTGCTCGATATGTGGACTGAGAGCGTCTGTGCGGGCGTCGTCATGCGCCACTCGTAGCAATGGTCCATCCCCATGAACGGCGATACGTGCAGGGCCTTCGCGAAGCTGCCCGCAAGCACCCGCTCGGCGATGGGCGAAGCGCTCTGGACCGTCGCGTCGTTGGAGTCGACGCTCCCCCCGAGCACGTAGCAGTGGCGCTCGCCCCACGGCGTGTTGGTGACCTCGGCCACCACCGCCTGGACGCCTTGCGCGCTTGCGTCCATGCAGTAGTAGAAGCTCACTGGGTTGAAGCAGTGCCCGGCGGCGCTCAGGTTCGCAAGCAGCCGGATCGGCCCGGCCGGTCTCACGCCAAGGCGCGCCTGCACCGTGTCGCGCACCGCGTCCGCGAGCGACACTCGGGGGTCCCCGAGATAATCGCGGCGACGGAATCTGAGCAGGCCAGGTGAGCGCCCCACAAGGCGGCCGCCGAGCAGCCCGGGGAGCTCGTCGAGGTCGATGTAGGCGAGCGCGAGGCGCCGGCGGAACTCGTGCGAGCGCACGGCAAAGCGACGGTGACGCACCGTGCCCTCATAGATCGCGCTGGCGCTCACAGGCTCGCCCCGAAGCGCTCTGCCACCGCGAGCGCGCTCACGACACCGTCCTCGTGGAAGCCCCAACCCCAGTACGCGCCGCAGTAGTGCGTGCGATTGCGCCCGCAGATCTCCGCGCGGCGCGCCTGTGCGCGCACGCCCTCGACGGTGTAGAGCGGATGGGCGTAGGGGATCGTGCGGATCGTCTTCGCCGGGTCGATCGCGGCGGTGCGGTTGAGCGTTACGCACAGCTCGCGGTCGGCTTTCAGCGACTGCAGACGATTCATGTGGTAGGTGACGGCAGCGCTCCCGCCGGGCTGCTCGAGCAGGTGGTAGTTCCAACTCGCCCACGCGCGGCGGCGGCGGGGGAGCATGCTCGCGTCGCTGTGGAGCACAGCCTCGTTGGGCTGGTAGGGCAGCGCTCCGAGGATCTCGCGCTCGCGGCGTGTGGCATCGACGAGCAGGCCGAGCGCCTGGTCTGAGTGGGTGGCAATCACGACCTCGTCGAAGCGCTCGGGCCCGCCCCCATGCGGCTTGATCACGACACCGTCCTCCCGGCGCTCGATCGCCTGCACCGGCGTGCCCAGGCGCAGGCGGTGGCACCAGGGCTCCACGAGCGCGCGCACGTAGCTCTCAGACCCGCCACACACGGTTCGCCAGCGCGGGCGCCCACGCAGCCCGAGCATTCCGTGGTTGTCGAAGAACTCGGCGAGAAAGCGCGCCGGGAAGCTCCACATCCGGCTCGGGTCGGCCGACCACACGGCGGACACCTGCGGGACGATCAGCCGCTGCACGAACGCCTCGGAGAATCCTCGCCGCTGTAGCCACTCGCCGAGCGATATGTCCTCGTCGGCGTCGATCAGCAGCTCGCGGGCGGCGCGGTTGAAGCGCACCAGGTCGGCGATCATGCGATGAAACCATGGCGTGAGCAGGTGTGCCCGCTTTGCGAACAGACCATTCGGCGATGCGCTGCTGTACTCGAAGTCCCCGAGCCCGTCGCTCACACCGAAGCTCATGTCCGAAGCTTGAGACCCGACGCCGAGCTGGCCGAGCAGGCGTTCGAAGTTGGGGTAGTTGCGGTCGTTGAACACCATGAAGCCGGTGTCCACACGGTGTGTCTGCTCGGGCGTGTCCACTCGGATCGTGTTGGAGTGCCCACCCGCGTAGTCGCTTGCCTCGAACACGACTATCTCATGGCGGGCATGGAGCAGGTGGGCGACCACCATCCCAGAGACGCCGGCTCCGACGATCGCGATCCTCATTTGGGCCCAGGCCGACGCATACTTGTGTATTCGCGGCAGGCGTCGGCCTGGATCAGCGGGCTACATGCCTAGTCACGACTGCCGGAGTGCGCGAATCGCGCGTCCACACCGTCGAGCAGCGCCCAGTTACCCCGCAACGCCGCCTCGGCCCGCGCGAGCATCCGCTCGGACTGCGCTTGCGCCTCGGCCTCGTCCTCGCTCATCAGCGCCTCTATCAGCTCGCCCGCTTGGCGCGCGTGCTCGACGTCGAGCCTGGCGTGCAACTCGAAGTACTCCACCGCGGGACCTTCCGGGCTGTAGCCGTAGCGCTCGACGAGTCCCTCGAGCTTCGTCTTGGCTATCGCCGGCTGGCTCGCCTCGATCGCGTACAGCACGGCGAGATGCTCGAGCGCGTCGTCGCCCGCGGCCCATGCCCGGGTGCACTCCTCGGTCTCGCTCAGCGGCGCTCGCTCGGCGGCCTGCTCACCGGCGGCGGCATCGGCGAACTCGTCCCACAGGGCGACGTGGCTGCGCTCCTCGGCCGCGTGGCGCTCCAGGCCCGCGCGGTGACGCTCGCCAACCTTGACGGCAACGCCGTCGGACGCGTCCGCGAGCGCGACGACCGCGTGACGGTACTCGCCCGCGTAGAACCCAAGCTCCTCGGCGCTCAGCTCACCGGCGCTCCAGCGCCGGTAGAACGGGTGCTCGAGCACGTTGCACTCGCGCCTGGCCTCGTCGATCCTGGCAATGACGTCCATCTTGGGTCCCTTCTGGTGTTGTGGTCTGGGGCGGTTAGGCGGGTACGGCGGGGTGGGCGGCGGCCCAGGACACGATCTCCTTCGAGCCGTCGATGACGGTACCGTCGTCGAGCACGAGCGTGGGAACCATGCGGCTGCCGGTCAGTCGCTCGACCTCCTGGCGGCCTTTGGTCATGTTGAACGCTTTTGGCAGTATTCCCAGGCCGTAGGACTTCACGACCCGCGGATGGTGACCTGCCTCGCGCAGCGCCTCGTGCGCGTTGCGGCACGGGTGCCCTCCCGGGCGGGGTGACTTGAACAGTCCGTAGCAGACGTACAGCTTCATCCGGTCCTCCTATTTCCTCGAGAGACTAGACGTTCGATGAACAAGCGAGACAAGGACGCAGCGAGCGCAGTGTGCTATGCACATAAGCTGGCCGATTGGAGATCCCAACGATCTCCAATCGGTAGGACGCAGTATCGCGCAGTTCAGCGGACGTCTAGCTTCATCCGGTCCTCCTTATTGGACTGTGAGCTTGCCTTCCATGCCGGCTTGGCGGTGTCCCGGAACCGAGCAGTAGAACACATAGGTCCCGGGGGCCAGGTTCAACTTCAGTGTCTTCGTGCCACCTTGGAAGGTGGGGGTCGAGTCCAGCACCTTCGTGCCCTGGGCGATCGTGAGGTTGTGCGACAAGGGCGAGGAGTTGGCAAAGCCGATCGTGACCGTGCCGGACTTGGCCGAGAGGTCCTTGGTCGTGAACTTCAGCTGACCTTCGGGGTCGGCTTGCACTTTCACCGACGAAGTGCCCGAGCCCGAGGCCGCTTCGCGGCCTGTCTGTGCGATTGGGGCGGCCGTCGCCTTGCTGGTCGAACCTCCCGAGGTGACCACGGCCATCGAGACGGCCAACACCACGAGCAGCGCCGTTATCGCCATCACGCCGCGCTGGGCGCCAAGGGTGCTCGGGAAGCCCGGGTTGCGCATCCCGACGCCCATCGACACGATCAGGGCCCACGCCACGAGCAGGCCGCCCGCGATGTAGAACGGCACCTTGCTCTTCTCGGCGGCAAGAACCGGGGCGAAGTGGACGATCGCTACATGCATCCCGCGCGAGACTAGCCGATCCTCGGGAGGGTATGCTCCCTCGCCGATGACCGACGCGGTGCGCACCCCGGACGAGCTGCTCGAAGGTCTGCCCGACTTCCCGTTCCAGTCGCACTACCGCGAGCACGAAGGACTGCGGCTCGCCCACATCGACGAGGGCGAGGGCACTCCGGTCTTGTTCATGCACGGCGAGCCGACCTGGTCGTTCCTGTGGCGCAAGGTGATCGTGCCCGTGCGTGACGCCGGCTTCCGCTGCATCGCACCCGATCTGCCCGGCTTCGGACGCTCGGACAAGCCAATCGACATCGGCTGGTACTCGTACGACCGCCACGTCGAGGCGATGGCGTCCCTCATCGAGGAACTCGACCTGCGCGGCGCGACGATGGTGGTGCACGATTGGGGCGGCATCATCGGCTTGCGCCTCGCCGTCGAGCACCCCGACCGCTTCGACCGCCTGGTGATCCTCGACTCCGGCCTGTTCACCGGCCACCAGAAAATGACCGACGCGTGGACCGCGTTCCGCGACTTCGTCGAGCGCACCGAGGACCTGCCCGTCGGCTTCCTCGTGCGCGGCGCCTGCAAGAACGATCCGGGCGACGAGGTGATCGGCGCCTACGAAGCGCCTTACCCGAGTGTCGCCTCGAAGGCCGGCGCGAGGGCCTTCCCGCTGATGATCCCGCGCACGCCCGAGGAGCCCGGCGCCGCCGCCGGCCAGCGCGTGCTCGATGCGCTCAAGGACGACAAGCGTCCGACGCTGATGCTGTGGGCCGACTCCGACCCGGTGCTGCCGCTCGCCATCGGCGAGCGCTTCGCCGAGGCGATCGGCCGCGAGAAGCCACGCGTCATCGAGAACGCCTCCCACTTCCTTCAGGAGGACGCAGGCCCCGAGATCGGCCGCCAGATCGCCGAGTGGCTGACGGCGGACTGACGGGCCGAGGGGCCTGTCTCACCGCCACGTCAAATGTGCCCAGGAAGCAGTCTTCGCGATCGTCAAACAGCTGTACGCCCGGGCACCGAGATTTTTCCCGGCGCTCAAGGCTGCTGCTACGGCCTCACGGAGCCCCGTCGGTCAACTGCGGCTTCTCCGGCGTGGGGGCCAGCGCCGGCTCGGACTTCGCCGCGCGCAGTTCGTAGCCGCGGCGCGCGCTCGCGTCGGCGCCGGCGAGCACCTGGTCGGCCTTCAGCGCGCGCGCCATCCCCTCCGACAGCCTGCGCGGCAGGAGCACCCCGAGCGTGCTGGTGCGCTTGGCCGACCTGGGCACCCACACTTCCACGCGGCCGGTCTGTAGCGCCTCGACGATCGCATCTGCCACTTCAGAGGGCTGCAGCACCTTCATCCCGCGCGCCTCGCCGAGGCCGCCGCCCAGTTCTGTGTTGACGACGAACGGCATTACATAGCTGAGATCGACGTTGGCCTTCATCAGGCGCATCTCGCCGCGCACGGCCTCGGTGAGTCCCACGACGGCATGCTTGGTGGCCGAGTAGGTCGCGCCGCCGGGCGCACCGAACTTGCCGGCCTGCGAAGAGATGTTCACGATGTGCCCGCGGTCGCGCTCCAGCATCCGCTCCAGCGCGAGCTTCATGCCGAGGATCACGCCGTGCAGATTGATGTCGATCATGCGCCGGGCGGTGAGGTCGTCCTCGTCGACGAAGCGCCCCACCGGCATGATGCCGGCGTTGTTGACGAGCACGTCGATCGGCCCGAGCTGCTCTTCGGCGCGATCGAGGAACTCGGCGAAGGAGGCGCGCTCGGTGACGTCGAGCGCCAGCGCCACGGCGCTCGGGCCGAGCTGGGAGGCGGTCTCCTGGGCGGCGGCGAAGTCGACGTCGCCGATCGCCACCTTCATGCCCTGGCGCAGCAGCGCCTGCGCGGTGGCCTTGCCGATCCCGCGCGCCGCGCCGGTGATCGCCGCTGTCTGGCCGGCGAGGATTCTGGGCTGCTTGGCCATGGTCTCTCCTCCTGAAATTGGTTGTCCGGCCAAAGCTAGCGCTCCTCGCCGCGCTGCGCGCGGCCAGCCCCCACGGATGGGGACGAGGCGCAGGTGTCACCGCATCTTCAGGGGCGCTTCCGGGTTCTAGGTGCAGGTCATCCCATCGGGCCTACGGATGACCCCGGAGAGGGGACCGGACCCGGACGACCCACGGCTTCGTCCGGGTCCGCGTATCGGGCGTCACGCGGGCGGGGGGCCCGCGCGGCGGCCCGGAAGGCGGCCGATGCCTTCACAGGGGCAGTAGGCTTGGAGGGTGGCGTCGTTCCTGTTTCACGACCAGCGCATCGCCTACACCGAGTTCGGCGGTGGGCTCGCGGCGCTTGAAAGCGACGGCACCCGCGGAAAGACAACGAGGCGCGCCGCGGCCTCCAAGCGCCCTGTGATCCTCGTGCACGGGCTGCTGCTCTCCCAGAAGATGCACCGCCCGCTCGCCAAAGCCCTAGCCGCGCGAGGCAACCGTGCGATCACCGTCGACCTGCTCGGCCACGGCGAATCGGACCGCCCACGCGACATGTGGCGCTACTCGATGTACTCCTTCGGCGAGCAGCTCGTCGCGCTAATGGACCATCTCGAGATCGGAGAGGCGGTCGTGATGGGCACCTCGCTCGGCGCCAACGCCGCGCTCCAGGTGGCCGCGACCGCGCCGGAGCGCATGCGCGGGATGATCGTCGAGATGCCCGTGCTCGACAATGGGCTGCTGTCAAGCGCTCTGACGTTCACGCCGATCCTGGTGGCGCTCACGTTTGGCGAGCCCATCATGAAGCTCGTGTCGCGCGCCACCCGCGCCATACCGCGACGGCTGCTCCCCCTCTACGGCAACGTTGTGCTCGACCTCGTGCGCCAGGACCCCGGACCCGGCGGGGCGGTCCTCCAGGGACTGTTCTTCGGGCGGATTGCTCCACACCGCAACGAACGTCGCACATTCAAGATGCCCGCACTGATACTCGGTCACCGCCGCGACCCCGTGCACCCCTTCTCCGACGCGGGCATGCTGGCTGAGGAGCTGCCCCACGCGCGCCTGATCGAAGCCGACTCGCTCGTCGAGTTGCGCCTGAGCCCCGAGCGGCTCACCGAGGAGATCGCGGGCTTCCTCGACGAGGTCTGGGCGGCTAAGCCACGCCGCCGCGCCAAGAAGCCCGCCTGACAAGCGGGGGCGGCGCCATGCTGCGTCCTCGCTCGCTCATGTGCAGAAGCACACTACGCTCGCTGCGTCCTTGCCTGGCTTGCCCGCGCTCGCCAGGGGCCTGGGGGTAGCTACTTGGGCGGAAAGAGTTCGAATTCGTCGATCGCGACCGCGCCCGGGGCCGCGGCGGTCGACGAGGCGGGCGCCTTGGCGAGCCACAACACTATGTAGCGATAGCCCTTGCCGTTCGTTTTTAGCGCGAGCGTGGTGTTTTTCTTCTTGAGCACTTTCAGGCCCGGGAGCCGCTTCCATTCCGGGGCGGAGATCGAGGCGGGCGGGGAGTGGCCGTTGGTTCCATAGACTTCGACGGTGACGCCGGTGGTGGTCGTCTTGACCGCCACGCTCCCCAGCTTCTGGGGGCTCTTGAGGTCGAGCAGCAGGCCCTCGGCCATGCTGGGCGCCTTTTCGGGCTGCACCTGCGCGGTCCACGCGGTTTTGACTTCGCCGTCGATCGCGAGGCTTGGGTCGCCGAACAGAGATGCGGGGTAGTTGTACGGGTTGTAGACGGCGGCCGCGTTCGTGTCGAGCAGGATCGGGCTGGGCGCTGCCGGGGCGCTTGATTTCCCTTCTCCTTCCGAGCCGCCTTCGCTGGTTTTCGTCGGTTCGCTCGTCGTTTTCGTGGCTGTGGAAGTCGTTTTGGTCGTTTTGGCTTCCGGCGGGAACAGCGCGTTGTTGGCTTCGGCGTTGGCGCCGCTGGTCGTCGGCGTGGGTGTCTGTAGCGGGATTTTCGGAGGGGTGGTGTTGAGGGTGCTTGGGGTGCCCGGCGCGGGCGTGCTGCTTCCGGGTGAGGTAGCGCCGGGAACGGGGGTCGTCGTCGGAGGGGTGCTCGCCCCCGGCGTCTTGACCACAAGCGCCGCGACCGTGGGCTTGGGCTTGGTCTTGTTGAGCGCCGCATACGCCGCCACCGACGCGCCCACGACAAGCACCGCGGTGGCGCCAAGGATCGTCGCACCCGTGCGCCAGCCCGGGCCGCCGCCGCCGAGAGCGCCTGGCTTACCCGCGCCGCACTGCAGGCACCAGTCCTGCCCCTCCTGCATGGAGGACCCGCATTTTGCGCACTCGCTCACAGGTCTCCATTCTTACACCTTGGCGCCGGGTGTCCGCCGGTTGTTATGTCTTTCCCAGTGGTCCGCATGCGCGCGTCGAGCTCGAGCTGCCAGTAGTAGCGGGTGAAGGTCACCTCGCGCCGGTACTCGCCTACGTGCGCGGCGACGGACTCGCCCGCGGCCATGCGCACGATCAACTCCGGATAGGTGCGGCCGGGGAGCGCCGCGAGCGCCGGCGCCGGGAAGGCCCCGCCGAAGCGCGTGTTGACGTCGGTGATGCGAATGCCGAGGTGTGGGTCGCGGAATACCTGGATCGTGGCTGGGCCGCGCACCGCGAGCGCCTCCATCGCGGTACGTCCCAACTCGACCAGCTCGGGATCGTCGATGACGGTCCCCTTGATCGACTCGCCCCCGCGCGACTCGAGCATCGAGCGCGGGATCGCGTTCAGGCAGCGCCCGTGCACGTCTCCGAGGCAGTCGATCGACAGCTCTGGGCCCTCCATCGCGCGCTGGACCATCGTCGGCTCCCGCACATACTCGACGAAAAAGCGTGCTTGGGAGGCATCGTGGGCGAGGTGGACCTGCCGCCCGCCTGAGCCCTGGCGCGGCTTGACCATCACCGGATAGTCGAGCGCATCCAGCTCAGCGTCCGGCAGCACCGTCGGAGGCGAGGGCAGGCCTAGGCGCTCGAGCAACAGGTGGGCCTCGTACTTGTCGTAGGTCGCGCGAGCCACCTCGGACGAGGGCACGAGCGCGGGGAGGACACCTTGCTCGCGTGCGACGGCGAGCGTCTCGATGTCCAGATCGGTGAGCGGCAAGACCGCGCCCACGCCGTGCCTCTCACACAGACGCGCGAGCTCGGGCACGTACTCGTGGTCGTCGATCGGCGGAGCGTTCGCGCGTATGTGCGCCGCGTATTGGGCCGGGGCGAGCGGATTGGGATCGACGGCCACGACCGTCGTGAGCGCGGCGAAGCAGGAAACGATGTCATAGCGCTTGCCGACACCGGTGAGCATGACGCTCGGGGGAGCGCCCGACTGGGGGCTGATGGCGGAGGCCTCCTGGTCGCGACCGGAACGTGTTGTGGAGGGTGGGTGGGCCTTAATCCCGCGGAGCTCATCCATCCCCTCCATCCTCCCAACCTCCCGTCTCGCCCTTGTAGAGGCCGGAGCCGCCGAGGACGATCGCGACCGTGCGCCACAGGATACGGAGGTCCAGCGCGAGCGAGCGGTGCTCGATGTAGTGGAGGTCGAGCTCGATCCGCTCGCTCCAGGGCAGCGAGGTGCGCCCGTTGACCTGTGCCCAGCCGGTGATCCCCGGCCTGAGGAGAAGGCGCCCGCGCTGGCGCTCGGTGTACTGGGCGACCTGCACGGGGATCGTGGGGCGCGGGCCGACCAGCGACATGTCCCCGCGCACCACGTTGATCAGGTTGGGCAGCTCGTCGAGGGAGGTCCTGCGCAGAAGCGCCCCCACGCGCGTCACGCGGGAGTCGTTCTCGTTGACGGCAAGCCCCGCACCGATGTGCTCCGCGCCCGCGACCATCGTGCGCAGCTTGAGCAGGTCGAACTCGCGTCCGTCCTTGCCGACGCGGCGCTGGCGGTAGATCGGATGCCCGCGCGACTCCAGGCGGATCGCGAGCATCGCCACGGCGATCAGGGGCGCCGCCGGCACGAGCGCGAGGCCGCCGAGCACGACATCGAGAGTGCGACGGATCATCCGCACACCCAGCCAAGCGGACCGTTCATCGCGTCCCCTCCGCCACGTCCCACGACGCGGCGGTGCCGTGGCGCAGCCAGTCCCACAATCCGGCGGCGGGCGAGGCGGCCGTGAGCACGTAGTAGCGGGCGATCAAGAGCGGCCTCGCCGGCAACGCGGTGGCGAGCGCGGCTGCCGCGAGCAGCGCAACCTGCAACGCGAGCGTGACCGTGTAGAGCGTCCCGGCGCCAACCGCCACGAGCACGACATTGGCGAGGAGCGCGAGGGCGTGCAGGAACGGGGTGAGGTAGCGCAGCAGGCGATGGGAGAGCATCATCGACGCGTAGCCGAGCGTGTAGCCGCGCGGGGAGAGCATCCCGCCGCGCACCACGATCGGCCAGGTGTGGCTCATCATGCGCCGCTTGCGACGCCACTCGCCCTCGATCGAGGGGACCATCTTCTCGGTGGCATGTGCGCCGGGCACGTCGACGGCGCGCAGGCCGCGCTTGACGATGTTGAACGGCAGCGACAGGTCGTGGCCCATGATCGGGTCTACCACGATGTAGGAGTCGCGACGGGTCGCATAGATCGCGCCGTTGCCCGCGGTTATCGAGCGAAGGCGCGACTCGCGCGCGCGCAGGGCCATCTCGTAGCGCCAGTACACGCCCTCCTGGTTTGTGGCGCCCTCGCCGTCGGCGCTCTGCACGAAGCGCACACGCCCGCACGCGTAGCCGACGCGCGGATCGTCGAACGCGCCGACGAGCTCGCGCAGCGCACCTGGCTCCCACAGCGAGTTGGCGTCTGAGAAGGCGACGATCTCACCCCGCGCACGCTCCACGGCGGCGTCCTGCGCGACGATCTTGCCGCCACGCGGAAGCTCGAGCACGAGGTCGGCGCCGGCCCGGCGCGCACGCTCGGCCGTGTCATCGGCGCACCCATCGCACGCGACGATCGTCTCGAGCAGTTCGCGCGGATAGTCGAGCGCGAGCGCGTTCCCGACCTTCGCGCCGATCACCCCCTGCTCGTCGTGCGCGGCGACGATCAAGGAGACATGTCGAGTAGGAGGATCGACACGTTCCCGCGGCGCCGAGCCCGCCGCTGGCGCTGGCGCGAGTATGCGGGCAAGCAGGGCTATCGAGAGGGCATAGCCAAGCTGTGTCCACACGATCGGGGCAGTACAACCCCAAAACACGATCTCGAGAGCGGTGCGCACTGCGCGCATTCTGGCCGAGCGCGCGGCTTACCGCCGTGGCCGCTCTTGCAAGAGCCGCTCATATAGATCGATATGGGCGCGACCGACCGCCTCCCAGGAGTAGTGCCCGTCCGCCGTTGCCCTGGCTCTCGCGCCCATCTCGGCCAGGGCCGAGGTATCGGCCAATAGCTCTCTGAGCGCGTGCCCCAGAGCGCGTGCGTCGCCCGCCGGCACGATGCGCGCCGCGCCGGTGTCGACCATCTCGGGGAAGCCGCCGACGTCGCTGAGTAGGAGCGGCTTGCCAAACGCGAGCGCGGTGAACAGGACACCCGACTGGTCGGCCTGGAGGTAGGGGAGCACGACGAGATCGGCTCGCTCGAAGTAGGCGGGCAGCTCGTCGTCGGTGACGAAGTGCGAGTCGAAGCGGACGTTTGCGGGCGCGACGGCTTCCAGCGCGGAGATATCCATCTTAGGCATACCGGCGATCCATAGCTCCGCCTCTTCGATCGGCGTATCGCCCGGCCCGGCCCCGCGCCACGCGTCGAGGAGCACGTCGATGCCCTTGTAGGGGCGCATCAGACCGAACATAAGGACGACGGGGCGGTCGCACTCGAAATGCGCTGCCCCACGCGCGCGTGGGGCAGCCGTTTCTGTGGATGCCACACCCGCGCCGACCGGCACGCCCATCGGCCTCTCGGCCTCCTCGGCCCCCTGAGCCCCCTCGACCCCCTGAGCCCCCTCGACCCCCTGGGCCCCCTGGGCCCCCTCGACCCCCTGAGCCCCCTCGGCGAGATGCGTGAACACGCCGTGTGGGATCGCATGCACGCGCTCGCCGTCGGCGCCCAGCTCCTCCACGAGCCGCGCGCGACCGTGCTCGGAGTGCACGACGATCGCGTCGAAGCGGTCATACAGGCGTCGCTGCGCCGCCAGCTGCCCGGCACGCGGCTCGCGCGGGAGCACATCGTGGGCGGTAAGCACGAGCGGGCGCCTCACTCCGTCCTTGGAGCGACGTGCCGGCAGCAGATGACCGTCTAGGTGCTGTACCGCCAGCCACTGGAAGTGCACGACACTGGCAGCGCGCGCGTGGTGACGGTAGCGCAACATGTCGGGCACGTGCTGGAGGAGCTTGCACGCCATCCGCACACCCCCCCCCGGGGCACCGAGCGCGGCACGGTAGAACAGCTCGCGGCGCACATAGTGCTCGGGCGTGGCGACGGGCCCGTAAGCGAAGCGGCTCGTGACCAGCTCGACCTCGGCGCCGGCGATCCCCAGCGCACGGCACAGCGCATGGTCGTAGGGTGGCGTGTAGGCGGAGGGATCGACGACTGAAACGCGCAAGGCAGGCAGACAATAGGGGGGTCGATCCCCAACTCGCATCGCTCCGGGAGCAAAGAAAGAGCTTGACATGGGAGGGCCGCAGGGTTCACTATCGGCGAGGGGGAGGAAGCGGGGAGCTTCCTGCTGCGCGGGGACTGTGCTCACTTACATCACTTCATCCACGCTGGTCGACCGCGCCGCGCTGAGGGCGACGTTCGTGCGAGCGGCGCTCAGCTACTGGACCAGCGTGTTCCCGCAAGTGTGCGTGCACGTGGCACGCTGGCGCCGTCAGGCGCGGCGGATACCCGACCCACAGCTACGCCGGCTCGCGCTGGAATCGCTTGAGAAGCGCGGCAACATCGAGGGTGCGGCGGCCTTCGCGGCCTTCGCCCCGCGGCGGCGGCGCGCGAGCGCCGCGCACGCGGCGAGCGCCTTTCAGGCGGCCTACAACTTCCTCGACATACTGGGCGAGCAGCCGAGTCCCGACCCGGTAGCCGACGGGCGGCGCCTGCACGAAGCGCTGGTGTACGCGCTGGATCCGGCAGCCGCCCCGCTCGACTGGTACGCGCACCACCCCCAGCGCGACGACGGCGGCTACTTGCGCGGCCTGCTCGACAGCTGCCGCGCCGCGCTCGCCGACCTGCCCTCCTGCGCGACGGTGGCGCCCTCCGCACGCGTAGCAGCCGCGCGGATCGTGGCGTTCCAGAGCCTGAACCTGAGCGAATCTCAGGGCAGCCACGAGGCGCTCGAGCAGTGGGCACGAGAGGCCACTCCTCCGGGAGCGGGCTTGCAGTGGTGGGAGACCGCCGCCGCGGCCGGCTCCTCGCTCGGCGTGCACGTGCTGATCGCGGCCGCCGCCGAGCAGGAGCTTGACGCGCGGGAGGTGGCGGCGCTCGACAATGCCTACTTCCCTTGGATCGGCGGCTTGCACTCGCTGCTCGACAACCTGATCGACAAACGCGAGGACGAGGCCGCGGGCCACCGCAGCCTCGTCGAGTACTACGGGCCGCAGCGCTCCGCGCAGCGGATGAGGTGGCTCGCGCGACAGGCCACGCAGATGGCCCACGAACTCCCGCACAACCGCAGGCACCTCGTGATCCTGGCCGCCATGATCGGCAACTACCTATCGACCTCCGAAGCTCACAGCGAGGAACTGAGTCCAGTAAGCGAAAGTGTGCTTGAGACCGTCGGCGCCCTCGAGCGTCCGACGATGCTCGTCTTCAAGCTGCGACACCTACCGACCCGCGTGCACGACGCCGTTGTTTATCGGCGCCTCAACGCACGACACGGTGTGGACAATTTCAGATAGGGTTTCTGCACGGGTCAAGTAGTCCGGGGGTCGGTACCATGGTCGGCTGCCGGACGGGTCACTAGGGAGAGGGACGCGCATGCTGGAGCTGCGGGATCTCGTCAAGCATTACCACACAGCCGGGGAGGAGACGGTGCGCGCCGTCGACGGCGTGTCGATGTCGGTGGCGGCAGGCGAGATGGTCGCGCTGTACGGGCCCAGCGGATCGGGCAAGACGACGCTGCTGTTGATGGTGGCCGCGCTGCTCTCGCCGACGAGCGGCAAGGTGATCGTCAGCGGCCGCGACATCTCCTCGCTGTCCGAGCGCGAAGCCTCACACTTCCGCCTGAAGGAAATGGGCTTCGTGCGCCAGAACTTCGACCTGCTGCCGGGGGTCACCGCGATCGACAATACGGTCCTCAAGCTGCTCAAGAACACGCCGTGGAAGGAGGCGCACAGGCACGTTCAGCCCCTGCTCGAGCGTCTCGGGCTCGGCGGACGGCTCACCCACCGCTCCGAGACGCTCTCGATGGGCGAGCGCCAGCGCGTGATGATCGCCAGGGCCCTGTCGACCGAGCCGAAGCTGCTGCTCGCCGACGAGCCCACCGGCAGCCTCGACACCCAGCGCGGGCGCGAAGTGCTGGAGCTACTGCGGGAGCTGTGCCGCGAGCGCGGCGTGGCGATCGTGCTTGTCAGCCACGACCCGCAGGCCGCCGGCTATGCCGACCGCGTGCTCGCGCTGCGCGACGGGCGGCTCGTCGACTATGACCCCGAGCAGGGTCTCGCCCCCACCGGGACACGGTGAGGGATGTGGGCCTGCGAGCATGGCTCGTCCCGGCGGGCGAGGAATGACCAGGGCTTCGGGCTCGGCGTGAGTATCTCGGGGGGACGGCAATGAGATTCGCCAACGTTCTTCATCTCTATCGCGTGCGCCTGCGCGCGCGAGCACTGCAGGAGTGCTTCGCCGTGATCGGGATCGCCGCGGGAGTGGGCCTGCTGTTCGCCTCGCAGATCGCCAGTTCCAGCCTGTCGAGCTCCGTCGGCCAGCTCAACAGCGGGATCGTGGGCACCGCCAAGCTACAGGTGACCGCGCGCGACGCACACGGCCTGCCGGAAACAGTGCTCAAGCAGGCGCGCCGGCTGCCAGGTGTGCGCATCGCGGCGCCGCTACTCGAAGTGAGCGCAAATGCCACAGGGCCGAAGGGCAGCGAGTCGGTGGAGCTCGTCGGAGCCGACGCGACACTCGCCGAACTGAAGGGTGCGCTCGTGCGCAAAGTGGCGCTCACCCCGTTCGCTGGGATCGAAGCCGTCGTGCTTCCGGTGCCCGTGGCAAGAGCGGTCGGTGCGAGGAAGTTCGGGGACATCGTGAAGTTTCAGGCGCTCGGCCACACAAGCGAAGCGGCGCTCTACTCGCAGCTCACCGAAAAACAGGTCGGGGCGCTCGTCTCGAGCCCGATCGCGGTGAGCACGCTTGAATACGTCCAGCACGCGAGCGGCCTGGAGGGTCGCGTGACGCGGATACTGGTCGAGCCAAAGCCGGGACAGACAGCCGCCGCACAGGCCGGCCTGGAGCGCATCGCCGGCACACGCTATGGCGTCGAGGCCGCCGACTATGACGAACGGTTGTTTGCCAAGGCGGCCGCCGCGACCAATCAGTCCACCCAGCTGTTCGCGGTCATCAGCGCACTCGTGGGCTTCCTGTTCGCGTTCAACGCGATGCTGCTGACGGTGCCTCAGCGCCGGCGTCTGATCGCCGACCTGCGCCGCGACGGCTACACCCCCCGTGCGGTGATCGGCGTGTTGATGTTCGACGCCGTCGTGCTCGGCACGATCGCCTGCGCGATCGGCCTGGTGCTCGGCGACGAGCTGTCGATCCACCTGTTCCACTCAAATCCCGGCTACCTGTCCTCGGCGTTCGCGGTCGGCGCCGAGCGCGTAGTGAACTGGCAGAGCATCGCGATCTCGGTCCTCGGCGGCATGGGCGCCGCGAGCGTGGCGGTGCTGAGTCCGTTCAAGGACATCGTCTCGCGCAACCCGCTCGCCGCGATCGAGACCAAGGAGGGCACGGGCGGGAGCACCTCGTGGCCGCTGACGCTCGCCGGTCTCGCGTGCCTGGGCGCGACGCTCGCGATCCTGCTGGCGGCCCCGCAGGCGGCGATTGTGGGGATGGTGACGCTGGTCGCGGCGCTGCTCGCGCTGCTGGCCGTACCGCTCGCGTGGATGCTCGCGTTCGTTCGGCGGATCGCCCCGACGATCGTGAGCGCGGTGCCGCACATTGCCGTGATGGAGTTGCGCGCCGGGCGCTCGCGCGCGATCGCGATCGCCGCAACGGGCGCGATCGCGGTGTTCGGCAGCGTGTCGATCCAGGGCGCCCACAGCGATCTGCTGAAGGGCCTGTACAACGCGGCGAGCGACGCGAACGCCGCAACCGACGTGTGGGTGTCGGCCGCCGGCTCCTCCAACCTGTTGATGACCTCGCCGTTCACCCCCGCGCAGGTGGGCAAGCTGAGCGCGCTCCCGGGTGTGCGGGCAGTGCGCGTTTATCGCGGGGGCTTGCTCGACTACAACGACCGCCGCGTCTGGGTGATCGCCCCGCCTCTTGAAGCCTCGCCGCTGGTGCCCCCAACGCAGCTCGTGGAAGGCAATGTGGCGGCAGCCGACGCGCACCTGCGCGAAGGCGGCTGGGCGGTCGTGTCGCTGGCGCTCGCCGATGAGCACAAACTGAAGATCGGCGAGTCGTTCACGCTGCCGAGCACCAACCCGACCACGTTGCGGGTGGCGGCGATCAGCACCAACATCGGCTGGGCGCCGGGCGCGATCGTGATGAGCGCCCCCGACTATGCGAAGGCCTCGGGGAGCAGCGACGCGAGCGCCTACAACGTGCTTATGAAGCCGGGGGTCTCGCCCGAGCAGGGCGTGCGTGAGATCAGGGCGGCGCTCGGACCGGAAACGGCACTCGCCGTCCAGACGGCCGAAGCGCACGCCAACACGCTGCGTGCGATCACGCGCCAGGGCTTGACGCGGCTTTCCCAGATCGCGACCCTGATCCTGGTGGCGGCCGTGATGGCGATGGCGGCCGCCATGGGCGCCATGATCTGGCAGCGCCGCCCGCGCCTTGCGAAGCTGAAGCT
>CAAGKR010144174.1_pt1 | contig 33337 bp, 26 predicted proteins | sample 2556971 | NCBI WGS metagenome assembly CAAGKR01 (sample SAMEA5207829, study PRJEB30636) | soil metagenome | biome: forest; feature: boreal; material: soil | place: USA | collected 2011-09 | depth 1 m | reverse complement strand
CCGGTTTTATCGGCTCGAACACGGTGGATGAACTAGTCCGCAGAGGCCATGGGGTGGTCGTCCTCGACGATTTGTCCGCCGGTAAGGAAGAAAATCTTGCCGAAATCCGCAACAAAATTACTTTTGTAAAGGGGTCGATCACCGACCTCGAAACCATCCAGAAAGCCGCGCAGCAGGCCGATTACATCATTCATCTGGCCGCACGCACATCCGTTCCGCGCTCCGTCAAAGATCCCATCGAAACCAATCGCATTAACGTGGACGGCACCTTAAATGTTCTCGTCGCCGCCCGCGACAACAAGGTTAAGCGCATCGTTTTCGCCGCCTCTTCCTCTGCCTACGGCGAAACTCCCACTCTCCCAAAAACCGAGCAGATGCACCCCGCACCCATTTCCCCCTACGGCGTTTCGAAATACGTCGGGGAACTTTACGCGCAAACATTTGGCCGCTGCTATGGCCTTGAAACTGTTTGTCTGCGGTACTTTAATATTTTTGGCCCGCGTCAGGATCCCGATTCGCCATACTCCGGTGTACTTTCCCGCTTCTCCACTGCTTTCCTGGACGAAGTGCCACCAACTATCTACGGTGATGGTGAACAAACTCGCGATTTCACCTTTGTAGAAAACGCAGTGCAAGCCAATCTGTTAGCCTGCGAAGCGCCCAGTGCGGCGGGCAAGGTTTTCAATATCGGCACTTCGCGCTCGATTTCTTTGAACCAGGTTCTGGAACTCTTCCGCCGCATTTCCGGGAAGCAGCTCCCAGCCAGATACGAAGCCCCACGCGACGGCGATATTCGCGACTCACTGGCGGATATCTCCCGCGCCAAAGAGATTCTCGAATACGAACCTGCCGTTTTTTTCGAGGAAGGCTTACAAAGGACCTTCGAGTGGTATCGCACCAACCACGCCAAGCCCGCCGCCAAGTAATTTAACAAGCACGCTCCGTGTAGGGTCGCAGCATCGCTGTGCCCCGGCTTGCCAAAAACTTACGCACTCATCCGCTACAAATTGCTCTGCCTGCATGCTAGGCTGTTTCTTCGTTTTATCGAGTCCATTCATCGCGTGATTATGCCTTTTCCCAATTCCGCTCTTCGCACGCTTCCCTTATTGCTCTGGCTTGCACTGCTTGCCCTCATCCCTTGCCTCGCCCAACAGATCCGCCTTCCGTCACCCACCGGCACCATCGCCGAGATATCTTCCAGTGGCCCGCAATCGAGGAAAGGCGATCTGTACCTGGCCGATAGCGACGTCGATATTCACTACGGCGACCTGCGCCTTCGCGGCGATCACGTGGAATACAATAGCGTAACTTCGGACTCCACTGCCCGCGGCCATGTCCAATTCGACTACGACAATCAGCACATCGAGGCCGATGAAGGTGAACTTAACATCAGCACCGGCCGCGGCACGTTTCGAAACGTTCGCGGCACCGTCAGACTGGAGCGCCGTCCCAATCCATCCGTCCTCCTTACGCAAAATCCGCTCTATTTCGAAGCGAAAGAAGTCGATCGGCTCTCCGCGGATAGATACGATGTCCGGCACGCCTGGTTCACGGTTTGTGATCCCCAACATCCCACGTGGCAGTTTTACGCTCCTGAAGCCAAAATCACTCTTAACAAAACCGTTGCCCTGGTCAATTCCAATTTCCGCCTCTATCGCGTCCCACTCGTCTGGCTGCCCTTTGCGACTGTTCCAGCGGGCGATCATATTCGGCAAACTGGGTTTCTCGTTCCGGTCATCGGAGAAAGCAACAGCAAGGGATTCATAGTTGGAGATGCCTTCTACTGGGCTCCCAAAACCTGGCTCGATACCACCATTGGCTTTGAAGACTTCAGCCGTCGCGGACCGTCCGAGCGCGCCGAACTGCGTGCTCGCCCGTTTGAAAATACCACCATCAAATACACCTATTTCGGCGTCCAGGATCGAGGCGTATACGTTCCGGGCTATCCTGCTCCGGGCAACATCCAGAATCAGGGCGGTTACCAGCAGCAGTTGGAAGTGCAATCTCTTTGGCCTCACGGCTGGCGCTTTGTTACCGATCTGAACCAGCTCTCGTCGCTCACTTTTCGTCTCGCGTTCGCCGATAACTATGGAGACGCCATCAACTCCGATGTACGCAGCGCGGTTTTCCTCACCAACAATTTCCGCGGTTTCAGCTTTAATCTTGTCAACTTGAATGACCGCAGCTTCCTGCAGCTCAATCCGGAAAGCAGTGTGGAATTGCGTAATTCACCCGAAGCAAATTTCAGTTCCGTGGAACAAAATCCTTGGGACAAGCTCCCTTTTTACTTCTCTTTTGAATCTTTCCTCGGTGCGGAACATCGCGACGACCAATTTATCAACACGCCTAATTTTGTTCCTCGCGCAGAAATTGCCCCAACGATTTCGATGCCTCTGCACTTGGGCAATTGGCTAGGCATTACTCCCAGTGCCACCTTTCGCGCTACTTACTACGGCGATTCCCTGGCTGCTAACGGGGCCGTGTCCGGCAACTCCATCACCCGCAATACTGGCGAATTCCAAGTCGAATTCCGGCCTCCCACACTGGAACGCTATTTCGACCGCCCTCGCTCTCACCGCAAATACAAGCACACTATCGAGCCCTATCTCACCTACCGTTACGTCACTGGCGTGCACAATTTCCAGAACTTCATCCGCTTCGACAGCAACGCTACACTCACAGACACAAACGAAATTGAGTACGGCTTCACACAGCACTTCTTTGTGAAAAATAACGACGACCAGCCGATCGATTTTCTTTCCTGGACGATCGCCCAGAAACATTACTTCGATCCAACCTTCGGCGGCGCCCTCGTACCCGGCCAGCGCAATGTTTTTGACGCGCTAGACTCCATCACCCCGTTTGCCTTCGCTTCTTTTGCGCGCAACTGGTCACCCATCGTGAGCGATATTAAGTTGACCCCCGGTGGCCGCTACGATGCCGAACAAATCCTGGAATATGATCCCCAGTTACAGAAAATCAGCACCATCGGCACCTTGCTAAAAGTCAAACCATACAGCGAGTTCTATATGACCATGGCTTACTTCCGCCTGCAGGGCGACCCCGTTGCGGAACCTCCCTCGAACCAAATCCGCGCCATCCTCGGCTATGGCAGCCTCACCCGCCAGGGTTTCAACGCTTCCACCGGCATCAGCTACGATCTGGAGCACGAAACTCTTCAGAACCAATTCGTCATTGTAAATTACAACGGCGGCTGTTGTGGCTTGGCCGTCGAATACCGCCGCATCAATGTGCAAGGCGTCCGGACGGAAAATCAATTTCGCGTAGCTTTTGTCATCGCCAACATCGGAACGTTCGGCAATCTTCGCCGCCTGGACAAGATCTATTGATGACCACCAATTCAGAACTCGCTTTCGCTTCTATCGCGGAAATTGGCAAACTCTACCGCAACAGGAAACTCTCGCCTGTGGAACTCACCGGCCTGCTCTTATCGCGAATCGAAAAACACAATCCACAGATCAACGCCTATATCACCATCACCGCCGATCTCGCGCTGAAACAGGCCAAAATCGCCGAAGCTGAACTCGCCAAAGGACGCGCCCGCTCCCCACGCCGGGATCGTGGCCCGCTCCACGGAATCCCCATTTCGCTGAAAGACAATATTTACACCGCGGGCGTCCGCACCACCGCGGGCTCCGGAATACTCCGCAATTTTGTCCCGACGCAAGACGCGCCGGTCGTCACCGCCTTGAAACAATCCGGAGCCGTTCTACTCGGCAAAACCAACATGCACGAGTTCGCGTATGGCACGACTAACAACAATCCGCATTTTGGTTCGGTCCACAATCCGTGGGATCTCGCCCGCATCAGCGGTGGTTCTAGCGGAGGGTCTGCTGCCGCTCTCGCCGCAGGTTTGTGCTACGGCAGCATTGGCACCGATACCGGTGGCTCCGTCCGCATCCCCTCATCGCTGTGCGGCACCGTTGGTTTAAAACTGAGCATTGGCAGGGTGAGTACCGAGCACGTAATCCCGCTTTCTCCCACGCTCGACGTGCTCGGTCCAATGGCCAGAACTGTCTCGGACGTTGGTGTGCTCTTCCGTGCCATCGCAGGTTCCTCTCTCACGCAAAATTCCACGCGCTCGCCAAGACTTTCTTCTGCGCGTGCCCGCAAACCGCGACTCGGTGTTCCAAAAGAATTTTTCTTCGATGTGCTCAGCGTCGACATTGCGGCGTCCTTCGATCGCGCTTTGCGCCTGCTGCGCAAAAACGGCGCCCACTTGAAAACAATCTCTCTTCCGGTTGTCGCAGAAACCGAAGCCGCCGGTAACCATATCGCCTGGCCCGAAGCCCTTCTCTTCCATCAACAGTCGGGCTGGTTTCCCGCCAAATCAGCCGATTATGGTGAAGACGTCCGCTCGCGGCTGGAGATGGGGACGAAAATCAGCGCGATTAGCTATCTGCAGGCGCTACAATTCCGCGCGAAATTCATCGCTAAATTGCACTCCGCACTTCGCGAATACGACCTCGACGCTCTCGTCGTGCCCACTACTCCCATCACGGCCTCGCTTATCGGCGAAGAATCCATCACCATCAACGGCCAGTCCCAGATGACTCGCGCTCTACTCCTTCGCCTTAATCGCCCCGCCAATGTCGCGGGCCTTCCGGCCATCTCCGTCCCAGTCGATCCTGGCAAGAACAATCTCCCCATCGGCCTACAATTCATCGGCACCGCAAACTCCGAACTAACCCTCCTTGCCATCGCGCTCAATTTTGAACGACTTCATCCCGCCCGAAATCTCAATCACTAGTCTGAAGTGCTTAGGCAGCTCGTTCAGGATTTACCTCCAGGATATCAACTGACACACCGCGCGATTATTACCTGCAAAGGGAAATCAAATTTGCCGTTTTCACAATTGCAACCGCCCACACCAACTTCCGCAAGCCACTATGACCCGGCCGAATCCCGCTCCCCAAGCACCGGTCCCGCCCTTTATGCGAGAATGGATGCGAAAGGCAAGTCATCTCATGACGGATGTATCTCTCGCCGGGGCTTTTCTAGCTGGTCTTATTTCCTTTCTGTCGCCCTGCGTTCTTCCGCTCGTCCCTGGCTATATCTCCATGCTCTCCGGCATCGGCGTCGAGCAACTCCGCCAGGGTACGCAGCCAAAATCCGGCCTGTTCGGCTCCGCTCTCGCTTTTGTCCTGGGCTTCTCTGCTGTGTTCATAGGTTTCGGCGCTTCTGCCAGCGCCGTCGGCGGCTTTCTGCAGCAGCACAAAAACGTGCTGACCCCGATCGCGGGAGCGCTTATCCTGCTCTTCGGTCTCCATCTCCTGGGTGGGCTCATCAAGATGAACGTACGTGCCGGAATCATCCTCGGCGCCATTCTGGTGGCCCTTGGCATTGCCGCGCTCATTCACGGTGGCGCGCTTTTTGCCGGTCTCCACGCCGTGCATTTCTTCTCGCTCTCCATCATCGGTTTTTTCGGCCCTTTGCTGGCCCGCTGGCTAAACCAGGATGTGCGTCTGCGCAACACCGATTCCAAGCCCGGCATGCTCAGCGGCTTTCTACTCGGCTTCGCTTTCGCTTTTGGCTGGACTCCCTGTATTGGTCCCATACTTTCCGCAGTTCTCGTGCTTGCCGCCGCCAGCGACACCATAGGCCGCGGAATCTTGCTCCTGGCCGTCTATTCCGCCGGCCTCGCAGTTCCTTTTCTGCTCACCGCCGTCGGCCTCAGCCAGTTTCTCCACTTCTACAAAAATTTTCGTAAATATCTCCACGCCGTGGAGATTTTCAGCGGCGCTCTTTTGCTGTTCATCGGCGGGCTGGTCTTCTTTAACAAATTGACATGGCTCTCCGGTAAACTGACTTTCTTAAATCGTTTTTCGATGTAAGTAAATTGGTGTACCTAAATTCTGAATTGCAGGTTAAACGTCATGAAAAAAGTTGCCATCATCGCCTTCACCGTCGCTGCGCTCATCGGCCTGACCATCTACGCCGACCGTGCCACCCGGCTCTCCACCAAGGCCAGCAGCGTTGGCCATCCCACGCTCGATGCGGGCGCCGGAAAGCCCGCTCCCGAACTAAAATTGAAGAACCTCGACGACAAAGACGTCGCCCTCGCCGACTACAAAGGTAAAGTCGTGCTCGTCAATTTTTGGGCCACCTGGTGCGATCCCTGCCGCGTGGAAATTCCCTGGCTTATCGACATGCAATCGAAGTACGGCGCGAAGGGCTTTACAGTTGTCGGCGTCGCCATGGATGACGAAGGAAAATCCGTCGTGGCTCCCTTCGTCGCGAAAGAACTATTCGACGTGAACGGCCAGAAACTTCCCATGAGCTACCCGATCCTCATCGGCAATGACGACGCCTCCGACAAATTTGGCGGCATCCTCGGATTCCCCACCAGCTTTCTGATCTCTCGGGATGGGAAGCAGATCACCCGTTTCCAGGGGCTCAAGAGCTACGATGAAATAGCCAAAGCCATCGAATCGCAACTCTGATCGGAATCGAGCGCATGCTTTCTGAACACGACTTTCAAAACAAATCCGACGCGCTCTTCGCGGAGCTGAAAAAACGCCTCCTGCTGCAGGGTGACATCCATGATTTCGATGTCGAAGGCGAAAGCGGCAAGCTCGAAATCATATTCGAAGAACCCGAACCGGCTCGTTTCGTTATCTCGCCCAACTCCCCCATCCGTGAAATCTGGGTCTCCGCGCTTTCTACCAGCTTCAAACTCGCTTGGTCCGAAGAACGCAACGCTTTCCTCTTGCCTAAGACCGGAGAAGACCTTTTCGCGGTGATGACCCGCGTGGTCTCTCAACAGCTAAACACACAGGTGGCCGTGTGAAATTCTTCGCTCCGCTACCCGCTATTTTACTACTGATTTCGACCTCCCTGTTTCCGTCGCCGGTCGCCTCGCAGGCGCCTTCCGGAAAAGAGGTCGTCTCCCCGGAGGCCTTCGTCTCTTTCGATCCAGTTGCCCGCGGCAAGTCTTTTCAGGTCGCCGTGGTCATGAAAATTCGCCCTGGCTTTCACGTCAACGCCCGCGAAGTCAGCGCAGATTATCTGATCCCCACGGATCTACGCGCGGAAGTCCCTGCGGGATTCAAAATGGGTGAAATGGTCTATCCAAAGGGCACGTTGCATACCTTCGCCTTTTCAAAAGACAAACAACTGAACGTTTATACCGGCTCCATCATCATTCGTTTTTCACTGTCGGCGCTTGCCAATGCGCCGCTCGGTTCACAGCATCTCGCTATGAAACTTCACTATCAGGCGTGCAGCGACGAAATTTGTTTGCCACCGGTCACTCTCGCGGTTGACGCCACCATCAACGTAACGGACAATCCCATTTCCGCACGCCCCGCGCATCCGGATATATTTTCCAAATAGCGAGGATTATCGGATCAACGCTGCAAAACTGTCGGGGTGCAGTACCACTGCACCGGATTTCAGCACGATGGCAGCCTTTTGAGGTCGCATTCTTGTTTTCCGGGAGATTGAATGGCCGCCATCGCGCGACCTTTTCGCATACTGCTCGTTGTTCTAGCCGTCGTCGTCGCGCTTTTCACGGTCGCTGGTTTTTTCCTGCGCGCCCGCCTGCGTAACGTCGACGAGTACACCCGCGTCTGGGTAGTTCGCGAACTTAGCCAGCGCTTCGACAGCCAGATCGAACTGGAATCTATCCACGTCGAGGTGTGGCCCCGAATGCGCGTCCAGGGCAAAGGCCTGACAGTGCATTACCACAACCGCAGCGACGTGCCTCCCATGATTCGCATCCGTGAATTCACTTTTAATGCCGGACTCATTGGACTCTTTCGTCCGGTCAAACATATTGGCGATGTAAGCGTAAAGAACATGATCATCACCATTCCTCCCCGCGGCCAGAAAGAAAAGAACGAAACTCCTCATCCAACCGCACGCCGCAGCCCATCACCCATCGTTATCATCGACAAGCTAGTGTGCGATGACACCACTCTTTTCTTCATCTCCAGTCGCCCAGGCAAAGATCCTCTCGATTTTGACATTCATGATTTAGTCCTGACCGACGTCGGAGCGGATCAACCCTTCGCATTCCGCGGCAATTTAACAAACGCAAAACCAAAGGGTGAAATTGCTACCCAAGGAGAGTTCGGTTCGTGGGATTCAGATCAACCCGGCAACTCTCCTGTCTCGGGAACGTACCAGTTTACCCACGCGGACTTGAATCCATTTCCGGGCATCGGCGGCATTCTTTCCTCTACCGGCAAATTCAACGGTCCGCTCGACCGTCTCGGCGTCGATGGTCAGACCGACACTTCGGATTTCTCCATCGATCCCGTTGGCCGCGGAGTTCCACTGCACACCGATTTCTCCGCCACCGTTAACGGCACCGATGGCGACACCTTTCTTCATCCCGTTCGCGCGCTGCTCGGCAAGTCCCTCATCATCGCCAACGGCAGCGTCGTACTTGTCCGCGCCAAGCACGGCCATCAAATCGACCTCGATGTAACTGCCCCCGGGGCCCGACTGCAGGATATCCTCAGTCTCGCCGTCAAAGCCGACAAACCTCCCATGACGGGCACCATCAAACTCCGCACCAAGCTCATGATTGCTCCGTCAAAAGATAAAGTTGTCGATAAGCTTCATCTCGACGGAGATTTTGACGCTGACGACGCTCGCTTCACCAGCGCCACCGTGCGCGAAAAATTACAATCTCTAAGCCGCCACGCAATGGGGCAGCCCACAAATCAGGAAGCCGGTAGCGCCATCTCTGACCTCAAAGGTCATTTCCACCTCGAGAACGGCGTCATCACCTTCACGCGTTTGAACTTCAGCGTCGAGGGTGTAGCGATACTCCTCGACGGCACCTACAACATGCACGGCGGAGAACTGAATTTTCGCGGGGATTTGAAACTGAACGCGACAATTTCACAGACCATGACCGGATGGAAATCCACTCTGGCAAAACCGTTTGATCCGCTCTTCAAAAAAGGCGGCTCCGGCACCGTTCTTCCCATCACCATAACCGGCACGCGCGAAGACCCCGTCTTCGGCGTCTCCATCTTCCACAAATCATTCAAAAAACAAATGAACACCCAAAAACCTCAACAATAACCGCGCGGCGCATTTCTCTTTCTTGTGGGGCCACCTTCTGCCGGCCCGTCAAAGGAGGGAGGGGGTCCGCTGCTGACGAGATTACTTCCCGAACTCCCCCAACGCCGCCCGCAACCGTCTAACCACCCGCTCCTGCCCCAACACCACCATCGTTTCAAACAACGGTGGCGCCACCGCTTGTCCCACAATCGCGACTCGCGTGGCATTAATCAACAATCCAGCCTTCACGCCACCTTCCTCCGCCACCTTCCGCGAAGCCTGATCGCACGCGTCATGATTCCACTCCGGCAGCGCCCCCAGTGCATCGGCCAGCTTCTCGAGTAATCCCGGCACTTTTTCATCTTTCCAGAATTTCGCTTTCGCATCCGGATCGATTTCAAATTCATCGCTGAAAAACGCCCGCGACCAGCTCGAAAAATCCGGCAGCAGCCTCACCCGCGAACGCAGCATATCCACGGTCTTCGAAAACCATTCATGCCCCGGGCCGCTCGCCCACTCTTCCTTCCACAACTTATCTTGCTTCAATTGTTCTTCCACGAACGGCAACAAATCTTCAATCGGCAGTTTCTGTAGGTACTGCGTGTTAAACCATTCCAGTTTCGGCCGGTCAAACACCCCATTCGTCCGGCTGACGCCCTCCAGCGAAAACTTTCCCAATAAATCCTGCGTCCGGAGAAATTCCTGATCCCCGCCCGGCGCCCAGCCCAGCAACGCCAGAAAATTGCGGAATGCCTCCGGCAGAAACCCTTCCTGCCGGTACATGTTCACATCCGTCGCCCCATGCCGCTTGGATAATCGCTTCTTGTCCGCTCCGAGAATCAGCGGCAAATGCGCGAACACCGGTGGCTCCACTCCCATCGCCCAGTACAGCAGTACCTGCTTCGGAGTATTCGAAATATGATCAGCGCCCCTAATCACGTGGGTGATCCGCATATCGATGTCGTCGGCTACCACACTCATCTGATACATCGCTTGTCCAAACTCTTCGCCATCCTTGCCGGAGCGCAAAAGCACAAAGTCCTCGATCTCGTCGTTGGAAAATTCCGTCTCCCCGAATACCGGGTCCTTGAATTTTGTCGTTCCGCCGATTGGCACCTTAAAACGCAGGGCCGGTTTCGTCCCCGGAGTGGACGGCTTGCCATCCCGGCAGGAGCAACGCACCACCCGCCGAATCTGCGTGGCCGCCGCTCCTTCCTCAGCATGATCTCCGCCGACATATTTCTCCGGCGGGCAATAGCACAAAAATGCGCTTCCGTTGGCCAACAACTTCTTGGCCGCCTCGGTGTACAACGAGGTCCTCTGCGACTGGTAAAATGGCCCTTCATCCCAATCCAGTCCCAGCCATTTCAGCCCGTCTACGATCCCTGCAACCAGCTCCGGCTTGTTGCGCTCCGCGTCCGTATCCTCAATGCGCAGTATCATCGTTCCACGCTCTTTGCGCGCAAATAGCCAATTAAACAACGCCGTTCGCCCGCCTCCAACGTGCAAGTACCCTGTTGGAGACGGAGCAAAGCGCACTCGAACGTCAGATATTCCAGCGGTGTTTGCTTCTCTCATGGTTGGTCGTACTCTACGCTTCCCGTGTAATCTTTCAGTTTACTGAAACAGTCCAATCCCGTCCAATCTCCCAACGTGCCCCCGCCTCTACTACCTCTTTCGCAACCAACACTTTGGTACCCTTGCGCCTTATTTTTTGGCGGCCTCATAATCGAGGATGCTGTATTTTGTGTGCGCTTGAGGTAACTGATTCAGGCTAAAGGTCCTTTTCCCCGGGACTGCCCTTCGTTCTCAATGTTCGAGACTGCTGCGGCATTCTCCAGCCTGTTTCTTGTAGACTCTCGCACCGGATCGCTGGCCCACGTTCCTTGAACATTGAAAGTACCATCGCCCTCGGCTTGCTCTCGTCCACTCTGCTGGTCGCGGTGTTTTTTGCATATATCTATTCCCTGAAGCGTCAGCCTTACATTTTGGTTTGGGTCGCCGCCTGGGCGCTCTACGCCTTGCATTACGTCAGTGCCGCCCTCGCGCCGTGGATCGGCACTTCACCGTTTTTGTCGGCTCTCGATCACCTGTTTTTTGCCCTGGCAGGCATCGCTTTTTCCCTTGGTGCGCAGCTTTATACGCGTTTCAAGCTTTGGACCATCCCCGCCATCGTTGCGGTCGCGCTGCTCTGCCTCTGGGCTGTGGGTAACGGGATGCAGTTGTTTTCTTTTTCCCTGATCTTTCCCGCCACGCTTGTTTACCTCGCGGCCGCTTATCTCTTTTGGCGGGAGAGTCAACGATTTGAAACTCTCGCCGATCGCATGCTCAGCGTGGCTTTCGCTCTCTGGGCGGTCAGCTTTCTAGCCTTGCACTTTCTAAAGTTCACTCCGGAATTGCTCGGCCAAGCCATTCGCCCCGTCAATGCGATCCCCACCGCGTTTGTCTCCATGCTTCTAGTCATGGCCATCTATGAGGAAGAAAAACGACGCATCGAACGGAACATGCTGGCGCTATCCAACCTCAATCTGGCCACTTCCAGTTTTATCGGAGGTGAAATTCAGCGCATGCTCGCGCAGGCTCTGGATCGCGTCCTCGGAGTTGTCCGCCTACCCTCCGGAGCCCTTTTCCTGCATCATGGCGACCCCAACGGCCCCACCTCTGTAGTTTCCGCCGGTATTCCCGATGAATTCTGCCGCGCGGCCCAGGAAGAAGGCCTGGACGATTATCTCGTTAGCCTGGTCTCCCGCCTCGGCGGTCTACTCGGCTTTCGCGATCTTCGCGACGACAAACTCACGGCCCTGGAAAAGGACGAGCCCATCCGACGTTTCCGCGAACTGGCCCTGCAACAGGGTCTGCGCAGCGTCGTCGTCATCAGTTTGCAGGCCAAGGATCAGGCCTTCGGCTTGCTTCTCCTCGGCACGCCCGATAACCGCCGTTTCACGCCCGCAGAGCTCCGCCTGCTGCTGGCTCTGGGCCATCAGATCGGTATGGCCGTCGAGAACAGCTATCTGATTCAACAGACTTCCCGTCGCTCCGAAGAACTTCACGTCCTCAATGAAATTGGCCGTGCACTCAGCTCGACACTCAATCGCGAAGATCTCCTGCGCAAAATCTGGGAGGAGTTGCGCCGCCTTTTCGATGTGCAAAACCTCTATCTCGCTTCGCTCGATCCGCTCCGCGATGCGATTCAGTTTGAGTTGGAAATGATCGACGCCGTGCGCATGCCCCAGCGTTCCCGCCCCGCCGGCAACCATATTACGGAGTACATTCTCCGCACTCGCCAGCCGGTCTTGATTCGCGAGAATTACGTGAATGAAGTTAAAAAACTCGGTGTCGATCCTATCCGGACCTCCGGATCTTTTTGCGGAGTGCCCCTGGTGGCGTACGATCACACCATTGGCGCTCTCTGCGTTTTTTCAGATATGGAGCGCATGTTCGACGAAGGTCATCTCGAACTTCTTCGCGTCCTTGCCAGCGAAGCCAGCATCGCCATCGAAAATGCCCGCCTCTTTCAGGAGGAACGCACCAAAGCTCGCCACCTCGGTCTGGTGAACCTGATTTCCCGCGACGCCATTTCCACGCTCAATCCCGACGAAGTCCTCGCCAAAATGATCGAACAGCTCGAAAATGGCCTGACCTACGACCACATTGGCATCGCCCTGCTGGATTATTCGGCCCGCGAACTGGTCATCCATGCCGAAGGGGGGAAGCGCCGAGGCGCCCTGCAACTTCGCCTTCCGCTCGACGCCGGCCTTATTGGTCAAGTTGCCCGCACCGGGAAGCCCGCGACTTTTCGTTCCCTCTCCAACAACCAGCCCGGTCCCAGTCCCGTTCTTCCGGACACCCTCACTGCTATGGCCTTGCCGATTTTTTATGCCGACCACCTGCACGGCGTGCTCTACGTGGAAACCCTGGAACGCATCGATTTCACCGAAGAAGAATCGCTCCTTCTTCGTACCCTCGCCGATCTAATTTCCGGCGCCCTCCACAATGCCCTCACCTTTCAAAAAGCCCAGGAACAGGCCATCACCGACGGCCTCACCAACGTCAAAACCCATCGCTTCTTCATGGAAGCGCTCTCTTCCGAATGGAAGCGCTCCTCTCGCGCAGGCCGTTCGTTCTCCCTCGTCCTCATGGATCTCGACCGCTTCAAATTCGTCAACGATTTTTATGGCCACCTCGAAGGTGACTTAGTCCTCCAGCGCGTCGGCCAGATCCTCGAAACCAATTGCCGCCGCTCCGATGTGGTCGCCCGTTACGGCGGCGATGAATTCGTTATCCTCATGCCCGAAACAAGCATGGAGCAGGCCCGCCAGCTGGCTTCCAAACTCCGTGGCTGGGTCTCCGCCGATCCGCTTCTCCGCGAGAAAAATATTAGCGCCAGCTTTGGTATCGCCTGCTACCCGCTGCACGGCTCGTCTCCGCAGGAACTCATTCAGGTTGCCGACGCTTCCATGTACCTCTCCAAGCATCAGGGTGGCAACACTGTTTCGACCGCCGACCACGTCGATCCCAATGAGACCCGCCGCTGGAAGCGCGACGTCCTCGAAGCCTACCTCGGCGTCACTCTAAAGCGTCTTTTCACCACCGGGCCCGAGGCCTTCGAAGAAATCTACCAGCGCCTTCGCCAATTCACCGATTCATTGCCAGAAACCGAAAATTCCGGCGCGCCCGCCGAGCAAGGTTCTCCCGCTCTTCCGCAATCCATCCTCGATACCGTTACTTCTCTGGCCTACGCCATCGACGCTAAGGACCAATACACTCAGGGTCACTCGCAAAAAGTTTCCGCCTACGCCGCTCTCCTCGCCGAAGCCCTGGATATGTCCGAAGCGGAGGTTGACGAAATTCGCCTGGCCGCCATTCTTCACGACATTGGCAAGGTTGGCATTCCCGAAGCTATTCTCAATAAAAGCGGTCCGCTCAACCCCGAGGAATGGGAAATCATGAAGGCCCATGTCCTTTTCGGCGCAAAAATTCTGGAGCCGCTCGTACCGCTCGCCCGCATTCGCGAAATGGTCCTGCACCATCACGAATTTTTTGACGGCTCCGGCTATCCAAACGCTCTGTCCGGCAACGGCATCCCTCTTGGCGCCCGCATCATCACCATCGCCGATTCCTTCGACACCATCACCAGCGACCGCAGCTACAAAAAAGGTCGCACCGCCGATGAAGCCCTCAACGAACTCGAACGCTGCGCCAATTCCCAGTTCGATGCACAACTCGTCGCCGCCTTCGTCCGCGTCATGCGCCAACTCCCGAACCCAATCATCGAAGCCGCCTCCCTAATCTCCCGCAACATCTAGCCGTAGTGGCCGATCTTTAGATCGGCTCTTTACGTTGCTTCCGATGGGCTCACGCCTGCTTATGTAGGCCTCTGAGGCGGTCCGCAAACTAAACACCCCCCCACTCATTTGCGAGGCCGTCCCAACAGGTGTAGGGATGCAGCACGTTTACCCTGGGTCTCGAAGGGCCTCCTCCCAAACGCGCGCAATATACTTCTACGCGAGCAACTCTTTTTTCTTAAATGCAGCGCTGGCCTTCCATGCCAGCTCTTTGCTTTTTCAACAAATAGAGGGCTACTTTCGCCGCGAGTTCGCGCCCGGGTACGATCACGCAGTTTTTGCTAAAGTGGATTCTCACGCAACCTTTTCTCTGCATCAAAAGGAACCCACAAATGCAAACCACCACTGTAAAATGGCTCAGCCACCAGCAATTCCTCGCCATCAGTCCCTCGGGACATTCGATCCCCATCGATTCCGACCGCGAATCCAACCTGGCCCCCGGCCCTATGGAACTTGTTCTCATCGCTCTCGGCGCCTGCACCGCCACCGACATCGTCAGCATTCTCGAAAAAAAACGCCAATTGCCACAGTCTCTGGAAGTCATCTGCTCCGGCGAACGCGCCACCGAACCGCCCACCGTCTGGAAAAAACTCGAAATCCACTACCGCCTGCGCGGGCATGTCAACAAAGCCTCCGCCGAACATGCCATCAAACTCAGCGAAGAAAAATATTGCTCCGTCTCCGCTATGCTTCAAAAAACTGCCACCATCACCTGGCGCCTCGAAATTCTTCCTCCTCTCTGACCCCATCTACTCCGGCTTGTTTCTTCCAAACTTCCTCGCATACAATCAATTTATTTTGCAGCACGACGCTTTCGCCAAGGAGTATCATGTCTCGTCGCATCGCCGCCAAAATTACGGGTGTAGCCGGCTACGTTCCTCCGCGCATCCTCACCAACGCCGACCTCGAAAAAATGGTGGATACCAATGATGAATGGATCCGCACCCGCACCGGCATCCGCGAGCGACACGTCGTCGACAAAGGCACCGCGACCTCTCATCTTGCCACCGAAGCTGCAAAACTTCTCCTCGCGCAAACCAATACCAGCCCCGAAGAAATCGATCTCATCATCGTTGCCACCGTTACTCCAGACATGATGTTTCCCGCCACTGCTTGCCTGGTGCAGGATCGCATCGGCGCAACAAATGCCTGGGGCTTTGATCTTTCCGCGGCCTGCTCTGGCCTGACCTATGCCCTCACCGTCGGAGCGCAATTTGTCGGCGCAGGTACCCACAAAAAAGCTCTCATCATCGGCAGCGACGCTATGAGTTCCATCCTCGATTACAAAGACCGCGCCACCTGCGTTCTTTTTGGTGATGGCGCAGGCGCTCTGCTCGTAGAACCCGCCGGCCCCGACGAAGGCATTCTCGACTTCGTGCATGACATTGATGGCTCCGGCGGAGACTTCCTTTACATGCCTGGCGGAGGTTCGCTGCATCCTTCCACTCACGAAACCGTCGACAAAAACATGCACGTGGTTCACCAGGAAGGCTCGCAGGTTTTCAAGTACGCTGTCCGCCGAATGGCAGAAATTTCCACCACTCTTCTTGATCGCAATCATTTCACCCACAACGATTTAAAATTGCTAGTGCCTCATCAGGCCAACCTGCGTATCATTCGCGCCACCCAGGAACGCCTCGGCCTCGATGATTCCAAAGTAATGGTCAACATCGATCGCTACGGAAATACCACCGGCGGCACCATCCCGCTCGGTTTGCGAGACGCCGTCGACCAGCACCTTCTAAAAAAAGGCGATCTAGTTCTACTAGCCGCGGTAGGCGCCGGCTACACCACCGGCGGCGTCCTCCTCCGTTGGGCGTACTGAAGCGCGCCTACACACCATTCCTCAAAATCCCTTTTGAATTTTCCTTAAATGTAGCGCCGGCTGGAACCTGTCCCGACCCGGTCGGGATGCGAGCCTCTTGCATCTGGTCGCAACTTTCACCGCGACTTAAAACAGAAAAATCTCTGTCAAGCGATGCCACAGATTTTTGATTTTGAGACACGGCGAAGCGCTTTAAGTAATCTGAAGCGTCCTGCTTAACACGACCGCATCGACGCCGCCTGCGCCAAATTTGCCTGCAACCGGCGATCAATTTGTACCGCCGCATATCTCGCGCACAACGCACGCTCGCGTTCGCTCCAACTCACAACCGCAGGCGACATTTGCGCGAAGGCTGCTCCAATGTTGTCCAATAATCCGAAGTAAGCCTGGACCAGTCCCAGGCCATTCTTTCCGTTATTTCCGCTTTTCAGCTCAGGCGTTAGCGCCAGCAATCCGGCCAGCCTCTTAAAGTCCGCGCCGCAGAAGTCGTCTTCTTCCACCTGCGCCGCTGCCAGCACCCGGCCAGACACCGGTTGAGTCGCTACGCCCGCCAACACCGCGCGCCAGTAGTACAGCGCAAATTGCATCAGCGCAACAATCGAGATCGCAAATAACATGCCGGCGAACATCCCTCAGCCTCCACGGATATATTCTCGTTTCCTCGCGACTTCTCCTATAGCTCTCCGGTACCAGTCGGCTAGCACCCTGACCGAAACTTTTGCATACCAGAAGTTTACGCCTAAGCTTTTGCCTTCTATCGCTTCCTCCTACCGTCTGCTTTCCTCCGAACAGTCGCATTTTGAGATGCCTTCCTCCGCCAACTCTGCGGACTTCGTTCGCACCTCTGTGGTAATCTTTGCTGCTATTCCATTCCTGCGAACCCACCGGAGGACGTCATGTGCCGTCGATCCTTACTCGCATTGTGCGCACTGGTTGTCGCGATGCTGGGCTTGTCTCATCGAGCCTATTCCGCGCTCCAACACCCACCGAGCCATCTGGCCAGCGCACAGATTTCGCTTGCTCTCGCCAAGCAGCAAACAGCTTGGAATCAGGGAGATGTAGACGCTTTCATGGCCGGCTATTGGAATTCCCCGGACCTGACCTTCTCTGGCTCGAACGGCATCTCCCGCGGGGGGGAAGCTGTTACGGCCCGCTACCGACGCAGCTATCCCGACCAGGCCGCCATGGGCCATTTGGACTTCTCCGATCTTGAAATTCGACCACTCGGTGAGAAATCAGCATTGGTCTTGGGAAAGTGGCACCTTAGACGCACCTCCGGCGACATCGGAGGAGTCTTCACCTTGGTCTTTCAGCAATTCCCCGAAGGCTGGAAAATAATCCACGACCACACCAGCCAGGTTGCATCCAAAAATCCCTAATTACGGATTGAAATGTAGGGAACGCCTTCTGCCTGCCCACACGTCTACAAATTAACCTTGTTTCAATCCAATCGCCTGGCGAACATACCCAGGATCACCCGGCAACACCTGACCCGCCCCATTCTTGGCGATCAACTTATGCGCCACGTTGATGTATCTCTCCCGAAACGCTCCTTCGCACCACCCCAGATAAAAATCCCACATGCGCTGGAATCTTTCGTCAAAACCCAACGCCTGCACCTCGCTCAGTTTCTGGAAAAACCGCTCGCGCCACATCGACAGCGTCTTTGCGTAAAGCATTCCAAAGTCTTCCAAATTCATCAGGCTCATCTTTGTCACTTGCGCCAGCGATCTCTGTATTTCACCCACAAACGCCTAGTTCGCTTCCGGGAAAAATATACGCCTGAATCCAATCCACGCGTAGCCGGTATTCCTTCAATTCCTGATCCGGCATCGTGATGGTCTGCATCAGCATAGAGCCATCTGGCGCGGGCAGACGGTCGCAAGCCTGGAAAAATTCGTCATAGTGCGCCAGCCCCACAGCCTCAAACATTTCGATGCTGACGATCTTGTCGTATTCCCCCTGCAGTAGCAGGTAATCCTGCATCACCCGCTTTACGCTTCCCGGGCATAACGTTGGAGTTCGTCACAGGCTGGCTGGCCTCCGCAAACTGATTATCAAAAAATCGTAATAACGTCGCTGCCGGAAATTCATTCACCGCCCTCGGCGCGCAGGACCAGACCGCCGCCATCGGCACCAGATACAATTCCCGAAATTCCTGGCTGAATCGTTTCTCATCCAGAAAGTCTCCCAGTTTCAAGCTTTCCCATGTCGGCCTTGCCAGTGCTTCGATCGCTTCCCGATTGAATCGTTTGATCTCTCCAAGCAGTTTCGACGGCCTCGCACTCAACACATTTCTCTTCTGGGCAAAAAATCCTCGCACTTCCCGGCTGGAGTATTCGTATCCCGTTTTCCGGCAACTTACTGCAAACGACATATCCGAATCAATTCGGGGAATTTCCATCTCTTCCAGCAACTGAATCAGGTTTGGATAGGTAGAATCATTGTGCGCAACGAATCCGGTATCTACCGCTAACGGTCCGACGCTTGAATCTACCGTAACTGTGTGTGTCTGTCCCCCGAGCCGTGTCTCCTTTTCAAAAAGAAACACTTCGTGCTTTCGGCTGAGATAATATCCTGCCGACAACCCCGCAATTCCCGACCCAATTACCGCGATTCTCTTCACGTATTTTCGTGTGTTCTATTGTCTTTTGGTGCTTACTGTGGGTGAATTGAGTTTCCGCCCCTCAGCTTCTCGACTTTCCCTGAGAGAAATTAGTCTCGCAATTCTTTAACCAATCAACTTATTTTCAACGCGCACCTAGGTCCGCTATGCAGGATAATTCGGTACCATGGGGAGCGCGTCTTACGCTCGCTTCAATCCAATATGTCGCCCGTCCTCGTACTTTCCATAGGTGTGACTTGCACAGGCTGCTTGCATCACACCAGCAGTACGCGTTGCGGTCACCCTTTGGATTTGTAGTTACCGAGCCACCCGGGGGTGCTTCTCGGGTGGTGCCCCAAACCGGTGTATGGGTCCTGGCCTCGAGCCAGGGGCGGGAACGAGATGGCAGAATGGCGATCGTGAAGCTAGTTCTAGAACTACTCTTCAGTTTCATCTGCGTGTTCATGGTCATCATGACCGTTCGTACCAGCCTGCAAGTACCCATCTGGCAAGCCTCTTTCGCCGGCAACCCCTGGGCTTGGGCCACGCTCTACGACGTCTATTTCGGTTTCGTTACTTTCTTCTGCTGGGGGCCTGGAGAGAGCGCACCGTCACTTCCAAAATCACGTGGTTTATGTTGATCATGCCGCTCGGCAGTATCGCTATGTCGTTCTATGTCCTGCTGCAACTTTTTTCTCTCAAGACCGAAGATTCCGTCTCGGGGCTATTTCGCCAGAAGGCTGCATGAACGATAGCTTCGTCCACTGCCGGCTCGTCAAACCCTCGCTCGACCTCCTCAAGCAAGGCGTCACACCAGAAAAGCTGGCCCTTAGTATCGCTCTCGGCGCCGCCCTTGGAATCGTTCCGGCGCTCGGTTGGACCACCGTGTTGTGCGCGCTTATCGCCATGATTTGGCGCTTGAATCTACCTGCCATTCAGACCGTGAACTACTTCATGTATCCCTTGCAGATCGCCCTGATCCTGCCTTTTTTCCGACTGGGCGAAAAATTATTCCGCGCCCCGCATCTCCCCATTTCCGTATCGCAGATATACAGGATGATCCATGCGAATCTCTGGAATGCCATCAAGTTTTTGTGGAGCACCACCTGGCACGCTCTGGTGGTCTGGGCCATCGTCGCTCCTTTTCTAATCGCGCTCGTTTACATCATTCTTGTCCCGCTGTTTCGCCGCGTCCTTCGCCGCCAGAGTCCTTCCATGCCATCCGCCGAGGTACACGCCGCGTGATACCGCACCAAGCTATGTCTCTCTTCGCTGTTGGCGCGGCCGTTGTCGCCGTCATGATGTTTCTTCTGTGGCTCGTGCACCTGGCTATTCGCAACGCCGCCATTGTCGATGTTGGGTGGACCGCTGGCCTGGGCCTGCTCGCCGTCTATTACGCCTATGCAGGTCCTGGTTATACTGCGCGCAAATATGCTATCGCCACCATGGCTGGCATCTGGAGTTTTTGTCTCGCGGCCCACCTGCTGTTTGACCACGTCATCGGCCATCCTGAAGAAGGCCGCTACGTGCAGCTACGCCGCGATTGGAAAACTCACCTCCCGCTCCGCATCTTTTTCTTCTTTGAATTTCAGGCTCTTCTCGGCCTGCCTGCCGCAGGAGAGAGGCGGTCCTGACACGCAAGACGATTCACAACTACAAAATCTCCAAAATCTCCTCATACCGCTTAAACGGTGGAATCAAATACGCTCCCGCAATCTCCGTGCGTGCCCACGCCAGCATCTCCCGAGCAACTTCAAACCCTTGCTCCCGTGCCGAAGCCCCCGCCGCTTCCATCGCTTTCAGCAACGGCTCGGGAATCATGATCCCCGGGACCTCATTATTTAGTCGCAGCGCCTGCTTGTAACTGTTCAACGGCCACACGCCGATCATCACCGGTATCGCCGGCTTGCCGCCCAGCTTCTTCACAAACAAGTGCCAATGCTCTGGATCGAACAACGGTTGCGTCATCGCAAAATGCGCGCCAGCCTCCACTTTCGCGTGGAATCGCGCAATCTCCGTGTCCAGATCATCGGCCACCGGATTCACGGCCACGCCAATCGTGAAATTCGTCTGCCCGCCCAGAGTTTTCCCTGCCCAGTCCGTACCCTGATTCAGCCGGCTCAGAATTTTCACCAGCCCGACGGAGTCCACTTCATACACTCCGCTGGTCTCCGGATAATCTCCCACCGACGGTGGATCGCCCGTAATCGCCAGCACGTTGCGCACGCCACCAACGGTCCACGCTCCCAGCAGCATCGCCTGCAATCCAATAATATTTTGATCGCGCGTGGTCAGATGCGGCACCGTCTCCACGCCCCGCGCCTCCAGCGCACCTGCTACCACCAGCGCATCCATCCCCACGCGCGCCATCGCACCGCTATTAATATCGATAGCGTCCACTTTATTCGACACCATCACCTTATCCACTTGCTCGTAGATCCGTTCCAACGCGATGCCCTTTGGCGGATCGATCTCCACGCAAATCAAAAATTCTTTCTTCTGCAGTTTTTTCCAGAATTTGCTCTCCGGTTCCTTCTGCTGCACCGGGGAAGGCAACTCGCTTTTCACCACAACCACGCTCGAGTGCTGCGCTTTCACCGGTCGCATGGACTTTACCGCCTCCGCCATGGCCCGAATGTGCGCCGGCGTCGTCCCGCAGCAACCTCCCAAAATGCGCACGCCCGCCTCCGCGGCGTCACGCGCAAACGAGGCAAAATACTCCGGCGAAGACTTCGGATAAACGATGCGGTCTCCCTCGCGCTTCGGAAATCCGGTATTAGGCATCCCACTAACGCGAATATCACCAACGATCGTCAGCTGCTGCAAAATCGGCAGAAGCGATTGCGGTCCCAACGTGCAATTCGCGCCAATCACCTGCACGTTTTTATCTTTCAGCAGGCTCGCAGCAAGAAAAGGACTCACGTCGCCGTAAGTGGTACCTTCTTCCGAATACGTCAGCTGCGCCACGATCGGCAATCCCGAAAAAGATCGGATCGCGTCGATCGCCAGGATCAGTTCTTCGATGTACGAGAAAGTTTCAAGAATAAAAATGTCCACGCCGCGCTCTTCCAGCGCCAGCGCCTGCTCGTGAAAGACGGAAAGAATCTCCTCCGGCTCCGGATGGCGCGCCTGCACGCCAATTCCCATCGGCCCGATCGATCCCGCAATGATCACTTCGCGTGCCGCCGATTCCCGCGCCTCGCGCGCAATCTTCACACCGCGGCTGTTCAACCGCTGCACCTCGTCGCCAAGCCCCAACGGCGCCAGCTTGAAGCGGTTCGCTCCGAACGTATTCGTCTCGATAATCTGCGCCCCGGCTTCGATGTATGCCTGGTGCACGCGAAACACCGCCTCCGGCTCGGTCATGTTCAATTCATCGAAGCAGCGCACCGATCCCACGGATTCATACAGCAGCGAACCCATCGCGCCATCCGCGATGAGGATGGAATTTTTCAGACGTTCATTGAAATCCTGTATTTTCACGATTCCTTTTTCCTGGTTTCTGTAGCCGCTGCGCGGGAAACAATTCGGCTAGCGTTTTTGATCCATCAAACCGGCCACGGTGCTCATCAAATCGTATTTGGTGAGAATTTCAAGCTTCCCGGCGCCCATCTCCACGAACACTGCCGGACCTTCGTGACTCAAAATGTAGGTGATTCGTTCCGCTGGAGCCGTTTTCGGCACCTTCGGCATCGGCTTGCTCATTACTTCTCGCACCGTAAGTTTGCGCAGGTCTTTCCCTTGCAGCGCAAGCATCAGAATCTGATCTTCATGCACCGTGCCAATGGGAATATTTTCTTCCAGCACCGGGATCTGGGAAATATCCTGCTCCTGCATCGTTTTCAGCGCATGAAACACTGTCTGGTATGGTCGCACTACAATCAACTCGCGGACCTTTCCGGACAATTTTTTGGCGTTCACGATGTCTTCGGCTGTTATCGGCACCGTGGACTCTGTATACCCGCGCTCGCGCATCCACTCTTCGTTGTACACCTTGCTCAAATAGCGCATGCCCGTGTCCGGAAGCAGCGCAACGACAAAATCGTCGGGACCCAGATCGCGAGCCAATCGCAACGTTCCCGAAAGACAACCACCTCCCGAACCGCCCGTAAAGATGCCTTCCATCTTTGCCAGCCGCCGCGCCACCACGAAACATTCTTCGTCATTCACTTGAATCACATCGTCCAGTATCTGCATATCCATCGTCGTTGGAAAGAAATCTTCGCCGATGCCTTCCACGACATAAGTGCTCGCCTTGGCAATCTTTCCGCTCTTATGAAAATCGTAGTACAGCGATCCGACCGGATCGATCCCGATAATCTGTACGCCAGGCTTTTTCTCTTTCAGAAATTTCCCCGCCCCACTGATTGTTCCGCCCGTCCCCATTCCGCAAACGAAGTGTGTAATCTTTCTTTCCGTGTCTTCCCATATCTCCGGTCCGGTCGTTTGATAATGCGCTTCCGGATTGCAAGGATTGTCGTACTGATTCGGATAGTAGGAATTGGGAATTTCCCGGGCCAGCTTCTTCGCCACACTGTAGTAGCTGCGTGGATCTTCCGGTACCACAGCCGTCGGGCAAACAATCACTTCCGCGCCCAGCGCCTTCAGCAAATCCACTTTTTCCTTCGACTGCTTATCGGTAGTTGTAAAAACGCATTTATATCCGCGCACCGCAGCCAGCAGTGCCAATCCCATGCCCGTATTCCCAGAAGTTCCCTCAATGATCGTTCCGCCAGGCTTCAGCCAGCCCTTCTTTTCCGCCTCATCGATCATGGTAATGGCGATGCGGTCTTTCACCGAACCGCCGGGGTTCAGCATCTCGGCCTTGATCCAGATCTGTGGCTTCAAATCCCGGTTAATCCGGTTCAACCGGATCAACGGTGTATGGCCGACCGCCTCAATAATATTATTGCAGCGCATCTAGAGTCACTTGGGTGATGCCGGAATTAGTCCAGCCTGTGGCATACTTCCATAAAGTTTAGCATGTGGCTCGGAATCGCAAAAAAACCACGAGGGAAACGGATACGTATATGCCACGACAAAACATTTCGACCGGGACTCCCTGGGAACCCATCGTTGGCTATTCCCGCGCGGTGCGCATCGGCAATCACATCAGCGTTTCCGGTACGACCGCGACCGGCCCGGATGGAAAAATCGTGGGCGTCGGAAATTCCTACGCGCAAACCGTCCAGATCATTAAAAACATCGAAGCTGCACTTATCCGTGCCGGTGCCAGCCTCGAAAATGTAGTCCGAACGCGCATGTTCGTCGCTAATATCGCGGACTGGGAAAATATCGGCCGCGCCCACAGCGAATTCTTCAAGGACATTCGCCCCGCCACCTCCATGATCCAAGTAAGCAAACTCATCTCCCCCGAGATGCTCCTCGAAATCGAAGCAGACGCCATCCTCGATTAATTCCTTCTTATGTAGGGACCGCCTGCTGAGGCGTCTGCCAACCCCGCACAACTGACCAACTGCATTATCCGCCGCAAATCCAAACCGCTCGCTCTCGGCAACTCTCCAAAAAGAAGGCCGAAAAAAAGGCCCACCAAAGCGGCGGGCCGGTCGCCTTGCTCCATTCTTCCTACCAGTGCGCCCGCACCCTATACCGCAAAACCGCCTCTCCATTCGCCGCCACCGGCACCTCGAACCGCGCCGCAAACGCCGCCGTCTTCTCATATTTGAAACTCGAGGAAAGCATCTCCCAATCCCCACCAATCGGCTCATTCACTTGCACCGTCACCGGCGTGTCTTTGTGATTTCTCAGCTTAATCTCAAATTCAATCTCCCACGTGTGGCTGCCGAGGCTCTTATAATCAGTCTGTTTCCGCTCGGACACCACATCAAACGCATTTCCGACTTTTACATTCAAAAATTCATCCTTGGGCGTGTGATCGATGCGGTCCTCTCCGACAAACAGAACTCCGCCCTTGGAATCTTTCTGATACACGCGTACATTGCCCGCTGGCAATGGAATTCCCAGCCCGGCTTTCGTTTCATTCTTGAATTTGTAATACACCATTACCTGATCCTTCATCGGCGCCCCGGGATTCTGCGGGCCTCGGTAGTAATAATTCTGTCCATTCACGATAAGCAGTTTCTCCACTGGAATTCCACTTCCCTGCAGCAGGCTGATCTGCTTCGTTTCTTTATCCTCCATGGATGTCTTGCGCCCCAGGCTATACAAATGATATTCGCTGAAATTCTCCTGCTCGAACTGCGGTGCGGGCGCTGCCTTAGCCATCGCTATCCCGAACTGCGCGCTATCCCGCCCATTAAGTGGCTGAATCCGATTCAAATCGCCAGCCACCAATTGCAACTTGGCGTTGTGAAACGCAGTTCCGGAATTATTCACCACCGTTACCCACCCATCCAGATCCGCCGCCTTGTCGTCCCGGCCTACCGTGAGCACATAGTCTGCGTTCCAGGACAAATTTGCAGCCAAATACGACGCTTCGATTTTCTGTCTGGTCGACCCGGAATTCTCAAGCGACATCAGCAGTGTAGGCCGGTCGTATAAATTCGCTGGCACGCCCGGAAACCGGTAGCTCTCCCCTTCCATTCCTGTGACGATATCGTTTCCCACTCTCCACACTGGCCCGTTGTTATTCGCCAGCAGCGTCGCCTTGATCTCTTCGTGCTTGGTCGTGCCGTTATCCATGTAGGACCGCACCAGCGTCACTTCCTTGCCCACATATTTGTTGAGCAACTTCGCCGGCTCCAGTAAATCGTATTCGTAGTTTTGCTCCGACACGCTCAACTTGTCCGGGTCCGTCAACGACCGAAAATGAACCGTCGCCGGATTCACCGTCGCCGCGATATCCATGAATTTCAGCCTGAATCCGCCGCTCGGCATCTGCAATTGGCGCACATCGCGCACCAGTGCAATGTTGGAGTTGTACACCGTCACCGCCAGCTCCGTCTGGTCGTTCAGCGTTGTCGATTGATCCGTCCCCGCGTGCACTTCGTCCTTCTCCTGCGGCTCCGCTTTCTTTCCCGCTTGATACGAAGGTACAAACGCCGCGCTTCCCGTCAGCGCAATGGCCGCCGCTCCGCTCACCCACCGCAATCCTTTACTCTTTGTCACTCGCGAAGTCTCCATGGAACCACCTCTCGTTTCAATTTGCCCTCGGGATTAGAACGACGTCACATGCATCTCTTGCATGCTTCTCATTCGCTCGCTGCCGGTGTCCAGGTTGTCCCGCCATCTGTTGTCTCAAAACTCTTGCGGCTCTGCGCCGCCCAAACCGTGGCGTGCTGTGCATCTTGGGCGCGTACTCCGGTCAAATCTTCCGCTACCGGCGGAGTGACCCGCTTCCAGTGCGCTCCGCCATCCAGTGTCAGCAATACCGTTCCCGCCGTGCCCACCACCCAGCACATTTTTTCCGAAGGTGCCGAGCCACCGACGATTTCATTGGTTACACCGCTGTTTTGTAGCCTCCAGCTTTTTGCAGCGTCCGTGGAAATCTCGATCTTCCCGCCAACTCCGACACGCCAGAAGACTTTCCCTCGAGGCGCAGCGATGTAACTTCGAACTGCGAAAGGGATATCCTTCACCGGGATGTACGCACGCGGTTGCACCGGAGCTGCCTCCGAACTTGCGTCGGCGCTCCCCACCATTTCCGAACCGGTGTCGCTCGCCTGCGACTGCGCCGGTCTGATGACCGCCGGCGCACGATTTTGCATCGTCACTGTCCCAACTCCAGAAGCGCTCCCGGCTCTGAGAGTAGAGAGCGGCGGCGCCGTGGGCTTGGGCGTCCTCACGACCAACCCGCCATCTGCGGTTTCATTTCGTAATGCAGCAGTTCCTCCCAGCGCGGCGGAAGTTTTGGCGCCAGCGCTAGGCATACGCGCCATTTGCGAAGAAGAGATACTCTTTTGCACTGTCGCGCCTTTTTTCACCGGCGTCTCAGCCAGGCTCAGCACGTCCTGCTTCACGCCCGGGCTCAACTGATCGGCTCCCGTTGCTTCAGGAACCGGCGCAGGAGCGCGTGCAGCCGGCATTGTGCCGCCCCGGTTCTCCGCAACATGCACGGGTCCAGTCACCAATTCCGATCTGTATTCGCGCACGGCGACAAAAATCAGCAGGCCGGCCGCCATCGCCCCCGCCGGAACGATCCATCTCCACTTCGGACGCGGTACCGCATTTCGTATAGAGACTGCGGCCGTGCGCGGAGCCGCAGCAGCCGTCTGCCGTGCCGCGCTTTCAACCGACGATCTCCTTGCGGCAGCGATTACAGTTCTGGATGGATCAATCGTCGGCTCGGAACGCACGGGAACACTTTTTCTTTCCCATTCATGCAGCGGCACCGAGTTCGTTTCTTCGAGCAGCACCATCGCCCCCTGGCATCGCGTACACGCCGCGACGTGTTCCTTCCATTGCCCCATTTCTTCCAGCGATAGCAAACGCTCGTGATAAGCCGCTAAGATCTCCGCGTCCGGACACGTCGCATCCGCGGATTTCCCGCCCAAACGCCGTTGCAGCGCCCGCTCAAATTGCTGATCGCGTTCGTCAGACAGCATGATCCACTCCGCTCTTAGAACGCATTGAAAATCCTTTCTTGCAGTACCTCACAGCCGTTCCTTTCTCTGCTCGGCCGCCTTCCCGACATCTTTTTCCGGGAAGAGTTTGCGAAAATCGATCGGCGTATCTTCGGCCGCGTACTGTATACACAGCAGAATTTCCGCTTCGCTCAGCGAAGCCGCCCCGCGCAACTGATTTTCTATCGCGACGCGCAGCTCGCCACGCACACGCTCCAGATTCCGTGAAACGGTCGATTCATGTTCGCTCAACTTTTGGCCTATCGTCGCCAACTTCATCCGCTGCACGTAATAAAATTCCAACCGCGAGCGGTCGCTCGGTTCCAACCTCGCTAAACATTCTGTCAATGCCGAAACAAAGAGATCCACGTAACGTTTGCGGTGTGGGTCCAGTTCTGGTTGAACCACCGGTCTCCGCGCCTCCACAAATTGTTTCGCCTCGCCGTCCTTCCCATCCAGGCTTTCCCATCGCCGCCCTTCACGCAACTCATCAATATGGCGCTGCGCCAGGATCGCTCGAAGCCAGGTTTTCAAGGAGCTCCGTCCGTGAAAATAGCGAAACAGCGAGCGCTCGCCTCGCTTTCCGTCCGCCAGCCCAAACAATTCCGCGAACAGCGAATCCGCCAGCTCTTGACTGTCCGTTCCCACTCGGCTGCCCTTGGTAATAGCCCCGGCGCAAGCACGAAGATAGCTCCGGTATTGCTCTACGAAACAATTCCAGGCCGTTTCCGAACCTTCCATGCACGCGCAGACCAGCGCTAGATCCTCCACGTGGAGCGTCTCTAAGTACTCCTCAAACCGCTCTGGAGTGCAGGGCGCATCGGCGAAGCGCTTCTCTACGCTGCGTGTCAGTCCAGAGCGAAAATCCTCACTCGATAATTCCCAGTCCCGCGCCTTTGATCGGGCATAAAGTTTCTCCACCAACGCCCCCGACTCAGCGAGGAGCGCTACGGGGTCATACGCCGAATTTTCACCTGGCTGACCGCCCACTTTTTTCCTTCTATTTACACTAAACTCCCTATTTCTCTGTCCCTTGACACTCCCTCACATTCAACCATCCGGCCAGTATCTCCATGCATCCCACAGGGTACCTCACGGGAGGCAACTGTGGCGAAAATCAACTCATACCGCTACCCTTGGTAATGCGGTATCCTAGTTGTCCGTTGCGATACCCGTCCCCGCAACGAATTTTGCCTCGTCGGGTTCAGTCCCGTTAGAAAAGGCGTGTGACCAGGTGCACTCGCTAAGACATTAGCGAATAAGCGACGATAGTACGAAAGTCCTATTCGGGCCCTTTCTCCCCCCAAGTACTCTCGTACTGCTACAGCACACGTTTCGCCCAACGCCAGTAATCCGTTTCTCTGGATCGGTTTTTGGGTTTAATATTCTGCCAGAGGCGGTTAAGCGGATGAGCACAATGACCGTTGATCCACAACAGAGCAATCGCCTGGGCGTTGGCTTGGATGCCCAACGCGGCCGCTCTAGCAATGCCGAAGCCTGGAAGAAGCATATGGGCACCCGGGCCGTTCCCGCGCGCCTCGCTCTACTTCCGGAATCCAAACCCGGCTGGAATTGGGTCGGCATCAGCTTCGTCCTTCAGCTTGCCTTCTTAACCTTTTTAGTCATTCTCCCCCTTTTGTACCCTGACAAAATGAAAACCGGCCTGAGCTTCATAAACGTTGAGCTTTCCAGCCCGGTAACGGAAATTCCCGTCGCTCCTCCCCCTCCCCCGGCACCCAAAATCAAGGCCGCGCCCAAGGTCGAGCCCAAGCCCGAAATCGTGGAGCCCGTGAAGTTGAATCCTCAACAAAAGCATATTTTCACCAACCTGGCGGCTCCGAAGGTCGTCCAACCCAAAATCGAAAAGGTTGAAGTAAAAGTTCCGGACATGACCCCGGTCTTCGACCAAGCTAAGATTGATATGAAGGAAAACGGCCCAAAGCGGCCTAAGGATGACATTAAGGTTGGCAACATGACCGGGAGCGCTGCACCGGCAACCGTAAAAGCCCCGCCTGATAAGGTTCAGACCGGCGGCTTTGGCGATCCGAATGGAGTTGCGGGCAAAGGCGACCCGAATCACGCCACCAACGTCAACCGCCTCGGTTCACCTGCTCTCCCTGGTGGCGAGGGCTATGGCAATGGAACCGGCGGCAAGAACGGTATCGCCGGCACCGTAGCCAGCACCGGTTTTGGTAACGGCACCGCTATTCCGCCTTCTGGCAGCGGCAAAAAGGGCACCGTAGTTGCCAGCGGTTTCGGCGATAACACCGCGGCCGATCCGGTCAAAAAGAAGACCCAGGCAGGCGGACCCGCCGACGCGCCCCCCGAGATTTTGGACAAGCCCAAACCCGAATACACCGCAGAAGGGCGTAGTCTGAAGATTGAGGGAGACGTGGTCATCGACCTCATCTTCCTCGCAAACGGCACCGTACAGATCAACCGCGTAACTAGCGGTCTCGGTCATGGCCTCGACGAATCCGCTGTAAAGGCTGCCCAATCCATTCGTTTCAAACCGGCAAAGCGTCAAAGCGAGCCGGTAGATTTTCCGGCCCGCGTTCGCATTGAATTTCGGCTGGCGTACTGAGGGAGAAAGAATATGCAAAAGCTCTTTAAGCACATCTTGATTCTGGCGCTCTCCGCAAGCGTCGGCACCGCGGCCCTGGCCGGACCAAAGCCTGCGCCAACGCCTGCGCCGGACCAGCCCCGCACACCGGAGCAGGTGATCGACCGCTTCATCAGCAACGAGCAGCGCCTGTACGGCCAGATGCGCAATTACTCGCCGCTCGTCGAAACCTACATCCAGAATCTGAAGCCCGACAAAGATTTGGGTGCAGTTCCCGCCGGCGACAAGTACTTCCTCGGCCGCGCCAATTTCACCAAGGGCGTCAACCTGGTGCCCCTAACCGACACCGGTGGCAAGGGCAAGAAGGTCATGGGCTCGGTCGGCAACTTCTTCAGCTTTGCCATGCAGTTCCTGCCCGATGGCTTCCTACAGATGATTTTTATCGACACCAACGGCTTCGATAAGCAGCACTACAAGTTTGACTACGTCCGCCGCGAATTCCTCGGTGAAGTGCGTTGCCTTGTTTTTGATGTAACTCCTGATGAGAAGAAGAGCAACGGCCGCTTCAAGGGCCGCATTTGGGTGGAAGATCAGGATTACCAGATCGTCCGATTCAACGGCTCCTACAACGGTAACGGCCACTCCAGTTGGTATTTCCACTTCGATAGCTGGCGCACCAACGTGCAGCCCGGCCTGTGGCTGCCTGCGTTCGTTTACAGCGAAGAAAAGGATCTGCACTACGCCATTACCAAGAAACTGGACTTCAAAGCCCAGACCCGTCTGTGGGGCTACAATCTCGGCACCAGCAGCAAAGAGCAGGAGTTGAGCAAGATTCTGGTGGAAACGCCGATGGGCGACGATACCAAGACCAACAACGATCTCACTCCCATCCAAGCCCAGCGCTCGTGGGACCGCCAGGCGGAAGACAACATTACCGATCGTTTCGAACGCATCGGCCTGATGGCTCCCAAAGGTGACGTCGATAAAGTTCTCGAAACCGTTGTCAACAACCTGGAAGTCACCAACAATATCGACCTTGATCCGGAAGTTCGCTGCCGCGTGCTGATGACCTCTACGCTCGAATCATTCACCGTGGGCCACACCATTGTGCTGAGCCGTGGCCTCATTGACGTGCTTCCCGATGAAGCCAGTCTGGCCGCCATGGTCGCGCACGAACTTGCCCACGTTGTCCTCGGTCACCGCATCGATTCCCAATATGCTTTCTTCGACCAGTTAATGGTCGATGACAAGGACACCTTCCGGCACTTCGGTTTTGCCCGCACTCCGGAAGAAGAACACCAGGCCAACGAAAAGGCCGTCCAGATTCTGAACAATTCGCCCTACAAGAATCAGTTGGCCAATGCCGGACTTTTCCTCCAGGCTCTCGATTCTCGTCAGAAGGAAATTCCCAATCTCATCAGCGGACACCTTGGCAATCGCGTTCCTCAGATCAACGATCTGAAGTCCACCATGGCCATGGATCCCAAATCGAATCCTCAGAAGATCGCTGCGCTGCCGCTCGGCGGCCGCGTGAAGATCGATCCGTGGAACGACCAACTCTCCATGATGAAGAGCAAGCCCGTTGGCACGGTAGCGGAACGCGAGAAGATGCCCTTTGAAGTCACTCCGTTCATGCCTTACCTGACGCGCTATGGCGCGGACGTCGCGAAACCGGTGGCCGCCAGTGCCGCCGCTCCCCAGGACGTCAAGCCTGGCGAACCACCAGATCCAACCAAGCCGTAATCATCCACCGGTTGTAGGCTACAGCACTACTGCACCCCATGTCCGCAACACCAAAAAGCCCTCTGCAATACCGGAGGGCTTTTTCTTATGCCACCATAACCTTAACCACGCGTAGGGGCACGATACATCGTGCCCTCTTGGGTTCCCCAACTACTTCGACCCCAACGCCCGAATGAACCTATAACTGAACTCCACCCCATCATAAAAATCTTCTACCTCTACGCGCTCGTCTTTCCCGTGCGCGCGTTCATCTTCCATATCAAAAAACATGCACGCGATCCCATACGTTGGCACTCCCGCAATCCGTAAATAATTCCCGTCGGTCGCTCCCGTGGACATCGACGCCACGATCGGTAATCCCGGCCACATCGGGGCCAGCGCGCTACGCAGCGCCAGGGTCAACTCCGGTCGCAGTGGCGAAGCAGGCACCGCGACAATAGGAATCGCGCTCCCATCGGAATTTCTCTCCGCAACCAGCGCGATCTTTAGCTTCGGATCAGCCGCCACTTGCAGCAGAGTCTTGCGCACCTCTTCCGGCTGCTCACCGGGGAAGATCCGGCAATTCACATTCGCTCGCGCCGTTTGTGGCAGCGCGTTCTGTGCGTGTCCACCAGACAACATCGTGGCTACACAAGTGGTGTGCAGGAGCGAGTTGTAATACGGATTCTGCGATAACCGCTGAATGGCCTTCGCATCCGGTGGATGCTGAACCGCGCCCCGCAAGTCCTCCGCGAGCTGCCCCGAAGTCAGCGTGGCCGCATGCGCCAGATAATTTTCCGTGATTTCGCTGATTTTCACTGGAAACGAAAATGATTGCAGGCGAAGCAACGCGGCCGACAATTCGTAGATGGCATTTTCCGTGCCGGGAACGGAACTGTGGCCACCGGGATTCGTAGTTTCAAATTGAAAGTCAGCGTATACCTTTTCACTGGCTTGCAGCCCTGCAAGAATTCTCTTCCCCTTCACTTTTTCAAATTCGCCGCCGTCGAGATTGATGCAATATTCCGCGTCGATCCAAGCCCGACGATTTTTCAGCAGCCAGTCCACGCCGTTGGAGCTGCCGCCCTCTTCATCCGCGGTCAGCGCCAGAATCAAATCGCGGTCCGGAACAAATCCCTCGCGCTTCAATCGCATAAAACTAATCACCAGCAGCGCGTCGCCTTCCTTCATATCCTCCGTGCCACGTCCGTAAAAATATCCATCCTTCTCAATGAACTTGAAAGGATCGGTAGTCCAGTCTTCGCGCCGCGCCTCCACCACATCCAGGTGGCCGATAAAAAGTATCGGCTTTTTCTCTCCCGTACCTCGGTAGCGCAACACCATATTTTTCTTGTGCTCATTCGGGCCGGCCACCAACACATCTTTCTCATCGAATCCGGCGCCCCGCAGTCGCTTCGCCATCGCTTCCGAAGCCGTCGTGACATTGCCAACCGAATCCGTGGTATTAATTTCGATCAACTCCTTGAAGATTGCCCGCGCCTCCTGATTCGCCTGCGCGCGATTCTCCGACTGTCCCTCCGCTGTTTGTGTCAGGCAAACCCCCAGCAGTGCTATCCAGCGATACTTTCGCAGCATTCACATCTCCTTGAAATGTCACAGCCTAATCGCCGAGCAGCTTCACGTCAAACCCGACGTAAACCAGCGACCTAACATGTTGCCAACCCAAATAACGAT
>CAAGKR010174076.1_pt1 | contig 33360 bp, 30 predicted proteins | sample 2556971 | NCBI WGS metagenome assembly CAAGKR01 (sample SAMEA5207829, study PRJEB30636) | soil metagenome | biome: forest; feature: boreal; material: soil | place: USA | collected 2011-09 | depth 1 m | reverse complement strand
CCGCGAAGGACTCCGCGCGGCAAAGCCGCGCTCCGTCCACGCGACAACTGGGGACCCTGGGAGGGTCCCTGTGCCCCGCCGCGAAGGACTCCGCGCGGCAAAGCCGCGCTCCGTCCACGCGACAACCGGGGACCCTGGGAGGTTGGCGTGTTCGAAGATCCTTCGCAGTCGGGGCAGGTCTACGGTCGCGATCTGATCTTGCAACGTCTTGGTGCCGGTGCTGACGACGACCTTGCGGCCCGACAAGAGGGCAGGAACCAGATAGGCGAGCGTCTTTCCGGTTCCGGTCCCGGCCTCGACGAGCAGGCGCTCGTTCCCCTCGATCGCGTCGGCGATCCGTTCGGCCATCGCCAGCTGACCGGGGCGGGCTTCGTAGCCCGCCAGGATCGCCGACGCCGCACCGCCAGGCCCCAGGATTCTTCGAATGTCCCGGCGGGTCGCCGCGCGCGTCGCCGCGCCGGTCATTTCTTGCGGCTCGCTTTTTCGTCGATTCCGGAGATGCCGAAGCGGAGTTGCAGCTCACCGAACACCGCGTCCAGCGGGACACCGGCCGCCTCCAGGCCGACCAGGGCGTGGAAAAATAGATCCGCGGCCTCGTGGGTGGTGTGCGCGGCGTCGCCCTGCGGCAGCGCTTCTGCCAGCTCGCGGGACTCCTCTTCGATCTTGGCGTTGATCTTCGCGAACCCGGCATCCAGCAGCGACACGACGTACGATTTGTCGGGGCGATCGCGGCGCCGCGCAGCGATCACCTCGGCGACCCGCGCGAGCATCAGGGCCGGCGGGTCGGGCGGACCGTCGTCGACTTCGAGCGCGCCGGTTTCTCCCTTTCCGAGGCGCACCCGTCGGAAGAAGCAGGAGGTGGCGCCGGTGTGGCAGGAGGGCCCATCGGCGTCGACCAAATAAAGAACGACATCGCCGTCGCAGTCGATTCGGATCTCCCGCACGCCGAGCGTGTGCCCGGAGCTTTCACCTTTGCGCCACAATTCTTGGCGCGATCGGCTCCAAAAATGCGCCGCTCCCGTCGCCATCGTCGACGTCAGCGCCTCCCGGTTCGCCCAGGCCACCATCCGCACCGTCCCGGTGCGCGCTTCCTGGGCGATCACCGGCACCAACCCGTTACGGTCGAACGCAATCGCGGCGAGGAGCTCGTCGGGCGCGGGCATCACGCCACCTCATCCCTGACGGCCACGCCGCGCGCCCGCAAGTAGTCGTGGGCCTCCGCCACGGTCGACTCGCCGAAGTGGAAGATCGATGCGGCGAGCACCGCGTCGGCGTGGCCATCGACGATCCCTTGGTAGAGATGCTCCAGGCTGCCCACCCCGCCAGAAGCAATAACCGGCACGGGCACGCGGTCAGCGACCGCACGGGTCAGCTCCAGATCGAACCCGTCGCGCGTGCCGTCGCGGTCCATGCTGGTCAGCAGAATCTCGCCTGCGCCGCTGCTCGCCATGCGCTCGCACCAGCCCACGGCGTCGATGCCGGTCGGCCGCCGGCCGCCGTGCGTGTAGACCTCCCAGCGCAGCGGTACCGAGCCCGGTTCGCGGCGGGCGTCGACCGCAACCACGATCGCCTGGTTGCCGAAGGCGTTAGCCGCGCGGCGCACCAGCTCCGGATCGGCCACCGCCGCGGTGTTGATTCCGACCTTGTCGGCGCCGGCAAGGAGCAAGCCGCGTACGTCTTCGACTGAGCGCACGCCGCCCCCGACGGTGAGCGGCAGGAAGACCCGATCGGCCGTCGCGCGGACCACGTCCAGCATGGTGGTCCGCCCGTCCGATGAAGCGGTGATGTCCAGAAAACAGATCTCGTCGGCCCCCTGCGCGTCGTAGGCGGCGGCGACCAACACCGGATCGCCCGCGTCGCGGAGCTCCTTGAACCGAACACCCTTTTTCACCCGGCCGCCGTCGACGTCCAGGCAGGGGATGACCCGCTTGCACAGCATTCTGTTCAGCTCGGAAGCCTGAGAAGGTTCCCAAACTCTTCCACGAGGCAACCCGCCCCGCAAAAGCTCACTGGATTCCACTCGATGCGCTCCGCTGGCGGGCGCGCGCCAGCGCTTCCTCGACGGTGAACGCGCCCTCGTAGAGCGCCTTGCCCACCACCACCGCGAAGGATCCGGTCGGGACCAGCGCGTCGAGATCGTCGAGCCGCGCGACGCCGCCCGAGGCGATCACTGGGCAGGGGGCGAGACGCTGCGCGAGGCGCGCCGTCGCGTCGAAGTTGGGGCCCGACCGCATGCCGTCGCGCCCGATGTCGGTGTAGAGGACCGCGCTGGCGCCCGCGCGCGCCACTGCCAGGCCGATCTCGATCGCGCCCGACTGAGTGTCTTCGGTCCATCCTTCCACCGCGACCTTGCCTTCGCGCGCGTCCACCGCGACCACCACGCCGCTCGGCCAACGCGCGCAGGCCGCCTCGACGAAGGCCGGATCCTTGACCGCCGCGGTGCCCAGAATGACGTGCTTGACGCCCAGGTCGAAGAGGCGCGCGCAGTCGTCGGGCGACCGCACGCCGCCTCCTGCCTCGACGTCGATCCCGGCGGAGTCGACGATCCTCTTCAGCGTCCCGTGGTTGTCGGCGCGAGGCGTGCTCGCTCGCGTGAACGCGGCGTCGAGATCGACGACGTGGATCCGCGGCGCGCCCGCCGCGGAGAAGCGCGCCGCCACTTCCCAGGGCGCGCGGCTGTAGACCTTGGCGCTGTCGCGGCGCCCTTGCTCGAGGCGAACGGCCGCGCCGCCCAGGAGATCGATGGCGGGGAAAACCAGCATGTTGGGTCAGGCGCTCGCGAACCGGCGGAGGAGCGCCAGTCCGGCCGCCTGGCTCTTCTCCGGGTGAAACTGGGTACCGAAGACGTTGTCGCGCGCGACCGCCGCGCAGAACGGCGCGCCGTAGTCGGTGGTGAGGGCCACGTCCTCGGGGCGCGTGGGCTCCGGGTAGTAGCTGTGAACGAAGTAGAAGAACGCGCCCTCGGCGACGCCGACTCCGACGTCGGCCGCTGGACCGCGGCGGGTCCGGTTCCAGCCCATGTGCGGGATCTTGAGGCCCGGGCGGTCGGCGAACCGGCGCACCCACCCCGTCAGAATCCCCAGCCCCGGAGCGTCTGGGCTCTCTTCGCTGTTGCCGAAAAGCAGCTGCATGCCGATGCAGATCCCGAAGAACGGGCGCCCGGCATCGATGAAATTGCGCATCGCCTGGCGGAGCGCGCCGCCGTCACGGTCGAGCCCAGCGGCACATGCGCCGAAGGCGCCTTGTCCCGGCACCACCAGCTTGTCGGCCCGCGCGACGACGTCGGCGTCCGCGCTGACCACCACATCGGCGCCGACCGCCGCGAGCGCCTTCGCGACGCTGCGCAGGTTCCCGCTTCCCAGGTCCGCGACGACGATCCGCGCCGTGCTCACGTGGTGAGCGTTCCCTTCGTCGACGGGACGCCGACGACCCGCGGGTCGATCCGCGCCGCCGCCGCCGTGGCCCGCGCGAACGCTTTGAATAGCGCTTCGATCATGTGGTGCGCGTTCTCGCCGTAGCGCACCTCGAGGTGCAGGTTGCAGAGCGCGGCGCTCGCGAAGCCGCCGAAGAACTCACGCCCGAGATCCACGTCGAACGTCCCCACCCGTCGCCCCTTGAGCGCGTCAGCGCGGTAGACGAACGCTGCGCGACCACTGAAGTCGACCGCGGCCGAGACGAGCGTCTCGTCCATCGGGATCGTCGCTTCGCCGAAACGGCTGATCCGACTTCGATCGCCGAGCGCTTCGCGGAACGCTTGTCCGAGGCAGATTCCCACATCTTCAACCAAGTGGTGCGGATCGACTTCGATGTCGCCGCTCGCCTGCACCTCCAGATCGAAGAGGCCGTGACGCGCGATCGACTCGAGCATGTGGTTGAAAAAGGGCACGGGCGTCTCGATCCGCCGCTCGCCGCTTCCGTCGAGCGTGAGGTCGAGCTCGATAGCCGTTTCCGAGGTCTTGCGCTCGATCTTTGCCCGTCGCGTCATGGTCGCTTGCCGTCACCGACAAACGCGAAATCTTAACCCGCCGGCCGTCGGGCGCAAATGAGCACGCGTGAGATCTTCAAGGAATCTCCGAACTCTAGCGATATAATCAGAGCCGGCTTCAATGTTCCAGCGCGCCCGCAGCCCGGTACTCGGGTATAACCACAATCTCCGTCACGGGGGCCGCGTTTTTCACGTCCAGACCGAGGACTCGGGGCAAGGTTATGCGCGCCTCTACACGCATCTGTTCTACGAGGGGACAATCCTCGCGTCGAAAAAGGAAGAGTACGACCCCGAGGCGCCGGAAGAGACCGTGCGCGGGGCGATGCAGAAGCTCCACAAGCTGATGATCACCGAGCTGACGCACGCCGAGCACGACGCGCGAATCGCCGCGTTCTTCACGTCGCGCCGCGAGCCGGCGACGCTCAAAGATCCCGCGCCGGTCGTGGTCGTCCAGGTGCCCGCACCAGCACCGGCGGGCGTGGCCGTGGCTGTGGACGGTCCGTCTGCGCCTGCGCGCCCGGCGTGGCCGAAGGTGGCGCCAAAACCGGTCGTCGTCCCGCCGGCGGCTGCGCGGCGGCCGTCGGTTGTGCTGTCCAATTCCACCGACGGCGTGGTGGTCCGGCGCAACGTGGTCATCAACGTCGGGGCCGGCCAGCCTCCGGTCCAGGGAACGATCGGAAACTCGAGCGCGCCGGCCCCGTGGCCGGCTCGAGCTCGCGCCGGTGGCCACTACGCCGTCCGCGACGGCTCGGGCTACGTTGCCGGCAACCGTGCCCGTGCCGCCGGGCCGGTGCCGGACGCTCCACCGCAGCCCCTGGCTTCGACGCGCGACATCCGCATGCCCTGGGAGACGCCCGGACCGACCCGCTTCGTGCCGGCCACGCAGACGGTGGTGCAGACCGTCGCGCCGGACGGATCGGCCGTGATCTCGTCGGGCAAGATCCGCATGCCCTGGGATGCGCCCGCACCTGCGGCGTCCGAAGCCTTCTCCAGCGGGCTCGTTTCAGACAAGAGCTTGGACGAGGTCATCCTCGAATACCTCGCCGATGATGGCGAAACCGACGAGCGCTGACCCGCATCTAACGACGTGAGCGAACTGGCCGAAAGCGGCGCCCGGGTCCGAATCTACGGCACCACCAACTGCGGTTCCTGCCGACGGGCCGAGGCGTTGCTCGTGAGGGAGGGCGTTCCCTTCGAAAAAATCGACGTGACCAGCGACGACGAGGCGCGTACGGCGCTCGCCGAGGCAGCCGGCGGACGTCGGACCGTTCCGGTGATCTTCGTCGACGGACGCGCGATCGGCGGTTACGAAGATCTGATGCGCCTGGTCGCCGCGCGCGCCCTCTGACGCCAGACGGGTCGGTCGTCGTCAATCGAGCCTGACGACCAACCCTGCATCGCCGTCGACCAAGACCTGGTCGCCGTCGTGAAGACCGGCACAGGCGCCAGCGGCGCCGACCACCGCTGGGATCCCGCGCTCGCGTGCTTGCGCAGCCACGTGGTCGAGCGGCCCTCCCGTTTCGACCACCAACGCCGCCGCCGCGATGACCGGCAACTCCGTCGGGAGGATCGTTCGTGCCACCACCACCTCCTCGTCGGTGGATTTCGGCGCCGGGTGATCCATGCCTAGCCAGATACGGACCCGTCCGATGCACGCCCCGCCGGCGCCTGATCTGCCGCGGATCAGACCGGGCGCTTCTCGCACGGCGGCGTCGGCGCTGGAAATTGGGGGCGGGTTCGCACGCGCCTCAGCGTCTGCAGCTCGGGCGACGCGCCCGAGCTTCGCGGCGTCGGCGCGCGACAGCTTCTCGCCGCCGCGCGCGTCGGCGCGAACGGCATCGAGCGGGAGCCAAAAAATGTCCTCCGCGCTTTCGAGGATGCCCCCGGCATGGAGCCGCGTCCCCTCGCGGAGCAGCGCGTGCCGCACATGAGCGGTCGCGCGTGCGTAGAGGGCGTCGTCATCCTCGCCCGCGGCCGCGGCCGCCCGCGCCGCCGCCAGATGGGCTTCGAACGCGTCCCACTCAGACGACGGCAGGGCGGCGCGTATCGCGGCGGCCGCGGCAGAAAAGGCAGTGCTGTCCGTTGGCCGGCGGGTTGTACGACGCGTGGAGAGCAGGCGCTGCTCGAGGGCGTCGGGAGCCTCCCTCCAGGTGGGAGCGACCACGTCCCAGGCGGGCGACTCGTCGCCGAATGCGTCGAGGTAGGCGCTGAGCGCGGCCGCGCGCGCTGACGCGCCCGCCGCGTCGATGAAGACGACCGCGCGCCGCCGTCGTTCGCTTGCCGCCGATGGGATCGCCCCAAGAAGCGCGGGCAGGTGCGACGCCGGATTGATTCCGTCGCGTCGCAGGAGTTCTGCCAGCGCGGCCCGGGCCGCGCGTGCCGCGGGTTGGACGATCGCGAACAACGGCTGGTAGATCGCGATGAAGGTCGACAGCGCCTCTTCCAGCGTCGGCGCGGGAGCCGCGAGACGCGTGTCAGCCAATGCGCGCAGGGCATCGAACGCCTGGTTCGCCGTGAGGGTTCCTGACCCTTCCGGCGGCCCGGGGATCGCGCGGTCTGCACAGAAGAGATACCCGTCGGAGATCCGCTGCCGAAAACCGGTCTCGCAGGTCTGGTCGACCAGCGCCACCAACCCGGCCTGCGCCGGGGACAGCGGCAGGGGGTTGTGGACCGCGTCCCAGCGCCAGGCACCCACGTGCGCGGCCCCCCCCGGGCGCTGCGCACGTCTCGTGCCTCGATACGGGCGAAGCTGCAGGAAGGTCACCTCGCTGCCCGACGCGACCCATTCGACCTCCACGGGGCCGTGCGAGGCCGACAACTTGGACAGCGCCGCGGCGAGCCCGTCGCGAGCGGCACGGGCGTCGCCCGTATGTGCGTCGATCGACGGCGCCTCGGACGAAGCGAGATCGATTGCCGCACTGCCGGCCGCGTCCCCGGTGACGAACGGGTGAACGAGCACCGAGAAGCCGAGCGCGTCGGCGGCGAGACCGTGGCGCGCGAAGTAGGCGACGACCCCCGGTGCGAGGACGGAAAGAAGCACGGCGCGGAGCGCGTCGGGCACAGCGTCCCTCGGCACGTCGAGCCGCGAAACAAACAGTCCCGCCGCGAGCGTACCGGCTTCGTCCTCGATCGACGCGGACGAGCGGATCGCGAACCGCGCACCGGGCTCGGGCGCCAGCTCCCGGAGCATTGCCGTAAGCGTCTCGGCCAGCTCATCGGGCCAGGGCCGCGCGCCAAGCGCCCGGGACGCCCGTGAGATCGCGGCCAACGCTCCCGGCGACGCCGGCGTGGCGGGGAGCGCCGGACCACCCGAGCGCAGCAACGCGAAGAGATCTGACGTGACGACGAACGCCTCCGGAACGCGCAGGCCGGCCGCCGCGAGCCGCAACAGCGATCGCGCCTTCCCGCCGACCTTGTCGGCGTCGGCGCCCGGATGGAGCCGCACGCAGAAGCTCATGATCGCGCGCGCGGCCGTGATAGTTTTCGCCGGCATATGCGCGGTCCTTTGCTTTCAGGCCCTCTCGGAAGCCAGCCGACGTTGGAGGCGCTCCTGCGTTGGACGGCGGAGCGCGCGCCGGTGATCGTGCTCGGCCCACCTTGGCTCGGCGACGCGGTGTCGCGCGGCGGTCGAACCCTGGTCCTGGTCGAGGCGGAGCTGCGGCCGCAGGCCCTGCGCGCGCGAAGACGCGCAAAAAAGGAAGGGCGGCCACTCGACGTCACGCTGGCCGCCGCCGAGCTCCCCCTGCGCCGGGGCAGCCTTTCCGCGCTAATCGTCGAGAACGTCGCCGGCCTATCGGACGAAGAATCGGCACGCTGGATCGCCGCGCTCGTCCCCTGCCTGCGCCCGGGTGGCCGCCTGATCGCCGCCGATGCTACCTCCAGCAACGCTGCGGCCGCCCGCGTGGCGGGCGCCTTCCTTTCTGCCGCCCTCGTCGAGATCGTCCAGGAGTGGCCCCGCGATGGCGCCCTGCTCACGCTCGGTGTCGCCCCCGCCGCCTCGATCATCGCCGCCCGCTTCGACCTCCGCTGAGCCATTGGCACCAACGCTCGGTAGACGCTCGTGTGTCTCGATCGCCGCTCCGTCTCACCCACCCGCGCGAGCGTAGCGCGGCTTGCAGGGGAATGGGGGTGCAAGCGGCGCGAGCCACCCCACATTTAAGACATAATTGCGCGCATGTGGCGGCGGTGGAGCTGGGCTCTCGCTCTCTCGGTGCTGGCGCACCTCGCGCTGGTCGGCGTCGGGCTTGGCCTCGCGGCCCGCCAGGGCCTGGGCACTCGGGTCGACATCGAGATCACCGGCATGCGCCTCGACGAGGTCAAAGATCTCCCCCTCGGCGGTCCCGCGGGCGCCCTGGAGGCCAAGGGGCACGCGCAACGCCGGACGCGGAAGCGCGCCGCGCCCGCGCCCGCCGAGGGTACGCTGGCCATCCGCTCCGAGCATCGGCAGCGCCCAGGTAGCGCGTCGCTCGCCGACGGCGAGAACGCGCCGGCGCCAACCAGCGATCTGAGCGCATACGGACCCCGTGGGTCGCGCCTGACGGCGCTCCTGCGGCTGGATCGCTTGCGGGGGACCGACTACGCGGCACCGGTCGATGCGGTGCTGATGCGGCTGCCCGATCGGCGCGATCTGCTGGAAGGGACCGGGCTCGACCTGTTCGATGCTTTCGATGCTCTGTTGATCGCCACGCCGCACCCGCTGGATCCGAGCGTGACCTTCCTGGCCGTCCGCCACCACGTCGATGAGGTCGCGCTGCGCGCGGCGCTCGCGCGCGGCGCGCGTGCCACCTTCCGGGTGTTGAGCTGGCGGAACGAAGCGGGTCGTTCCGTCGGCGAGCGCCGTGCGCTCCGCGGAGCGCACGAGGGCGGGTTTCCCGCGCGCGATGATCGGATCATCGTCCTGCCGGCTCCAGGGCTGGCGGTCGTGACGCCACCGGCGTATCGCGCGATGCTCCTGGCTGCGCCGCTGGGGCTGGCCGGTACCGACGCCGGCACCGGGGCCGATGCCGGTGTCATCGACGGCGGCACCCGCGCCTCGGAGGCCGTGGGGTGGGCACCGCTTCTGTCACGCATCGATGCGGAAGAGGGGCTCATGCCGCCCGACGGAGACCTGATGGTGAGCGCGGTGGACATCTTCAAGACCACCGGCGACTCGGGCGAAGGACCGCACCTGCCCTACGGGATGGAGGTCCCTCCGAAGGTCACTGGCGTGGTCGGCGTCGACGACAGTCCGTTCGTCGACGTCGAAGGGGAGTTCCAGACCGACGGGCCGGCGCAACACTGGGAGTCGGCGTGGCCGGCCCTGCTCGGCAAGCTGCGCACGAACCCGATCCTGCTCTTGAGCGGCTTCTCACCGCTGCTTTACCGCGCGACCCTTACCCGCGAAGGGCGCATCGTGCGCGTGCACGTCACCGCCACGCGCGACGAGACGCTGCGCCTGCTCGCGTTCGCGCTGCACATGCTGGGTGGCTGATCGGCCCCCAGCGTCAGGGCTGCCGTGTCGGGACGCGCGGCGCCTTGGGCAGGAACGGCGGATCCGGCGCGAGCGGCGCCTTGGGCACGGGTCGGGGATTTGGCGCGATCGGAACCTTGCGTGGGGTCTGGTGGGGCGCCGCAGTTTCCGCCTGACCGTCGGCCAGGACTTCGTCCATGGTGGTGCGCAACTTGCCGCCGGTGTCGTCGGGCTTGACGCCGGCCGGTCGCTCCCAGGGAACGTCGACGAGCGGAAGCCCCGCCGTCACCTCGTTCGTGTAGCGCGCAAACATCGGCACGGTCAGCATGAAGGCGGCATCCTTCTGCCCCAGGGGTCGCTCGTGTTGATCGTCGCCGATCCAAGTTGAGGTCATCCAGCGGGAGGTGTAGCCGATGAACCAGGTGTCCATGGTCGCGCTCGACGTGCCGGTCTTGCCGGCGGCGAACAGGCCCGCGGTCCGGATCGCCGGCGCGTGTCCGCGCGTGACAACGTGGCGGAGCAGCGTCGAGGTGAGCCAGGCGGTGCGGGGGGGGATGACGGGCGCGGGCGGCGGCGCGGCGGCGAGCGCCACCAATCGGTCGAGCCGCTCGGAAGGGGCGCCGAACGGATCGCTTGGGGCCGTGTGGTCCTCGATGACCGCGCCGCTGCGATCGCGGATGCGGCGAACGTAGACGGGGTCGACGAGCACGCCGTTCTTGGCGAAGGCCGAAAACGCGCGGGTCAGCTCGTCGATGCGGGTGCACGATGCGCCCAGCGCGAGCGCCTGATCGGAGATGATCGGCGTGGTGATGCCGAGGCGGCGCGCCCAGGCTTCGACCTCGTTGCCTCCCATCAGCTTGTAGAGCTGCACGGACGGCACGTTCTTCGACCAGATGAGCGCGTACTCGAGCGTCACCTGGTAGTCGACGGTGTTGTTCAGGTTGGTGGGCGTCCAGACCTCGCCGGTCACCGGGTCGACCTCCGCGCGCGGCACGTCGTTGAGCAGTGACGCGAACCCGTACCCCTTGTCGAGCGCCAGCGAATAATAGATCGGCTTGTAGACCGACCCCGGCTGGCGGCAGGCCTGCGAGACGCGGTTGAACTCGGAGCGGTCGTAGTCGTCGCCGCCGACCATGGCCAGCACGTATCCCGAACCGTGATCGTAGGTGAAGATCGTTCCCTGCACGCGCGGCGTCTGCTCCAGCGCCAGCTCGACCGGCGGTGCGCGCCTCCTCACCTTGCTTGGGGCGGTTTCATCGTACGCCGGCAGCCAATTCACCTCGCTCTTGGTGTCGTAAGTCCAATCCGCGAATCGTCCCCGTTTCGATTGGTGCGCGTTTTTCACCCAGACCACATCGCCCGCGCGCAGAAGATCCGTCGCCGACTCCAGGCTCCTGTCGTTGACGGCGTCCTTGGCGCTAAACGGTGCGGCCCACGACAGGCTCGCCGCTGGCAGCGTCCAGATTCCCGCTCCGACGCGCACCCGCGCCGTGCCGTCACCGGTTACCCCCTCGACCAGGCCCAGAAAGAGTCGACCTTCAGCCGGGGGATCGCCACCGTAGCGGGCGGCGACGCGCCGCCGGAATTCGACGGCTGCCGCACCGGTGAGGTGCGCGACCGGGCCGCGCCATCCCTGGCGCTTGTCGAGCTTGCGCAGCGAAAAGTCGACGTTCTCTTGGGCGGCGAGGTCGATCCAAGGAACGGCGGCGGTCTCGATCTCGAGCCCCCCTTCGTAGAGCTTCTTTTCGCCGTAGCGTCGCGCGACGTCGCGCCTTACCTGCTCGGCGAAGTAGGGGGAGACGGTCCGGAAGAAATCGGGTCGCTGGCGGACGATCACCGGTCGCGCGCGCCACCGGTTCGCCTCGACGTCGGTGAGGGTGCCGGCCGCGACCATCGCGGAGAGCACCTGATCGCGGCGGGCGCGCGCGGCATCGAGGCTGGTGAGGGGCGAGAAGCGCGACGGCGCACGGACCAGCCCCGCCAAGAGCGCCATCTCGCCGAGATCGAGATCGCCGACCGCCTTGTCGAAGTAGCGGCGGGCGGCGGCGGCGACGCCGTAGGCGCCGTGGCCGAGGAAAACCTGATTCAGGTACAGGGTTAGAATTTCGCGCTTTTCGTAGTGGGTCTCCAGGCGGCGCGCCAAGATCGCCTCGCGGATCTTGCGCTCGATGGTCCGCTCCGAGGAGAGGAACGACTTCGCAACCTGTTGCGTGATGGTCGAACCGCCCTGCGCGACCTCACCCGCGCGGAAGTTGGCGCCGACCGCGCGCGCGATGCCGCGGTAGTCGAGGCCGTGGTGCTCGTAGAACCGGCGGTCTTCGGCGGCCAGAAAGGCGTGTACCAGCTGCGGCGGAAACGCCTCGAACGGCAGGATCTCGCGTCGCTCGGTGGCCAGCTCCGCCAGCGGGGTTCCGTCCCAGCCACGCATCATCGTCGTGGTCGCGGCGACCTGGTGGTACGTGCCGAGGTCGGGCAGCGCCGGCAGGGTGGCGGCGAAATAGAGGTAGGCAGCGAGACCGCTTAGGACGACAAGACCCAGCGCGCAGCAAAGGCCGAAGGCGTAGAGCTTGAACAGCCAGAAGAAAAAGCCGCCGTCGGAAGGATTCTCCACCTCGATTCGCACGGAAGCGAGAGCGGCTCGCGGGGATGTTGGTGGATTCGGCGCAAGATCCGGCGGACCGGGCGAACCGGGCGGACCGGGAGGCAGCGGCGGCGCAGGCGAATCCGGCGGGTGAGGGGGGCGCTTGCGGGCGTCGGGCGGCAGAGGCGGCGGCGACGCCATGTGCCGCAAAATTAGCACGGGCGGCGTTGAAGCCGACATCCGGTCGTGCTCCCATCACAATGTGGACCTGTTCGATCTCGGCGGCCCGGCTCCGCGCGCCGGGCAAAACGAAACGTTGGTGGGAACGGTCGAGCGGGTGGTCTATTCGGGGGGCGACGGTGCTTTTACGGTGGCGCGCCTGCGGCTCGACCCTGGCGAGCGGATCGTGACCGTCGTCGGTAGCCTGATCGGCGTGCCGGCTGGCGCGGCGCTGCGGGTCGTGGGGCACTTCGAGACCAGCGCGCGCTTCGGCGAGCAGTTCCGCGTCGCAAGCTACACCGAGGTCGCGCCCGCGACGCTCGAAGGGTTGCGCCGCTATCTCGGCTCGGGGCTCATCAAGGGAATCGGACCCGAATTCGCGAACCGCATCGTCGCGCGCTTCGGGATCGAGACGCTGGAGGTTCTCGATCGCGATCCCGGACGTATCGGTGAGGTCCCGGGTATCGGCCCGTCGCGGGCGCGCGCCGTCCGCGATGCGTGGAGCGCCCAGCGCGAGGTGCGCGAGGTGATGGTCTTCCTGCAGGGATACGGCGTGTCTCCCGCGTTCGCCGCGCGTATCTACAAGCGCTACGGTGCGGCCTCCATCGCGCGCGTGCGCGAGAATCCCTATCGGCTGGCGTTCGACGTCTGGGGGATTGGTTTTCTGTCGGCGGACAAGTTGGCGGGGGCGCTGGGCGTCGCGCGCGACGCTCCGGCGCGCATCGAGGCGGGGGTGCGGCATGCCCTCGACGACGAGGCCGGCAACGGCCACGTCTTCGTGCCGCGTTCGCGGCTAATGCAGAAGGCGGCCGCGCTCCTGGACGTCCCCGAGGATGCGGCAGGTGACGCGCTCGATCGTCTGGCGCGCACCGGCGAGGTCGCGATCGACGCATCCATTGTCGACGCCCCGAGCGATCCCGCCGTGTACGAGGCCGATCTTTATCGAGCCGAGACCGCGCTCGCGGTCGGGCTACGCCGGCTCCTGGCCGCGCCCGCGCCAATGCCGATCGGGAATGAGGATGGCGCCATCGCCTGGTACGAGCGGGCAGCGGGAATCTCGCTCGCCCGGCAGCAAAGCGAAGCCGTCAAGCTCGCCCTGCACGCCAAGGTTGCCGTGGTCACCGGTGGACCGGGGGTCGGCAAGACCACGATCGTGCGCGGCATCGTGTCGATCTTGAAGCGCATGGGGTTGACCGTCGCGTTGGCGGCGCCGACCGGGCGCGCGGCCAAACGTCTCGCCGACGCCACCGGCGAGCCCGCCTCCACGCTGCACCGCTTGCTGGAATGGCGTCCGGCGAACGCCACTTTCGCGCGTTGCGCCGCTCGCCCGCTCGAGGACGACATGTTGATCGTGGACGAGGCCTCCATGATCGACGTCCGACTGGGAGCCGATCTGGTCGGCGCGCTCGCGTCGGCGACGCGCCTCATCCTGGTTGGCGACATCGACCAGCTCCCGTCCGTCGGCCCAGGGACCGTCCTCGCCGACGTGATCGCCAGCGGCGCGGTTCCCACCATCCGCCTGACCGAGATCTTCCGCCAGGCGGCCCAGAGCCTAATCGTGGTCAATGCCCACCGGATCCAAGAGGGCGAGATGCCGGACCTCGGTGCGCCGCCAGCGTCGGGTCGGAATCGCGCGGGCGACGGCGAGCGAGCTCGCGAGGACGACCGCCGCGATTTTTTCTTTCTCGAAGAAGAAGACCCCGCTAAAGCCGCGGCGCTGGTCCGCGATCTGGTGACGGTGCGCCTGCCGCGCCGCTACGGATTTTCACCCCACGACGTGCAGGTGCTTTCGCCGATGCACCGGGGCGAGCTCGGAGCGGGGAACCTGAACCAGCTCCTGCAAGAGGCTCTGACTTCGGGGGCCGCCGGCATCGAGCGCGGCGCGCGCGTGCTGCGTGTCGGCGACAAGGTCATGCAGGTGCGCAACGACTACGACAAGGAAGTCTGGAACGGCGACAGTGGCATTGTCCAGAGCGCCTCGGCCGAGGGGCTGGCGGTCCGCTTCGACGATCGCGTCGTCGACTACGCGCTCGACGAGCTGGACGCGCTGGTGCTGGCCTACGCGGCCACCGTACACAAATCGCAGGGCTCGGAGTACCCGGCGGTGGTCGTGCCGGTGCACACGCAGCACTACGTGATGCTGCAGCGCAACCTGCTCTATACGGCCGTCACGCGCGGCAAACGTCTGGTGGTGTTGGTCGGCACGCGCAAGGCGCTGGCGCTCGCGGTGCGCAACGCCGACGTCGGTGCGCGGGCGTCCGGCCTGGCCGCACGGCTCAGATCCAACCGCCGATGACGAAGTCGATGCCGAAATCCTTCTGCTGGTTGTTGTTGAAAGAGATGCCGAACGACGGCCCGAGACCCACGAAGAAATGCGGCGCGAGGTGGTAAAGAAAGGGGGCGAAGATCTCCAACCCGGCGGAGCTGCTGGAGGTGTGGTCGTTGTTGGAGGTGTAGGTCGCGAACACGCCCGCAGTCGGCCAGAAGCCAACGCGCCCGTTGATGTTCATGTTGAAACCTGCGCGGGCGGCGAGGCCCAGGCTCGTGCTGCCGCCCGAGACGCTGTCGATGCCGACCACCCCCCCGACGGTGACGTTGCTGGTGAGGAAGGTGTCGATCGCCGGATGCACGGCGATCTCCGAGCCGCCGCCGCTCGCCTTGTGAAGGAATAGGAAGCCACCCGAAGTACCGCCGAATGTTGTCTGCATCGTGAGCACCCACTCCCCGGGAGCGCCGAACCCGCCGCCGGCCAGGGCCATGGGCGCGAACGGAGCCGGGCTGGTGTCGCCAGGCACGGGCGGATCCTGCGCGTGCGTCGTGGAGGCGCCCAGCGCCACGATGGTGAACACCAGCGGCAAGCTCCGGATCATCGACGGCCTCCGCCGATGCCCGGTACCACGTCGATCGGAAGCGATCAAATTACGACGGCGGTTCTTTCCCGGTGGGGGTTTGACCCAGCTTGGCGGCGACACGCGCCGCCTCCTCGACGGCGCGCGCGATCACCGAACGGATGCGCCCGTCTTCGAGGATCAGCAGGCCGGCAATGGTGCTGCCCGCGGGGGTGGTGACCTGGTCCTTGAGCGCCGCCGGGTGCATCCCCGTCTGCAAGACCATGCGCGCGGCCCCCTGGAACATCTGCGCCGCGATCTGCATCGCGATGTCGCGTCGCAGTCCCATCCGCACGCCGCCGTCGGTGAGCGCTTCCAGGATGATGTACGCGAACGCGGGCCCGCTGCCGTTGAGGCTGGTGACCGCGTCCATGACTTTGTCCTCCGCTTCTAGGCATCCGCCCACGCAGCGGAAGATCTCGATCGCGGTTTGCGCCTGCGCGTCGGTCACGCCGGGCCCACGGGCGATGACGGTCATCCCTTCCCCGATCAGGCAAGGCGTGTTGGGCATCGCGCGTACGACTGCGCTCTTGGGCAGCCAGCCTGCCAGCTGATCCAGGCGCACGCCCGCCGCGATGCTCACGACCAATTTCCCCGCCAGGAGCGCGGCCAGCTCGGGATTGCCCAACAGCGGTCCCACCTCGTGAGGCTTCACGCAGACCAGGACCACGTTCGCGGCCCTGCACGCTTCGCGGTTGTCGCTCGTGGTCCGGATGCCGTGTTTCTCGCGCAACGCGGCCGCAACCTCGGCGCGCCGATCCGTCGCGAAGATCTGCGACGGCTCCAGTCGCCCCGAACGCAGGAGTCCCCGCACGATGGCCTCCCCCATCGTCCCGCAGCCGAGCACGGTCAGCGTTTCGGTCTTGGCGAGCATGTCGTGCAACTATCGCACAAGACGCAGCGCCTGCCGAAATCGGCAAGGAGAAGGGCTGGGCGCGATCGTCACCCCGGACGGGGCACCCAGAAGTGCTTCCGGGTGGCCCCCCAAACGAGGTGCCAGTCCGCGATGCGGTTTCCCGCGCCGCGCGCCCAGGCGCTGAGCGAGAAGGGTAATGCGCTCTCGAATTGAAACCAGAGCGACGTGTCGGGCGAGCGTTGCGGTCGATCGGCGTGATCGTCGTCCAAGGCGAGGACGCGCTCGACCGAGGATGCCACCACCCCGTGCGGCGTCAGGCTGGGGGTGAGGAACAGTCCGCCTGGAACGAACGGCGAGCCCGTCGCCGCCACGTCTCGGATGATGCCGTTGATCTCGGTGGTCACGTTGCGATGAAAGTACGGCGGGCGAAACGTACCCTCGGTGACGTCCCAGCGGGGCGGAAAGATGACCAGGTCGAGCGTGTGGGCTCCCGCCTCGTCGAGCGGCGCCGACAGCACGGTGTGAACCGAGGGATCCACGTGATCGATGCGCGTGTTGCCCGCCGGCGAGAACAACGCGAGGTCGTAGACGTACGGGCAATGATTGCCGTGCCAGGCGACCACATCGAAAGGCGAGTAGTCCTGCACAGCGTCGAAAATCTCGCCCCCGAGCTTGGCGGTGATCCGGTAGCCCAGCGACAGGCGATCCTCGTGCCAGGCCGCGGGCGCGCGGAAGTGACGTGCCTCGGAAAGTCCGTTGGCGCCGATGGGACCGCGCTCCGGGAGCTCGAAATGCCGACCGAAGCTTTCCGCGACGTAGCCACGCGCGGTTGGTCCCTTGAGCAGCACGCTGAATCGCAGGCCGCGCGGGACGGTGGCGATCTGACCCGGCCCCACGTCGAGGAGGCCGAGCTCCGTCATCAACGTCAGGCCGCCCGCCTGGGGTAAGAGCAGCAGATCTCCGTCGGCGTCGGTGAAGCAACGTTCTTCCATGCCGCGGTTGGCCGCGTAGACGTGGACCGCAAACCCGCGCCGCAACCGCGGCGACCCGGCGCCCCCGACGGTTGCCAGACCGTCGACGAAGTCGGTCGGCGTGCCGTCGTCGGGGAAAGGCAGCGGATTCCAACCCACCAGATTGGGCTCCGGTGGCTCGGACGCGAAGTCGCTCTTGAACGTCGTGTGGGCGGCGGGAATGAATGGTCCTTGCTGGGCCGAGGGACGAATTCGATACATCCAGGTGCGCCGATTGCCGTGCCGGGGCGCCACGAAGCCGGTGCCGTTGATTTGCTCGGGGTAGAGGCCGTACGCGCCGTGGCGTGGGGAATTGCGATCGCGCGGCAAGGCTTCGGGGAGCGTCTCGCTCTCGTGAACGTTGCCGTAGCCACCGGTTGGGGCCGCCGCCGGTTTCCCCGACAACATCTGCCGCGCCAGGATCCGATGGCGCCCGTGGAGGGCGTGAGCGTTACCGGGAAGCACCTCGACAGTTACGGCACAACCGGCGCTGACCAGAACTCGAGCCGTGTCCTCGATACGCTCGCGTGTGTTCCAGGTATCCTCCTCCTGGGCGCCCAGAAGAACCGGCACTCCCGCGAGAGCCGGCCCGGTCTGCGGCCACTCGTCGGCTGGGCCCATGATCGCTCCCGACAGGGCGACCAGCGCGGCCGGGCGGCAGCCCCGCAACAGCAATTCGATCGACAGACAGGCGCCCTGGGAAAACCCGAAGATCACGACCCGGTCGGGGGCGCTGCGCGCGACGGCGATACGCAGCACCGCCGCGATTTGATCCAGGGCCGACACGAGCTGCGCTCCGATCTCGGCGCGGGGGGCAGTGTACTTGGCGCTGTACCAGACGTTGTCGGCCGCCTGGGGCGCCACGACGCAAACCGTCGGATCGTTGCCTACGATCTCGACAGCGCGGCTCAGGATGCCGTCGGCGGAGGCGCCCCGCCCGTGAATACAGACGACCACCCGCCGCGCGGCTTCCAGGCGGGCGCCGCTGACGGACACCAGCTCCGGCAATCCCCAGTCCTCGAAGCGCGTGCCAACCGAAGGGCGCCGGCCATGAAACGCCGCGCTCAATAAATCAGCCGGCAAGTCGGAGGAGGCCGCCTCGGCCAGCAGGGCCCGCAGGCCCTCGAACGTCACACCAAGCGCTCGCAACGACACGCCGGCGCCGGCCCGGACCAGGAAGTCGAACAGGCTGGCCTCGAGATCCGGGACCCGAAGCCGTTGCGCGATTTCGGCGACGAGGCCGGGCGCTTCGGCACGCAGGCGGTGGATCGAGTGCGGCAGCAGCACGCTGTGCAGCCCGCTGTGGTCCAGATCGAATCGGCCCCCCAGACGGTGTGTCAGCTTGTGGTGCAGGCCCGGGGTTCCGGCTTCCAGCGCCCCCGCGGCAAGCGCCGCGCCCCGAAGGGCGCCGGCGCGGGCACGGCGATCGTCGGGCGCGCGTACCAGGCCCTCGATGGCCGCGTACAAGATCCCGATGGCGGTCAAGGCCTGCTCCCGCGCTTCGCCATGGAGCGATCCGGTGCCGAGCGTACCGATCGGGTGTGCGAGCGCGTTCATCAGGCTGGTCACCGTCAGCGCCTTCGGCATGCCCAGCGTCAGCTCGACGTCGTGGATGACCGTGTCGGGGCGCACTTTGGGATTGCGGCCGGTGGTCTTGGTGCCGCCTGTCGTGATGCCGTACAGGTTGGTCATCTCGGATCCCGAGTACGTGGTCGGGATGGCCACGAAGTGGACGTCGCGTTCCAACTTGAGCGCCTTGCCGAGGCCGATCGCCGACCCGCCGCCGAGGGCCACGATGGTGTCGGCGCCGAACACCTGGACCCTCTGCCGAGCCTCGCCCAGCACCGCCTCCGGAACGTGGCGCCGGGCACCGGCATAGAGCTCGACCTCGAACCCGGCCAGCAGGGACCGAACGCGCTCAACGTGGCGTCGGCTCTCACCGGTGATGAGCAAGATCCGTCTGCTGTTCGCGCGGGTCAGGAGGCCCGGCAAAGACTCGAGCCCGTCGCCGTCGGGGCTGCTCACGGCGCGGATTATGGCACGCGTCGAGCACAGGGGGCTTTCGCCCAGGAGCACGGCGGGATCCGGATCCATCGCGGCGTGGTGTTGCGGGGCCTCCGACGGTAAATTAGAGAACTATGTCCGCAGCGCGCCAACACCTTCGCGACGCCCACCGTCTCGTCGTCAAGCTGGGTACGCACGTCGTGGCCCAGGACAGCGGCGCGCCGGCGCTGGACCGGATCGGCGCGATTGTCGCGAGCCTCGCGCGACTGCGCAGCGCCGGGCGGCAGGTACTGCTGGTGACGAGCGGCGCCGTGAGCCTAGGGATGCGCGTCCTCGGCCTGCCGGAACGTCCCCGATCGCTCGGTTCGCGTCAGGCCTGCGCGGCTGTTGGCCAAGGACACCTCATGGGTGTCTACACGCGCGCGTTCGCCGAGGTCGGGCTGACGGCGGCGCAGGTGTTGCTGAGCCAGGAGGATCTGGCCGACCGCGATCGCGCCCTCTGCTTGCGTACGACGTTGATGCGCCTGCTGGAGCTGGGCGTGGTGCCGGTGCTCAACGAAAACGACAGCGTCAGCGTGGCGGAGCTGGTCGACTACCAGCGCGCGCAGGCGGGTGGAGTGGAAGCCGCCGCGCCGGTCGGTTTCGGTGACAACGACGGTCTGTCCGCGCGGGTCGCGGTGGCGCTCGACGCAGATCTCTTGATCATGCTGACCAACGTGGGCGGGCTCTTCACGGCGAATCCGCGGCTCGACGCCGATGCCGTCCGCATCCCCGAGCTGGCTGGTGTCGACGATGCGGCGCTGGCCCGCGCGAGCGGCGGCTCGGTCGGCGGCACCGGCGGCATGGCCAGCAAACTGGCGGCGGCAAGGCTCGCGACGAGCGAGGGGACGGCCGTGCTCATCGCCGGCGGTGGGGATCCGCGGGTGATCGATCGTGCGCTTTGTGGCGACGACGTGGGGACACTGGTGACCGCGGCCGCGCGTCGCCCGGCGCGCCTCCGCCACATCGCCGTCGGCGCCCGTCACCGCGGCGCGCTGGTGGTAAACCAGGGAGCGCTCTTGGCCTTGGGCGGCGAGAAGGCCTCGCTCCTGCCGATCGGCGTGGTCGGCGTCGAAGGGACCTTCGAGCAGGGCGACGTGGTCGAGATTCGCGATGGCAGCGGTCGCGTTCACGGCCGCGGGCTGGTGAACTACCCGGCGGATGCCTGCCGGAAACTGGCGGGCCGGCACAGCGACGACATCGACGCGATTCTCGGCTGGCGCGGCTACGACGCGCTCATCACACGCGACAACTTGGTCATGGGAGCAGTCTAATGACGACCACGGCAGGGACGGCGGCCACGGGGATGACGGCGAGCGAAGACGCGATTCGGTCCACGGCGCTGGCGGCCAAGGCTGCGGGCGGGAAGCTGGCGCGGCTTGGTCCGGAGCGGCGTTCGGTGCTCCTGCGGGCATTGGCGGACGCGTTGCGCGAGCCGGACGTGCGGGCGCAGGTGTTCGCCGCAAACGCGCTCGATCTCGAACGCGCGAAGTCCGAAGGGGTCGCGGCGCCACTGGTGAAGCGCCTGGGGCTCGACGCCGGGAAGCTGGACAGCGTCTGTGACGGGCTGGATCAGCTCGCGGCGATGCCTGATCTGGTCGGGCGCGCAACCTTGCGCCGCGAGCTCGACGACGGGCTGGTGCTCGAGCGGGTGACGTGCCCGCTCGGGCTACTGGGCGTGGTGTTCGAATCGCGACCCGACGCGCTGGTGCAGATCGTGGGCCTCGCGTGGAAGAGCGGCAACGCGGTGTTGCTCAAGGGTGGCCGTGAGGCCCTCGGGACCAACCGCGCGCTGACCGCCACCATTGCGAGTGTCCTGGAGGCGGCGGGAATCGATCGGCGTGCCGCCGTTTTGCTGGAAGGGCGCGAGGAGGTCGCGGCGGTGCTCGGGCTCCACGGGATCGTCGAGATGATCGTGGCGCGCGGTTCGTCCGAGTTCGTGCGCCAGATCCAGGCGTCGAGCGAGATCCCCGTGATGGGCCACGCGGCGGGCGTTTGCCACCTATACCTGCACGCGGGCGCCGATCCGGCGATGGCGGCGAAGCTGGTGGTCGATGGAAAAACCACCTATCCGGCGGCCTGTAATGCGACCGAGACGCTGCTTTGGGATGCGGACGCCGGCGCGGCGCTCGACGCCTGCGTGGAGGCGCTCGGCCAGGCTGGCGTCGAAGTGCGCGCCGACGCAGCGACCCGGAAGCGCCACCCGGCGCTGAAGGCGGCCACCGACGCCGACTTCGGCTTCGAGTTCGGCGCGAACGTCATCGCGGTCAAGCAGGTGCAAGGGATGGACGAGGCCCTGGCCCACATCGCGACAAATGGCTCCAGACACACCGAGGCGATCGTGACCGGCGACCTTTCGGCGTCGGAGCGTTTCCTGGCCGAGGTCGACGCCGCCGGTGTCTTCCACAACGCCAGCACCCGCTTCGCCGACGGGTATCGTTACGGGCTTGGCGCGGAGGTCGGCATCAGCACCGACAAGCTGCACGCGCGCGGACCGGTCGGCGTCGACGGTCTGCTCACCTACCGCTGGCTCTTGCGCGGGGCTGGACAGCTCACGGCCGATTACGGTCCAGCGAAGCGCGCTTTTCGCCATCGCGATCTTTGAGCGCGTTCAAGTCCGGTTTTCGGTCGGCACCATCTTAACCGTCAGGCGGGCTTCGGCGCGCCCACCGAGCCAACGGCTGGCGCGTCCGGGGGCGCCACGTGCAGGCCGCATTCCTTGTTCTCGGGGTTCTCCCACCACCAGCGGCCGGCGCGCGGGTGCTCGCCCGGTTTGATGGCGCGCGTACAGGGTGCGCAACCGATCGACGGATAGCCACGGTCGTGAAGCGGGTGGATCGGGACGCGCTGCTCGTTCGCGTAGGCGCGTACCTCTTCCATCGTCCAGCGGCAGAGCGGGTTGACCTTGACGATTCCGCGGTGGGCGCGATCGATCTCCACCTCGGGCGTGTCCGAGCGGGTGACGGACTGCTCGTTCCGCAGACCGGTCATCCAGGCTTCGAGGCCGCCGAGCGCGCGGGCGAGCGGCTCGACCTTGCGGATGCCGCAGCACGCGTGCCGATCCTCGAGCGAATCCCGAAAGCTGTACAGACCCTTCGCGCGAATCAGGGACTCGACCGCCTGGCGCTCGGGAAAATACCAAGCGATCTCGATCCCGTACTTCATGCGGACCCGTTCAGCGGTCATGTAGGTCTCGTCGGGCAGTCGGCCGGTGTCGAGGGCGAAGACCCGGACGTCTTTCGGCGACGCTTTCATCGCGATGTCGATGACGACGCAATCCTCGATCGAGAAGCTGGAGGCAACGGCCAGGCGACTGCCAAATCGGCCGAGAGCCCAGGCCACAACTTCCGCCGGGCGGGCGCCCTGCAGGCGGCGGGCTGCGTCTTCAATTGAGGCGCCATCGGAGGACATCGCCCGAGCATAGCGGAGTTTAAGTGCTTCGAATAATTGTTAACTAAAATCACGTAGAACTAACCAGGGCATGGCTTGACCTGGCTGCGCTCTGACGGTAAATTTCCGACCGCGCCTCTATAATTAGGCGTGTCGCGCACGGATAATTCTTAATCGAAACTGTAAACAATCATGTCAACCCCTCCCAGTCCAGCCCTCTATCCGCTGTTTCTGAAGCTCGACGGGCGAAAGGTGTTGGTGGTGGGTGGGGGTCCCGTCGGGGCTGCGAAGGTTGGGGTGCTGCTGGAGACCGGGGCCGCGATCACGGTGGTGGCCCCCGATCTGCGGCAGGACCTTACCGATCTCGCGAGCGCGGGGAAGATTTCAATCGAGCGACGTTGTTATGAGCGGAGTGACCTCGTAGGAGTCTGGTTGGTGGTGGCGGCGGCGCCTCCGGAGGTCAATCAAGCAGTGGCGGCGGCGGCGTCGTCCCAGCGTCTGTTCGTGCTCGCGGTCGACGATACATCGGCCGCGAGCGCGTACGGCGCCGGGACGTTTAGGCGCGGCGACGTAACGGTCGCCGTGTCTACCCGTGGTCGAGCGCCCGCTTTGGCGGGTCTTCTGCGCGAGGGGCTGGAAGCGATGCTCCCCGAAGATCTCGGCGCGTGGACCGAGGAGGCGGTGCGCCAGCGGGCCGTCTGGCGGCAAGGCCGCGTGCCGATGCCCGAGCGACGTCCGCAACTCCTCGCCGCCTTGAACAACCTCTATGAAGCACGTGCGTCCAGCGCTAAGGTTCGGCCATGATCGACGCCCGCCGAAGCGGATCGGCCGTCGGCCGCGTGTCCTTGGTGGGCGCCGGGCCGGGGAGCGCAGATCTCATCACCGTGCGCGGCGCGCGCCGGATCGCCGAGGCGGACCTGATTCTCTACGACGCGCTCGCTTCGGAAGAGATGCGCGTCTACGCGCCGGCCGCGCGGTGGTTCTTCGTCGGCAAGCGGGCCTGTCGAGAGTCGATTCGCCAGGAGGTTTTGAACCGCCTGCTCATAAAGTACGCCCGGCGTGGTCTGCGGGTGGTCAGGCTCAAGTGCGGCGATCCGTTCGTCTTCGGCCGCGGTGGCGAAGAGGCGCTCGCGCTCGCCCGCGCTGGAATCCCGTTCGAAGTCATCCCGGGCCTGTCGACCGCGGTGGCGGCGCCGGCGCTGGCGGGTATTCCGGTCACGCACCGGGGGCTCGCGTCCAGCTTCGCGGTGATCACCGGTCACCACGAGGCGACGTACGCGCCGCTGCTTAATGGCTTTCCGCCCGACAGTCTGACGCTGGTCGTGATGATGGGCCTCGGCCAGCGTGCGCGGATCGCCGAGCGGCTGATCGCGCGGGGCTGGTCGCTGCAAACGCCCGCGGCCGTCGTGGTCGGCGCGGCGACGCCCCAGAGCTGGCGGTGGACCGGAACGCTCGGGGCGCTCGGCGCCGCGGAAATTCCGGCGGCGTCGGCCGGCGCCCCAGGGCTTCTGGTCATCGGCTCGGTGGTGGGCTTGGCCGCAGAGCTGGCCGCCGATCTGGCGTCCAGCGTCCCCGGTGTTCCCGATGTTCCCATGAGAAAAAACGAGAAGGGTGAGTCATGAGCGCGAATCCAGTGGTTGATTTCGTTCCCGACGGCGTGGGCCGCCCCGGCTTTGCCGAGCCGGAGGATGTGGACGCGTTCGTCGACATGCTCGAGCGGTTCGAAAATGGGGACATCACCCCCGACGAGTGGCGGGCGTTCCGGTTGCTCAACGGCACCTACGGCCAGCGCCAGGAGGGTGTCTACATGATTCGCGTCAAGATTCCCCAGGGCGTGCTCGACGTCGCGCAGCTCGAGGCGATGGCGACGATCGCCGAGAGGTGGGCGGGCAGCGGCGCGGGCCACGTGACCACGCGGCAGAACATCCAGCTCCACTTCATCAAGGAAGCCGACGCCGAGGCGTCGCTGCGCCTCCTGGCGGACGTCGGGCTCACCACGCGCGAGGCCTGCGGCAACTCGGTCCGCAACATCACCGGCTGCCCCTACGCGGGCGTCTCGCCACACGAGCCGTTCGACGTCACGCCCTACGCCGACGCGACCACGCGCCATCTGCTGCGGGGGCCGTATTCGGCGGCGCTGCCGCGTAAGTTCAAGATCGCGTTCGGCGGCTGCTGCGGCTTCGACGACGTGCAGGCGCAGATCAACGATCTGGGCTTTCTGGCGGCGGTCGACGCGGAGGGCAGGCCGGGGTTCAAGGTCTACATGGGTGGCGGCCTGGCGACGCTGCGGCGGGCGGCGATCCTGGTGCACGAGTTCCTGCCGGTGACGCAGGTCTTGGAGGTGTCGGAGGCCATCGTGCGGACGTTCCACCGGATCGGTAACCGGAAGGACAAGCACAAGGCGCGCCTCAAGTGGGCGATCCAGAAGCTCGGGCCGCAGGGATTTCTCGAGGAGTACCGCAAGGACCTGGAAGCGGTGCGCGCGGAGGGCGGGCGGCCGCTCGGCGTCGCGCCCGCGCCCAAACCGCGTGCGCTCCCCGAGCCGGGCAAGGTTGTCGCCCAGCCGTTGCCCGGATTTGGCGAGTTTGCGGCGAGCAACGTCCGCCCCCAGAAGCAGGCGGGCTTTTGCTCCGTGATCGTCCGCCTGTCGGGCGGCGACATTTCGCCGGCGCAGTTCCGCGCACTCGCGGCGCTGGTCGTGAAATACGGGGAAGGGGAGCTGCGCACCACCAATGAGCAGAACCTGGTGATCCGCTTCGTGCCGACCTGGCAGGCCTCGGATCTGCACGCCGAGCTGTCGGCCGTGGGGCTCGGCCAGGCGGGCGCGATGACCATGGCCGACGTCCTGTCGTGCCCGGGCGCTTCGAGTTGCAAGATCGCGGTGACCAACTCCAAGGCCATCGGCGCGGTGCTGACCGCAGAGCTCGACGCGCGGCCCGATCTGGTGGCTCAGGCGCCGGGGCTCGACATCAAGATCTCGGGTTGCCCCAACGGCTGCGGCCAGCACTACAGCTCCGTGATCGGCCTGCAGGGCGGAATGCGGAAGATCGACGGCAAGCCGGTGCCGCAGTACTTTGTCTACGTCGGTGGCGGGTTCGCGGCCGACGGGCCCAAGTTCGGGCGCATCGCGGGCAAGGTGCCGGCGCGGCGCGCGGCGGCCGCTATCGAGCGGCTGGTGGAGATGTACACCGCCGACAAGCAGCCCGGCGAGACGCCGCTGGCGTTCTTCACACGCGTGGACCCGGCCAGGGTGACGGCGCGGATCAAGGACCTGACGGAGCTCGATGCGGCCAGCGCCAAACCCGAGGATTTCGTCGACCTCGGCGAGGACAAGGCGTTCGAGATCGTGGAGATGGAAGGAGAGTGCGCCGCCTAACTCAGAGCGGACTCGCCGTCTCCTGTCCCGTAGTGCCCTCGTCGCCGCATGAGTCTGATCGTCAAGAATCTCACCAAGCGCTTCACCGCGCGCGGGACGCCAGCGGTGGCGGACGTTTCGTTCGCCGCGCCGGTAGGCGGCATCACCACGCTGCTCGGCCCCTCGGGGTCAGGCAAGTCGACCGTGCTCCGCTTGATCGCCGGGCTCGAGCAACCGGACAGCGGGCAGGTGCTGTTCGGCAAGGAGAACGTGACGAACCTGCCAGCGCAGCACCGCGGCCTGGGCTTCGTGTTCCAGAGCTACGCGCTTTTCAAACACATGACGGTGCGAAAGAACATCGCTTTCGGGCTCGGCGTCCGCAAGATTCCGAAGGAGCAGGCGCGGCGCAAGGTCGAGGAGCTGCTCGGGCTGGTGCAGCTCCAAGGGCTAGGGGACCGATACCCGGCGGAGCTTTCGGGCGGCCAGCGGCAACGGGTGGCGTTCGCTCGCGCGCTGGCGATCGAGCCCAAGATGTTGCTGCTTGACGAGCCGTTCGGGGCGCTCGACGCGCAGGTGCGTGTCGAGCTGCGCGAGTGGCTTCGGCGTTTTCACGAAGAGCACCACGTCACCACGTTGCTCGTGACGCACGACCAGGAAGAGGCGATGGAGCTCTCCGATCACGTGGTGGTCATGCACGAAGGGCGGGTCGCTCAGGCCGGCACCATCCGAGAGGTCTACGACCGCCCGGCCACCCCGTTCGTGGCGGGGTTCGTCGGCGGCGCCAACGTGCTGCGCGGGCAGATGGTCGACGGGCGCGTGAGCGTCGGATCGCTCGCCGTGCACGTGACGAACGGGACCGACGCGCCCGAGGGAGCCGCGGTGAACGCTTACGTTCGCCCGCACGACGTGACGTTGACCAAGGCCGGCGCCGACACGCCGGAGATCTCCGTCGCGCGCGTGGAGCGCATGGCCTGGATCGGCGGGTACGTGAAGCTCTCGCTGAAGCTCTCGGACGGCGCGCCGATGATGGTCGAGATGCCGAAGTCCGAGATCGAGGCGCTCGGAATCAACGAGGGCGATCTGGTGATGGCCAATCTACGCGAGGCCAAGGTCTTCATCGAGGACTACTCGATATGATCCGCCTCCCGCGCTGGTCCAGATGCGGGTGACCACCCGGACGCGTTACGCGATCCGCGCGCTCTACGACCTCGCGTTTCACCGGCGGGGCCAGTCGGCGCTGGCCAAGGAGATCGCCGCGCGCCAGCAGATCCCGGTGCGGTTTCTCGAGCAGATCTTGCAGGACCTGCGCCGGGCCGGCCTGGTCGAGGCGCGGCGGGGGCCGCGCGGCGGCTATTCGCTTGCCCGCCCACCGGCCGATGTGTCGCTGGCCGACGTTCTGCGCGCGGTGCGCGGGCCGCTCGAGGGGATGCTCGGCGTGGAGGACCAGGAACCGAAGCAAAGAGGTCGTTCTGCGCGCGCCGGCCGCGCGCCGGTCGAGAGCGCGGCTCCGTTCGACGAGATTCCGAGGCTGGTCTGGGCCGACGTGGGCGCGCGCCTCATCGACGTGCTCGAACAGACGACGCTCGCCGATTTCGTCGCGCGCGCCGAGGCCTCGGGCGTCCGGCGCGCCGTCTTGCCCCCTACGATGTATTTCATCTGATGAGCGCTGCCGCCAGTTTTGACGACAGCATCTTGAGCGCCATCGGGCGAACGCCGCTCGTCCGCCTGCGTCGCTTGCCAGGCGCCGACGCCGCCGACGTGTTTTGCAAGTGCGAGCAGATGAACCCGGGCGGGTCCGTCAAGGACCGCACGGCGCTGGCGATGGTCGAGGGGGCAGAGCGCGAAGGGCGGCTGGTTCCCGGACGTTCAATCATCGTGGAGGCGACCTCGGGAAACACCGGCGTCGGGTTGGCCCTGGTTGCGGCGGTGAAGGGCTACCGTTTGATCTTGACCATGCCCGAGAACATGTCGGCGGAGCGGATGGAGCTTTTGCGTGCGTACGGCGCCGAGCTGCACTTGACCGCCGCGGAGCGGGTGATGCGCGGCGCGGTCGAGAAGGCCGCCGCCATCGCCGCCACCCACCCGCAGTCCTTCATGCCCCAGCAGTTCAGCAACCCGATGACCCCCGCGGTGCACCGGGCCACCACTGGCCCCGAGATCCTGGCCGCGCTCGGCGGTCGTGCACCCGATGCGTTCGTGGCGGGCGTCGGCACCGGCGGCACGATCACCGGCGTCGGCCAGGCCCTGCGCGCGCGCTACCCAGAGATCGCCATCATCGCCGTCGAGCCGACCGCCAGCGCCGTATTGTCCGGCGGCGCGCCTGGCCCGCATCGCATTCAAGGGATAGGCGCGGGGTTCGTTCCAGAGATTCTCGATCGCGCGTTGCTCACGGAGGTCCGACGCGTCGGTGAGGCCGAGGCGGAAGGGAGCCGGATCGATCTGGCGCGCCGCGAGGGCTTGCTGGTCGGCATCTCGGCCGGCGCCGCCGTGAAGGTTGCCCTCGACGTCGCTCGCGCCCTCGGTCCCGGCAAAACCGTGGTTACGGTTCTCCCCGACACGGGCGAGCGCACCGTCAACCTTCCGGCGGCGTCGCGCGGCCGGCGCGGCTGATCGAGGCGGTCGCGGGTCGGCCAAAGCTATAAGTGACCGGTGGCCAATAGCGCGAGGAGAACCGCGCCGAGCGCCACGCGGTAGATGACGAAGGGGATGGTGCTGCGCACGCGCAGGAAGCGCAGCAGCCAGGCGATGCTGGCGTAACCGGCGACGGCTGCGCCGATGAGGCCGACCGCCAGGATGCTGCCGCTCAGGTTGTGCGCGCGCATCACCTTGGGCAGCTCGAAGGCGCCGGCCAGGGCGACGATGGGGACGCTGAGCAGGAAGGAAAATCGCGCCGCGGCCTCGCGCTTGAAGCCGAGCGCCATCGCGGCCAGCAGCGTGCTGCCGGAGCGCGAAACACCCGGAATGATCGCGAAGGCCTGCGCGCAGCCGATGATGACCGCGTCGCGCAGACCGATCTCCTCGAAGGTACGCACGTGGCGGGCGCGCCGTTCGACGACCCCCAGCAGGAGGGCCACCAAGACGAGGGCGCTCGCGATGACCCACAGCGAGCGGAATGAGCCCTCGATGGCGTGCCGGAACAGCAGGCCGGCCAAGCAACCCGGAATCGTACCCACGATGAGATAGAGCAGCTCGCGCGCGGCCGGTGCCGGCGGCAGTGACCGGTCCTTCAGAAACGCTGTCGCCGCGCGCAGCATGCGCAGGAGGTCCGGCAGGAAATAGCCGACGACCGCCAGCAGGGAGCCCCATTGCAACACCGCCGTATAGGCGGCGCCCGGATCGGGCCAGTGAACCAGGGCCGGCACGATGCGCAGATGCGCCGTCGACGAGATGGGCAAGAACTCCGTCACCCCTTGCACCAACCCCAGGATCAAGGATTCGAGCTTCGTCATGACAGCAGCTCTCCCGATATCACGCGGTGGATCTCCCCGGCGTCGTCACGCAGGCGTAAAGCGCCGTCGGCATCGACACCGATCGCGATCCCACAGAGCCGGTCGTTCGTCCCGGTCGCCGCCGTGACCCGGCAGCGGTCGGGGAGGGCGGCGTGCGCGCCGAACGCCACCACCGCCGCCGCCGGCCCGCGCCGCTCGAACTCTTCGTAAAGCGGCTCGAGCGCGTCGAGCACGGAGGCGAGCACCGGAGCGCGGTCGAGCGGGTGACCGAGGGCGCACCGGAGCGAGGTCGCCCGCTCTTCGAGCTCTCCCGGAAACTCGACGCCGTTGACGTTTAAGCCCACGCCGACCACCACCTGCTGGACACGATTGCCAACGCTGGCCATCTCGGTCAGGATGCCGGCGACCTTGCGCCGCCTTCCGGACTCGTCGATCAGCTGAACGTCGTTCGGCCATTTCAGGCGCGGCGACAGCCCCAGCGTTTGCAACGCACCGGCCACCGCCGCGCCGACCAGCAGCGTGAGCGGCGGAATCTCGGAGGGCGGCCGGGTCGGCCGCAGCACGATCGAAAAATACAAGTTCTCGCCTGCCGGCGAGTGCCAGGTTCGTCCGAGCCGGCCTCGTCCGGCCGTCTGCGCGTCGCTCGCGACGACCAACCCCGGGGGCGCGCCGGCTCGCGCACGCTCCATCGCGAGATCGTTCGTCGACGCGCACGACGGGTGCCATTCGGACGCGCGTCCGAGCCAACGGGTGCCGAGGTGTCTGGCGAGGCCCTCCACCGTCGGATGGTCGTCCATGGACGAACGGAGACTACACGACCCAAGTGCGCTCCGCCCAGATTCCGAATCGGATCGCGTGGGACTCAATCAAAGATCGCGGTCGCCCGCGGCGTCGGGCCGGCGGATCTCGCAGGAGAAGTTGATCGCCCGGGCCGAATGGGTGACCGAGCCGACCGAGATGACGTCGACGCCTGTCACGCTGATGTCGCGGATTCGGTCGAGCGTGATGCCTCCCGATGCCTCGATCACCGTCTGCGGCCGCCGCTCACGCACCCGCTTGACCGCGTCGGCGATGTCGCGGGTCTGGAAATTGTCGAGCAAGATCCCCTCGGCGCCCGCCTCGATCGCGTCGTCGAGCTGGTTGAGGTTGTCGACCTCGATCACGATCTTGAGGGTGTGCGGGGCGTTGGTGCGGGCGCGCCGTACCGCCTCGCGCACCGATCCGACCAGCGCGATGTGGTTGTCCTTGATCAGGACTCCGGAAGCCAGATCGGATCTGTGGCTCGCGCCGCCGCCCACGCGCACCGCGTATTTCTCGAGCGCGCGCAGCCCGGGCGTGGTCTTGCGGGTGTCGGTTACCCGCAGCTTGGCGCCCTCGGTGGCCGCGACAAACGCCTGCGTGACGGTCGCGATTCCAGAGAGGTGCTGGAGAAAATTGAGCGCTGTCCGCTCGCCGGCGAGCAGCGCGGCGGCCGGGCCCCGCACCGACGCGACCACCGCGCCCGGCTGCACCGGATCGCCGTCCGACACCTTGGTTCGGACGCGCGTCCGCCAATCGAAGCGGGTGAACACCGCCTCGACGACGCCCAGCCCGCAGATCACCGCCCGCTCGCGCGCGATGATCTCAGCTTCCGCTTCCTGCGTTTCGTCGATCACCGCCGCGCTGGTGACGTCGCCGCGGCCGACATCCTCCTCGAGCGCGAGGTCCAAGATCCGCTGCACCGCGGGCGTGTACCAGGGGGCCGAATAGACGCTCACGCCGAAAGCTCGGTCTGGGTGGCTGCCCGCCGCCAGTCTTGGACCTGCCAGCCCCGCTGCTTGGCGGCGCGTCGCAGGCGCGGATCGGGATTGACCACCACCCGGTTGCCGACCCGTTCGAGCATGGGCAGGTCGGTGTAGGAGTCGGTGTAGAACCAGCTTCCGTCCAGGTCGAGGTGCCGCCGCGCCCCGAGGTCCTCGGCCCAGTGGACCTTGCCCCGCCCCACGCAGGCAGGCCCCACCAGCCGCCCGGTGAAATGTCCGGCCGAAACCTCGAACTGCGTCGAAATCACCTCGTCGATCCCGAGCGCCTCGGCGATTGGCCGTGTCACGTAGGTCGGCGACGACGATAGGATGGCTAGCACATGGCCGTCGGCGCGGTGTTTCTCGATTCGGCTGCGCGCGCCCGGGACCACCAGCGGCAAGATATCCTCCTCGACCCAGAGGCGGCAGCGCTCTTCGAAGTCGCGTTCGACCGAGCCCGCCATTTGAGACGCGACGCGAGCCGCCACCCACTGAAGATCGATCAGCGATAGGTGGTACTTGGCCATCCAGCCCAGTGCGCGCAGGGCCCGAAAGAACGAGATCTCGCCGCGTCGCCGCAGGTCCCGCAAGAAAAGTCGGCCGGTGTTGCAGGAGACAAGTGTCCGGTCGACATCGAAGAAGGCGCCAACCCGCGACATGTCGTCTTACGATTGTAACATCTCCGGCGGATCGCCCGCGGCAGTCGGGGAGAAACCTCGACGCGGTGAGACGTGGCCAAATTTTCGAGCGATTTGACCGGATCGAGCCCGCGCGGTAGTAACGACAGTCACATGCGACTCACCGGCGGGCTGGACCGCGGCCGACGTCTCTTCGTTCCTCGCGGCTCGCGAACCCGCCCCACCGCCTCCAAGGTACGGGAGGCGATCTTCAATATTCTGGGGCCGCCGCCGGGCCGGGTGCTGGACCTCTACGCCGGCAGCGGCGCGCTTGGTCTGGAAGCGCTGTCGCGTGGCGCGTCGGCGGGGGTCTTCGTCGAGCGCGACGGCGCGGCGTTGAGCGCGCTGCGCCGCAACCTGCGCGAGGCGGGTGTCGACCATCGCGCGGTGGTCATCGGGGCCGACGTGCGGACCGCGCTGCGCAAGCTGGCCGGGCTCGGAGAGCAGTTCTCGTGGGTGTTCTTGGATCCCCCCTACGCCAAGGAAACCGAAGGCGTCCTGGCCGAGCTGTCGGGCGGCGATCTGCTGACTTCCTGCGCGGTGGTGATCGTCGAGCACGACCGCCGCAACCAGCCGCCAGAGTCCGCGGGCTGCCTGTTTTTGACCGACCGCCGCCAGTATGGGGACACCGAGCTGTCTTTCTATCGATGTTCGGGGTCGTGAGCCTCGCCGTCTACCCAGGCACCTTCGACCCGATCACCAACGGGCACGTCGACATCCTCCGGCGGTCGCTCAAGATTTTCGACCGGGTGGTGGTCGCGCTGGCCGAGAACGTGCGCAAGATGCCGCTCTTCTCCCTTGAGGAGCGGCGGTCGATGATTTCCGACGCCCTGGAACGCGACCCCCGCCTCGAGGTGGACGCCTTCCAGGGGCTCCTGGCCGAATACTGCCGGCGCCGGGGCGCGAGCGTGATGATCCGCGGTCTGCGCGCGCTGGCCGACTTCGAGTACGAGTTCCAGCTGGCCCACATGAATCGCCGCTTGGCGCCTGACGTGGAGACGTTGTTTCTGATGACCGGCGAGGAGAGCTTTTATGTATCCTCCTCGCTCGTGAAAGAGGTGGCGCTGATGGGTGGCGACGTCTCGCGGATGGTTCCGCCGAGCGTGGCCGCGGCGCTGGCCCAAAAACGCAAACAGGGAGTCGCCCCGTGAAGCTCGCTCGCAGGTTGTCCGTCGTCGAACCGTCCCCCACCCTGGCCGTTTCGGCCAAGGCGGCGAAGCTCAAGGCCGAGGGGATCGACGTGGTCAGCTTCGGCGCCGGCGAGCCGGACTTCGACACGCCGGTGCACATCAAGGAGGCAGCCAAGAAGGCGCTCGACGCGGGCGCGACCAAGTACACGCTGGTCGAGGGGACGGTGCCGCTGCGCAAGGCGGTCGCGAAGTGGATCGGCGCCGCGCATGGGATCCCGGTCGAGCCGGGCGAGGTGATCGTCAGCTCGGGCGCCAAGCAGTCGATCTTCAACGCGATCTTCGCGCTCATCGACGAGGGCGACGAGGTCATCATCCCGACGCCGGCGTGGGTCAGCTACAACGACATCGTCAAGCTGGCGGGCGGTCGGCCGGTCAACGTGCCGACCAAGGCCGAAGAGAACTTCCAGGTGCGGGTCGAGGACGTCGCCAAGGCGATCACGCCGCGGACCAAGATGATCCTGGTCTGCTCGCCGTCGAACCCGACGGG
>CAAGKR010102729.1_pt1 | contig 33522 bp, 19 predicted proteins | sample 2556971 | NCBI WGS metagenome assembly CAAGKR01 (sample SAMEA5207829, study PRJEB30636) | soil metagenome | biome: forest; feature: boreal; material: soil | place: USA | collected 2011-09 | depth 1 m | reverse complement strand
GGAGAAGGCTTCGATATCAAAGTTGTAGCTTCCAGTGCGCCAGAAAACTCCCGCGTCGCCCATCCAGCCGAGACGTTCATCCCGCTGTGGACAGTCGGTCGGAATACTTAGAAAATTTCCGCGCTGTCCCCAGGTACCGATGCCCCACATGCGATTGACCAGGTCGCTCGCGGTCACGACTTTCGCGGTGGGATCTCCCGCGACGCTGCTGGCAACTTCTCCAGTGACGCTGGCCAGTGTTAGCCGGCCTGGATATCCGCTGACCTCGATGTAGCGGAAACCGTGAAAAGTGAATGTTGGAGCGAACGATTCTTCTGCGCCTCCGCGAAGGACGTACGTGTCAGTTGCGTCGGCGTTGCGAAGATTGTCGGTGTAGATGCTGCCGTCCGGATTTATACGCTCGGCAAATCGCAGGCGGACGCGGGTTCCGGCTGTACCGGCAACTCTCAGCGTCGCCCAGCCGACAATGTTTTGGCCCATGTCCACTATGTATGCATCATTGATATGAGTAACGGTTTTGGGCGTCAGCGTCTGAACCACACGAGGCGGCGTGTCGCTCTGACTCACGACGGTGGGGACAAGCCCGGTGGAGAGAGCTGCTGGCGGCCAGCGAGAGTCGTCGAAGGATGGTCGATTCCAGCCCAGGATTTCGTCGCGAGCGTCATAAATTTCGCCAGAGTAAATCTCGGAACGAAGAATGGGCGATTGTGCCGTCTTCCATGAGTCATCGCTCACAACCGTGTCGCGACTGCCATCGAAGTAGTTGATTTCGAGCTGGGCCAGGAAACGCGCGGGCGGGGGCTGGAAAAAGAATGGCAGACCACTCCAGGTCATTCCACTACCAAACCATCCGTCGCCCAGAATCGCGGCAATGGCATTTTTGCCGTTGGTGATGAGAGAGGTGACGTCGTAGGTCTGATACTGCACGCGCTTGCTGTAATCGGTAAACCCAGGGGTAAGCACATCCTCGCCAACCCTGTGGCCGTTGAGAAACGTGCGATAGCTGCCAAGCGCCGTCACGTACAGTCGGGCTGATGCAATGCTCTTTGAAACGTCGAAGCTACGGCGCAATAAGGCCGCGGGTTGAGGTAACGGGGGGACGGGGCCTAGCCGCTGGTCATCAATCTGAGCAACAATGGCGGCACTTTCCCATTGCGACTGACCTACAATGCGCGATGTCCATTTTTCATCACTAGGGAAGCGCAGAACGTCACCGTGGGCCAACGTGATTTTCAAGAGTGCGGAGAGCGCAGCTTTAACCGTCTTCGCCCCGGCATCCGGACCGAAAGCACTGGGCTCGGCAACCGTCATTGTGATGTCGATCGAGTTCTCCCCGGCGTTCAGTTGATCGGTGACATCTTCGCGGTCGAACTCATGCCAGTCTTTCTTGCTACCAACCTGATGTCCGTTTACTTCGGCCTTGAAGCTGCCGCGGGCAAGAATGAAGAGCGCAGCATCTTTCGGTTTGTCGCGAAGGTTGACGCTGGTGTGAAAATTAACTATAGCCTTAGGGGTTGCGCTGAACGCATCCTGACCTGCCGCCCAGATCCAGCGAATTCCTGCACGATCAGCGTCATCATCGGGATTCTTCCTGGTGATCCATTTCGCACTCCAGTTCGATTTTTGGAGCAGGCCCATTTCCCACCAGACTTGCTCCGACGACTGAGATTGTTGTCCTTTATCGTCCCATACCCGCACGGCCCAGTAGTAGCGCTTCCGCGCTTGCAGTTGTGGGCCGCCATAAGCAATCCCAACCGATTCGGAAGAATTCTGCCTGCCGCTGTCCCAGACATCGGCGTTGCCACTACCTAGATTCTCCGCCGTGCTGGCTACCAGAATCTGATAGACGGACTGGCGCCAGTTGCGTTCGGTGTCGTTACTCTGCCAGGAGAAATGAGGGATGGGAGCATCAACACCGAGAGGATTTTCGCGGTACTCACATCGCAGATGAACCGGAGCGGCTTGTGCGGCTACTGCAATGAAAAGGCAGGCTGACCAATTGCGCACCCAAAAAAACTTTCGCACTTTGCAACTCCTTTCCAGCCGGGATCGCCTGGCCTCGTCTAGAGTCCGCAGCCAGAGGCCATGTAAGACTAATACGGGCCGGCATGGCGGACTGAAACAAGATAGCTACTTGGAAAGGGTGCCAATGTAAACCTCAAATGGTTCGAGGTGCATTTCGTTTGTGGTTGGTTCTTCCTTCTTATGAGTCGCAGTGGTCAGCAGAGTTGTGATCGAGTGGCCTGAAAAACCTTGGGCCGTCAGGTCAAAACTTGCTTGCTGACCGGTTCCAGACATATTCAGAACGACCAGAACGACTTTATCTCTGTATTCGCGAAGATAGGACAGCACATCGGGATCATCCTGATTTAACGCTACGTAACTTCCATCGAGAAGCGCCTGATTCCGATGACGCAACGCCAGCAAATGTTCGTAGAACTGTAAAACCGAATCAGGATTGCCCTGCTCAGTGGCGACGTTATGAGTGGCGTAGCTGGCCGGGACCGGAAGCCATGGCGTCGCGCTCGTAAAACCCGCATTCGGACCCGCATCCCATTGCATCGGAGTTCGCTCTCCGTCGCGTCCTTTCTCTTTTGGCCATCCCAGTCTTCCTATGGGATCTTTGACGTCCTCGGGCCGTTTGGGATCGTTGTTCTCCATCCCAATTTCTTCGCCGTAATACAGGATCGGCGTGCCTCGCAAGGTTAAGTAAAGACCAGCCATCAATTTTGCGATTGCATCGTTGTGCTGACCGTCTCCGTAACGGTTGTACGATCTCTGAATATCGTGATTGCTGATGACCCACACGGGCCACCCGGCGGAGGAATCGGCCATCGCAATCTGGTTGCGAAACTTGGGAGCCGACAGCTCATTGACCATGGTAAACATGAAATTCATGGGCATTTGCAATTCATCGTTGTGCGCGCCGGAATATTTCCTAAGTTCGGCGATGTCATTGGTCCACGTCTCTCCGATCAGCACGGCACCGTCCTCATCGGCAACCTTACGCAGGCCCCGCAGAATATCGTGGACTTCGGGCAGTTTGTCGTTGTATTCGTTTTTCGTATTGGGGTCGCCGTACTGATTTTTCCCCGGTAAGACGGGGTTATCGTGCAGCGCGGGATCTTCAAACAGCGTATCGACAGCGTCCAGACGAAAGCCCGCTACTCCGCGCTTGTACCACCATCGGGTCACGTCGAACATTGCATTCTTTACGGCTAGATTGCGCCAGTTGAGGTCGGGCTGCTGAGGATAGAAGAAGTGATAATAATATTGCCCGGTCGTGGAATCGAATGTCCACGCAGGCCCGCCGAAGTTAGAAATCCAATTGTTCGGGGGCTGGCCTGAAGCTTTGCCATCCCGCCAGATATACCAATCCCGAAATTTTGAGGTGCGAGACGAGCGCGAGTCGACAAACCATTTGTGCTGGTCTGAGGTATGGTTCATCACAAAATCCATAATGATATGAATTCCGCGCGCCTTGGCCTGTTTTTCCATTCGATCAAAATCCTGCAAAGTCCCGTACATGGGATCAATGTTTTCGTAGTCGGAGACGTCATAGCCGAAATCCACTTGGGGGGACAGATAACAGGGCGTGATCCAGATGGCATCCACGCCAAGCTGTTTCAGGTAATCGAGCTTCGAAGCGATTCCGTTGAGATCACCGACACCATCGTTGTTGCTATCCATGAAACTGCGAGGATAGAGTTCGTAAAAAACGGCGTGCTTCCACCAGTCGTGGCTTGAGTCTGCCGAAGAAACCTGCGCCTCCGCAATCGGCATGTTGCCCATGAGAACGGCAGCGAGGATGCTAGGAATCACGAATTTTTTCATCATTAAGATTGCCCCTCCACCAGCCAAAGGGCGAAACCCGAGACGCGCAGATGGCTAAAAATGTGGTGGCCAGGGAGGGAGTTGAACCCCCGACGCCAGCCTTTTCAGGGCTGCGCTCTACCACCTGAGCTACCTGGCCACATTAGAATCCCTGTTCTGCTCCAAACGCTTCGCGAGTCGCGGGGAGACGCGCTGACTGCTGGCGGGACTTCCGGGAAGCAACGCGTGGGACAGCCAGATTATAGCAACCAACCCTGATCCTCTCAACGCTATGAGTCGTTCAGCAGACTAGCTACGCGTTTCGCGCCTTTCGGAGGGATTATTTTGAAGCAGCGCTGCTTACTTAAGTCGCCGAGAGGCAGATAAGGATAGGGGCGCACGTCTTGCCGGTCTCATCGTTCGGGCTGTAGCATATATGTATCGGACGATCCTCAGGAGAAATTCATGGCAGTGGATACGCTCACCAATCCCATCATTAACGGAACTGCGTCCCGCCCGAAGATATACAAGAATTTTATTGATGGGGAATGGGTTGAGTCGGGAAGTGGGGAGACTTTCGAGAATCGCAACCCCGCCGACAACCGCGATCTGATTGGTATTTTTCAGAAATCCGAAAAAAAAGATACCGATGCCGCAGTAGACGCCGCAAAGAATGCGTTCAAGAAGTGGCGGTTGATCCCCGCGCCCCGGCGCGCGGAAATTATTTACCGCGCTGCCGAGATGCTGATGGAGCGCAAAGAAGAGTACGCACGCGACATGACCCGCGAGATGGGCAAGGTTCTGAAAGAAACTCGCGGCGATGTGCAGGAGGCTGCCGACACTGCTTACTACATGGCGGGCGAGGGCCGGCGCATGTTCGGCCCTACTACTCCTTCGGAGCTGCCCAATAAATTTGCCATGGCGATCCGGCAGCCGCTTGGCGTCTGCGGAATGATCGCGCCATGGAATTTCCCTATGGCGATCCCGTCGTGGAAACTTTTGCCCGCCCTTGTGTGCGGCAATACCTGCGTGATTAAGCCCGCGCAGGATACTCCGCTATCCACTTTCAATTTGGTGCGCGTGCTCACCGACGCGGGAGTGCCGAAGGGCGTGGTCAACGTCGTGACCGGATTTGGCCCGGAAGCCGGCGCGCCGCTATTGGAGCATCCGGATGTGCGCGCGGTATCGTTTACCGGATCGTCCGCCGTCGGACGCATCGTTGGCACAACCGCGGCTAAGACGTTCAAGCATTGTTCGCTGGAACTCGGCGGCAAGAATCCGATGATCGTTCTCGATGACGCCAATCTTGATCTCGCCATTGAGGGCGGGCTGTGGGGAGGCTTCGGCACCACCGGCCAGCGCTGCACGGCCACCAGTCGAATCATCGTCCAAAAAGGCGTTTACCGCGAGTTTGTCGAACGCTATGTCGAACGCGCTCAAAAGCTGAAAGTAGGAAATGGCCTCGATGAAGCCACCGAAATGGGTCCCGCCATCAATGAAAAACAGATGAGCACCGATTTAAACTACATCGACATTGGCAAAAACGAAGGCGCAAAACTTGAATGCGGCGGCAACCGCTTGGACAAAGGCGATTATCAATACGGATGGTTTTTGGCGCCGACCGTATTTGTGGACGTTGATCCCAAGATGCGCATTGCCCAGGAAGAAATTTTCGGCCCGGTGGTTTCGATCATCCCGTGTGAAGGCCTGGAAGACGCGATCGGCATTGCCAACAATGTTGAGTACGGACTGTCGTCATCTATCTATACAAAAGATGTAAACAAGGCTTTTGTTGCCATGCGCGACCTGTACGCCGGGATTACTTACATCAATGCTCCAACAATCGGCGCGGAGGTTCATCTGCCGTTCGGAGGCGTTAAGGCCACCGGTAACGGTCATCGCGAAGGCGGAATTGGCGCGATTGATTTTTATACCGAATGGAAAGCTGTGTACGTGGATTATTCGGATCGCTTGCAGAGAGCGCAGATCGACCGGGGAGAGTAAGAGCTTTCACCGCCGAGCGCGCGGAGGTTCGCCGAGAGATATTTCGATGGCGAGAACTGATTTTCTCTGTCTTCCCGGCGCCCTCCGCAGTTAGAATTTAATTGATGCCACTAACGCAATCTCGTGAAATTCAGGCCGCTTCCCGGCTTGACAACGTCCGCTATGCCATTCGCGACCTGGCTTGCGTGGCCGACGAAGTTATCAAGCAGGGACACAAAGTTTTGCCGCTGAACGTCGGCGATCCGCTCAACTTCGACTTTGAAACTCCGGCGCACATGATCGAGGCTGTTCACAAGGCCATGCGCGACGGCAAGAATGGATACGCACCGTCGCCCGGAATTCCTTCAGCCCTGGAAGCAATCCGCGACGAGGCCGTCCGCAAAGGAATCACCACGGTGCAGGACGTTTTCGTGACCTCTGGCGCGAGCGAGGCCGTGGACATCTGCCTAACGGCACTACTGAATCCGGACGAAAATATCCTGACGCCGTGCCCCGATTATCCGCTTTACTCCGCCGTTCTTTGCAAGCTGGAGATCGGTCTCAACGCATACTTTCTCAACGAAGACGACGGCTGGCAGCCTGAACTGGACGATATTAAACGTAGAATCACTTCGCGCACACGCGGGATAGTGATTATTAATCCGAATAATCCCACCGGGTCGGTGTGTTCGCGGAAAATGCTGGAGCAGATTGCCGAACTCGCTCGGCAACATAATCTCGTAATTTTTTCGGACGAGATTTACGACAAGCTGATGCTTGACGACGACGAGCACATCTCAATGGCCGCCGTTGCCCCGGATGTACCGGTCGTGACGTTTGGAGGGCTTTCCAAGAACTATCTCGCCCCTGGATGGCGCGTCGGTTGGGGAATTGTCAGTGGGAATGCCGCCGCTGTAAAGCCATATATCGAAGGCGTCCACCGGTTGCTGCGGGCGCGGCTGTGCGCGAATCATCCCGAGCAATACGCAATTCCTGCCGCTTTGAATGGATCGCAGGAACACCTGATCGAAGTCTGCGGCAAGCTTCGGACGCGGCGCGACCTAACCGTGAAATCATGCAACTCGATTCCCGGAATGAGATGCGTTGCTCCACGCGGGGCGTTCTACGCATTCCCACGATTAGAAATTCCGGAAGACGATGAGGTCTTTGTTAAAGAATTAATCCGGGAAAAATATGTGATGGTGGTGCACGGCTCCGGGTTCGGGCAGAAACCGGGAACGAAACATTTCCGAATCGTATTCTTGCCGGATGAAAAGATTTTGGCGAAAGCATATGCCGCAATCGCCGACTTGATGCGGGAACGTTATCAATGACGAATATTGAGGAGGGGCCCCACGTTCAACTTTCTGCTGTAGCTGCATCCTTTTCGGCTGATCCGCTTCCGGCATCGCAACCAACAGCAACTTTGCCTTCCGCTGCCCCGGGCTTCAGTCGCGACTTCAATCTACTCGTCGCCTGCGTTAACGGCGCGGAGACGAAAGATATTCGCAAACTTATTTGCGACGATTTGGACTGGCGCAGCTTACTGCGGCTCACCGAACACCATCGCCTGATTCATCAGGTTCATGCCAGGCTTCGAGAGGTAAATGAGCTTGTTCCTCGTGCGGCTTCAGAGCGGCTTCGGAACCGTTATGAGGCGAACGTCCGCCATACTCTCCGCCTGACGCGTGACCTGGTTCGAGTGCTGGAGCATTTTGAATCTCGCGGAATCCCCGTGCTCGCCTACAAAGGACCGACACTCGCCGCAATTCTCCACGGAGATTTTACTCAGCGTCAGTATTCCGATCTCGATCTCCTCGTACATCCATCCGATGTACAGAACAGTAAAGCCGCACTCAATCAGTTGGGATATAAACCAAACTGCTCGCTGACGCCTCGCCAGGAAGAAAGCTATATCCGGTGCGGATACGAATATGCTTTTGATCTGCCGGACGCCCGGAGTGTCCTGGAGTTGAAATGGCGGATACTGCCACACTTTTACTCGATCGAATTTGATGTCTCTGGACTGTTTGAGCGATCCGTACTCGTAGAAGTCAGCGGACATTTCATGCGGACGCTCTGCGCGGAAGATTTGCTTCTAGTGTTATGCGTTCATGCCGCCAAGCACGCATGGGCAGAACTTTCGTTGTTATGGGATGTCTCTCGATATATCGAATCGGAATCTATTGACTGGTATCGAGTGCGCGAACAAGCGAGTCGGTTGGGCATTCGGCGAATCCTGGAAATGAATCTAGCGCTCGCACAAAACCTGATGGGAAATACTGTGCCGTCTTCTGGCCCCGAGCAAGTCGAATCCAAACGCGCCATCGGCCTTCTCATGGAGAGAATTTTGCCTGCGATAACCCATGCTGAGCAGGTCGACACCGAATCGATTTCCTATTTTCGCCTGATGCTCACTCTCAGGGAACGGTGGCGGGATCGGACACGTTTCTTATGGCGTTTGTTGGTCACTCCAAATATCGGCGAATGGTCTACGGTGCGCTTGCCATCGCGGCTGTTTCCTCTGTATCACCTTGTGAGAATGTATCGGCTCGCCAGAAGGCTGATGGGGTTTCGCCCCACAAGGGAAGCCGAAGCGGAAATTCCACGGCCAATACCGGTTTAATTTGAGGAATCGGTTCCCTATCGACCACAACGCAAGATACGCAGAAAACCGTTTGGCCGGTCCATTTTGGCGCCAATACAGAGAGATTCGTCAGCCCCTACACGCTTAACCTGATTGGATGCCTAAGGCCGCTATTGTACTTTCCTTTGGGGTAGGGTTTGAGGCTTCAGCCGCCTTAAACCGGACCGGGACAGCGCGAGCAAGCATGTAAATGCGCCCAGGGTTTTCGGAAAGCCGCACCGGCATCGCGCGTCCGGTGACTTCTGCAAAACGGAGAAATCAAATGGGAACGATACTTCTTATCATCTTGGTTCTGCTCCTGCTTGGTGCTTTGCCGACTTGGCCCTACAGCACCGGTTGGGGATACTACCCGAGCGGCGGGCTTGGCCTGGTTGTGGTTATTCTTCTCGTCCTGGTTTTGATGGGTCGCATTTAATTATTGCCGAACGAGAGGCTGCCGCCGCAAACTACTCGCGTCCAGGCAAGGACTACAAATGGGTGATTCCTCCCGTAAGGATAAGAACCGGGGACAATTCGTCTCCGATCTCGAAGCAATCCGGAAGCGGGCCCGCCAGCACATCAAGAACGGAGCGGTTACGGAAAGCTACTTGGCCGACCGCAAGACTGTGGTGCGGGTATTGAACGATGCTTTGGCCACGGAGCTTGTCTGCGTGCTTCGATACAAGGGGCACCACGACATGGCGTCCGGCATTCACTTCGAGAAGCAATTCGAAAAGAAAAAAGCAAAGCGGCATGATAGCCCGGAATTCTTAACACCGTAGTTCAATCGCTACAGCATTTCAAAGAACCGCCTACAAGTTAGCCCTCATTGCCCTCCGAACAGTCCGGATATAACTTCAGAGAAGATGGTTAACGCGCTGAAGGATTGAACGGCCGTAAACCAGCTTCACTTCTGGCCATGGTGAAGTTTTTCGCGCTTACTGCAAGAAATGAAAACTGTCGCTCACTTCGCTTGCGAAATCGAATCGTGTGGCCTAATCAAACAAGAAACCCCAGGAGACAACCAAAATGAAGAATGTTTTGATGTGTACGTGTACGGCTTTCGCATTTTTTGTGGCAGCAGCTGTCGCACAAACTACTCCATCGACCGATAATACTGCGGGGAATCAGGGAACGCAGAGTTCTTCGCCTTCGATGAGTGGAACCACGGGCGGCACTCAGGGCACAATGTCCGGAGATGCGTCCAACTCCAACATGAAGTCCGATAAGAAAATGAAAGGATGCATTCAATCCCAAGGCGGACAGTACATGTTGCAAACCAAGCATGGCAGAGATGTGATGCTGAGTGGGCAGGACGTTTCCGCTCACGTCGGCCACGAAGTAACCGTCCATGGAATGTGGATGGGGGGAATGTCGGGAATGTCGAATACATCATCGTCCGGGACATCGGGAAGCGAATCGGCAAGCGGAAAATCCTTCCAGGTAACCAGCGTGGATATGATTTCGGATACCTGCAGCATGGGCAAAGGCGACAAGAGCGGAATGTCGGGCAGCGGGATGTCCGGCAGCGGCGGCATGTCCGGTACCAGCGGTTCCAACAGTGGCACCAGCGGAACCGGAACTTCCACCACGCCACCTCAGTAGCGTTACTTGTTTTGAGACGTTGTTTCTTGAGACGGCCAGAGACCTCCAAGGCTCTCTGGCTTTTTCCTGCGTTTTTACTTTCGCTCAAATTCCCGAAATACGACGCGCACCCGGCACCAATCTCAAAGTGGCATGAAAGGTGCTTGACCAAAGGCGAGCCATGCTTATTTTGCCGCAATTAGACAAGAGAGTTTCTGAGGGGCAAACTTTCGACTGGACGGGAAACCTTATGGTTTGCCTCGCCGTTGTAACGTCCGTCCCATCGCGTGGCCCGCGCCGCCGAAACCTGCCTGCTAGTTTTTCGCATAGGCATAGCATTCCCCACATCGCAAGTGTTAAAGAGATCGAGACAAGATTCAGAGAAGATGGTTAAGCGTTCGGGTTAACGGCCTCACACCACCTTCACCTTTTGGCTATTTGAGTTTTTCGCGCTTACTGCACACCTTCGCTCACGTCGTCCGCGGAATCGAATCGTGTGGCCAAATCAACCTAAAGAATCGCCATTGCCGCCGTAGACCCGTATCAACGTTTGATTGCCTTCCTGTCACCATGCGTGGGGCCGATAGCCCGGGAACGGAGTATTGCAGCAAAAAAAGTCCCTGCGTCGAGATCGTTCCCCGTTACAATCTTCAGGTAGCCCCTTTGAGAGGTCCCGTCCACTTGGCATTTTATCGACCCCGCGGAGAAGTTTATGGTCGCAGCTAGCGCAACCAGTGCACGCGGAGCTTTTTCTTTAATCGCCATAATTCTTTTTGTTTCATTGGCTAACCACGAAAGGGCTTATGCTCAGACGATCCCAGCCGCCCCCGCACCGGCTCCGACGATTGTTACGAATGCGGATGAGGTTTCGGTTGATCTTGTGGTTCGCGATAAAAAGAACAAGGCAGTGCTTGATCTCAAGCCGGCAGACATCGCGGTTTCAGATAGCGGTTCACCGGTAAAGATCGCCGATCTTCGGCTTGTGACCGGGGACTCAGGTTCCCAGCACCTCGTAACTCTCGTCTTCGATCGGTTTGATCCCTCGGCGGGAAAGAACGCCCGCGACATAGTCGGGAAGATTCTCAAGATGGCTCCTGCCAGCGGCATTTCTTTCTCCGTTCTGAAGGTTGAGGGGCGCCTCAGGTTATTCCAGGAATTTACATCCGACCGCAATCTGCTCAAGGAGGCCATCAACATAGCCACCGATGACAGGAATGGTCAAGCAGAAAACGGATCCATCGCGCCTGAGAAAAATCTCATTGCAGTTGCGCAAACTGGCGTTGATCTGGGTGGGGCGACGATGAATACAAACGAGCGATCCATCGCCCGGGTGATGCTGGCGTCGCTCGAAGAGTCGCAACGGATTGTTCAGGATCAACATGCGACGTCGTCACTGGCCGGTCTGATGGCTTTGGCAAGAACACAACGGCAAGTAAAGGGCCGAAAAATTATCATCTACTTTGCCCAGGGTATGAAACTCGATTCGGACGGCAAGGACATGCTGAGGTCTGTCATCGGCGCAGCGAATCAAAGCGGCGTGAGCATATATGCGATAGATACGAACGCGATTGACCCGCAAGCGGGCCAAGGACTAATTGCGACGGCAGCGATTGGGGGAGTCATGACTAATAATCACCTGAATCCCTCGGTCGCAAACGACCCAGACTTCGCAAAGAGGGTCGGGAATGCCACTGGTGTGGGAATGGCGGCCCCACCCCCGGGGGGTGTGCGGGCTGGAAATGAACAACTCGACCGATTGGAGAATCAGGGATTGGGCGGGTATCAAGATCCGCTGACGTATTTGTCGGCAGGCACTGGGGGCGAGAGCATGAGTGCGGCCGACAGTTTAAAGAAGCCCCTGCGCAACCTGATCGAAGACATGACTACTTATTATGAGGCCTCATACGTCCCTTCGATTGAGAACTATGATGGCCAGTTTCGCGCAGTTGTCGTCAAGCCGGTGCGAGCTGGGCTTAAAATACAATCCACTGCCGGCTACTTTGCGCTGCCTCCCGGCTCCAGCTCGGGCGTACGTCCATTCGAAGCGCCGCTCTTGAAAATTCTCGGGGAACAGCAGTTGCCGTCGGATTTGAAGTTTCGGTCTCGAGTCTTCCGAATGGGAGACCTGCCGGACGGGAATGCAAATGCGCTGGTGGTCGAGGTGCCTTTGTCTGAGCTGGAAATACATAAAGACGCCAATACCCACTTGTTTTCAGTTCATCTGGCGATAGTGGCGCAGATTAAGAATAAGTCCGGTGAGGTGATTGAACACTTCAGCGAGGATATTCCCCGGCACGGGGCTTTTGAAACAATCGACGAGGCGCGGGCGGAAGTTATCACCCTTCAGAGACATTTCAGCGCGGGCCCGGGAGAATATCTTCTGGAAGCCGTAATACTGGATCGCAATAGTGAAAAGGCCAGCGCGCAACGCACAAATTTTGAAATTCTTAATGCGGCCAATGGCCCATCCCTGAGCGATGTGGCCATCGTCAGGCGGACGGATCCGTTCAAGGCGGAAACAGATCCTTTGGAGCCGCTGCGTTATGAGAACGGAAGGATAGTTCCGGACCTCTCGGCCGACATTACCAGTAAGGCGAGGAGTATTTCTTTATTCTTCATGATCCATCCCGACGCTCAATCATCCGAGCAGTCGAGGCTTGAGATGGAAGTGCTCAGGAATGGCGACCGGGTCGCCAATATGCCGCTACCGCTTCGGAAGACAGCCGGCCACGGAGCAGTTCCTTATCTTGCATCCATTCAGGCGGGCGCCCTTCCTGCCGGGCGGTACGACGTGACTGCAACTTTAACGCAGGGTGGGAAAACGACCACCAGCAGCGCTTCTTTTGTAGTGGAGGGCCCCGAACTCGCCAGTGCGGCCATGCCGATGCGAGGCCCGGCAGGATCTCCGAGCCCGGACATTGAGATGCCGACAGATTTGAAGCTTCAAACTCTCGGTATGGAATCGCGGCAAACTGGTCGCCTGACGATTACATCCATCACGGACCCAATTCCTCCGCCGTCGAACGATCAGCTTCAGACAGTAGTGGCGGAAGCGAGGGCTCATGCACTCGGCTACTCGATTTCCTTGCCGAATTTCACGTGCGTTGAAATGACGGACCGGTCGGTTGACCCCTCGGGATCTGGACGTTGGAAGCATAAGGACACATATGCGGAACTGCTGAGGTATGTCGATAACACCGAGACTCGCAGCATGCTGCGCGTGAACGGACAGCGCAGCACGATGCAGCGTTCGGACTTAAACGGGCCAATCTCGCAGGGAGAGTTTGGAGGCGTGCTCAATGCAGTTTTCCAACCATCTTCAAAGGCTGATTTTCAATATAAAGAGACGGATGCGCTGGGGAATGGGACGGTGCAAGTACTCGGCTACCGAGTGGCGCGAGAAGATTCTAACTTCAGTCTCACTGACAGCAACCAGCACATAAACGTCGGTTTCCATGGCCTGGTGTACATCGACAACGCGACCAAGAGTGTTCGTCGGATCACGTTAGAGGCGGATGACGTGCCACGTAATTTCGCGCTGCACTCCACGTCTATTATGGTGGATTACGATTATATTGCGATTGGAACTCACGACTATTTGGTGCCAATCCGGGCTTCCGTAAGCCTCACCCAGGGCAGGCGAGAAGCCGTTCTCAATGAGATGGAGTTCCGCAATTACAGGCGCTACGCTGCGCAAGCCAGGGTGATATATGAAAATCATCCCCTTCCCTAAGTCCTGCCCGGTTAATTTCGAAACAACTTTGAAGCAAGTCTGTAATGCCGGCTAGTTTACGCCACAGCGGGAATGCCTTCGTTTTCAAACATCTGACATACTCCACCCTGGCTCAGGGCAAGACGGCTACGCCATTTCGAAGCGAGATAAGGCCTACATTTCCCGAGCGTCGACCGGGATATGCCGCTTGATAATCCCACCTAGCAAGCCGATAATGGTGGAATGTAAAGGCGGAACAGTATGCCTATATCATTCCGTGCGCTGGCGGTAGCGGTCCAGTGCCTTCTGGTCTTTGGGGCGTCCTTTGAATCTTTGTGCGCTCAAGAAATTGGTCACCCGCGTTCCGTTATTACCAACGGCGATATCACCACCCCTACGCTAGTCAGGGATCCAAACGACACTTTTGAAGAACAACAAGTCATACTGAAGAGTTATCGGACTCAGCTGCAAGTCAAAAATCCTGAAGAGGTCGCATGTTTTCTGCCTCCGCTCAGTGGATTTCGGGCGCCGACGGTGGGGGTGACTGCGTTAGCCACGCAGGCAAAGGCTAGTCCCGAATATGAAAAGGCATGCAGCGCCATCGCCAATAAAAAATTCGATTCAGCGGAAAAGCACCTGCGCAAGGCATTGGAGAAATTTCCAGAATATTCCGCTCTGTGGGTTTTGCTCGGCCAGGTACAGGAGAGGCATGCCCAAATGACTCTGGCCCGCGAGTCCTGTTTGAAGGCCGCCACGGTGAATTCCAAGTTTGTGGCCGCCTATCTCTGTCTCGCAGATGTCGCGGCACACTCTCAGGATTGGAAAGAGGTCTTGATGCAGAGCGATCGCGCTCTAGCACTCGAGCCCGCAAGCAGCGCTGTAAGTTACATGTTCAATGCCGGAGCAAACTTTAACCTTCGTAACTTGTTGGGCGCAGAAAAGAGCGCCTTGAGGGCGTCGGAAATTGCAGATAGAGATATTGATCCTCGTCAACTTCACTATTTGCTTGCCGAGATCTATGAAGCAAAGGGAGACCCTAACAATGAGATCGCTCAACTGCGCGAATTCGTGAGAGTCGCGGGTGAGGGCAAAGAAGCCGAGATTGTGAAGCGATATTTGGCGAAGCTGAGCAGTGCACCGGGCAAGCCTGCGCCCCCGGCAGACCACGCCTCAAAGTAATCTGGCGATCATTACCAGTAAATCAATCTGTAGGATTGACTAAGGGACGCGCCGGACTGCGTTGCGACGCCGGCTGAGTACAAGATTTGTTAGGTTTCACATTTACTCAAGGGGCCTCAGTTGAGCAACTGAAGCACGATACGACTTGAAAGGACGGCCAAATGAACATTCAAATCGCGGGCCACATGCGCTCTTTATTTTCTTTCTTACTATTAGGCTTGTTTAGTTTTCTTCCCCTGGCGGCTGAGCAAAACACCGCCCAGCAGGCCGAGCCAGCGGGTAATCTAGTTCTGAAGAAAGCAGTACACCGGGTGATCGTTGACGTAGTTGTGACGGACTCGGACGGAAACCCAGCTCATGGCCTGACCGAGAAAGATTTCATGGTTAATGAAGATGGAAGACCGCAACAGATTTTGTCGTTTGACATACATGACTTGGCGACTGCGTCCGCTCCTCCAAGACTCCCAACTCTTCCGCCAAACACTTATCTGGATCTTCCAGCCTCGCCAGAGCGGGGTCCGCTCTATGTTCTTCTTTATGACCTCGTGAATACGGAAATTGAGGATCAGCCAAGGGCTCGACGACAATTACTGGACTTTATTGAGAAGAAACCAGCCGGCACCCGTTTTGCTATATTCGTGCTTTCAGATGAACTTCGCCTGGTGCAAGGCTTCACCGCCGATCAGAAAGAATTGTTCGCTGCCATGGATCCATCCGCGCCAAGGCCTCACGTTCCAAAAATTTTTCTCATGGGGCGCAATTCCGGCAGAGCGAACCCAGGGCTGATGGTTTCAGTATTCAACGGCATTGCCGGCTTTCTGGAGGGATTGCCAGGCCGCAAAAACGTAATTTGGTTTTCGGGGGAGTTTCCGATCTCGTTGTTCCCCAGGGATGACGATGGTCAGACTTACCGGCAAGAAATCAAGCAAACGATTGATTTGATGGCCAGAACTCAGATCGCGGTTTATCCGCTGGACGTGAGCGGGGTCGTAGTAACAGATTCTTACGCGCCAGCCGGCGCCACTCCAGGCGGGGGTATAACTTCAGACTATCGCACGGGCTCGACTTCTGCGCCTACGCCCGTTAACCCGGGGACCTCGGGGACCTCCAGCTCTTCGGCGCCGCAAACGATTTTCAGCAATACCGCGCCCGCGGGCGGAGATCATGGTTATTCTTTGCTTTACGCCAGCTATGCCACGCAGGACGAAATTGCGCGCGCGACCGGAGGGCACGCCTTCCATAGCAATAACGACATTAAGGGCGGCCTAGACCAAGTCACATACGCGGGCGCAAATTACTACACCCTTAGCTACTCGCCGACAAATGAGAATTACAATGGCAGCCTCCGGGCGATCCATGTGGAACTCTACCGGCATGGCTATAACCTATCCTACCGTCGTTCGTACTATGGAGATGATCCCAGTTCACCACGACGAAAGATGAATGCCAAAACGTCAAATTCTTCTACGCTGCCGGCAGCCAGCCGGCCCGGCGAATTGCTCTACGCGAACATGCAGCACGGCGCACCCATGGCGCACGAGGTATTTTTCAGTGTTCATATTCATCCAGTTGCGCCCGTCGCGATCGCCACCCCTGCCCAGTTGAATTACTTTGCCGATCAACCCGCATTTGCTTCGAAGCATCACAGGGACAAACCGCTGGCGTCATTCCAAATACAGCCTTACGTCGCCGATTTCTTTGTTCCAACCCGTCAGTTCAAGCAGCAACCTGTTGGAAGCGGGTCGCCAGGTTCTAATCTTGAGTTCACCACCGTCGCCTATGATGTGGACGGAATAATTCTCAACAGTATTGTCCAAGCAGCAAGCGGCCCGGCCTCGGCAAACGAGCAAGCCAGCCCTCAACAACCTGGCTATCATGTTCTGCAGAACATTGATGTGCCCATTAAGGCTGCTTCCATACGTGTCGGCGTGCGAGATATTGCAACCGACCATATCGGCACGCTCGAGGTTCCGTTACCGCTCGCGCCCGAGCCGCCAGTGCAAGCCTCAGCAAGTGCACCGAATTCGCAGTGACGAGATTTCCAGAGCGGCTGGATTTCCTTCCCCGGTCCGGAAAACTATTCTGGCGGTTGCCCGCGTCCAATGAGTAGGTTAAGCATGGCCCATCGAGAACTGTTGTGCAGCCTTTTGGGCCATTCGCAAGGATGTAAAATATTTGAAGAGGCTCTGTAGCGATGACAGAGGTAAGTATCAGCCAGCGATTAGAACGCAGTCGGCGCTTAACTTTTGTTTTGGCTATTTCCCTTCTGCTTCCCGGGCTTGCAGCAGCGCAGAATCCCAGCTTCGACGATCTGGTCTTAAAGGCCTCCGCAGCTCGCGAGCAAAATGATATCCCGCAGGCGATTGAGCTTTACACCCAGGCCGAACAGCTCAATCCAAAATGGCCAGACGGGTGGTGGTTTTTAGGATCGCTACAGTACGGCACTGACGCTTTTGGGCCCGCACGGGACGCTCTCACTCATTACATCGAAATGAATTCAAACGCCGGCCCGGCAATCGCATTGCGCGGACTGTGCGAATTTGAGACCGGCGAGTATGAGCAGTCGCTTAAGGATGTTCAGCGAGGACTGTCGCTGGGGGCGGCGAACCAGCCTCATAATGCAGAGATTCTTCAGTATCATGAAGCGCTTCTGCTGACTCGCAATGGAAAATTTGGGGACGCGCTCCAAGCATACGGGCTGTTATCCAAACCCGACGCTGCGAACCCAGAATTCTTTGAAGGCATTGGTCTGGCGGGTTTGAGAACGGCACTCTTACCGAAGGAAGTTGAGGCCGGCCAGCACGAGTTATTCGTTATGGCGGGTGAGGCAGCGTTCCACTTTATGGCAGGAGACGAGAAAGCCGCACAGCAAAAGTTCCAGGAATTATTTCAGCGCTTCCCCACGGCGGTCAATGCGCATTATCTTTACGGCTATTTGTTGTTCCCGAAGGATCCCGATCAAGCGGTCCCAGAATTCAAGCGAGAGTTGGGAATAGCACCGTCGAACGCCGCTGCCAGCCTGATGCTGGCATGGAATTCCCTGATACGGAACAATCCCTCGGACGCGCTGGTATACGCCCAAAAAGTCGTAACGGAAGAGCCTGCATTCCCCAGCGCACAACTGGTATTCGGCCGCTCGCTGATTGAAACAGGCGAGGTGAAAGAGGGATTGGTCTATCTCGAAAAGGCGTTGCAGCTTCAACCGGATAACCTGGAAACCCATATTGCCCTTGCTAAAGCCTATTCGGAATTGGGGCGGAAGGAGGATGCCAAGCGTGAGCGATTACTATGCCTCCAACTTACCAAGGATGAGGCGACTCAGGTGGCACAGCCTTAGAGTATTTTCGATCACTGTGTTCTGGGTCGCCGTTGTACCTGCCGTCGCCCAAGTATCCGAAAGAGCTTCTGCATCTCCCTGCGCAAGTTGTCATTCTGCGGAGGCTGCAACACAGCCGAAGACGCCGATGGGGCGTGCGTTGGAGCTTCCAGACGGAAACCCGACTCTCAAAGCACATCCAAAATTGACGTTTCGCAAGGGCGCATACACATACACGGTGGAAACCCACGATAACAAGAGCACTTATAGCGTCACCGATGGCGTCAATACGATTTCATTGCCCATCCACTGGAACTTTGGATACGGAGCGCAGACCTGGTTTCTGGAGAGAGACGGGGACTACTACGAGAGCATGGTCAGCTACTACCCGTCGATAGCGGGCTTAGAGATCACGACTGGAGATGAGAGCCTCAAACCCAGCACTCTGGACGAGGCGGTAGGGCGAAAACTTCAGAAACATGAACCCAAAGACTGTTTCGGCTGCCATGCCACTAACGCCGTCGCGAACGAAAAGTTGGATCTCGAATCAGTTCAGCCTGGCGTGACTTGCGAACACTGCCACAAGGGTTCAAGCGCTCACCTTCTAGATGCCTCCCAGGGGGAGTACGGCTCCGCTCCGCCGAACTTACGCAAAATGTCTTCGGAAGACTTGTCGAACTTTTGCGGGCAGTGTCATCGCACATGGGATATGGTCATAAGAAGTCATTGGAGAGGCGAGATAGATGTTCGATTTCAGCCCTACCGCCTCGCGAACAGCAAATGCTTCGACGGAACCGACCCTCGCATCAGTTGCATCGCCTGCCATGATCCTCACCAGGACGTTGTCCGTCAAGATTCTTCCTATGATGGCAAGTGTCTAGCCTGTCATGCCGCTTCGACTCACCCAGCGTCTGCCTCAGCCACGGACGCGAAGGTTTGTCCCGTCGCCAAGTCGGATTGCGTCAGTTGTCACATGCCGAAAGTCAAACTACCCAACGGGCTGGTGACATTCACGGATCATCAGATCCGGGTTGTGAAACCGGGGGAACCCTATCCTAATTAAGGGTTCTAGCCAGCTTCCGATCAAAGTTTTGCGTGAAGAGCCCCTTCTTGAAAAGTTCCCCTTTTTTCGACTATGCTTCTCAAAGGGGGCAGTACTCTTGGGTCGGCGATCCCCCAGGGCAATAAAATGGCCATACGGATGCTAGGCAAAGCGGGTATCGAGCTTGCAGTTTGTTTGATAACTCCGTTTGCCGGGGCGGCCTGCGCTGGGCCTCAAGCTCTGGAAGATAAGGTTCACGCCCACGCTGATGTATCGAGTTACTCTGAACTCGGCTTCTGGTTTGGCGATCATGGGCAATACAGTTGTGCGGTCGAAACTTATAAGGCTGCCCTGAAGCTCGATCCGCGTTCTCCCGACCTTTTGTATCTTCTAGGGCTGAGCCTCTATTCTTCACACCATGCACAGGAGGCCGTTGCCCCGCTTCAACAATCGGTTCATCTCAAGCCCGAAGTCCTCAAACCCCACCTCATTCTGGCTTTCGCACTGAGTCAGCTCAAACGTTCCGAAGAGGCCAAAGCCCAATGGGAGGCCGCGTTGCAGATTGATCCGCACTCGACGACTGCTCTCGATGGGCTCGCCAAACTCCTAATTGCAGACGGGAATTATCGGTTTGCCATCGAGCTTTTGCGCCCAGCTCCGCCTGACGAGAATTTGATGCTCGACTTGGCCGAGGCTTACGACAACGCGGGATTGCTGAATGATGCGGCCGACATGCTTACCGCAGCCGTGCGTGCGAATCCGTCATCCCTTCCGCTTTCTAGCGCGCTCGTTACTGTCCTGGTCAGGCAGACACATTTTGAGGACGCCGCGAAATTAGCCGAGAAATCAATAAACTTGCACCCTCACGATATCGGCGCACAGATACTGTATCTGCACATGCTTGTGCTCAATGACGATGTAACTCCGGCCCAGCCTCTTGCACGTAAACTGCTAGCCGTCGCACCTCACGATTTCGGAGTGCTTTATCTGAATGGAGTTCTCGAGCGGGAGTCTGGACAATACGCCGCAGCCCGCGGCCATCTTCAGGCGGCGGTTGCTTTAAATCCCAACCACTACAACTCCCGCTACAATCTGGGGGTAGTCTTAGCGCAGCTGAAAGACCCCCTCGGCGCAAGGAAACAGCTTGAAAAAGCTCTCGCGCTCGGGGCCTCTGAGCCTCAAGTGCGATATGAATTGGCCTCAGTTCTGCGCACTCTGGGAGAAACCCAACTCGCACAGGAACAGCTCAAGCTTTACCAGCAGGAGGCGCAAGCCCGGTCGAACCGTACGTTGGCGGCCGGCAAAGCCGCGCAGGGTGACAATGAACTTGCCGGCGGCGATCCCCAGAAAGCAGTTGAATTTTACAGCGAAGCGGTCAAGGCATATTCGCAAGACGCCATGCTGAACTATAAACTGGCACTGGCGTTGGATCGCACTGGCGATTCCGCCGCTGAGCGCTTCGCATTGGATCAAGCGGTTAAAATCGATCCCAACCTCGCGGTCGCTCACAATCAATTGGGCTACCTGGCATCGCGCAACGGTGACCCAGCCTCTGCGGAAGAACATTTTCGCCTGGCTGTCCGTGCGGCCCCTGACTACACGCAGGCATGGGTCAGCCTGGCTGCAACTCTTGGCATGGAATCCCGATTCCCCGAAGCACAAGCGGCGATTACCAGCGCCCTTCGGCTTGATCCACAGAATTCCGAGGCGCTTCAACTTCGCAAGGATCTGACTGCCGCGGAAGCACAGCGTTAAGTCTGAATATGACGCAGATGATAGACTTGTTACTAGCATGACGAGTGCAAAATCGGGCCATTGGACCCGCCGCAGCTTGCTCCGCATGCTGCCCGGGGCATTTGCATCTGCGCTGGTTTCTGGCTGCTTCACGACCGCATCTTCAGCGGCTAAAATTTCCGCTCCATTTTCTCGATTTGTGGACGTTGCCTCCACTGCGGGACTCAAAGAGACAATGGTTTACGGCGAAACCGGTCAAATCACTTACATCGTAGAAACCACTGGCGCAGGTTGCGCTTTCTTCGATTACGACAACGATGGCTGGATGGACATCTTCGTCCTCGGGGGCAGACGCCTTGATGGTATTCCGGCTGGCGCGAGCAACCGGCTCTATCACAATAATCGCGATGGAACGTTCATGGATGTAACCGCGAAAGCCGGTCTGATTGATGCTGGCTGGGCCAACGGCGTCTGCGTTGGTGACTATAACAACGATGGCTATGAGGATTTGTTTGTAACTTACTACGGCCAGAACCGGCTGTATCGCAACAATGGCGATGGCACTTTTACCGACACAACCGACAAGGCTGGGCTTTCGTTTCCGCACACTCGTTTCAATTCAGGCTGCACATTTGTGGACTACAACCGCAATGGGTTGCTCGATCTTTTCGTTTCGAACTACGTAGAAATTGATTTAGCGAATGCGCCTAAGCCTTCTCTGCTTGTTCCAGACTGCAACTTCGAGGGCGTACCGACCAACTGCGGTCCGAATGGTTTGGGTGCACCTGCTCATTATCTATATCGCAACAACGGAGACGGAACGTTTTCAGACGTTTCAAAGGAGTCTGGCATTGCCGCCTGCCGCGGTTCGTACGGTCTGACAGCCGTGGCCTTCGATGCCGATGAGGACGGATGGCAGGATATTTTTGTCGCGTGTGACTCGACCCCGAGCCTGCTTCTGTTGAACAACCGCGATGGAACCTTCCGTGAGGAGGCGCTGCTTCGCGGCATCGCGCTCGGCAACGGTGGCGAACTCCTGGGCGGCATGGGCGTCGGAGTGGGTGATTACAACCTCGATGGCCACCTCGACATTGTGAAGACGCACTTTCAGAACCAATCCACTGGCCTGTATCGCAATAATGGAAAGGCGGAATTTGAGGACGTTACCGCCCAGGCCGGCCTCAGCCCCGAACGCCGCTTTATTAGCTGGGGCACGGGCTTCGTAGATTTTGACAATGACGGCAATCCAGACATTTTTATTGCGACCGGAACCGTTTATCCGGAATTGGAGCGTGTTTACCCAACCAAGTATCCCGCACATAGCCCGCGCATTCTCTTTCGCAATCAGGGCAATGGTTCCTTCGTCGAGCTTGGCGAGGAGGCAGGCCCCGGAATCTCAGCGCTGCACAACAGCCGGGGCTGCGCCTTTGGCGACTTCGACAATGATGGCGACATGGACGTGCTTATTATGAACATGAATGAGCCGCCGTCGTTGTTACGCAATGACGCCCCTTCGGGAAATCATTGGCTGAAAGTCCGTCTGGAAGGCACGAAAAGCAATCGCAGTGCTATTGGCGCACGGGTTCTGGTTCGTTATGGCGGAAAGGTGCAGGCGCAGTGTGTGACCAGCCAGTCCAGCTATCTATCAGCAAACGATCCACGCTTGCATTTCGGCTTGGGAACGGCTTCCATCGCGGATGTCGAAATCCACTGGCCAACCGGCAAGAACGAAACCTTTTCCGGATTGAAGTCGGGACAGCTTGTCACCATCCGCGAAGGTGAGGGGATTGTTAAGGGACGACCGTTTCGATAGGGGGAATCTTCCGGGATCTCACCACAGCGCACGCGCTCAATAAGTGAAACCCGAAGTATCGTGGCGGGGATCGTAATCGAATTTAATCAAGCCATCCCGATAATCGATGTGAATGGTGAGTTGGCGGAGGACGGTGTCGCCGAGAAGTCCAGACACTTCCAATCCCGCGCTTTTGCTGATACTGGCAGTGTCGAACGCGAGAAGGTCGTTATTCTCCTGCTCGATGCCGCCGAATTGCAAAATGACCTTGTCACCTGTCGAGACCTTGGCAACCTCTCCGTTCAGTCCGCTGACGCTTACTGGCGCGCCGCCATGCACTTTAGTGACCTCGCGAGCCACTTCGGGCGATATGAAGGAGGAGAACGCTCCAGTATCAACCAGGAACAATCGTTGAACCTTGCGATTAAGAACCGTCGGCATCAGTAGCATGTGTCCACTTCGAAAGACGGCAGAATAATCCTTCATCGCCGGGCTGACGTAACGGTCCGGAGGACCATCCGGTTGAATAGGGGAACCGGTTGCAGCGACATTCGAACCGGAGGACTGGTCGGCGGTCGAAGTGTTTAGCAAGGTCGCAGTTTCCCTTTCGGAAGGGTTTGGAGGAAGCGGAGAAAGACTGAGTTTGCGGCCTGGATAATTGAGGGTAACAAGGTAATTACTGAAGACGTCGGCGCCGATAAGCCCGTCGGAGTTAACGACACCCTTGCGGTCACTGACTTCGATTAGGCAGTCGTGGAATTCAAGTGAGCCGATACGTACGGAGTCGGCATAAGCCGTATAACCCGCCGCAAGTCCTTGGTCGCCTATGCCCCCTATCTGGATGTGGGAAACAGCTTGAAGCCCGGCGCGTTCGGCAACGGCGCGATCGATAAAGAGCCCTGAGGCTCCCGTGTCGATATCAAGACGAGCGTTCTTGTTGTTGAAGAAAACGTCAAGACCCCATTCGCCGGTAGATCTGGCGCCGTTCATTACCGGCACCATGGGAATCTGAGTTGAGGTCGTGGGTGAGACTAAATGACAGGTCTTGCCGGGATTACTTGCGCGGCTAATGAGTTCGGCGAGGTAGTGTTCGGCGCGGGTCCGCCCTTCCGCATCCAAGCCGTTCGCCGAGGCGAGGAATTTCTTTTGCTCCTCAATGCGTTGCGCAAGAGGCAGAGTACTAATCCAGATACCTCGAATTTCTGAGTCCCACGGATCAAGCGAATGGGCGAAGCCTACCTCCCGGCGCTCGGACGCATACATGGAATTCAGGCGCATAATCCGCGCGCGTAATAAGTGGAGGCGCGGATTGCAGGGGTCGGCCCTGAAACCTTGGTCAGCCGTCGACGCAGCCTCAAAACTTTTGCCCTGCCGGTATTGAACCTCGCCCAAAGCCGTGAGAAGAACAACGGAGGTAGGAGCGGAGGCAAGCTCGGAATTGATAGTCGTGCTAGCGTCATCCACTTTCTGTTCGCGAAGCAGGGTACGAACCAGAGCACTAACCAGTGCCGGGTCGTGGGGAGACTTGGTAAGGGCTTCGCGATAGAGCGATTCGGCCTTGGAAGCATCGCCGAGAAGGTACGCTTTTTCGGCAGCGGAAGGTTCGTGCGCGAGTGCTGCGTGGCAATGTACGTTGTCGTCGGCAACTGCGAACCCGGAATAGGCCGACACGAGGCCCATTACGAGTAATAAGGCCAGCCATGGTTGGCGGCCTCGCGCGATTCTAATCGGAGTCAACTGACGCCTCAGTCGCATTGGCCGCTTCTGTTATTAGGATGGCACTTAACAACATCGCATATATCCCGCAGCGCCTTGGATACCGACGCGGGTTCCAATCTGCCACGAATCGCTACGCTTTGCAACTTTATTGGCCTCACGACCACTTGCTTAGGTGTGCCAAATGGAGGGTCTTGTATAGGACACCGTTCGCGCCACTTCTCCGGCGGGCTGCCTACTTCGATGCGCTAACTAGCTGCTCCAACTTCGCAATCTGCTGCTTTATCAGGTCCGCGTTAGGCCCGGCTGGCAAGTATGTAAGGCAGTTTCGCAAATGCGCCACGGCGCCGCCATAGTCCTTTTTCTGAGCCAATACTACGGCAAGCAACTGTTCGTTATTGGGGACGCTGTGCTGCGGATCCATGGCGAGTGACTTGGTGGCGCTGTTTCGGGCTGCGTCCGTTTTCCCGAGTTGGAAGTTTGCCAGGGCGGCGTAGTACCAGATCTGCGGCGTCCCGACTGGGTCGAGTTGCAGTGCATGACTGGTGTTGTCCACGACATCCTTCCATTTTTCGTCCTGAGCGAAGAGTGCTGCAAGCCGCTCATATGGAAGGACGAACTGCGGATCCGCAGTCGAAGCTTTAGAGAAGGAGTTTCGCGCCTCATTCGGATCCGACGTCTCCTGCAAGACTCCGAGTTGATACCACGCATCCGCAAACTGTGGATATATCTTCACAGCCTTTTCTATATCTTGCTGGGCGTGGCCGGATTTCTGCTCTAACCATTCTGCACGGGCCTTTTCAAACAATTTTGTGGCATTCGCTGGAGCAGACTCTGTAGTGCGGCTCACTGCGGTTCCGGCCTCTCTACCTCCTTCTCTAAAAAGCGTGAGAGTACCGAGATCAGGCTCGTTGAGGAAATTGCGTTGCGCAATGGTGATGGCGTTGGAGCGGAAACCGGCAAGAGACGCCTGAACCGTGCAGCCTTGGAAGTGGGTCTCCATCTGCCGTTGTGCGTCCCCCTGCATGCTAAGTGCGCCAGGGACATGCGCCGTGGTAATTACAAATCTCCCTCTAGGATCGCTCAGTGCCCTGTGGAGGATTGTTCCCGCACAAACTACAGAGACTGGAATCGGCTCCCACGGAAGCGGCTCGCCCTCCATGGCCAGTTTTCCCAATAGGACTCCCCCGGCTCGGCCCTGGTTGGACATTTCGGTCCAATAATCATACAAGCCGCTATCCTGAATCGAGCCAGGACGCGTAAGCGTGTCCGGAGGTGTCGCCGTTGCAGCTGGTCTGCCAGCCTGGCCCGAAGCCCAAACACCCACCATCGAAAAAGAAATCAAGCAGAAAAAGCTTAACGGCTTAAACGTCACAAGCGCACCTCCGCTGACAATATTATCTACCATCCAAGGCTTCCGGAGAAGCGTGGGCAAGCAAGACTCTAGCCTGAGATTTGAGACGTAAGTTATTCTATAGCTATGCGCTACGCCGTGCTTATTTCCGCATTATTCGGCTCGTTGGCATTCGGTCAGGGGTCGGCCCCGGACCCGGAGCAGCTTCTCAAGAGCGGCATCGAGGCACAGCAACGCGGGGACTTTGAGACTGCTATCAATGATTACACCAAGCTCCTCGAATTGCGTCCGCATACAGTCGAAGCGCAGGTCAACCTGGGTGCCGCCCTGGTGCATGTAGGCCGATTCGACGCGGCCATTGCTGAATATCGTGCTGCGCTGGTTTCTACGCCGCAGAAGAATCCAATCCTCTTGAACCTCGGCCTTGCCTATTACAAGAAGGGCGACTTCGAAAATGCACGCGAACAGTTCGAAATTGTGCATACCGCGGAACCAAATAACGCTCAAGTCGCAATTCTTTTGGGAGACACGGACCTGCGGCTCGGAAAATACGCTGGCGCTGTCACAATGCTCGAGCCGCTGGAGGCCGCAAGTATCCGGAATTTGGATTTTGAGTATGTCCTCGGTTCTGCCTTAATCAAGGCAGGCAAACGCCATGAAGGTCTCTCTCGCATCGAAAAAGTTGCGGAAGCGGGCCATAGCGCTGACTCCTATATGCTGGCCGGTACTACATTGCTACAAATGAACGAGTTCGAGCAAGCCCGACGCGATCTCGATGCCGCCGTCCAGCTGAATCCCAGGCTTCCCGGTCTTTATAGTCTTGACGGGACTGCAAGAGACAAAACCGGTGACGTGGACGGTGCGGAAGGCGTTTTTCGGGAGGCAATGAAACTTAATCCCGATGATTTCACCGCCAACTTGTATCTGGGCGCGATTCTATTGAAAAAACGAAAATTGGACGAGGCGAAGACTTATCTGGACCATGCGCTCCAACTGAATCCTGGGTCGTCCATGGCTGGTTACGAGGTTGCGATGCTAAAGAGCACGTCGGGGGATTATCAAGCGGCGGCGGAACAAATGGAGAAGGTGGTTAAGCTGGACCCAACATGGTTGGAGCCTCACGTGGAACTCGCATCTTTATACTATCGGCTGCACCGCCCAACAGAAGGGAAGCAAGAACGGCAAACGGTTGAGCAGATCACAGAAGAAGAACGAAAGGCAGGGGTCGCTGCTCCTCCCCAGAACTGAGAGCCTGGTGGCCTCTCATCGTGCGGCCGGAAATGCCAACTGTTCTTTGATGCAGCTTAACGCGCCGGTTCCGTCACCTTGAAGATACGATCAGCATCAACATTTTGGAGCGTTTGAACAACTCCGGAGGGCCAATGGATTTCGATCGATTCTGCCCGGGTATCGGGCCCGAGGCCGAAGTGTACCGGCCCATCGCTGGAAGAAGCATAGCCCACGCTCGTCGTCATGTGGTTGTATTGTGTTCCACTCTTGGTCACGAGCTTAATGCGAGCGCCAATCCCATCCCGATTGCTCTTGGTGCCCCGCAGCGCGATGTCGAGCCAGTGTCCGGTGTTAGCGGTCCGATTCATCCAAATTTCAGCGTCCTTCCCAATTGAGGTCACAACTACATCGATGCGGCCGTCTCCATCCAGGTCGCCGAAAGCGCAGCCGCGATGTCGTGCGGGCGGGGCGGCATCCAGGCCCGCCTCTGCAGTTAGCGCGGTCCACTTCCCGCTGGGACCGAGGTTGCGAAACACCGTGTTGTACTGATCCACGGGCTGCCCCGGCTGCGCAATCGATTCAACGTGTCCGCGGCTGACGAATAAATCCTTCCAACCATCGTTATCGAAGTCATACAAGCCGACCCCGAACCCGGACTTATCCCGGCTCAGGTCGCGCAGCCCGGTCGGCGTGGTCACCTCCCGGAAATCTCCTTTGCCAGTGTTCTGGAATAGCGGAAATGTCTGATTGTTCAGCGCTACGAACACAATGTCGGGATAACCGTCGTTATTAAAATCGCGAAAGTCCAAACCCATTCCTGAAATCAGGCTGCCGTCCTCCGGCAGAGCGACCCCGGTCTCGAAAGCGAGTTCTTCAAACCTGTCTCCTTTATTATGGAAAAGAAAATTGTAGGAAGCGTCGTTGGTAACAAACAAATCCTCCCGCCCGTCCAGGTCGTAATCAGCTACTCCTACACCCATGCCTTTGCCAACATGATCTCGAATGCCCCACTCTTTGGAGGCGTCCCGGAACGTACCATCTCCATTGTTCAAAAAAAGCTGATCTGGCTGCCCTTTATAAAACTTCGGACTGCAATAGTCGGTGGTATCCCCAAAACCGCAGAGCGACTTGGCGGAGTACGTCCACTGCATGTAGTTCACTACGAAAAGGTCAAGAAGGCCGTCATTGTTAACGTCAACCCACGCAGCGGTTATGGCCCACAGCGGCCCATACTGTGGGTCGGGACGGTTCAGACTTGCATCCAGGCCTGACTTTACAGTCACATCGGTGAACGTCCCATCTCGGTTGTTGTGATAGAGGGCGCTGTGATGAAGGCCGGCTACGAATATGTCTGGAGCACCGTCATTGTCATAGTCGCCCACGGCGACCCCCATATCGTACCCGGACCCCGCGAGCCCGGCAGCGTCTGTTACGTCGGTGAAAACGCCGTTGCCGTCATTTCGGAAAAGACGATTGCGATATTTCGGCTCGTCCTTCTTGAGGGTCGCGATATTGGCGCCATTGGTGAAAAAAATGTCTGGGCGGCCGTCCCCGTTGTAGTCGAAGACTGCCACGCCGCCTGGCATAGTCTCAGGGGCATTCTTCGCCTGGGTTTCGTCATTCTCTAAACGAAACGGGATGCTCTTGAGCTCGAATTGAATTGGGGCGGATCCGGAGGCCTGCAGCAATAAGTAAGCACTCGTGACCAATAAGAGAGTGGATGTTGTAAACCTGGCAGGTTTCACGAGGGACCTATCAACATAAAAACAGGGTGGCCGAAGCCACCCTGTCGATAATAATACTTCCCGATGCCCCTAGAAGAAGTACTTGAAGGCAAAGGTTATTTGACGGCTGCCAGTCTTGAAGGCCGGCTTACCGGTGGTGGCGTTGTTCGTGTTCGTCGGCGAGATGCCAGTAATTTTCACCTGGCAAGGCGCATTGGACGAATTCAACAGTTGGCATTCCGACTGACTGTTTTCAGTCATGAACGAAGTGCTCGTGAAGTTGAGTGAGTTGTCAGCGGAGCCAGCCAAATTGAACTGCGCCAACGGATGGTTCAAGAAGTTGACGGCCGAGATGCGGAACTGCACGCTTTGGCGTTCCGTGACCTTGAAATTCTTGAACAATCCCAAGTCGCTGTCAAAGTATGCAGGCAGCTTTACGTACGGCCATACCGTCGTACCGAGTTGACCGGGCGCTGGAAGCGTGAAGCAGTTCGGATTGAAGTACTGACCAGACTTCAGGCCGGACCGCGGGTCGCAGGTGACTAGCGGTATGAATTGCTCGTAGCCGCCGCCAGCTTGGTCTGTACCGTAGTAGGTTGCATCGTTGACTGAGTTCGAGTACAGCCCGTTCTTCAACAGTATGGCGTTGTTGGGAAGATCGGGCGCACCGACCAACGGGACGGTAAGGCCTCCGGGAGGCGAAGTGTTGAGGTTTCCTGCAATGTTCGGCTGAATTGGCGCTCCGGACTGGTAAGTCGTATAGCCGGAGAGCTGCCAGCCATTCACCGCGCCGCGAGCGAACGCATTTCCGCGAATGGGGCTAGGCAGGTTCCACACGTAGGAGAAGTTCAAAATGTGCGTGTGGTCGTACGCCAGCGGGCCGTAGTTGGCTCTGAGGTTAAATGGATCTACAAGCGTGCCGTTTCCGTTTCCGTTATTGGTTTGTCCATCGCGAATGCCCATCACCTTGCTGAAAGTGTAATTGGTGAGGAAGGTTACGGGGCCGGACTGCTTTTGCCACGACGCCTGCATCGAGTTGTAGCTTGAGTAGCCGCCGTGACTAATGACGTAGATATCCTGATAGTTATTTAGCGGACGGAAATCATTCTGCGTAAAGCCGGAGTTATAGATAGCGCCGTGATTTCCGTTCAAGCAATCAAGGGCATCGAGCTGAGCATTGCCGTTGTTGCAGGTTAGGGGACCGGTTGAGACGAACGTGTTCTTAACCGGGTCAAGGCCAAAGTAAGTGCCGGGTTGAATCGCATTGGCATCACCGATCTTGCCATTGGCTCCATTGAGCAACTCGTCCTTGTCCTTGTTCCCGACGTAGGACAGCTCAAAAACCGAGCGCCACGGAAGAGCCTGCGAAACCGTGAAATTATAGTCCATCACATACGGAGTGCGATTGTCACCCATTTGGAAGGCGCTGATAGAGGACCCATCCTGGTTAGCAGCGTTCGCATTGGGAACAAAAAATCCCGGCGTGTCAATTTGCGCATAACCGCTGGTGATTGACGAGGTGGTGGCCGTATATATGCCTTGCGGTCCGCCAGTCGGACCGCCGACATCATTCACCGCAAGTTGGTAGTGGAATATTGCAAACCCGCCTCTCAGCACTGTCTTTCCGGTGCCGAAGAGATCATAAGCTGCTCCGACTCGCGGTTCGTAGTAGAACAAAGGTGACACCAAACCGGACAACGGTATGGCTTTGTCAATTGAATTGTACAGAAGCCCATCATTTACTGGTGCTCCGGGACCATTGACGTAGGTGGCAGGATCCCAAACCTGCATTCCATTCGGTGGGCCGTAATATTGGCCGACGTGGTCGAACCGCAATCCATAATTCAGGGTCAATTTTCTTGTCGCCTTAAATGAATCCTGCGCATACAGCGACCACTGATGGGACTTGATATCGAACACCGTAGAGGAACTTGGCTGCTGGTAATTGGCCGCCCGTCCGAGAAGGAAGTCGGCAACCACGTTTCCCGTGCTATTCGATCCCCAGCCTAGATTGTAAGTTCCGTTGCCACCATTACCGATGCCTTCGCTGGACTGAAGATTCTCGCTGGTATCCCAGTAGAAGCCGGCCTTTATGGTGTGAGGCCCAATCACCTTAGTGACGTTGTCGTAGAGGGCCGGATCTTTCTTTAAGCCGCCAAACCCGCTGCCATTAAACGTCCCGTCCAAATTCATTTCTGAGAGAGTGGGGAATGCGCCGCCCCACGGCGCGGCGATATTCGGGATCTGTTTGGGAGTGTAGCCAAACAATCCGGTAACGTTGATTCCAAGCTTGGTGCGATCCACCGCAGCAGGATTGCTCAACACGCTAGGATTGATATAACGGGCGTACGTGAACACGAACTCGTTGGTGGTGGTCGGGTTAAACACGTGGGTGAAATTCGCCATGATTTCTTGCGAAGTGGTGGCTGCAACTACTCCCGACGGATAGGGCAGCGTCCACGGTGGAGTCCACCAGATGCCAACTGGATGCTGATCGTTTTCGATCTGGCGGGTGTAAGACACCGACAACTTGGTGTTGTCGCTGATAGCGTAGTCAACCTTACCTGTCGCTTCCCATCGGTTTTGCGGAACGCTCTCGACGTATTGGAAGTTATTCCAGCCATTCCCGGCGTTTGGAAGGATGTTCGAAGTTGGAAGCAATTTTAGGTATGCCGCCCCTATCGGGTCGTAAACGCTTGGAGAAACAGAAGTACTGGTCACACCGGCCGGCTGATTACAGCAGAGGGTATTATAGGCATATTGCCACGTGTTCTGGAGTTGCTGCACGAGCGTTGTGCCAGGGCTGACGACGGTTGATCCCGCGACCCCGTTGATTGTATTGTTGCTGAAATCTCCGGCTCGTTGCTCAGCCGTAGGCACGTTATAGTTGAGAATGCTGCCGGCTGGATGCTGCCTCATGTATTCATAGCCAGCCCAGAAGAACAACTTGTGGCGGCTAGCATTGAAGCCGGTGTGAGGAATCAGGATCGGACCACCTACGTTGCCGCCCATATAGTAGAAGCTTTGATCCGGCGCCGCAGCGGTGGCGGAAAGGCCGCCCGGATGAATCTGACTGTGCGTGTAGGCATCGATTGAATTAAAAGCGCTATTCCGCGCGTACAGATAGCCCTCGCCGTGGTATTGCGATCCACCGCTCTTGCTAAACGCCTGGAAGATCACCGGGCCCTTGGCGTACTCAGCGCTGTACGACGACATCAATACTTTGACTTCGGAAACCATGTCCTGGTTAATGTTGGCAATCTGTGTGCCGGCGTTTCCGGGATCTACCAAGTTCGCGCCGTCCAGCATGAAGGCCATTGCGCCGTTCGGCTGGGTGCCGTTCGAGGAATACGCACCGACAGGACCGTTGTTTGTGCCGACTACCTGGGTATTGAAGCCTGAACCCTGGTTCATACCATTGTTGAGCGCCATTCCCGGCATGAGCTTGAGCAATTCGCCAGCATCTCGTCCGCCGAGGGGAATATCCTCAATCATTTTCGTGTTGAGCGAAGTGCTGACTTCGGCGGTGTCTACTGGGACGACTACATCACCGGCCGTGACCTCGACCACCGAGTTGGCCTGTCCGACCTGAAGTTTGACGTTGGGCAGAGTGCGGTTGTCGCCTTGGTGGAAGATAATGCCCGCTTCCTTCCATACTTGAAATCCGGTTGCCGTCACCGTAACCGAATATGAACCTGGCTGAACGGCGGTAATCGCGAAGTCTCCTGAAGTGTTGGAAACAGTATCGCGAACGTCGCCTGAGGCCTCATTCTTCATGGTTACCTTCGCCTTGGGCACGACTGCGCCGCTTTGATCGAAGGTTGTGCCGGTCAGGGTGCCTGTTAATTGCTGGCCGAACGAAAACGAGGCACAAAGCATAAGTACCATGCTCGCTACTACCGCGATTCTGAAATAGGAACTCGAAATCATTGGTCCTGCCTCCGGCTTACGTGATGTCATCTTGGATATCGCCATTTTTTTCTATCACTTAACCACTTAGTAGGGTTTCCGTAGCATAAAAGTACTACTGTGGTCCCGCAACTTGTACCGTTCTTTAACAATGACTGTCAAGCAAATAATTCTTTCTTTTGGACTTTTTACATAATATCGACATATGTGAAGATATTTGGGAGACCGCGACTGTCTCGTTTGGCAAGCCTGCCTAATCTGTTCGGGTAGAACCGAGCCAACGCCGTAACGCAGCGTCTCCGCTTTGAGGCGCTTCTACGATATGGTCGAATCGCGCTCAGAGGAGTGATCAAGGCAGTATTCCATCGCCTCCCCCGCCGAGATGTCTCGCGACGAGACCCCGCAAACAAACCGTCATTTGGGTTTGTGAATTCGTAGATTTCACGGCATGCCTCGGCGCGGTCTGCGGCTTCGGCAAATATCGCCTAGCTCAATGAGCCTTTTTTAGCCAAGGAGGATCGCGTTGACGAATGTTCGAAATTTCGCTCCCATAAATACCCGTCAATCCTTCCTTGCGGTCTGGTTCCGCCAACATAACGGTACTCAGTCACTGGGCCGATTGTCTTTACGCGCCCTTCTCCATGCTTCGCTTCTCCGATATCCAGAGAGCCGGGTTCGCAGCATCATTCACTCGGAGACAAAGTTCGGCGAACCCTTCGGGCTCGCACTACCTACGGCGCCGAGTGAGCCCGGTTCGCATCCATGATCACGATGTCTCCACGGCAGGTGTTTGGCCCGACATTCGTCC
>CAAGKR010103213.1_pt1 | contig 33553 bp, 36 predicted proteins | sample 2556971 | NCBI WGS metagenome assembly CAAGKR01 (sample SAMEA5207829, study PRJEB30636) | soil metagenome | biome: forest; feature: boreal; material: soil | place: USA | collected 2011-09 | depth 1 m | reverse complement strand
TCGCGCGCTCCCGAATTGTCGGCAACTTTCAGCCGCGTTTCCTGTTGGATCACTTTGCTCTTTCTACAACCTCGACCAGGCGCCAGCGCTTCTCGCGCGAGAGCGGACGCGATTCCACGATCCGCACGGTGTCGCCGGTTTTTGCTTCGTTTTTTTCATCGTGCGCTTTGAACTTGACCGACTTGCGAACGATTTTCCCATAGACCGGATGCGCAACGCGTGTCTCGGAGAGCACGACGATCGTCTTGTCCATCTTGTCGGAGACGACTCGACCTTGTTTCAAGCGCCGCTTGGGCCGCCGATCAACCGGCATTCTTTACCTCCCGCAGCCGCTTCTCCGAAATGACCGTGTGGATTTGTGCGTACGTGCGCCGCATCGCGCGAACTTTGCTGAAGTCCGAGAGATGCCCGGTGCGCAACGCAAAGCGCAGATTGAACAACTCTTCTTTCGTTTCGCGAGATTTCGACTGCAGTTCAGCGATGGTCAGACTGCGTAGCTCTTTGAGCTGGTTGCCCTTCATGCCTGCGCTTCCTCGCGGGTGATCAGTTTCGTCCGGATCGGCAACTTCGAAGCCGCCAGCTGAAGCGCGCGTTTGGCGACGTCCGGTTCAACGCCAGAAAGCTCGAAGAGCACCCGGCCCGGCCGCACGACCGCGACCCAGAACTCGGGATTCCCTTTCCCCGCGCCCATGCGTACTTCGGCCGGTTTCTTGGTCACCGACTTGTCGGGAAAGACTTTGATCCACACCTTGCCGCCGCGTTTGATGTGGCGCGTCATGGCGATACGCGCAGCTTCGATCTGACGGTTGGTCAGCCAGCACGGCTCCAATGCCTGCAAACCCGTTTCACCGAACGTCAGCGAGCTGCCCCGCGACGCGCGTCCTTTCATGCGTCCGCGGTGAACCTTGCGCCATTTCACGCGTTTTGGTGTAAGCATTATTCGCTGAGCCCTTCCTCCGACGCGGGCCGATCTGCCGAAACTTCATTGGAAGTCTCAGCCGCCGGCTCCGTTGGAGCTATCGGCTCTGTCGCAGCTACCGGTTCCATCGAAGGGGCTTCCGAAAAACTTTCAGCTGCAGGTTCCTTGGGAACGATTTGCTGTGCTTCGGCGACGTCTGCAACCGGATATTCGCTTACAGGTTCGCTCGCTTCGATTGGCGACTCGACGGTTTCCGGACCAGGCGTTTGACGCCGGCTGCGGCCGCCGCGACCGCGACGCTCGCGGAATTCCGGACCGCGCCCCTGCGACTCGGGACCGCGAGCGTGCTCGGGCAGAACCTCGCCGCGATAAATCCACACCTTCACGCCGATCCGTCCGAAAGTCGTAAATGCTTCGACATTTGCATAATCGATGTCGGCGCGCAGCGTATGCAACGGAACCTTGCCGTCATGATTGCGTTCGGTACGCGCAATTTCCGCGCCGCCGAGCCGGCCGGAAACCTGGACTTTGATACCGCGCGCGCCGGCGCGCATGCTCCGCATGATCGCTTGCTTCATGGCGCGCCGGAAAGCGATGCGTTTCTCGAGCTGGTCGACGATGTTCTGGCCGACGAGCCGCGCGTCCAACTCCGGGTGCTTGATCTCCATGACATTGACTTGCACCGTCTTACCGGTAAGCGTTTCGAGACCCTTACGAATCTCTTCGATGCCCACGCCGCGCTTGCCGATAATGATGCCGGGTTTGGCGGTGTTGACGATGACGCGAGTCTGGTTGGAACGGCGTTCGATCTCGATCTTGCTGATCGCCGCCGGACGCGTCCAGCGCGCGAAATACTTGCGGATCTTGACGTCCTCGTGAAGCCAAGCCCGGTAGTGCTTTTTCTCGAACCACCGGCTGTCCCACGTGCGCGTGATGCCCAAGCGCAAGCCGACAGGATGAATTTTTTGTCCCATGCTATGCTCGCGCTCCCGCTTTAGATGTTTTCTTCTTGCGCGCCGGAGCTTTACGCACCGGAGCTTTGCGCCGTGCTGGAGCTTTTGCTTCCGGCACTGCAGCCGTCTTGCGCGCGGCAGCGTGTTTCGAAACCGGCCTCTCCGCCACGACGACCGTCACGTGCGAAAGCCGCTTGCGTTTGAAGTTCGCGCGGCCTTGAGCGCGTGGATCCAAACGTTTTGTAAAGCCGCCGCCCGGTCCACCATCGACGGTAATTCTCGCCACGAACAACTCCTCCACGTTCATGTCGTGGTTGTTCTCGGCGTTAGCGACCGCGCTACGCAGCAGTTTCTCGATCGGCTCCGCAGCGAAAACGCCTGCGAACTTCAGGAGTACTAGTGCGTCTTTGACGCTCTTGCCGCGAATCGCATCAGCGACTCGGCGGAGTTTGCGCGGCCCCATCCGGGCGAACTTCAGGTGCGCGACGGCTTGGTTGCGTTCGGCCGATTGATTCATGAGGTCGCCGCCGGTGCAGGTGCGCGTACGGGTGCGGGTGCGCCTCCGGGTCCTGCCGCCGCAGCCGCGGCCGCTTTCAGAGCTGATTTCTCACCGCTGTGCGCGCGGAAGATACGCGTCGGCGCAAACTCCCCGAGCTTATGGCCGACCATATTCTCTGTAATGAAAACCGGAACGTGCGCCTTACCGTTGTGCACGCCGATCGTGTGTCCGACCATCGCGGGAATGATCGTAGAGGCGCGGCTCCAGGTCCGGACCACGCGCTTCTCACGCCGTTCATTCATCGCTTCGATCTTTTTTAGCAGATGATCCGCAACGAACGGACCCTTTTTTAAACTGCGTCCCACTATTTAGCTCCGCGCTTTCGTATAATCATTTTGGCAGTGCGCTTGTTGCGCCGCGTCTTCTTGCCCATCGTCATCTGTCCCCAAGGGGTCGTCGGCGGGCGCCCTGACGTGGAGCGCGCTTCGCCGCCGCCGTGCGGGTGATCGACCGGATTCATGGCGATGCCGCGCACGCTCGGGCGCTTACCGCGATGGCGCGATCGCCCGGCTTTGCCGACGATCTCGTTCTCGTGCTCCACGTTTCCGAGTTGTCCGACGGTGGCGCGACACACGACCAGCACCTGGCGTACCTCGCCCGAGGGCATGCGTACCTGCGCGTATTCATTCTCTTTGGCCATCAACTGCGCTGCGCCGCCGGCGCTGCGGACGAGTTTGCCGCCCTGACCGGGCCGCAGCTCGATGTTGTGAACGACCGTGCCGACCGGAATGTTTTTTAGCGGCAGGCAGTTGCCGGTCTTGATATCGGCGTTGGGTCCGGACTCGATCGTGTCGCCAATCTTCAGGCCCACGGGCGCGAGAATATACCGCTTCTCTCCGTCGCGATAATGAATGAGCGCGATACGCGCCGACCGGTTCGGATCGTATTCGAGTGTCGCGACCTTGCCCGGAATCGCGTCCTTCATGCGTTTGAAATCGATGATGCGGTACATCTTGCGGGTGCCGCCGCCTTTGTGGCGCACGGTAATGTGCCCGTTGAAGTTCCGCCCCGAATGTTTCTGACGAACCTCGATGAGCGACCTCTCGGGCGCGACCTGCGAAAGATCCGAGAAATCCATGGTCGTCATGAATCGCTTGCCCGGGCTCGTCGCTTTATATTTCTTTACCGGCATCCTTTACGACCCTTACTGCTCGAAGTAGTTGACGCCACCGAGTTCGATCTTCTGGCCGGCTTTCAACGTGACGATAGCTTTTTTATAATCCTTCGTGCGTCCCTTAGTGCGCAGTCCGCGACGCGCGAAACTGCGCCGTTTCCCGCCCACATTCACGGTGTTCACCTTGACGACGTTCACCTTGAAGATCTCTTCGATCGCGTGGCGAATCTGAGTCTTGGTCGCATCGGGGTGCACGTTAAAACTGTATTGGTGGCCGAGCGCTTCGGCCATCGATTTTTCGGAAATGCGCGGCGCGATAATGACATCTCTTGCTTCCATGCTACTTCGCCCCCAACGTGCCGAGCAGTTCTGCGTAGGCCTCGGTCGTGAAAATCAGCCGGTTGAAACGCAGCACGTCTTTCACGTCGAGCGCACCCGTATGTGTAATTCCGACCTTACGCAGATTCCGGCCGACGCGCTGCATGGCGGTAGCCGCACGTTCATCGCGTCCATGCACGACTAGCGTGCTCGCTGCTTTCTTGGCGGCTTTGACGTTACCGAAGAGCAGGCTTGCGAAGTCAGCGGTCTTTGAAAGATCAAAATTCTCCATTTCGAGCACGGTGACGGCGCCATTGCGAAACCGGTCGGCGAGCGCGGCGACAAATGCGGCGCGCCGCTCTTTCTTGTTGAGATCGCTTACGTAGCTGCGCGGCTGCGGCCCGAAGACGACGCCGCCGTGACGCCATTGCGGAGATCGAATGGAGCCTTGGCGCGCGCGCCCCGTGCCTTTTTGGCGCCAGGGTTTGCGCCCACCGCCGCTGACCTCGTCGCGTTTCTTGGTCGAAGCGGTGCCGGCGCGTGGGTTGGCGAGCTCGCGAAAAACCGCACGGAAAATCGCGTGCTGCTTATCGCTGTACTCCTGATCGAGAATCTCCGGAATAGGCTCTTCCCGCACGATCTTGCCTTTGAGATCGATGACTGCCGGCACTAGCGGGCCGCTCTCTGCTTCGTGCTCTTGCGCACAACGACAAGGGCGTTCTTAGAACCCGGAACGGGACCGCGCACGAGCAGAAGATTGCGCTCGGCATCGGTTCGCACGATCTCCAAATTCTGATGGGTGGTGCGATCGACGCCATAATGCCCGGGCCGGCGGCTGCCCTTGACGGTGCGTCCGGCATTCGTGTCGCCGTTCGAACCGGGTTGTCTATGAATCATGCACCCGTGACTCGCGCCGCCGCCGCTGAAGTTGTGCCGTTTGATGCCGCCCGAGAAGCCGTGCCCTTTGGAAACGCCGACCACATCGACCCGGTCCCCGGCTTCGAACTCGGCGACGGTAATCGTCTGGCCGGGTTCCACTCCCTCGATGTCGTCGCGAAACTCGCGCGTCCAACGGCGCGGCTCGGCGCCCGCCTTCTTATAATGTCCCGCCAGCGCGCGGGTCACGCGAGACTTCTTTATGTCGCCGAAAGCTAACGCGACGGCTTCATAGCCGTGCGTGTCCTTCGTCCTGCGCTCCACGACGGTGCAGGGGCCGGCAGCGATCACCGTGACCGGAACGTACCGGCCATCGTCGGTGAATACACTTGTCATCCCAACCTTGCGGCCGAGAATGTTCTTCATGTAGGCAAGTCTCCACGGGTCCAGGCGTACTGTTTTTAGTTCCCGCCGGCACGCTAAACCGAGCCGCCGGCATGGGCAACCTCGGGATAGTAACAGGTCGCGCCAAACCCGTCAAGCGCAGGCGCCGGACCGCTGTGAGGATCTACTGCAGGGCGGTTGCTACGAACGTGTTTCCGTCGTAGAAGCCGTACGCATTGATCACGCGCCCGACCGAGGGCTGTCCATTGAACGCGTCGCCGCCTTGCAGGGCCGGCGCGTCGTTGACCATGATCGGTTTGAGGCCGTTCGCGCCTAGGACCATGAGCGTCGAACCGCTGGCGGCAACCACTACGCCTTGCACTTGCGCCGGCGCATACGCCGTAGCCGAGGTGTAGTAGTTTGCTGTCGTCATCGGGGCGCACGAAGGATCGTAGCCTCCACCGCTCGCGTCACCCGGATCGTTGTAGACGCAGGTCATCGGGTAGGTATAGCTCAGTGGGGAGCTGTAGGTCGCGGGATACGTGTATGTCGCGGCCGAGGCGTTCGATGCGATATAACTCACCGGAGAGGCGTAGCTCGTGCCGTACGCCGGAACGTAGTTCGCCGTGTATCCAGGCGCGGAACTTGCCAGGTAACTCGCCAGGAAGTTCGTAAGCAGTGAATTCACCAGCGAATCACTCTTCGAGCCGCCAAGGACCGTCGCAAGAACGCTCGTCAGCGCGTTCGCACCTGCGTAACCAGAAGAGTAACCGTAGCCCGGAACGTATCCGTAAGTCGGCGCGTACGCGTAGGGCGCCACGTATCCGTACCCGGCCGGATAGATGTAATTCGTGTACGCGTTAGGAACCGCATCCGCAAAGGCAGGCTGGTACGCATAGTAGATCCCGTTCTCGTATACGATGGGCACGGTTAGCACACGATCGCGCCAGTGCTTGTTGCCGCCGTGCCAACCGCGAACGACGAACCTCTCACCCCGCGGACTTTCGAGGACGACCGCGTTGTTCTCGATTTGAACAACCTTGCCGGTCACATAGTTCGAATGATAGGATCGAACGCCGCCGGCTTGTACAACGCGTTCGCTGAAATGCTCTGCGCGGCGCGGCCGGACGACTTCAACAAACGGAGCGACGTTGTCATTCGCCTTGCGTTGGACGCGCGCTCGGTCTTCAAATCGGGCGGGGCGTTCGATGGCGCGAATCTTTTGCGGCGCGACGGTGAAATGCTGTCGTTCGGTACGAGCCGGCATCGCGCGCCCTTGAGGCGCCACGCGCTGGGGAACGGCGACTGCTTGCTCGGCTTGCTTTCCGCCGCGCGCGCCTTTGCGGGCTTGATCGGGCGCAGGCGCTCTCGGAGCCGCGGCGGCTTGGCCGCCGCCATGCGCATGCGGTCCCGCCAGGACCGGAGTGATCGTCGTCGCTGCGAATGTGGCTGTGAGGAGAGCGCTCATCAATCGTTTCATCTTATCCTTGCTTTTGCCCATGATCGGGCCAAAACCAACAATAAAGGAACGTAAGGCTGCGCTTGTAAGGGTTCGTAAGCGGACGCGTACTACGTGAAAGCGTTCAAGCCCGTGATTGCTTCCCCCAGAATCAACGTGTGGATCTCATTGGTGCCCTCGTACGTGAACACGGACTCCAAATTGTTCATGTGCCGGATGATGGGGTATTCCAGCGTCACGCCGTTCGCGCCCAGGATGCTGCGCGCTTCGCGGGCGATCCCCAAAGCTTCGCGCACGTTGTTCAATTTTCCGAAGCTGATCTGCGCCGGATGCGCGCAGCCTTTATCTTTCATGCGCCCAATGTGTAGTGCGAGCAGCATCCCCTTGTTGAGCTCGACGAGGATCTTCACGAGCTTCTGCTGCGTCAGCTGAAAGCCGCCAATGGGGCGTCCGAACTGCACGCGCGTCTTGGCATACGCGAGTGCCGTTTCGAAACAGCTGCGCGCCGCGCCCATTGCACCCCACAGAACGCCGTAGCGCGCTTCGTTCAGACAGGCGAGCGGCCCGCGTAGCCCGCGCACTTCGGGAAAGGCCGCGTCGGCGGGTACACGACAATTCTGTAAAACGAGTTCGGACGTGACGGAAGCTCGCAGCGAGAGTTTTCGCTCGATCGCGTAGCTGAAGAAACCTTTCGTTTTCGCAGGAACCACGAACCCGCGAATCCCTTCATCGGTCTGCGCCCATACGATCGCGAGGTCAGCAATGCCACCGTTGGTTATCCACGCTTTGGTTCCATCGATTACCCAATCCGTCCCGTCGCGGCGCGCGTTCGTGCGGATCCCGGCGGGGTCGCTGCCGAAGTCAGCTTCGGTCAAGCCAAAGCAACCGACGAGTTCTCCTGTGACCATCCGCGGAAGCCACTGGTTCTTCTGTTCCTCGCTCCCCCAACGCCAAATCGCAAACATCGCGAGAGAACCTTGCACCGAGGCAAAGCTGCGCACGCCCGAATCGCCTGCTTCGAGTTCAGTACAGGTCAAGCCGTACGCAACGGCACTGGCACCCGGACAGCCATAGCCCTGCAGATGCATCCCCAACACGCCCAGCTTGCCGAGCTCGCGCGCAAGTTCGCGCGGAAACGTGTGGCTTTCAAACCATTGTGCGACGTCTGGCAGGACGCGGTCGCGAACGAAGGCGCGAACTGCATCCCGAACCATTCGTTCTTCGTCGTCGAGCAGGGCGTCGATATCGAGAAAATCGAGCGCATTCGGCGATGCTAGCCGATCAGTGCCGCTGGACGTATCCGCACTTGCCTTGGATCGTGTCTTTCGCATCGGCTTCAACCGTGTCGTATGGCGTGGCGCAAACGATCGTCTGAGCACATCCGTCATTCACCGCAAATTCGTTTTGGCCCGGGCGACTCCCGACGAGCGTGACGCGAGCCGGCGAACAATCGCCGTTGTGTCCTCCCGGATCGCCATTTTGCGTGTGCACGTCGCCGTTTCTGATCACGATGCGAATCGACGTGACCCCTCTTGCCGGGCATTCGGTTACTATCGGATCTTCGGCGGGCGTGCAGCCCGTGGCGCTCCGGGCCGAAGGCGCCGCACCATCTTCGGCGCGGAATTGAAAACAGGCGACTCGTATATCGCATTCCTGCGGGTGGGCGTCATACGTGTAGCTCACGCTCCTGCTCTGGTCATACTGCGTAGCGTTGATCCCGCCGTCCGCCTCAACCACGACGAAACCTGAATTTGGCGCTGCCGGGCTTTGGTTGGGAAATACAAATCCGCAAAAAGCCAGGAGAAAAACGGAACAAGAACGGGCAACGCGTTTCATGGTATCTCCAAGCTACCGTTTCAGAACGCGAGCGATTTTATCGAAAAGCGCTTCGATCGAGCGCTCTTGTTGATCTTCCAGCCGCCGCCATACCAGCCGGCCTTCGGTATCGCTCAACGTCGCTTCGATGCGGTGCTGCACCGTCGTTTTCTTCGCGTCGCCGGACAGATAGAAGCCGTGCACGCCGTCAAAGCCGTCGTTTTGAATGCGCCAAACGATTCGCTCCTCCGGCACGACCTCCTCGAGGATGGCGTGAAAGCCATTGTGCCACTCCTCCGTGCGGCCCGGAACCATCGGCCCGGGAGAACGCATGAAGGGCTGCGCCGCGAAGGGCCAGATGATGTCGTTGGATGTGCCCATGTCGACGAACAGCTGAAAAATGCGCCGGCGAGTTCCGGAAAACGTGCGCTCGCGAACCTCGTGCAGCGGAATCGGCATGGGCCTCCAGTTCGCCGGGCCCGCCTGCTTGTCCGCGCGTCCGCCTTCCTTTAACTAGCCCCTGCTAGGAGCGGCGGCTAAGCCTTAAGCTCGATGTCCACGCCCGCCGGCAGATCGAGGTGCATCAGCGCGTCCATCGTTTTCGGCGAGGCTTGCAGAATATCGATCAGCCGCTTGTGCGTGCGCATCTCGAAGTGCTCGCGCGACTTCTTGTCGACGTGCGGCGAACGGTTCACGCAGAACCGGTTGATTTCGGTCGGCAGCGGCACCGGACCGCTGACGAATGCGCCGGTGCGTTTGGCCGTATCGACGATCCGCTCCGCCGATTGATCGAGCACGCGGTGGTCGTACGCTTTGAGGCGGATGCGAATCTTCTGCTTGGCCATTATTCGCTTACTGCCGTGACCACGCCGGCGCCGACAGTCCGGCCGCCCTCGCGGATTGCGAAGCGCAACCCTTCCTCGCAAGCGATCGGCGTAATCAATTCGACGTCCATCGCCACGTTGTCGCCGGGCATGATCATCTCGACGCCTTCGGGCAGCTTGATCGTGCCGGTCACATCGGTCGTGCGGAAGTAAAACTGCGGGCGATAGTTGGCAAAGAACGGAGTGTGGCGCCCGCCTTCTTCTTTTGAGAGGACGTATACTTCAGCTTTGAACTTCTTGTGCGGCTTGATCGAGCCCGGTTTGGCGAGCACTTGTCCGCGCTCGATGTCGGTACGGTCGATGCCGCGCAGCAACACGCCGATATTGTCGCCGGCGATGCCGACATCCAGCAATTTGCGGAACATCTCGATGCCCGTGACGACTGTCTTGCGCGTTTGCTCTTGCAGCCCGACGATCTCAACCTCTTCGCCGACCTTGACCTGGCCACGCTCCACGCGGCCGGTGCCGACCGTGCCGCGGCCGGTGATCGTGAAAACGTCTTCAACCGGCATCAGGAACGGCTTATCCAACTCACGCACCGGATCCGGAATGTACTCGTCGACGGTGTCCATCAATTTGAAGATCGGGTCCGCGTCGGCCTCGCCGCGCTTGCCCGACGAGTTCAGCGCTTTGAGCGCCGAACCGCGAATGATCGGCGTCGTGTCGCCGGGGAACTCGTACTTGTTGAGCAGCTCGCGGATTTCGAGCTCGACGAGCTCAAGCAACTCCTCGTCGTCGACCATGTCCACTTTGTTCAAAAACACAACGATGTTCGGCACGCCGACTTGGCGCATGAGCAAAATGTGCTCGCGCGTCTGCGGCATCGGGCCGTCGCTGGCCGAAACCACGAGAATCGCGCCGTCCATCTGCGCCGCGCCGGTGATCATGTTCTTGATGTAGTCGGCGTGGCCCGGACAGTCGACGTGGGCGTAATGGCGCTTTTTCGTCTCGTACTCTTGATGCGAGATCGCGATCGTGATGCCGCGCTCTTTCTCTTCGGGCGCGTTGTCGATGTCGTCGACCGTCCGTCTTGCGATGTTCGCGTTCTCCGTGGCGAGGCAATTGATGATTGCCGCGGTAAGGGTTGTCTTACCGTGGTCGACGTGCCCCGTCGTTCCGATGTTGACGTGCGGTTTGTTCCGCTCGAATTTAGCCTTCGCCATTTTTTAAGTCGTTTTCCTCATTTAACTCTAGTGTTTTGAATCGATCGTCACTTAGGCGGCGGAACTTTTTTTGCCCGCGGCTTTCGCCACGATCTCCTCTTCGATGGACTTTGGAGCTTTCTCGTAGCGGGAGAACTCCATCGTATAGGTCGCCCGGCCTTGCGTTGCCGACCGCATGTCGGTCGCGTAGCCGAACATCTCCGAGAGCGGTACGTGAGCGGTGATCACCTGCGCGCCGCCCGGCGCTTCTTCCGTGGCGTGGATGATGCCGCGCCGGCGATTCAGGTCCCCCGTGATCGCGCCCATGTAGTCTTTCGGCGTGGTCACTTCGACCTTCATGATCGGCTCGAGTAAGATCGGTCCGGCCGCGCGATTGGCTTCTTTGAACCCGATCGATGCGGCAATCTTGAACGCTATTTCGGACGAGTCCACGTCGTGGTACTTGCCGTCGAAGGCGGTCGCCTTGAAATCCATGACGGGATAGCCCGCGAGCACGCCGCTCTGCGACGCCTCGCGGATGCCTTCCTGGACCGGCTTAGCATACTCCTTCGGAACCGCGCCGCCCGTGATTTTCCATTCAAAGATGAAGCCTGTGCCTGGCTCCTGCGGTTCGACGCGCAGCCAGATGTCGCCGAACTGGCCTTTGCCGCCGGATTGGCGGATGAATTTGCCTTCCTTTTCGACGGTCTTGGTGATCGCTTCTTTGTAAGCGACCTGCGGTTTGCCGACGTTCGCGCCAACTTTGAATTCGCGGAGCAGCCGGTCCACGATGATCTCCAGGTGGAGCTCGCCCATACCGGAGATGATCGTCTGCTGCGTCTCTTCGTCCGTGCGCATTTTAAAGGTCGGATCTTCTTGTGCCAAACGCGTCAGCGCGGTGCCGAGCTTGTCCTGATCGCTTTTTGTTTTCGGTTCGATCGCTTGCGAGATGACCGGTTCCGGGAACGTGATCGATTCCAGCGTGATCGGATGCTTCTCGTCGCAGAGCGTGTCACCGGTGCGCGTGTCGGTTAGCCCGACCGCCGCCGCAATGTCGCCCGCGCCGATCGCATCGATGTCTTCGCGATGGTTCGCGTGCATGCGTAAAATGCGGCCGATACGCTCTTTGCGTCCCGAACGCGAGTTGTAGACGTACGAACCCTTATTCAACGCCCCGCTGTACACGCGAAAGTAGGTAAGGTTGCCGTACGGGTCGGTGGCAATCTTGAAAGCCAATGCGCAGAACGGTTCGCTGTCGTCGTGCTTGCGACGAAGCTCTTCGCCGGTTTCCGGATCCTTGCCGACGATCGGTTTTGCCTCCAGCGGCGACGGAAGATAATCGACGACGGCATCGAGCAGCGCCTGCACGCCTTTGTTCTTTAAGGCAGAGCCGCAAAGCATCGGCAGCACGCTGCCCTCGATCGTCGCTTTGCGCAGCGCCGTCTTCATGCGATCGATCGGGAGTTCTTCTCCCGCGACGAAGAGCTTGAGCAGTTCTTCATCTTCGCTCGCGATGTTCTCGACCAGGTTCTGACGCCAGCGCAGTGCCACCTCGCGCAGGTCACCTTCAAGATCGTGTTGTTCCATCACCGAGCCGAGATCGTCAGTGTAGATAATCTTCTTCATCGAGAACAGGTCCACGACGCCTTGGAATTTGTCTTCGGCGCCGATCGGAACTTGGATGGGCGTCGCGTTGGCGCCCAGACGCTCTTTGATCTTGTTGACCGCGTTGAAGAAATCCGCGCCCATGCGGTCCATCTTATTCACGAAGATGATCCGCGGCACGCGATACTTGTTGGCTTGCCGCCAGACGGTCTCCGATTGCGGCTGTACCGCGGCGACGGAGTCAAAGAGTGCAACCAAACCGTCGAGGACGCGCAGCGAACGCTCGACTTCGACCGTGAAATCGACGTGCCCAGGCGTATCGATGATGTTGATGCGCGTATCGCGCCACGTGCAAGCGGTCGCAGCCGACGTGATCGTAATGCCGCGCTCCTGCTCTTGCACCATCCAATCCATCGTTGCGGCGCCGTCGTGCACTTCACCGATCTTGTGCGTGCGGCCGGTGTAAAAGAGAATACGCTCCGTGCACGTCGTCTTGCCGGCATCGATGTGGGCTGCAATGCCGATGTTGCGCGTCCGCTCCAGCGGATACTCACGATTGAGAGGCATCGCGATTACCAGCGATAATGCGCGAAGGCTTTGTTGGCCTCAGCCATCTTATGCGTGTCTTCGCGCTTCTTGATCGTGGCGCCCTGATTGTTGGCGGCGTCCATCAGTTCGCCCGCGAGCTTCTCTTCCATAGAATGGCCCGCCCGGGTGCGCGCAAAACCGATCAGCCAGCGCATAGCCATCGCCTGACGGCGATCCGGGCGCACTTCCATTGGAACCTGGTAGGTTGCGCCACCGACGCGGCGAGGGCGCACTTCGACCAGCGGCATCGCGTTGCTCAGCGCCTGAGAGAAAGTATCCATCGGATCGCGGCCAGTCTTCTCCGCCACGATGTCGAGCGCACGATATGCGATCCGTTCCGCCAAAGACTTCTTGCCGCACAGCATGATCTTATTAATGAAGCGCGCGAGCACTCTCGAGTTATGGCGCGGGTCGGGCGGAATCTGGCGCTTGGGCGCCGGACCTTTACGTGGCACGGCTACTCTACTTCTTTGCGGTGCGCTTGGCGCCGTACTTCGAGCGGCCTTGCTTGCGGTTCGCGGCGCCGGACGTGTCCAGCGTGCCGCGGATGATGTGATAACGCACGCCCGGGAGATCCTTGACGCGGCCGCCGCGCACGAGCACGACGGAATGCTCTTGCAAATTGTGGCCGATGCCGGGAATGTAAGCCGTAACTTCCTCGCCGTTGGTCAGGCGCACGCGCGCAACTTTGCGCAACGCCGAATTCGGTTTCTTCGGGGTGACGGTCTTGACTTGCGTGCAGACGCCGCGGCGTTGCGGATTGCCGGTCACCTCGAAGGCGCGCAAGGGCAGGTCGGGGTGGCCCGGTTTCGGTCCGGTCTGAATGACACGGAACGCCGGGGTCTTCACTTTTTTCTCCGCCTTTTTGCGGCCCTTACGGACCAACTGACTAATGGTGGGCAAGAATTATCCTAACGTTACGGGGCACACTGAAACGTCGGCCGCACCGCCGGTGGACCGAACTTTGGGAGTATATCAGGGCGGAGAAAGGCCGTCAAACCACAGGGTTATGCCGGACGGGAGACTCCCGGGGTGCGGATCAGCCGGATCGAGACCGCAATCATCCAGATAACGAAGAGCGGCGGCCCCAGCACGAGCGGTACCCAGCCGTTGGGCGCCATCGGTCCGCTCGTGTAAAACATCGAGAGGGTCGAAACGGCCGAGCCGAAAGCGGTCAGATAACCGTAAAGCGCCAGCCATTCCGGGGCGGATCCGTGCCGACGCATCGAGTGCGCGCAGGCGAAAATGAAGATTGCCAAGCCCATCGAGATGAACGGCGTCCCGAGCAACCAATAAATCGCCCAGAAGGTTCCCTGATCGCCTGCGCCCGCCGGAGCAAGTATCAGTGCGGACATGATCGCGCTGGCGAGCAGCGAGAGCATGACCACGATGATCGCTGCCGTTATCCCGTAGAGAGGCAACCCATCCGGCGAACCGGCAGCTTGCCTCAAGTTCGCACGGAGACCGGCTGCAAACCACAAGAAAAACGCGGCTAAGGGGAAGCCAAGCCAGCATGAAAGCAATAAGCCCTTGGCATGGGCCATGAGAAACACGCTCACCGTGGCCGAGCTCGCGCCGATGTCTGGCGGCTGCGCTCCAAACAACAGGATGCTGACTATGAGCAGCACGATGAATGCCAGACCCGACCAGCCGGCTGAGCGTTCGGCACCGGAATTGTACATTTAATAAGCTCCTTGCGGCGCGGCGAAACTGCGGTCCGTTTCGGCGCAATGCAAGCTGGCCCCCACCAGGGTCCCTCCGCTAAGTCGTACAAACCTGGCGCATGCAGCGCGCATCAGTTTATCCAGCGCCGTCTTTGACGTTCGATTGGATCATGGGCGTGCTCGCGGTCATCCTGATGAGTGGTGTCATTCAGGACGGCTGGGCGCACAGCCACGGGCTCGTCGATCAGAGTTTCCTGACGCCGTGGCACGCCATTCTCTACGGAACGATGGGGCTCAACGGGATCGTCCTCGGAACGATTGCCGTTCGAAATGTCATGCGCGGCTATCCGGCGCGTTCCGCGCTGCCGTTCGGCTACTGGACCTCGCTCGCTGGCGTCATACTTTTTACGAGCGGCGGCGCCTTCGATCTGTGGTGGCATACGCGCTACGGGATCGAAACCGACATCAACGCACTGATCAGTCCGTCGCATCTGTGGCTGGCGCTCGGCGGCGCATTGGTTTTCGCCGGACCGATACGATCGATCGCCGCTCGATACGGCCCGCGCAGCGGCGGGTGGAAGATCGCGGGCCCTGCGATCCTCAGTGCGCTCGCAACGTTAACGCTCCTCGGTTTCTTCACGCAATACGCTCAGCCGATTGGCGACAACGAAGAGTCGCAAGTTATCGGCCACCACGAAGCGCAAACCGGCGGCGCGCTTTACGTCGTGCGGAGCAACGGAAGTCACGAAACGCGGCTCCTCACGATCGCCGGCAGCGACATTTGGGGCGCCGCAGTATCGCGCGACGGCAAATACGTCGCCTACCGCGTCGGCTTCGCCGGCGATCTGCGTTCCGACATCTACGTCGCCAACATCGACGGTTCGCATCCGCGACGCATTACCCACAGCGGCCGCCACGACACCCAGCCGGCATGGTCACCTGATGGAAAACGTATAGCCTTCATTTCGATTCCAGCCGGAACGTCGGGAAATTTTTTGCTGCAAACGATGCAAGCGGACAAAGACGATCTGCGCACGATCGTCGCGAGCGCAACCGAGATGCAGTTTCCGACTTGGTCGCCTGACGGAAAATCGATCGCCTATCAAACGCGAAACGGTTTGCATCAGCAGATTGCCGTCATCCCTGCCACTGGTGGCGCGTCCAAATGGCTGGACCACACTGCAGGTGGCACGCAACCCTCATGGTCTTCCAAGAACCAGATTGCATTCGTAACCCCCGACGAATACATTGTGACCTTCAACCCCGCCCAGGTCTACGGCAGAGGGTTGGGCGACATACTGGTACGGGGTGGGCAAATGCCGACATGGTCGCTCGACGGCAAACGTATCGCCTACATTAAAGAGGCCGGCGGTGACGCTCAAATCTTCGTCCGGGATTTGAAAACAGGACGCGACACAAACGTTTCACAGCTTGCCGGTTTGAACGCATCCCGGCCGTCGTGGGCTTTGCGCGGCGATCTGATCTTCACCGCAACCGGGCGCCCAATCCCGGCCACGACCTTCCTGGGCTTGGCGTACAGCGAAGATTCGAATCTCATCGAATCCATCGTTGTGGCCGGGATCGTTCTTCTGCTGATCCGGCGCTGGCGCATGCCTTTCGGCGCAATGACACTCTTGCTCGGATTTTTTGCGATCGCCATGGCATTTCAGAGCGATCTGTTTTACGAAATCATCGCGGCCGTGATAACGGGTTTGCTCGCGGATATTGCGATCGCGTTGCTCGGTGAACGCGCGCGCAGCGGTTTCGGCTTCTACGCACTCGGATTTCTCATTCCCGCCCTTCTCTTCACATCATACCTAATCGTAGCGAAACTGACCCTCCCCGGCGGATTGGGCTGGCCGCCCAACCTGATCGCCGGCTCGCCGTTGATCGCGGGATTCGCGGGACTCTTGATCGCGTTCTGTTTCGCACCACCGCTCTATTCGTCCGGCGAAGCACCGGAGCCGGTAAACTAACCCTGGCACAGACGCGGCTTGGCGTGACGAACGTCGCAGTTTACGCGCAGACCGGCCCGCTTCACAGCCCTTTGCCGACCTTTACGCCGCTCCCGCCGGTTTGCGTTGATGTCCGCAGTCCTTGCAGCCTCACCGGCACTGCAACCATATCGCTGTTGCGGAGCGATGTGGGCCCTTCAACGAACAAGCGAACGCGTACGTGTCCGAAGGACGCCTGGTCGCGCGCATCTCGGTTACAGTCCGGGCTGCCGACGGCACCGTCCTAGCAACGCGCGACAACGACGTTACTCTTCGCACGATGAGCGCACCGCCATACGTTGCGATTGCGGGCGCTCGCGACGCGACATTCGACGATGTCACGGCCGGAAGTCTCGCGGGCGACGACGGCGGCAGGCCGCCCGCGACGTCCAATCCGTGCGCAGCGGGATCGCCCGGAAGCTCTGATGACACAGTCGTGCGCGGTGCGTATAAGAACGCGCAAACCGGTGCTTGCAGCGACGGCAGCAGCTGGCGCACCACTTCGAATTAAGCTAGGAGCTTTTACGCGCAGCGGGTAGAGGTCGGATCGTGCCAACACGCCGGCCATTGCTCTATCCAGGCCTTGTATTTGTCGCCTTCTGCTGGGCGCTCAATACCGTTTTGCTCAAGTATGCTTTCAAGTCGGTCGATCCGCTGGCGTTCACGGGGCTGCGTTTTCTGGCCATGACGCCGCTCGCGTTTCTGCTTGCGCGAGCGATGCATCAGAAAGTCCGCTTCCGGGTTCGCGATCTGCCGATGCTAATCGCGTGCGGCGCGTGCGGCTACGGTTTCTATCAATACTTTTGGGTGATTGGCCTGGCAAATACGAGCGCGCTCGCATCCTCTCTGTTCGCGAGCCTCTCGCCCGTCCTGACGCTCGCGATCGTGGTGGTCTTGGGACAAGAGCGTGTGCATGCCGGACGGTGGTTCGGCGCGGCCGTCGCGCTATTCGGGGTCGCGGTGTTCGAGGGCGCCTTCGCGGGTCATCTGACCTTTCGTCCCGGCGATGCGCTAGCGTTTGGGGCGGCCGTGATCTTTGCGGTATTCAACGTGCTCAGTGCAAGGCTGCTGGACCGTTACACGCCGCTCGGACTCGTTGCGATAACCATGACGATTGGAACGCTGATCATTCTACCCGGAGCGATTCCGCATATGCTGCACCAGCACGTGTCAAGGCTGCCGATGGCGGATTGGGGTGTTTTCGCCTATTCCGTGGTTTTTCCGATCGTCTTGACGTTTCCGGTTTGGAGTTGGGGCATATCGGTGCTTGGCGCGGGCCGCGCCTCACTCTTTCAGTTTAGCGTTCCTGTCTTGGCGGGACTGCTCTCGGTGGCCATCTTGCGGAGTCACATCGAGCTGCATCAGATTATCGGAACTGCGATCTGCATCGGTGGCATGGCCATCTCACAGCTGCTCGGAAAGTTTTCCATCACGGACATTTGGGCGGAGCGAACTGTTTCCCTGAAGTAGGCCCAGCGGCCCGATCATCGAAGTCGCCGCTGCATGAAGAAACGGTTTTGGTATTGGCTTCTGGCCGTGCCTTTTGTTGCGACACTGGTCCCGCCGTTTTACGCGCGCAGCACGCCCTCACTTTTCGGCTTTCCATTTTTCTACTGGTACCAGATCCTATGGATCGTCATTTCAGCGCTGATCGTTTGGGTCGTTTACAAAGCTACGAGCGAGCCTGAGAATGACTAGCGGCAGCGCTATCTTCCTCGCGCTCGTCTTGGGAGTGGCTGCATTAGGGTTTCTGGCGGCACGCTGGGGGCATGCCAATCTCAACTCGCTCGATGAATGGGCTTTGGGAGGCAGGCGTTTCGGCACCATCGTTTCGTGGTTCTTGCTCGGCGGCGATCTTTATACGGCGTATACCTTCATCGCCGTTCCCGCGCTCGCGTTTGGAACGGGCGCGCTCGCATTTTTCGCCGTGCCGTACACAACCATCGCCTATCCGCTCGCCTTTCTCGTCATGGCGCGCTTCTGGACCGTGGCAAAGCGGCGAGGATATGTTACGACGGCGGATTTCGTGCACGATCGTTTCGGCAGCCGGCTCCTCGAGCTGGCCGTGGCGATCACTGGCGTTGTCGCCACAATGCCCTACATCGCTCTGCAGCTTATCGGCGTACAAGTGATCCTGGAGCGATCGGGCATCGCCCCAACCCACGGGTCCGCAATAACCATGTTGGTCATTGCGTTTGTCCTCCTGGCTTCGTATACGTTTACGAGCGGGCTGCGAGCCCCGGCGATGATTGCTTTCGTAAAAGATACGCTTATCTATCTGACCGTCATCGTTGCCGTCATCGTCATCCCAAAGAGCTTGGGCGGCTGGGGGCACATTTTCAGTTTGGCGCAAACGGCGCTCGCCGCCAAACCGAAACCCGGCTCGACGATCATCACGCCGAATCTCTATTTTGCGTACTCGACGCTGGCGTTAGGATCGGCACTGGCGCTCTTCATCTATCCGCACTCGATCACGAGCGTGCTCAGTGCTCGCAGCGCAAACGTCATACGACGCAACTGTGCTCTCTTGCCGCTCTACAGCATCCTTCTCGCGCTCATTGCACTGCTCGGGTATTGCGCGCTGGCGGCGCACATTCGCGTAACGAATCCAAATTTTGCGATCCCGGATCTGTTCACACGTTTCTTTCCGAATTGGTTCGCGGGAGTCGCCTTCGCGGCGATCGTCATCGGCGCACTCGTTCCGGCGGCCATCATGGCGATAGGCGCTGCGAACCTGTTTGCCAGCAATATCCTGCAGACGTTTCAAACGCGGCAAGCTCGGCCGCCCGTCGAAACGCGCATCGCGCGCGTGATCGCGCTCTTTGTGCTGGCGGGCGGCTTGGCGATTGCCTTGTTCATCAAACCCGCATACGCAATCGAGTTTCAATTGCTGGGCGGAGCGTGGATCGTCCAAATCTTTCCGTCGGTCATCATCGCGCTCTACACGCGGTGGTTTCACCGCCGGGCGCTGCTCTTGGGCTGGGTGGCCGGTCTCGCCGCGGCGACATGGATGGCCAAGACCACGAACTTCACAACGACCGTTTTCCCATTACATGCGGGCCACGCGACACTGCTGGGCTACATCGCCTTCTATGCGCTGCTCGTGAATCTCGCGGTTTCGGTAATCCTCACCATCGCCTTGAATGCCGCCAAAGCCGATCGCGGCACCGACCTCACGAACGCGGCCGATTACGCTTAACGGAAAACAAGCTAGACGTTGCGGACATCGGTGTGCGTAGCCGTTACTCGCGCGACGATCGAAGCGACGAAACCGCGCCGATAGATCGAGGGAACAGCCAAGACATGCGTACGGAAGGCGAACTGGCCGAACGTCGAGCGATGCAGAATGAATGAAAATGAGGGCGATCGCAGCTCGACAACCGCCACGTTGGTCGTGGTGGCGACTCTTCCCGACCACCAATCTCCGACGCCGATCACGTCCGACGAGAGCTGCGCGGCGAGGATGCGCGGCCGATCGTTGGGCGCCGCAACGACTGCTGCGGGCCACGGCCTCACGACGCCAATCGTAACAGCTTGCGCGGAGGCGTGCTCCTGCGGCGGCTCACACGTTGTCAAGAGCACAAACACAGGCGCGACGAGAAATGCGTATGCACGCATTGAGCTGCGCAGGTTCGAAGCGCGGCGATGAGAACCCTCGACTCTTGAGGCGGTTCGATTGGGCGATGGCGATCGCCGGGTACTGGACCATCGCAGGTCTCTATACCGACGCCGGCTGGCACATACGCCATGACGTCGACACGTTCTTCACATGGTCGCACGCGCTGCTTTATTCCGGACTGCTATCGCTCGTGTGCGTCGTCGCCGCAAAGTATCTCGCCGCTCGGCGAAACGGTATCCGCGATCTTCGCACCGCTCTTGGGTCGGCGTACTGGTGGTCCGCTATCGGCGTGATCGTTTTTCTTCTCGGCGGCCTCGCCGACATGACTAACCACCTCTTCTTTGGTTTTGAGGCCGGTTTCGATTCGCTTCTGAGCCCGACGCATCAGGTCATCGGCCTTGGCGTGCTGTTGATCATTTCCGGCCCAATTCGATCTGCGGTAGACCAGCAGCCGCGCCCGGCATCGCTCGCGGCTCAACTGCCGCTTGTTATCTCGGCGGCTGCAATTCTCGAGCTGATGCATTGGGGCACCCAGGTGTTCTTCCGAATCGATGCGGCTCGCGCGTTGGGCGTTACGGTACCGCACGAGCTGGGTGAAAACACTATCACGCTCATGACGCTGCACTTCTTTCAGCAAGGCGGTTCGCTGATCGCGGTGATTCTGCAAAGCTTGCTAATGATGGGCACGGCGTTTTATCTCGTCCGCAACTTTGCGTTGCGGCCGGGCGCGCTTACCGTTCTCTTCTTTCTGGGCAACGGACTGATAGCAGGCACCCATTCGCTTTCGTTACTCGACGCCGCCTCGGTATTCGTCGCGAGCATCATGGCCGGTATCGTGGGCGACGCTTTTCTGACTGGAAAGCCTTCCATCATTGCATCGCGCGCGCGTTTCGTCTCGTTTGCCTTCGCGCTTCCCGTTGCATATTCGCTAACGTTGCTGCTCTTTGTCATCGCCTTCATGGGCGGCACGTGGTGGGACCCGCTGTTCGCCGCGGGCGCGGTCTTCTACGCCGGTCTCTTCTCGCTGCTCTTGAGTTTCGTTTCTTGGACAAGCGCTTCGCCGCAGCTCTAGCCACGCTGACTGCGGCCGCGCATGTGGCTGTTTCGTGGCAGTACGGTTACTATCGCGACGAGCTCTATTTCATCGCTTGCGCAAAGCGGCTGGCGTGGGGTTACGTCGATATGCCCCCGTTGGCGGCGTTTGTCTCCTGGCTGGCTGCGCCCGCGCATTATGAGCTCGTCGCACTACGCGCGAGCGTCGCAGTAGCAGCCGGAGTTACCGTCTATGTAGCCTGCGCCATCGCGGCCGAGTTGGGTGGAAGCATTTTTACGCAGCGGCTCTCGGCACTCACCGTTGCTATGACTCCTGCGTACCTGTTTCTCGGCACAACGCTGACGACGACATCGTATGAACCTCTCAGTTGGGCCCTCACGGTATTTGCAACGCTTCGCCTGGTACGTTCGCGGGATTTTCGCTGGTGGTACGTCATCGCCGCCGCAGTTACGTTCGGACTGTACGGAAAATACTCGCTGCTGCTGTTGGTGGCGGCTTTGCTTTTTGGATTGCTGCTCACACGCGAACGAGCCGTCCTGAGAACGCCGACCTTCCCTCTCGCGGCACTAAGTGTCGTAGTGCTGCTCTTACCGAACATCGCGTGGCAAGCCGCGCACGCGTGGCCGATGCTTGAAGTCTTGCGCGGGAACGTCTTGGGGCGGCATGCATTCAACTCCGGTTTGCAATTTAAATACCGGCAGCCCCTGATCAATGCGGCCGCATTCTTCGCCGAGCAGCTGCTCTTTACAAACCCGTTCGCGGCGCCGCTGTGGATTTGCGGAGCGATCGCCCTGCTGCGCAGTCGCGAGTTTCAAAGCGAGCGATTCATACCGATCGCATTTGCCGCGATGCTCCTCGCCGCGCCGGTCTTGAACGCGAAAGGCTATTACATCGCGGGAATCTACACGCCGCTGCTCTGTGCGGGCTGGATAGCGCTCGAACACGCCTGGGCGGCGCGGCCCGCGTGGCGATCCGCCGCTGCTGCAGCGATCCTCGCATCCGGTCTGGTTCTCGCGCCGTTTACATTGCCGATGCTCTCGCCGGCGGGATTGATCGCGTACTCGACCGTCCTCGGGGTAACGGGACGCAACGGCGCGCCGGCACATCTGGTACAACCGCTCTTCGCCGACGAATTCGGATGGCAAGGTCTGACCCAGCGCGTCGGACAGTTGTATCGCGAGCTGCCACCCGATCGGCGGGCACGCACAGCCATCTTCTCCGACACGTACGCAGGCGCGGCCGCAATCGAATTTTACGGACCGAAGTATGGGCTGCCGCAACCGATCAGCGCGCAGAACAGCTATTATCTTTGGGGAACGCGCGGCCATGACGGAAGTTCGGTCTTGGCGATTGGCGCTTCACAGGCCGATCTGCTGCGGGTGCTGTTCCGGCGCGTCGTGTTGCTGGGAACATTCCAGGATCCGTATCGATGGGCAATTGAAGGACCGACGCCGATCTATCTCTGCAGCGATCCGATCGAGCCGCTCGCGCGCTTGTGGCCTCGCCTTAGGTGGTATGGGGCTTAGAGGAATTTACTGCCATCATGATGCGCCGTTCCATCTGCGCCATCGACGCGAACCCCGCCGGTACGAGCAGCGCCGCTACCGCGATTCCGAGTACCGGCATGACGAATGCCAGCACAGTCGCTAGGCATTCACCCGCCAGCGATAACCATGCGTTTAGCGACATGGTGTCGAGCAGCCACCTCGGCGGGAATGAGCCTGCGTCTGCAATGCTGCCAGTTCAACACGTAGATAAACGAGATCACGGCGGCATTCAAAGTAAAAATCGCGATGGCCCACGCCGACGTCGGATAATTGCCCATCGCCGCAGCTGTGAACGGTACGAGCGAGACGAGCAGCAGCGGCGAGAGATTGAGCATGACGTGCGTAAAATCGGTTCCGGTTACGAGCGTCGAGTAATAATGATGGCAGACCCAGAACAACGCAACCGTTGAGAACGCGATCACATAGATGCCGAGCTTCGGCAGCATTTTATCGAGGTGTGATTCCACGGCGCCATTACTTCCTAGTCCCTCCGGCACGTTGAGATCGAGCACCAAGAGCGTCAGCGCAATCGCGTAGACGGCGTCAACCAGTGTGTCGAGGCGGCCCTTGTCAGGACTGCCGCGCGTGAACCTTGTGCTCATATTTATCGCTTGCGTACCACGCTCAACCCGTCGCCGATTGAAAGCAAGCTCGCATCGACGCGTTCGTCCCGGCCGATCTTCGCATTGAGGTTGCGAAGCGCAACCGTGTCCGCGTCGTCTTCCTCCGGGTTTGTCACGGCACCTCCCCACAACATGTTGTCGATCGCCATCAAGCCGCCGCTTCGCAACAGACGAAGTACGCGTTCGTAGTATTCGTCGTAGTGCGCTTTGTCGGCGTCGATGTATGCGAAGTCGTAGTTGCATTCGCCCGCGGCGATGAGTTTGTCCAGCGTTCCGATGGCCGGCGCAAGACGCAGATCGATCTTCTCTGCCACGCCGGCGCGTTCCCAAAATTCTTTGGCGACCGCAGTGTACTCCTCGCTCACATCGCACGCCACAATTCTTCCGTCAGGCGGCAGCGCTAGGGCGACCGCAAGAGCGCTGGCGCCGGTGAAGACGCCAATCTCCAGACAGCGTCGCGCGGTAATGGTTTTCGCGAGCAGCTGCAAGAACTGCAGTTGATCGGCACCCGTCTGCATGCGCGCCATCGGCATAGCCGACGTTGCCTCGCGCAGTTGGCGTTGAACCGGCGTCTCGCGCAACGAGACGCTTAGAATGTAATCGTAGATCTCATCAGGGACCAGAAACGAGCGCGTGCTCATCTTCGCAGCATCTCCTTGGCCGCGTTCCAACCGGCAGCGCCCATAACCCCTCCACCCGGATGCGCCGCCGAACCACAGAGGTATAGTCCTTTGATCGGCATGCGGTAACCGGCATACCCCGGCGCGGGCCTGAACGTGAAAAGATTATCGAGTGACATCGCACCCTGAAAAATGTTTCCGCCGGTCAAATTGAACGTCTCCTCCAGATCCGCCGGCAGCAGCACTTGCCGGTCGATCACGCTGTTTTTGAAACCGGGCGCGTAGCGCTCGAGCATCTCGAAGCAGCTGTCCGCGAATGCGTCCTTGGCATGCGCATCCCATGGGCCATCCTTGCGCTCGTAAGGAGCGTACTGCACGAACATCGACATGAGATGCTTTCCGGCGGGCGCCACGCTGCCATCCACGGCCGACGGAATCGTGCACTCAACTACCGGTTCGCATGAAGGCAGGCCGTACTTCGCGTCATCGTATGCACGTTCGATGAAATCCTGATCCGGGCACAGGTGCACGGTACCGCGATGCTGGGGGCCCGCTTGCGTGCCCGGACACGCGGTGAAATTCGGCAACGCTTCGAGCGCCACGTTGATCTTCGCCGACGCGCTGGCGTAGCTGATGCGATCGATCGCCGCTGCAAACTCGGCCGGCAGAAGCGCGCGATCGAGCAGCTTGTTGAATGTGACGTTGCAGTCCGCATTGCTGGCCACGGCGCGCGCGCCATACTCGTCGCCATTGGAGAGCGCAACGCCCCGCACCGCGCCGTCTTTCACAATGATCTTCGAAACCTCAGCCTCGGTCCGAATATCGACGCCGAGATCGCCCGCGGCTTTCGCAAGCGCCTGCGTAAGCGCACCCATTCCGCCGCGAACGTACGCCCAGACGCCCCGTTTGCCATTGGTTTCGCCCATGACGTGATGGAACAGCACGTATGCCGTTCCGGGCATCGACGGCGGCGCAAACGCGCCGATGATTGCATCGGTTGCTAGTGTGGCTTTGAGCTCCTGCGATTCGAACCAGCGATCCAAGATCGGGCGAGCGGCGCCCGTCAAGATCTCGACCGCTTCGCCCATCTCGGGCCCGAGCTTTTGCATGCCGCGCCCGAGTCTTGCCAAACTCATCAGGTCGAAAACCGTCGGCCGCGTGAGGTTGGGCGGTCTTTGGGTCAACGTCGGCTCGATAACCGCCGCCACCCGTTCGAGCATGCGTTCGTAGCTCGGGTAGCGCTCCGCATCCTTACGGCTGAATTTTGCGATCTCGTTCAATTCGCTCTGTTTGTCGGAACCCAGCATCAGGTAGCGGCCGTCCGAAAACGGTGAAAATGAGGCCGGGTTGCGCTCGAGCAGTTCGAAGCCGTACTCGCGCAGGCGCAGATCGCGGATGATCTCAGGGCGAAAGAGGCTGTTCACATATGCCGCGGTAGAAACTTTGAAGCCCGGAAAGATTCGCTCTTCGGTTACACATGCACCGCCCACGATATAACGGCGCTCCAGCACGAGCACCTTGCGATTCGCGCGCGCCAAGTAGCACGCCGTCACGAGACCGTTGTGACCTGCGCCGATGACGATCGCGTCGTAGGTTTTCATGAGCCGCCTATACTACTAGTAGCTCGAGGATGACACCCGCTGCGCGCTGGGCCCAAGTCCTGTTGGCGGCGATTCCGCCTGTAATGCTGACGTTTGCGATTCCGTTCGTGAATCGCGTGGAACCCCGATTTTTCGGTTTTCCGTTCTTGCTCGCGTGGATGGTGTGGTGGGTGGCAGTCACGCCGCTCTTTCTCCTCGCCGCCGACCGCTTGGGACGCAATCCGTGAGGCCGGAAACGACCGCGTTAGCGATCATTGCGGCCATCGTCATCGGCACGATTCTTTTTGCGCTGACGAGCGTGCGGCGCTTGAAGATGGACCCGCACGAATATATCGTCGGCAGCCGGAATTTCGGCGCCCTCTTGCTCTGGATTCTACTCGCAGGTGAGATCTACACAAGTTTCACGTTTCTTGGCGCCGCCGGTTGGGCGTACGGCAAGGGCGCGGCGGCGTTCTACATTTTGGCCTACGGAACCGTCGCATATTGCATCGGCTTTTTTCTGCTGCCGGCAATCTGGCGCATCGGCAACGAGCGGCGCTTACTGACCCTTCCCGACTTTTTCATCGATCGCTACGGCAGCAAGGCCTTGGGCATCGGCGTCGCGGTGCTGCAATTCTTTCTGGTCGTTCCGTACGTGACGCTGCAATTAACCGGATTGCAGATTCTGCTCACGATCGCCGGATACGGCCGATACAATGCGACGATTGCGGTCAGTGTCGCATTCATCTTAATGGCGCTCTTCGTCTTCACCGCCGGTTTGCGCGGAACGGCTTGGGCCAGCGTCGTAAAGGATACACTCGTACTTGGTGCCGTGCTCTTTGCCGGCATTGCACTGCCGGTGCACTTCTTCGGCTCGCCCGGGGCCATGGTCGGCCATGTTCTGCAGCTGCATCCGCACTGGATGACTCTGCCGCCGCCCGGAACTTCGAACGCCGCTTACACAGTGCCGTGGTTCGTCACGACCATCCTGCTCTCGGGAGTCGGGTTTTTCATGGGGCCAGCAAATGCTCCGGCAATTTACTCCGCGCGCAGTGCCGAAACGCTGCGGCGCAACATGATCTTCATGCCGCTCTATCAACTGATTCTGCTCTTCGTTTTTTTCGCCGGCTTTACGGCCCTGGCGGTCGCCCCGGGGTTGAAAGGGCCCGCAGCCGACCAGTCCTTCATGCTGTTGATGCAGCGCTTCTACTCGGCCCCGGCGCTCGGCATCATTGCGGGCGCGGGTTGCCTGGCGGCACTGTTGCCGGCCTCTACCTTACTGTTGGGCGCGGCGAGCGTCTTTTCGAAGAACGTGCTCGGCGATGCGCTCAACCTTGCCACCAGCGATCGGGCACGCACGTGGGCGACGCGTCTCCTGGTCCTAATCGTCGCGGCGCTCGCGCTCACACTGTGGATTGCCTACAAGACCTCGCTCGTCGATCTGCTGCTCTTCTACTACATCGGTATCACGCAGTTGGCGCCGGGAGTCATCTTCGCTCTGGTCTGGAAACGTGTTGGCCCGTGGGCCGTCGGCGCCGGGTTGGTCGCAGGCGAATGTATCGCCTATTACTCGCTCCATAACACAATCGCGCCGTGGGGAATAAATGCCGGATTTTTTGCGCTGGTTGTCAACGTCGCGATTTGCGCGCTGATTACGATCGCGACAAAGAAAAAGCTCTAGCGTTAAAAAGAAAAAGCTCTAGCGTTAAGTGGAACGCGACTGGAAACAGTCGCGGCAATAAACCGGCTTGTCGCCGCGCGGCTGGAAAGGCACTTCGGCCACGCCGCCGCACTGGCTGCACGTGGCTTGGAACATTTCACGGGTGCGCTGGCCACCCGCGGGGCCGCCGGCGGTCTGCGAGCGCATCTGCTTGCGCGCTTGACGGCAATCCGGGCAACGGTTGGGTTTATTTTGAAAACCTTTGCTGGCGTAGAACTGCTGTTCTCCAGCCGTGAACGCGAATTGACCTCCACAGTCAACGCAGTTCAACATTTCATCGACGTACACTAAACGAAACTCCTTATGAACGAATATTCCCGGCAAATGCTACCACGGGGTTAGGAGAAAGGGAAGTCCCCGCGAGCGTTCGCCTGCACCGCGTGGGGTTCGGCCGACCCTGAAGGCGAAACGGTTTTCATGACCGCTACGATTGAGGTTCCCGCTAGGCTCGCCGAGGAAGTCGTAACCCTGCGGCGCGACCTTCACATGCACCCGGAGCTGGGTTTTCAGGAGCAGCGCACGGCCGGCATCGTTGCCGATCGCCTGAGGGCGCTCGGCTTCGATGTGCACTCGGGGATCGCCGGAACCGGCGTCGTCGGTGTGCTCCGCGGCAACAAAGCGGGTCGAACGATCATGCTGCGCGCCGACATGGACGCGCTGCCGATCCTCGAGGAGAACACGCAGTCGTATCGCTCGCGCGTAGAGGGCGTCATGCACGCTTGCGGGCACGACGGTCATGTTGCGATTCTGCTGGGCGCGGCCGAACTCATCGCCGCCGGCCACATCGACTTGGCCGGAACCGTTTGCTTGGTTTTCCAGCCGGCCGAGGAAGGTCAGGGCGGGGCGCAGGCGATGATCGAATCGGGCATCATCGAGCGCTACGGAATCGAGCGCGCATATGGGTTGCATTTGAGCTCGAAACATTCAACCGGAACGCTTGGTTTTCGCAGCGGCCCATTCTATGCCTCAAGCGACTCGATCGAGATCGAAGTGTTGGGCCGCGGAGGGCACGGCGCTGCGCCGCACGATACGATCGACCCAATTCTCACGGCGGCCGGGTTCGTTACCGCGCTCCAGCAGATTGTTAGCCGCAACGTCGATCCGCTCGAACCCGCGGTTGTTACCATCGGCTCGATTCACGGCGGCACGATTCACAATGTCATTCCGCGCACCGTGCGCATGCTCGGAACCGTGCGGGCGTTCTCCGAAGAGCTGCGCAACTCGATGCCCGAACGGATCGAACGCATACTCAAAGGCAGTTGCGACGCCGCCGGAGCCGCCTACAAATTCGAATACCTCTGGCGTTACCCGGTTACCGCCAACGATCCGGACCAAACGTCCTACGCCCAAGCGCTGGCGAAACGCCTGTTCGGCGAAGAGCGTGTTTTTGCGGCCGATAAATTGATGGGCGCTGAAGATTTTTCTTTCTTTGCACAACGCGTTCCGGCGTGTTTTTACACGTTAGGCGCGCAAGGCGGTCCACAATCCGCGAATCCGCACCACTCGAGCACCTTCGATATCGACGAAGCGGCGCTGCCCGCGGGTGTCGCTATGATGACGGCGCTCGCCTTTGATGCGCCCTCGAATGCGCCATAGTGGCGCACTCGACGATCCCCCATCAGATCGAGGCTCCCCATTTGAACGACTACCTCGAGGTAATGACCCGCGCCGTCTTCCAGGCCGGGTTGAGTTGGGCTTCCATCGCGCAGCGTTGGGAGGCATTTCGCGCGGCGTTTGAGGACTTCGACGCACAACGGATTGCCGCCTATACGGAAGGCGACGTCGACCGGCTGTTGCACGCGGACGGCATCCTGCACAGCGCACGGAAGATTCGCGCGACGATCCACAACGCGCAAACGCTTCTCGAGCTCAACGGCACTCACGGCGGCTTCGAGAAATACCTGCGATCGTTTCAGAACTATTCCACGCTGAGCGCCGACATCAAACGCCGCTTCAAATTCATGGGCGAGATGAACGTTTGGTATTTTTTGTTTCGCGTCTGCGAACCGGTTCCGAAATTCGAAAAATGGGTGACGACGATTCCCGGCGATCATCCGCGCATGAAAGAGATGGTCGAGCGCGCCCGCACCGCGGGCACGTCAACCGAACGTTAGTGCGGCGTGGACGCCGGTGCCGGCGACGGACTCACCGCGGGTGAAGGCGAGGGGCTGGGTTGGCGCTGCCCGCCGAAGATCGGAATCATAAAGCCGCCGCCGAAGCCGCCGCCCTCTCCGCCTTGCCGGCGCTGGCCGTTTTGGCCGTTCGCATTATTCTGACCATTCTGGCCGCCTTGCCCGGTGCGCACTTGGAAGCCGCCGGTCACTATGTATAAGCCTAAATTCGGCGCGTAGCTGAGTGAAGGCGGAGGCGCGCCATCCCAACCAACTTTCGTCAGATCGTCGCGCACGCCCGAACTCACGTGACTGCAGTCGACCAGCGCCAGAGCCGACGTCAAGTCATCCGGCTGAAGCGAGTACCACGTGCCGGCCTTTGCCGTGTGAGCCGTGATCGTCCAGTTGGGCGTCGCAGCACCTTTGGCAAAATGCGCTTGCAATTCGCTTAGCGCACTTTGCGCTGCCGTGCGCATCTCGCTTGTCGAGCAAATCGGACTCTTCGGATTGTACACAAAAGGCGTTTTCGGAGCCGTTACCGGCAGCTTATAGGTACGAATCGTTTCGGTCCCAGCCGCGGGAGGCTGACGCGCGATATACAAGCCGATGGCCAGCATGAACGTGAGCGTCGGCCGCGCGAACATGCTGCCCGTGTTGGGTTCAACATAGAGCTTGCGTTGCTGCGCCGTTTGCTGATCGGCAATATGAAAAGTCGCGCAACCGAAGACCGGCCGCAGGAGTGCCGTTTTGCTCGTTGAGATCGACAAGGCGTAGGTCGAATCGAGGCCGTGGTATTGCACTGTAACGCCAGGGATCGCAGGCGGCGCGGGAGCCGTGGCCGGATAACCGCTCAAAGTTTTTGCCGCTTCGATCTGCGACGCATACGTTTTTAACGCGTCCAATATCGGCTGTGCCATTTTCACTGAATCCGCAGTACAGATGGGCAAGCTGCTCACCGCAAACGGATTCGTGGGCGGATTTTGCGGCAGAGTCATCAGCTGCCGGAAGAACGCGCCCTGCGCGCCTCCGCGATTCCCGCCGCCTTCTCTGGCACCGACCGCAGCCGCCAAGGTCGAGCTGCTGGTGCTATTTTGGGCCACATTCTGGCCGAAACGCACGGTGTATGTCGCTGCGTATTGGCGCGGCGTATTCGGGCGCGCTACCGTCGGAATGATCGTGCCGCTCTGCGTAACGTACGGAACCGCGCCTTGCGACGTTGCAAAGATACCACCGTAAGTATTAAAGATATTGCTCGCTGCGAACGTCAACGCGCCACGCGACGTCTGGAAATTCACACCTGCATCCACCGTCGTGTATGTCGGCAGATTCTGCGAGTTATTGCTGCTCGTGTAGTTCGCGTTCATTAGCCACTCGAAGGCGGAGCGCGGCGGTTTATAATCAAGCGTCAAACCCGCACGATGCAGCGGCACGTTCGGAAGTTGGTTGCCGGCGATCGTAATCGCAAAGGGGTTCGCGAAACGCGGATCGCTGCTGTTGGCTTTCGCGACCTGCGTATCGTAGAACGGTTCGACGACCAAATTGCCAAACGTAAAGTATCCGTTGAGGTGAAGCCCTTCATACACACGTTGCACGCCGGAGATCGGCGTGGAGAAATAGGTGTTCTGCGGGTCGAAAGGAGTTCCGACTGGCACGCCACACGCGTTCACGAACGTGTTGTGTGCGATAACGAAATAATTGGGCGGGAAGATGCTGCTGCCCACCAGCGCCGTGCCGTTCACATCGACGGGCAGGATGACGCCGTTTTGCGTTTGCCGATAGAGCTGCGCGCTGAGCTGGCCGCCGTTCATCTTGTGCGTATAGCTGAGCCGGGCCGACGTCGATGAGCTCGTCGTGGAGTTGTCGCCCGGCGCGCTGCCGTAGGCAACGTCGCCGTTGCAATCGATCTGGAGCTGCGCAGGGTCGGTGAGAATGCCCTGCCGGCCGAAGCGCGCGCCCGCGCCGCCGATGTTATAGGAAAAGGCGTACGTATCGCTGGTCGTCGGCTGCCAGTTTGTGCTGAAGCCCAACAGGATCGTCGAAGGCGCGTTACTGGATTGGCTTATGCCAATCGAATCGTTGAAGCGCAATTTAGCATTGGCGCGAATTGCGTCATTGATCGAAATCGACGAATAACTTGTCGACTGCCCCGCAAATGTGTACGGTGCGGCCTGCGAGACGAGCGGCGTGAATGCACTGCGGCTATTTTGTGAATTGGCGCTGATCGATATCGTGTGCCGCTGGCGCGCCGGCAGCGTTGCGTTGATCGAGAAACCGTTCGAATAGTTTGTTGACTGCGTGCCGGTCGGCTCGGCGACACCCGCCACATAACGGTTGAGCAAGTCGTTGAGCGAACTCATGCGAGTTCCGAAGACTGAGGCTTGCAACTGCGTATCGCCGACTATTGCGTTGTCTGACAGCGAGTAAAGATCGAATGTTGTGTTTGTGGTATTGTCAGGACCAAAGCCGCAAGGCACCGGTCCGGTTAATTGTGTGCAAACTAGATTCGCGGAGTTCGCGGAGTGTATAAACAGTGCGTTGATCGTCTGCGCGTCGGTTAGTTGATAGCGCAGGTTCGCCATGGTTCCGGTCGAGTTGCGATCGCCGTTATGATTGTAGAACAATCCGCTGGCGTCGAGATATTGCATCCCATCGAGCAGGCTCGGCGTCGCGCGATACGTGTGCGTCAGCGCAAATCCTAATTTGCCGAGCGATCCACTCTCGGCGGCCAAATAATTGTTCTTTCCGTTGCTGCCGGCCGAAAACGAGAACTCGCTCTGCCACGAGAGCGTGGGTTGCAGCGTCGAGAAACCGACGCCGCCTCCGAATCCGCCGACCTGCGGACCAAATGAAACGTTCGCACCGGTGAAGAGATCGGAGTTGATCGCGCGTAGATTGCCCGCCGCACCGGGTGCATTGAGGGGAATACCGTTGACCGACATAGCGGTTTGACTGGAGTCTTGACCTTCGAGCGAGATGGTCTGCGTTGCATCGCTATCATTGCTCGACGTTGTGACGTTGACGCCCGAGAGCTTGCCGAGCGCGTCTGCGAGTGTATCGGAAAGTTTGCGCTGCGCGCTGGTGCTCGAGATCGAGCTCGTCGAGATGGTCGCCGTCGATTTGGAAACGACCGAGGCAATGGTTTTGAGCGGCCCTTGCGTCTGCGCGAGCGCAACCGTGACTGTTACCGATTTGCCATTTGTGACTTCAAAATTTGACGAGGTAACCGCTTGAAAACCGCGGGCGAAGATCCGCGCGCGGTAGATGCCGTCGGGCACGTCGACGAAATGCACTTTGCCGTCGTCGCCGGTGAATTCGCTCGTCACCACCGGTCCATCAAGCAAAACGCGCGCCAGCACGACCGGAGCCTTGCTGCTCGCGTCTTGTACCGCGATCCAAATCTCACCCGTGTCGGATTGCGCCCGGGCAGCCGACGGGCCCGCTACAAATGCCAGCGCTACCAATAAGGCCGTTATGCGTCGCATCATCGTTCTTGTACCACGTCCGGCTTGGGGAATACCCGAGGAAGCCGGATGGTTACAGTCGTCCCGCGACCCGGCGCGCTTTCGATGCGGATCGTGCCGCCGGCCCGGTCAACCGCCCGTTTGGCAATAGCCAAACCCAGCCCGGTGCCCGGCATTTCCCCGCGCGCATCGCCGCGATAAAAACGCTCAAAGGCATGCAGCCGCTCGCCTTCGCTCATGCCGGGCCCCTCATCGCTTACCGTGAGTAGAACGTAATCTTCTTCGGCGGCGGCGCGCAGATGGATCGGCGCATCGGGTGCATATTTCAGCGCGTTTTCGATGATGTTCCAAAGTGCCTCGCCGAGTTCGGCGCGGTCGGCGAAAATTTCGCTCACGCCCTCAACGCTGTAGCCGATATGACGCTGATCGTCAAGGCGGCGCGTGGCATCGCACTGATCGCGCAAAAACTCGCGGACGTCAATCGGCATTGGTTGCGGCGGCGCCTCGGCATCCATACGCGCCAACCGCATCAAACGATCGATGAGGCCGCGCATGTGCTCCTTCTCGAGCGCCATCGTACCGAGGATTTGCTTCGCTACCTTCGGCTCTTCGATCGCGCCGCGCCGCAGCACGTCGATGTATCCCGCGATAACCGTAAGCGGTGTACGTAGTTCGTGGCCCGCATCCGCGACGAACTGGCGCATGCGCGCTTCGGTTTTCGTGCGCTCGTCCATGGCCGATGCAACGCTGGCGGCTGCGTCGTTGTAGGCTTGCGTCAACTGGGCGATCTCATCGCCACCTGCCGTAACGAAGCGCCGCTGCGTATAGTCGCCAAGAGCGAGCGCCTGCAGCGAGCCCGTCACTTCGGTGAGCGGCGCGAGTGCGTGCCGCGAAAAGACGCGGCCAATGAACCACGAGAGTAAGATTGCCACGATGCCGATCGA